>Ga0136633_1002717_pt1 | contig 12033 bp, 11 predicted proteins | sample AntDrymeUQ832206_2_FD_105494 | JGI IMG/M metagenome (GOLD analysis project Ga0136633, IMG submission 105494) | Polar desert sand microbial communities from Dry Valleys, Antarctica - metaG UQ83 (22.06) | ecosystem: Environmental > Terrestrial > Soil > Desert | place: Antarctica: Dry Valley...
GAGGGAGGCGGCGAGCGTCTCCTCGGCGTGCGACTTGGCCTTCGCCGGCCGCACCGCGGTCACCGAGAGCGCGAGGTCGTTCTCCATCCAGGCCGTGACGGTGCGCGCGAGCGCGATGCGCTCCCAGTCCGGCGCCCCCCACGCGCGCCCGCGCTGGCCGAGGCAGTCGATCACGCGCGCCTCGCCGCCGACGGTCGCCACGCCGGTCACGCGGCAGAGCTGCTCGTAGCCCTGCATGCCGCCGGCGACGGCGGCGGGCGCATCGCGTGAGAGCTCGCCGGCGGGGGAGAGCGCCTCGAAGCGCAGGGTGAAGCCGTCCTGGCCGTCGTCGCCGACGAAGGCCACGTCCCACGACATCAGGGGCGCGCGCTCCATGCTGCGCACACCCGCGGCCTCGACGGCGTCCCAGCCGCCTGCCGCGTCGGCGGGCAGGCCGCCCGCGGCGCGCACGGCGATCGGCTCGAAGCCGCTGAAGAGGACCGCGAGGCCGCTGGCCTGCATCGCGCCGCCCTCGCCGGGGGACAGGCCGACGCGCGCGATGCCGAACAGCTGCGCGTCGAGGTCACCGAACGCGTAGGTGATCGCATCGCTGAAGCCGGGTTCGCTGCCCGAGCGCGGCTGCTCGTCGGCCTGGGTGACGCTCACGGCAGCCGGCGAGGATCGACGTCGCGAGCGCTGCCCTCGACGGTGTCCTCGGCCCTCGGGCTCGGCGCCCTGTCGGACCTGTCGCCGGCGGGGGCAGAGCGCGGGTCTCCTCGTCGCGAGCTCGCACGGCGAAAGGCCATCCCGCCCGGGATCGCGGCTGGGCCGAGCATCCGCTTGGCCACGCCGCCGACCAGCATGCGCCGCACGACGGCCCGCGTGGGCGGCAGCAGGAGCAGCAGGCCGAGCACATCGGTCACGAAGCCCGGCGTCAGCAGCAGCGCGCCGCCGAAGACCACGAGAGCACCGTCGAGGACCTCGCGGGCAGGGACCTTCCCGGCTGCGGTCGCCTCCTGGAAGCTCCGCCACGCAGCACGCCCCTGGGAGCGCATAAGCACCGAGCCGAGGATGGATCCCAGCACGAGCAGTCCGACGGTCGGCAGGACCCCGAGCGCTCCGCCCACCTGGATGATCACGAACAGCTCGATGATCGGGACGACGACGAAGAGGACGACGAGCAGGGGCACTGCGTTGCAGGCTACGCGGTCGCGCCGCGCGCGCGCATGGCTTGCCTTGCGGCCCGCGCGCGGCCTGCCGCGGGGCAGCGCGTGCGCTGAGCTCTGAGCGAAACTCTCAGATCCTCGTCAGAAGTCGACCCTGGCGCGTAGGCGCTGGGTCCTAGGCGAACTCGACGGTGACGCCGGGCATGCGGTGCAGGCCCATGAGCTCGATCAGCGTCGCGATCTGCGGTGCAGCGCCGCGCACGAGCATCCGGCGGCCCGCCTGGCGCAGCCGGCGGGCGACCATCGCGAGGTCGAGCATCACCGACGCGTCGGCGAAGGAGAGATCGGAGAGATCGACGAGCAGGTCGGTCTTGACCGCGAGCGCGCGGGACATCGCGCGCCGGCGACGGCTCTGTGTCGAGCGGTCCTCGTCACCAGCCACTCGCAGGACCGCTGGGTTGTCTTCGAACGCGACGATCCACCGAACCTATCGACATTCGTCCAGAGTGCAACCGTTCCAGCGGGCTAGACTTCCGTTCATGGCCACCCGCGACGATGTCGAAGCCGCTCTCACGAACGTGATCGATCCCGAGCTGGGCCTTGACTTCGTCGAGCTTGGCCTGATCTACGACATCGCCGTCGACGGCGCGGACGTCCGCGTGACGTACACGCTGACCTCGCAGGGCTGCCCGATCGGCCCTCAGGTCGAGGAGCAGATCGACGAGTTCGTCTCCGAGCTGGAGGGCGTCTCCAGCGTCAGCATCGCCGCCACGTTCGTCCCGCCGTGGACTCCCGAGCGGATGTCCGAGGACGCGAAGTTCGCGCTGGGCTACTGACCGCTGCGAGCCGTCGGCGACGAAGCACCACCGACACGGCGATCACGAACCCGCCGCTCCGGCGCTCCTTTCGGCGCCCGAGACCGTTGCAGTCTTTGGCCCCGCGATGACCGCACGCCTCCCGCTCTTGCTCCTGCTCGCTGCGACCTGCGTCGTGGCCACGCCCGCGCGCGCCGACGCGGGCACCACGGGTCGCGTGCTCGTCACGCTCGAGGAGGCCTCGAAGGGCGCGCCGGTCGCCCGCGACGCCGCGGCGGGCATCGTCACGCAGGCCGACGGCCGCCTCTCGGGCGCGCGCGTACCGCAGATCGACCTCGTCACCGTCCGTCCTGAGGCCGGCGGCTCGCTGGTCGAGCTGACGCGGGAGCTTCGCGCGCAGCCCGGCGTCGCCCGCGTGGAGCTCGAGCAGCGCGCCGAGCTGCGCGCCGTCCCGAACGACCCGGCGCTCGTCGCCCCTGACGCTTCCGCGGGCGCCGCGCCCGGCACCCCGGTGCAGTGGTGGGCGCAGCGCCAGGGGCTCTTCGCCGCGTGGGACGTGCCCCAGGCGCTCGACGCCACCGTCGCGATCATCGACACGGGCATCGACGGGGACCACCCGGAGTTCGCCGGGCGCATCGCCGGCGCGGTCGACAACGACCAGATCGACGGCCACGGCCCTGCCACCGTCGACGAGTTCGGGCACGGCACGCACGTGGCGTCGATGGCCTGCGCGGCGGCCGACAACGCGATCGGCATCGCGGGCGCGGGCTACGGCTGCAAGCTGCTCATCTACAAGAGCGACCTGTCTGACAGCTCGGTGGCCGCGTCGATCGTGCAGGCCACCGACGCGGGCGCCGACGCGATCAACATGTCCTTCGGCTCACAAGGCGGGTTCTCCGTCTCCAGCGTGGTCAGGAAGGCGATTCAGTACGCCTATGACCGCGACGTCATCGTCGTCGCGGCCGCCGCCGACGCCCCCGTCGACGAGCAGGGGCATCCCGCCGACACGCTCCAGCCCGCGGGGACGGGCGCCGACCTCACCCGGGGGCTCGGCCTCTCGGTCACGGCGGCGAACTTCAACGACCAGCGCGCGAGCTTCGCGGGGTTCGGCTCGCAGATCTCCCTGGCCGCGTACGGCGCCTACAACACGGGGACGGGCGGACCGCGCGGACTGCTCGGTGCCTTCCCCCCGGCCACGGTGAGCCTGGAGCGCTCGGACCCCGGACCGCCGCGCGTCGGCCCCTGCAACTGCCGGGCGAGCTTCGGCGGGGACCCGCGCTACGCCTACGTCCAGGGCACGTCCATGGCCAGCCCGATCGTCGCCGCGGTCGCCGCGATGGTCCGTCGCCTCAACCCCGACCTCAAGGCCGCCGAGGTCATCCGGCTGGTCAAGCAGTCCGCGCGCCGCCCCCCCGGCGCGGGCTGGGAGCCGAACCTGGGCTGGGGCATCCTCGACGCGGGCGCCGCCGTGAACGCCGCGCGGCTGCTCGACCGGCGCGCGCCCGCCACGAAGGTCCGCGTCGCCAAGCCGCGCTCCTCGACGCTGAGGCTCCGGATCGTCGGCGTCGACCGGGCCCCGGACGGCGTGCCGGCCAGCGGCATCTCCCGCTTCGACGTCATGCGCTCGATCGACGGTCGCAAGGCCAAGCGCATCGCGCGGACCAGCAGGCGCGCGGTCCGCCTGAAGATTCGCCGCGGCCCGCGCTACGCGTTCTGGGCGGTGGCGACCGACCGGGCGGGAAATCGCGAGGCTGCGCCCAAGCGGCCCGACGCCCGCATCCGCCTCAAGCGCTGAGTGCGTCAGGCCCGCGTCAGCGGGCGCTCCTCGCCGACCACGGGCGTCTGGGCGCCGCCGCGCCGCTTGGCCAGCGCGACGAGCTCCGCCAGCCCCTGCTCGATGCCGTCCGCGAGCGTCTGGATGTCCCCCAGCGCGTCGTAGTCGCCGAGCAGGCCGAAGTTCACCTTGCCGTTGTAGGACATGATCGCGATCGCGAGCGCGTGGTCCTCGGGCAGGAAGGCGACGGGGAAGACGTCCTGCATCTCGCGGCCGAGCGTGTAGATCGGGAACTGCGGCCCGGGGACGTTGGTGACGATCAGGTTGAACAGGCGCGTGGAGAAGTTCAGCCGCGACGCCTGCGCGAGCACGGTCGGCGGGGCGAAGCTCTGCATGCTCGCGAGCGCCTCCGCGCCGATCGCCTGCTTGGACTTCTTCAGGTCGTCCATCCCGGACCGGACCGCGTGCAGCCGCGCGATGGGGTCCTCGACGTAGACCGGCAGCGGTCCGCGCAGCGCGGCGATGCGGTTGCCGAACTGCCCGTGCTCGTGCTCGGCCCGGATCGAGACGGGGACGAGAGCGCGCAGCTCGAGGCCTTCGACCCGGATGCCGCGCAAGCGCAGGAACTGGCGCAGCGAGCCGGAGACCGCGGTGAGCAGGACGTCGTTGACCGTGCCGCCGAACGTGTCCTTCACGAGCTTGAAGTCGCGCAGCTCCGCGCGCACCCCGACGAAGCGGCGGTGCGGCCCGATCGGGACGTTGAGCGGCGTCGCGGGCGCCGGGTTCATCCCGGCCCAGACGATCTCGCCGATGCCCTCGGCAGCCTCGCGGACCTCGCCGAGCACCGCGGCGGGCTTGGAGAAGACCCCGAGCGCGCGCGTCACGCCGTCGATGCCCACACGCACGGCATCGAGCGCGCCGGAGGCGATCACCTCGGCCGCGCCGGGGACGGGCTCGGGGCTCCACTGCTCGTCGGGATGGGGGATCTCCGGCGGGACGTGGCTGAGGTCGAAGAGCACCGTCGCGAGGTCGATGCCCGAGACGCCGTCGATGAGCGCGTGGTGCGACTTGGAGATGAGCGCGAAGCGGCGCGAGCCGTCGGGGACGACGGGCTCGAGGCCCTCGATCATCCACAGCTCCCACAGCGGCTTGCTGCGGTCGAGGCGCTGGGAGAAGACCCTCGCCACCAGCCGCATGAGTTGGTCCTCGGCGCCCGGGCGCGGCAGCGCGGTCTGGCGCACGTGGTACTCGAGGTTGAACGAGGGGTCGTCGATCCACAGCGGCCGCCCCGCCTCGAAGCGCGGGAACGTGAGCTTCTGGCGGTAGCGGGGAACGAGGTGCAGCCGCGCGCGGATCGAGTCCAGGAACTCCTCATAGGCGGGGGCCGGCCCCTCGAAGATCGTCACCGCGCCCACGTGCATGTGCGAGTTGGCACCCTCCTGATGCAGGAACGACGCGTCGAGCGCGCTCAGGCGGTCGAAGTGATGCTGGGCCATCCGGACTTTCCTCTCACGTCACGCTGGGGCGAAGCCAAAGCTACCGCTACGGTCGGCCCCATGTTCTCCGCGGAGCTCCGGCACGCTGCCGCCGACGTCTGGGAGGCACAGCACGCCCATCCGTTCGTCACGGGCATCGGCGACGGCACGCTGCCGGCCGACCGCTTCGCCCACTGGGTCCGCCAGGACCACGTCTTCCTTCTCGACTACGCGCGGCTGCTCGCGATGGGCGCCGCTCGCGCGCCCGACATGGCGACCATGCGCCGCTTCGCCGAGCTGACGTCGGCGATCCTCGGCGAGGAGATGGAGCTGCACCGCGCGCTGGCCGCCGAGCTCGACATCACCCAGGCGCAGCTCGATGCGGAGGAGCCCTCCCCGGCCACGGCGGCCTACACCGACTTTCTGCTGCGCACCGCGACCCTGGGTGACTACGCCGAGCTCGCCGCCGCGCTGCTTCCCTGCATGTGGGGCTACGCCGAGGTCGGGGAGCGCCTGGCCGCAGGCGGCCGACCGGGGCATCCGCAGTACGACGCGTGGATCGACACGTACGCCGCGCCAGAGTTCGCTGCGCTCGCGGGATGGTGTCGCGGCCTGGTCGACGACCTCGCCGCGGACGCCGATGCGGCGCTACGGTCAAGGATGCAGCGGGCGTTCGTGACCTGCTCGCGACACGAGCTGGCCTTCTGGGACATGGGCTGGACCCTGCAACGATGGGAGCGATGACCTGATGGACACCCTCGAGGCGGTGGCCTTTGACGGCTGAAGCACCCGACACCCGCGGAACGCTCTCCGTCCGCGTGCTGCTCGCCGCGCTCGCCGCGCAGGTCGCGCTCTTCGGCGCGCTGCTGTTCTTCGTGCTCAACGGGTTTCCGGGATTCGGGCCGCCCGGGGATGCCGGCGCCGGCCGGTCTGCGACGGGTCGGGCGACGACCGCAGCGCCCGCCCCGACGCCCGCGATGCCCACCGCGAACGCCACGACGCCCGCGATATCCGCCCCGCTCCCCGCCGCGACCACCGGTCTCTTCGACGCCAAGCGCGCACTGCGGCTCGTCACGCGCCAAGTCGCCTTCGGCCAGCGGCCGGCGGGCTCCGCCGCCCTGCGCCGCACCGCCGCGGTCCTGCGCCCGCTGCTGCCGCGCGGTCGCTTCGAGCGCCTCCCGCGACACCCGGGCCTGCGCAACATCGTCGGCTCGATCCCTGGCCGAAAGCCGGCGCTGCTGATCGGCGCCCACTACGACACGGAGGCCCGGCCGCGCGGCTTCGTCGGCGCCAACGACTCCGCGGCGGGCACCGCCGCGGTCATCGAGGTCGCCCGCGCGCTGCGGGCGCTGCGGCGACCGGCCGGCGCCCAGGAGATCCGCTTCGTGCTCTTCGACGGCGAGGAGGAGGCCGAGGAGGCCGACAACGCCGACTTCTACCGCAACGCCCTGCGCGGCTCGAAGGCCTACGTCGCCGCCCACCGCAAGCAGATCGGGGCGATGGTGCTGCTCGACTACGTCGCCAACAAGGGGCTGCGCCTGCCGCGCGAGGGGACCTCGGACACGCGCCTGTGGGCGCAGATGCGCGCGGCCGCTGCCGCGGTCGGCGTGGCCCGCGTGTTCCCCGCGACCACCCAGGAGTCGATCCTCGACGACCACACGCCGTTCCTGCGCGCGGGCATCCCGGCGATCGACCTCATCGACTTCTCCTACCGCTACGCCGACACCCTCCAGGACACCGTCGACAAGCTCGACGTCCGCGCGCTCGACGCGGTGGGCGAGAGCGTCGTCGAGCTCGTCCGCCGCCGTGACCGCGCCGGCGCGCGCTGACGGCACCCGGCCGCTCAGCCGAACGGGTTCTCGACGCGGACTCCGGCGTAGTCCTGGCCGTGGCTGAGATCCTCGGAGAGAAGGAGCTCGCAGCCCGCCGCGCGGGCCGCCTCGAGGATCGCGGCATCCCAGTAGGAGATCTCGAAGCGCTCCCGCGTCGCCAGCGCGGCGAGCAGCAGCCCGCTCGTGATCTCGACGACCCTGAAGCGCAGGAAGGACTCGACGAGCGCTGCGGCCTGGGAATGGGTGAGCCGATCGGCTCGGCTTCGCCGGGTCGCCTGCACGTAGAACTCCTGCAGCACCTGGACCGACAGCACCAGGTCACGGGCGGCGAGAATCGCGTTCGCCTGCTCGCTCTTGGCCTGCTCCTCCGCGTCTGTGGAGATCGCGTAGAGCAGGACGTTGGTGTCAACGAAGCGCACGGTCGTGGAGCTCGTCGCGGCCGAGTCGGTCCGCGGCTCGGAAGCGTCCGATCGCATCTTGGACCTGATGTTGGCGAGCCTCGAGCCGTCGGAACTCCGACTCATGCTCGGAGAGTGAGCCCAGATACTCGCCGACGAGAGCGCTCACCGAGCTGCCGCGCTCGGCGGCGCGGATGCGCGCCGCACGGTAGACGTCGTCGGGCACGGAGACGGTGATGTTCCTCACCCGACCGACGCTAGCACCTTTACACAGAAGCTGTGCTTCACAGATCATTCGACGCGCGCCGCGGCCTCCTACACTGACCCGATGGCCGTCGAGAAGCTCCTCCTCGCCGCTCCGCGCGGCTACTGCGCGGGCGTCGACCGGGCCGTGCAGACCGTCGAGCGCGCGCTCGAGCTCTACGGCGCGCCCGTGTACGTCCGCAAGGAGATCGTCCACAACAAGCACGTCGTCGCGCAGCTGCGTGACCGCGGAGCGGTGTTCGTCGACGAGCTCAACCCCGAGATCCCCGAGGGCGCGATCACCGTCTTCTCCGCCCACGGCGTCTCGCCGATGGTTCACGCGGACGCCGACCGTCGCGGGCTGCGCACGATCGACGCGACCTGCCCGCTGGTGACCAAGGTCCACCGCGAGGCGGTCAAGTTCGCCTCGGAGGGCTACACGATCGTGCTGATCGGCCACGCGGGCCACGAGGAGGTCGAGGGGACGATGGGCGAGGCGCCCGAGCGCATCGTCCTCGTGGAGACCGAGGCCGACGTCGACGCGCTCGAGATCGAGGATCCCGCCAAGCTCGCCTACATCTCCCAGACGACGCTGTCGGTCGACGAGACCCGCAACATCATCAACCGCCTGCGCGAGCGCTTCCCTGCGATCACGGGTCCGCGCACGGACGACATCTGCTACGCGACGACCAACCGCCAGTCGGCGGTCAAGCAGATGGCCGTGGAGTGCGACCTCGTGCTCGTGATCGGGTCGAAGAACTCCTCGAACTCGGTGCGCCTCGTGCAGGTCGCGCGCGAGCACGGCGCCGCCGCGCACCTCATCGACAACGCCTCCGAGATGCGCGACGACTGGCTTGACGGCGTCCGCGTCGTCGGCATCTCGTCGGGTGCCAGCGCCCCGGAGGAGCTCGTCGGCGCGCTCGTGCAGTCCTTCCGCGACCGCGGCGTCGAGGACGTCTCGGAGTTCGAGGTCATGCGCGAGGACGTCCGCTTCATGCTGCCGAAGGCCATCCGCCAGGCGCTGTCCGCGGCGGAGGCCTGAGGCCCCGCCGCGGCCGCACTTGCGCACGCTCGTCGTCTCCGACCTGCACCTGGGGGCCGCACGCGGACGCGACGCTCTCCGACGAGCAGGGCCGCTCGCGGGCCTTCTCGACGCCGTCCGGGGCGCTGACCGCCTGGTCATCCTCGGCGATGCGCTCGAGCTGCGCCACGGCCCGCTGCGCGATGCGCTCGGGGCTGCCGCGCCGGTGCTCGCCGCGCTCGGGGCGGCGCTCGGGCCCGACGGTGAGCTCGTGCTCGTCCCGGGCAACCACGACCACGCGCTGCTCAGCCCGTGGCTCGAGCGACGCGGCGGCGCCGACGCTCCTGAACCGCTGGGCCTCCAGGAGCGCCCTGGGCCGGAGGCCACCCGGGCGCTCGTGCGTCTCGCCGCCGCAGCGCGCCCCGCGCGCTTCGACGTCGCCTACCCGGGGCTCTGGCTGCGCCGTGACGTGTACGCCATCCATGGCCACTACCTCGACCGCCTGATCACGATCCCGACCTTTGAGCGCCTCGCCGCCGGCGCGATGGTCCGCGTCGTGGGGGCGCTGCCGGAGGACCGGGCCGGTCCGGACGACTTCGAGGCCGCGCTCGCGCCGCTGTACGCCTGGATGCACGCCGTCGCGCAGTCCAAGCAGCCGGGCTGGGCGGCCTCGCGGCAGTCGACCGCCGCGCGCACCTGGCAGGCGCTGGCCGGAGCGGGCCCGCGCAGGCTGCGGGCGCGCGCCATCGCCGCGGCGTTCCCGCTCGCGGTGGCGGGAGTCAACCGCGCGGGACTCGGGCCCGTTCGCCCCCGGCTCTCGGGCAAGGAGCTGCGCCGCGCGGGCCTCACGGCGATGGGTGAGGTGGTGCGGCTGCTCGGGATCGACGCGCAGCACGTGGTCTTCGGCCACACGCACCGCGCCGGCCCGCTGCCGGGCGACGACCTCGGCGAATGGCGCGCGCCGACGGGGGCGCTGTTGCACAACGCCGGGTGCTGGATCGACGAGCCGGTCTTCGCCACGGGTGACCCGGCGAGCCCGTACTGGGGCGGTCGCGCGCTCGTGCTCGAGGACGACGGGCCGCCGCGCCTGGAGCGCGTGGTCACCGACCTCGATTGACACGCCGCGCGGTTCGCGCAGCAGACGTCGGGGGATCTGCGTCACAAGATCGTCACGGCTCCGGAGAGGTGGTCTACCAACATGGACTCGTCCCCCACGAAAGGTCGACCCGTGAGCACCATCTCTCGTCGCGCCCTGCTGAACCGCGGAGCCGTTGGCGCCGCCGCCAGCGCCACCGCCGTGCAGGCCCTCATGGCACGCAGCGCCCACGCGGCTCCCAAGGACCGCCGCCCCGCCGGACGCGGTGACGGCGGCTACGGTCCGCTGGTCGCCGCCGGCCCCGAGCTCGCCCTCCCCGCAGGCTTCACCTACGCCATGTTCGGCGTCGAGGGCAGCAGGATGTCGGACGGCAACCTAACGCCCAAGGCCCACGACGGGATGGCCGCCTTCGCGCTGCCGAACGGCAACGTGCGGCTGATCCGCAACCACGAGGATCGGGACACGGCGGCGAACGCCACCGTGAAGGGCAACCCGAGCACGGCGTACGACCCGAAGGGCGGGGGCTCGACGACGTCGCTGGAGGTCAGGCCCAGCGGCAACCGCGAGCTGGTCAAGGACTTCATCAGCCTCAACGGCACGATCGTCAACTGCGCCGGCGGGCCGACTCCGTGGGGTTCCTGGATCACCTGCGAGGAGACCACCGCCGGCGAGACCCAGGGGTTCGTTAAGGACCACGGCTACAACTTCGAGGTGCCGGTGTCGGCCGAGAACGAGGTCGCGGCGGTGCCGCTGAAGGCGATGGGCCGCTTCGTGCACGAGGCGATCGCGGTCGATCCGAGCAGCGGCATCGTCTACGAGACCGAGGACCGCGGCAGCTCGGGCTTCTACCGCTTCCTCCCCACCACCCCGGGGAAGATGGCCAACGGAGGCAAGCTGCAGATGCTGGCGCTCAAGGGCAATCGCTCCGGCTACGACGCCCGCACGGGCCAGCGCGTGGGCAAGCCGCTGCCGGTGCAGTGGGTCGACATCGACGATCCGGACCCGCCGGCGGCCGAGACCGACGCGCTCGCGGTCTTCAAGCAGGGCGAGGCGCAGGGCGGCGCCATCTTCAGCCGCCTGGAGGGCTGCTGGTTCGGCGACGGCAGCATCTTCTTCGCCTCCACCGACGGCGGCGACGCGGAGCTCGGCCAGGTCTGGCAGTACCGGCCACGCGGGAGCTCGGGCGGCCAGCTCATCCTGCTGTTCGAGTCACGCAGCAAGGAAGAGCTGGATGCCCCGGACAACGTCACGGTCAGCCCCGCCGGCGGCATCCTCCTGTGTGAGGATGGCGACGACGAGCAGTTCGTGCGCGGGCTGACGCCGCGTGGGGAGATCTTCGACTTCGTGAAGAACATCACGAACGACCGCGAGTTCGCCGGGGCGACGTTCAGCCCTGACGGCGAGACCCTGTTCGTCAACATCCAGGGCGACACGCGCGGACCGGGTGGCGCGAACAAGGGCATGACGTTCGCCATCTGGGGTCCGTTCGAGGACGGCGCGCTCTAGTAGCGGCAGATCGAGAAGCGGTGTTCATCCGGGCCTCCTCGCGGGGGCCCGGATCGACGATGCCGCCCCCGGGCCTACGCGCAGCCCTCGGGCGCTGCCAGTCCCGCCGTGAACTGCGTCGCGTGGACCTCCACCCCCGGGCCCGCCTCGAGCTCGAGCACCGCCTCGGTGTGCACGGGGTGCTCGACGAGGGTGACGAGCCCCGGATGCTCGACCGCGATCGTCGCGGAGCCGACGCGGAGCTCGCCGCGCCCGCTGACCACCGCGTGGGCGCCGCCCGCCCCGTAGGGCCCGCAGTAGGCGCCGGGCTGCTCGCCCGTCGGCTCGATCAGGAACGTGTCGGGGGCGTCCTCGGGCCGCAGCGGCCCCACGGGCTCGATGATGTCGACGCCGAGCAGCTCGCCGATCGCCCGCTCGGTCGCCGCGTAGTCGCCTTCGCCGTGGTGGTACTCGAAGAGCCGCAGGCGTGCGTCGAAGAGGTAGCGCGCCGGCCACCCCGGCACGTCGAACTGCTTCCAGGCCCGGAAGTCCGCGTCGAGGCCGACGGCGTACTCGACGCCCAGCCGGGCGACGGCCTCGCGGACGTGCGCGGGGTCCTGCGACGGCGGGTAGGCGCCGGCATGCAGGCCGATGACGCGCAGGCCGGCGTCGGCGTAGCGCGCGTGCCAGGCCTTCAGGTAGGGCAGCGTCCGGAGGCAGTTGACCCGGCAGAAGTCCCAGAACTCGAC
>Ga0136633_1002720_pt1 | contig 12022 bp, 15 predicted proteins | sample AntDrymeUQ832206_2_FD_105494 | JGI IMG/M metagenome (GOLD analysis project Ga0136633, IMG submission 105494) | Polar desert sand microbial communities from Dry Valleys, Antarctica - metaG UQ83 (22.06) | ecosystem: Environmental > Terrestrial > Soil > Desert | place: Antarctica: Dry Valley...
GTTGGCCACCGCGAAGTGCTCCTCGCCGACGACGTCGGGCTTGAGGATCGTCGAGGTCGAGTCGAGCGGGTCGACGGCGGGGTAGATGCCCTTCTCGGAGATCGCGCGCGACAGCACGGTCGTCGCGTTGAGGTGGGCGAACACCGAGGCCGGGGCCGGGTCGGTGAGGTCGTCGGCCGGCACGTAGATGGCCTGCACCGAGGTGACCGAGCCCTGGCGGGTCGAGGTGATCCGCTCCTGCAGCTGTCCCATCTCGGTCTCCAGCGTGGGCTGGTAGCCGACCTGCGAGGGCATGCGGCCCAGGAGCGCCGAGACCTCGGAGCCGGCCTGGACGAAGCGGAAGATGTTGTCGATGAACAGCAGCACGTCCTGACCCTGCTCGCGGAAGTACTCCGCCATGGTCAGGCCCGACAGAGCGACGCGCATGCGGGCCCCGGGGGGCTCGTTCATCTGGCCGAAGACGAGCATCGTCTTGTCGATGACGCCGGACTCCTTCATCTCCAGCCAGAGGTCGTTGCCCTCGCGGGAGCGCTCGCCGACGCCGCAGAAGGCCGACAGGCCGCCGTGTTCCTGAGCGAGGTTGTTGATGAGCTCCTGGATGAGGACGGTCTTGCCGACGCCGGCGCCACCGAACAGGCCGACCTTGCCACCCTTGGCGTAGGGCGCGAGGAGGTCGACGACCTTGATGCCGGTCTCGAACATCTCCTGCGTCGGGGTGAGGTCCTCGACGTTCGGGGCGTCACGATGGATCGGCCAGCGCTCCTCGACCTTCAGCTCCTCGCCGAGGTCGATGGTGTCGCCGAGCAGGTTGAAGATACGGCCGAGCGTCATCTCGCCGACGGGCACCGTGATCGGGCCGCCGGTGTCGATGACCTCGGTGCCGCGGGCCAGGCCGTCGGTCGTGTCCATGGCGACCGCGCGGACGCGGTCGTCGCCAAGGTGCTGCTGGACCTCGCAGACGAGCAGGCCCTCCTCGCCGCGGTCGATCGTGATGGCGTTGTTGATCGCCGGAAGCTCGTCGGGGAAGACGGCCTCGATGACGACGCCCTGGATCTCCTCGATCCGGCCCTTGTTGTCGGTCTTCGTGTCGGTAGCCATTGCTCTTTGCGTTCCTCGGTTAGACGAGCGACTCGGCGCCCGCGACGACTTCCATGATCTCCTGGGTGATCTCGGCCTGACGGGCGCGGTTCATCTCCAGGGTGAGGTCCTCGATGACCTCTCCAGCGTTCTCTGAGGCGTTGCGCATGGCGGTCATGCGCGCGCCGTGCTCGGACGCGGTGCTTTCCAGCAGCGCCCGGAAGATCGAGATCTCGACGTAGTCGGGGATCAGGCGCTGCAGGATCTCCGCCGGGTCAGGCTCGTACTCGACGAGGGCGTGATGACCGCTCTTGTCATCGGACGACTTCTCCTCGTCCTTGTCGACGTCGTGCTCCCCACCTTCGAGCACCGTGGCCTGCTGCATCGGCAGCAGCGTCTCGCGGCGCACCTCCTGGGTGAGCGCGGAGACGTAGCCGTTGTAGAAGATGTCGACGCGGTCGACCTCGCCATCGATGTAGGCGGCCATCAGCGCCTCGGCGATCTCGCGGGCGTTGGCGTAGCCCGGGCGGTCGGTGAAGCCGGTGTAGCCGCCGATGACCTCGCGGCCGCGGAACGTAAGCGACGAGACGCCGCGGCGCCCGGTTGCGTAGAAGCTGACGGTCTTGCCCTCGGACTCGTACTGAGCCGCAGCGCGGACGCCCGCGCGGATGATCTGCGAGTTGAACGCGCCGGCGAGTCCGCGGTCGGCGGTCACCAGCAGGATCGCCACCTTGTCCTGGCTCTCGTGCTCCTTGAGAATCGGGAGCGAGCTCATCTCCGCGCCGGCCGCCTCGGCGGCCTGCCGGGTCATGCGGCGGATGGCGCCCGCGTAGGGGCGCAGGCGCTCGATGCGCTGCTCGGCGCGGCGCAGGCGCGCGGCGGCGACCATCTCCATCGCGCGGGTGATCTTGCGGATGTTCTGGACCGACGAGATCCGGTTCTTGACGTCGCGCTGGCTCACGCGGGAGCGGCCTCCGACTTCTCGTCCTCGTCCGCGGACTCCTCAGATGCGTCATCGGACGATTCGTCCTCGTCCGAGCTTGCGTCGTCGTCATTGGAGGACTCGTCATCGCTGCCCTCGGAGTCCGAAGCGTCCTCGGAGGACTCGCTCTTGGACGCGCGCGGCTTGTCGTCGCCATCTTCGCTCGGCAGGCCCTCCTCGTCGAGGTCATAGCCGAAGTCGCTCGCGAAGTTCTCGACCGTGTCCTTGACCTTGGACTGCGTGTCGTCGGACCAGTCGCCGCCCGCGATGGTCTCGAGCAGGTCGGTGGACTCGGAGTGCAGGCGCTGGGTCAGGCCCTCGAGGAACTCGGTGACGCGGTCGGGGTTGATGCGGTCGAGGTAGCCGTTCGTGCCGGCGTAGACCTGGACGACCTGCACCGCGACCGGCAGCGGCGAGCGCTCGTTCTGGTTGAGCGCCTTGACCAGCCGCTCGCCGCGGGCCAGCGTCTTCTGGGTCTCGGCGTCGAGGTCGGAGCCAAACTGCGCGAAGGCCTCGAGGTCGCGGTACTGCGACAGCTCGATCTTCAGGCGGCCGGCAACCTTCTTCATCGGCGTGATCTGGGCGTTGCCGCCGACGCGCGACACCGAGATGCCGACGTTGATGGCCGGGCGCACGCCCGAGAAGAACAGCTTGGGCTCGAGGAAGATCTGCCCGTCGGTGATCGAGATGACGTTGGTCGGGATGTAGGCCGACACGTCGCCGGCCTGTGTCTCGATGACCGGCAGCGCGGTCAGCGAGCCGCCACCGAGGTCGTCGTTGAGCTTGACCGCGCGCTCGAGCAGGCGGCTGTGCAGGTAGAAGACGTCACCCGGGTAGGCCTCGCGACCCGGCGGGCGGCGCAGCAGCAGCGACATCTGCCGGTAGGCGAACGCGTGCTTGGTGAGGTCGTCGTAGATGCAGAGGGCGTGGCCGCCCTTGTAGAGGAAGTACTCGCCCATCGCGCAACCGGCGTAGGGCGCGAGGAACTTGATCGGGGCGGCCTCGTCGGCGGACGCGGCGACGATGATCGAGTTGTCGAGCGCGCCGGCCTCGGCGAGCGTCTCGGCGAGCTGCACCACGGTCGCCATGCGCTGGCCGATCGCGACGTAGATCGAGACGACGCCCGAGTCCTTGTTGTTGATGATCGTGTCGATGCCGATCGTCGTCTTGCCGGTCTGGCGGTCGCCGATGATCAGCTCGCGCTGGCCGCGGCCGATCGGGATCATCGAGTCGATCGCCTTGATGCCGGTCTGCATCGGTTCGGTGACGGGCTGGCGCTGGACGACGCCGGGGGCCTTGAACTCGGCCGGGCGGCGCTCGGTGAACTCGATCTCGCCCTTGCCGTCGAGCGGGTTGCCCAGCGGGTCGACGATGCGGCCGAGAAGGCCGTCGCCAACGGGGATCTCCAGCAGCGAGTTGGTGCGCTTGACCGTGTCGCCCTCGACGATTTTCTCCCACTCGCCGAACAGCACGGCGCCGACATTGTCGGACTCGAGGTTGAGGGCCAGGCCGGTCACGCCGTGGGGGAACTCGAGGCGCTCGAACGCCATGCAGTTCTCCAGGCCGTGGATGCGGGCGATGCCGTCGCCGATCGACAGGACGGTGCCGACCTCGGTCAGCTCCGAGGAGCCGGCGTCGAGGCCTTCGATCCGGCTCTTGAGGATGGACGTGATCTCGTCGGGCTTGATCTGCATGGTCATGACTTCAGGGTCTCCTGTTAAGCGGCCTTCGCGACCTGGCGGCGAAGCTGTTCGAGGCGGTTGCGGATAGAGGCGTCGAGGATGGAATTGCCGACGCGCAGGACGATGCCACCGAGCACGTCCGGGTCGACGTTGGTGGTCAGATCGACCTTGCGGCCGGTCTGCTCGCCGATCGCCTTGCCGATGCCCTCCACGGTAGAGCTGTCGAGCTCGACGGCGGAGGTGATCGTGACGGGCAGCAGCTGGTTGGCGTCGGCCCACAGCGTGTCGAGCTCGCGGCGGATGCGGAAGATCGCCGGCATGCGGTGCTTCTCGACCAACAGCTCGAGGAAGTTGGTCACCGCTTCGTCTGCGCCGTCGAGCAGGTTGCCCAGCGCGTCCTTCTTCTCTTCAGTCGAGAAGTACGGCGAGAAGAAGAACACCTGCAGGTCCTGGCTCTCGCTCACGGCGTCGGCAAACTGGCCGACCTGCTCACGGACGCCGTCGAGCGCGTCGCGCTCCGTGGCGACCTCGAACAGCGACCGTGCGTAGACGGTGGCGATCTCCTCCATGTTGGGCTAGCTCTCCTTGCCGGCCAGCGCGGTGAAGTCCAGCTCCGACAGCGCTTCGTCGACGAGGCGCTTCTGGTCCTCGGGCGTGAGCGTCTTGCGCGTGACCTTCTCGGTGGCCATGACGGTGAGGTTGGCGACCTCGCCGCGGATCTCCTGGATCGCGCGGCGCGTCTCGGCCTCGATGTCCTTGCGCGCCTGCGACATGAGCTCCTCGCGCTTGACGCGCGCGGCCTCGGTCGACTCGCGCTCGTGGACCTCGCCGGCCTTGCGGGCGCGGGAGACGATCTCCTCGCTCTGGGTCCGGGCGTCCTTGAGCCGCTCGCGGTACTCGTCGAGCAGCGCCGCTGCCTCCGTCTTGGTCTTCTCGGCGACGTCGATCGACTCCTCGATCGCCCGCTGGCGCTTGTCGAGGGCCTCGGCGATCTTCGGGAAGGCGAGCTTGTAGAGCAGGAACATCGCTCCGCCGAAGACGAGCAGCGTCCAGACCATGAGGCCCAGGCCCGGCTCGACGAGGAAGCTTCCTCCGCCCTCCTCTTCGCCGCCCTCGGCGGCGGCGAGTATTCCAATGATCGCGTTCATGCTCGTCTGTCCTAGAGGAAGAAGGCGAGCAGGCCGGCCACGAGGCCGTAGAACACGCAGGCCTCGGTGAGCGCGAAGCCCAGCCACTGGATCGACGTGATCTCGTCACGCATCTCCGGCTGACGGGTCACCGACTCGATGACCTTGCCGAAGATGATGCCGATGCCGACGCCGGCGCCAGCGGCGCCGAGGCCTCCGCCAACGCCCAGGGCGATGGCCTTGCCCGCGTCAGCGGTGCCGGATTCGGCGGCCTGCGCGAGTGTCGTGATGATGGCGAGGTCCACGGTTGCTCCTTAGTGAGACTCGGCGACGGCGCCGCCGAGATAGATGGCAGTCAGGGTGGCGAAGATGAACGCCTGGAGGCCGGCGACCAGGCCGACCTCGAAGACGAACAGGAGAACGCCCAAGGGAAGAGTGATCCAGCCGAGCGCCGCGATCCCCAGCAGGACGGCGAGCGCGCCGCCCATGAACAGGATGATCAGGTGGCCGGCGAGGATGTTCGCGAACAGACGCACGGAGAGCGACATGAGCCGCATGACGTTCGAGAAGAGCTCGAGCACGAAGATGAAGCCCGCCATGCCGCCGGTGACGCCGGCGGGGATCAGGCTCTTGAGGTAGCCAACCGGGCCCTTCGCGCGGATGCCCTCGGTCGTGTAGGCGATGAAGACGATCAGCGCGAGCACGAGCGGGATCGAGAGGTTCGCCGTCGCCGCATACAGCGCGAAGCTGGGGAACTCGATGCCGAACAGCGTGAACGGGTGCTCGGTGTTGGTCGGCAGCGGGATGTAGCCGATGAGGTTCGAGAAGAGGATGAAGAGGAACAGGGTCCCGATGAACGGGAACCACTTGCGGGCCATCCTGTCGTCCATCGAGCCGCGCGTGATGTTGTCGCGCATGAGCCCGAACAGGATCTCGACGAGCGTCTGGACCCGGTTGGGCTTGGCCTGCATGCGGTTGGCGACGTAGAGCATGGTCGCCACCGTGAGGATGCCGGCGATCACGACGTACATGACGGCCTTGGTGATGGAGAACGCGCCGAGCTCGACCCAGTTGTCGAGCTTGAACTCGTTCTGCGGCTGGAAGTTGAACGCGTTGTCGGTGCGCTTGAAGCCGGTCGCGGCGACGATCAGGATCGTGATCGCGACGTAGACCCCGAAGCCGAGGAGGACCTTCTGCTTGGTTGACAGCCTGCTCATCACGGGCGAACGACGTTCCTCTCCAGCTGACGGACCAGCAATGACATGGCGAAGTAGACGGTGAAGGCGGCGAGCACGAGGACTGCCGCCATGACGCCATCGTCGCGGCCTCCTGCGAGCCGGGCGGCAACCACGGCGCAGACCACGATCCAGACGCGGCCCATCATGCCAGCAACGTGGTACCCGACGCGCTGCGCCACGTCGTCGCCCGCGCGGCTGTCGAGCCACTCGGCGCCCAGGCGGGTCAGTATCCACGCTGCGGCGCCGAGGCCGTAGCCCAGCAACGGCAGCTCGGCGAGGGCCACGAACGGCGCAGTCGCCAGGACGAGGGCGAGGTCGGTGTAGCGAAGGGCGTTCACGCGCTCAGAGATCCCGGAAGCGGACGATGACCGCAACGGTCCCCCCGACGAAGCCGAGGAAGATGCCGACCGCCAGCAGCGGGCCGAACGCCCCCACGAGCGCGCCGATTCCCCCGCCGAGAAGCCCACCGAGCACGACGCCGCTGAGCAGCAGCATCCCGGCCGCCATCCCCGCAGTGGTGTTGCGGCGTGGAGGGGGTGTGCTCATCGAAAGGGTGGATGTCGTCGGTCATGCTTCATAACCCCGGGCTGGGGGCGCGCACGATAGCGGCTCGCGAAACTTTGTAACAACTTTGTGACAGGCGATACGCGGAGTCGGTGCTGGGCGGTCAGGCCAGGTCTGGTTCAAGCCCGGCGGCGTGCTCGGCCTGCAGCGGGTCCAGGTAGTTGCCCAGAGTGGCGATGAGCCCGTCGCGGAACGTGTAGACGACCTGACGTGGTCCACCTTTGTCGCGCTCTGCGAGACATGAGTGGATCACGGTCAGCGCAGCGCGCGCTGAAGACGCAGCTCCTGGATCACCGGCCTGAGGACCCCGGCTCGATGTTCAGCAGGCCGCCGCCCTCGTGGTCGACCTGCAGCGTGGTGTGGGTGAGACCGAAGCCGTCGTGGAGTAGTCGCTCGAGCGCGCGGCGGACCTCATGGCAGTCGTCGTCGCGGCCGACCGTGACATGGGCCGAGAGCGCCGGGAACCCGCTCGTGACCTCCCAGACGTGAAGGTCGTGGACCTCGCTCACACCCGGCTGCGAAGCCATCGCCCGGCCCACCGATCCTACGTCGGTGCCGAGCGGCGCCGCCTCCAAGAAGACGCGTCCCGAGGCCTTGAGCAGACCGTACGCGGCACGCAGCATGATCGCCGCGACGAGGAGCGCAGCGACCCCGTCCGCGCGGTGGAAGCCGGTGAGCACGATGACCAGGCCGGCGAGGGCCGTGAACGCGAAGGCGACCAGATCGGTGAGCACGTGCTGGAAAGCGCCCTCGACGTTCATCGACCGGCGATCCGCCTTCGACAGCGCGTAGGTCGCCGCGATGTTGACCACCACGCCGGCGAGAGCGACGACGAGCAGCGGTGTGCCCTCGACCACGGGCGGGTCGATCAGCCGGCGGACCCCCTCGTAGATGATGAACAGCGCCATCACCAGCAGCGTCGCTCCGTTGAACTGAGCCGAGAGGATTTCCGCCCGCTTGAACCCGTAGGTCAGCGAGCCGGCTGCGGGGCGACGGGCGAGCCGCGCAGCGACCAGCGCGAGGGCGATCGCCACCGCGTCGGTGAGCATGTGCGCCGCGTCGGAGAGGAGCGCGAGCGACGAGTAGACGATGCCCGCCACGACCTCGACCACCATGAAGCCGAGGATGAGGGCGAGGGCTAGAACGAGCTTGCCCTGGTCGGCGTCGGCGGACACCCCGTGGTGATGGTGGTGGTGGCTGCTCACGAGCCGACCGCTGTCATGTCAGGCGTCGGGAGAGCGGAACGGCAGCGCGTCGAGCAGGCCGCTGAGCCGCAGGACACCCTGGACGTGGTCGCTACCGGCCACGAAGCTGATGCGATCGCCGCCCTCCTCGTTGCGTCCTTCGAGCAGCGCCCGCAGGCCGGTGGAGTCGAGCAGCTCGACGCCGCGCAGATCGACGACGATCGACGCAGCATCGCTGGCCAGCGCCAGGCGCAGCGCCTCCTTGAGCTCCGGCGCTCCCGCGATGTCCAGGTCGCCCTGCGGCAGGACCCAGAGATCGTCGCCACGGACCTCGATGTCTGCTTCGAACTCGTCGATCACGAGGGTCAAGCTAGCCCGCGCCCCGCGGCCACAGCGATGAAGCCGACCACGATGCTCGCCACGACGTAGGTCACCGCCAGCCGCCCGCGGCCGTCACGCGCCAGCACCTGCGTCTGCAGCATCCACGTCGAGAACGTGGTGTAGGCGCCGAGCAGACCCGTGCCGGCAAGCACGAGGACGTCGTCCTCGACGCCCGATCCGGCCAGTAACCCGAGCGCGAACGCTCCGCTGATGTTCACGGCGAAGATGCCCAGAGGAAGCGCACGGCCGGTCCGCGCACTCAAAGCGGTGTCGATCCGGTACCGCAACACCGCCCCGCCACCGCCGAGCACCGCCACGCCGACCCACGTCGCCACGCTCACGGCGCAAGCCTCCGCGCGCCCAGCGCGACCGCGCTCAGGCCCGCGCCCACGCTGGCCGCCGCATAGACGAAAGCGAGGAGCAGGCGCCCGTCGTCGGTCATCTGCAGCAGCTCGAGCTGAAACGTGGAGAACGTGGTCAGCGCACCGCAGAACCCCACGCCGAGCAGGCCGTGATGTCGCTCGCCCGCGGCGACCCAGCCCAGAAGCGCGCACCCCGCGACGTTGGCGGCGAACGTCGCCCACGGCCAGTGTCCCGGATCAGGTGGCCACATCTCGACGATCCCGGCGCGGACGAGCGTGCCCACCATGCCTCCCACGAAGACCGCCACCAACGTCTGCGTCGGTCGCGAGCGCATGGCTCACCGTACCGAGCGTCGCTCCGACGGTCACCGCGAGCGCGGTTTCGGGTATGCAGAGACGATGGCGGCGACGACGACCAGGGCTGGGCGCTTGCGCGACGGCGCCCTGCGATCATCGGCGGGCGTGCGACATGCCCTCAGCCGCTTCTGGCACAAGGCTTACGGCGACGGGCTCACCGGGCTGGCGGGCATGGTCGCCTACAACCTGCTGCTCTCGCTGCTCCCGCTCACGCTGCTGGCGCTGTTCATCTTCGGCCAGATCGTCCAGTCGCCCGACGTCGAGGCGTCGGTCATCCGTGACGTCCAGCGCATTCTGCCGACCACCAGCGAGCGCGCCATCACGCGCCTGCTCAACGAGATCAACCGATCCTCGACGTCCATCGGGATCGCCGCGCTGCTGTCGAGCATCTGGATCGGCGCCTCGTTCTGGGGCGCAATGGACACCGCGTTCTGCCGCATCTACCGCTCGCCGTGCCGGTCATGGCTGCAGCAAAAGCGTTTCGCCCTGGCGATGCTCGTCGTCGTGCTGGTGCTGTTCGCCGCAACCGTGGCCGTTCCCGCCACGCAGAGCCTGGTCGCCCACAGCGCCGAGGACCTCCCCTTCGGCCTCACGGCCTCCACGGCGGTGTACGTGTTCACCCTGATGGCCAGCGTGGTGATCCTGTTCGGCACGCTCTCGCTGATCTACAACGTGGTGCCCAACACGCGGGTGCCGTGGCGGGCGATCTGGCCGGGCGCCCTCGGGGCGACGGTCGCGATCGGCATCGTCGACTACGCCTTCCCGCTCTATCTGCAGGTCTCGGTCCTGACGACGTTCGGCGGCACCTACGTCTTCGTGCTGATCATCCTGATCTGGTTCTACGTGGTCGCGATCATCCTGCTCGCCGGAGCCGTCATCAACTCGCTGCGCCTCGGCCTCACCGAGGAAGCGCCGCCGGCGCGAGGCTGAGCCCTAACGGCCCGCGCTGCGTCGCTTGAGGTCGTGGTAGGCGGGGCGCGGCGTCCCGGCCAGCGAGATGAGACCGGAGTCCCAGCGGTTGGTCTTGCGGGTCTTCGACCAACTGCCGTAGAAGTTGTAGATGTAGACGCGCTTGTAGCGGTGGCGCACCTTGCGGTTGTTCATCAGCTTGAACAGGTACTTCTGCGCCCGAAGCTGTCGCGCGAGGCTGTACTTGTAGGCGACGCGGCCCTTGACGGTCTTGAAGCCGACCAGCCCGCCGGCCTCGGTGGACCAGAGATCGCCCTTGACGTTGCGGGCGAGCTTGTAGGTCCAGCTCGACCGGAACGAGCGGTGCTTGTTGGCGTCCTGGTAGTTGTGCAGGCCCCAGGTGCCACGGCCCTTGTAGTAGCGCTTGAACTTGCGCAGCCAGGATGTGAGGTTCTCGTCGTCGAGCAGGTCGGCGGCCAGCACCTTGCAGGTCCGGCAAGCCTTGCGCATCGCCTTGTGGTAATCGGCGGCCAGCTTGGGCCGGCGCGCCGTGGGCTGGAAGGCGTGGTTGGCCTCGTTCCACGGCGTGTACGTGCGAACCGTCGGGTACTTCTTGACGAAGCGCCGGGTGATGCTGGCGTACCGCTTGACCGACGGCCCCTTGCCGAAGAACCTCGTCTCGACGCTCTTGATGTTGAAGGCCACGTGCGGCTGGACACCGGCGGCCTGCGCGTTGGTCAGCCACAACTGGAGGTACTCGGGCCAGTAGTCCTTGCGCGTGAGGATGTCGTAAGGCACGACGATCCGCGCGTACCTGATCTCCAGCGGAGCGAACCACTCGTTGACGAACATGTGCGGGCTCTGGTCGCTGATGCCGATCTGGAGCTTCGCCGATGCCGGCGAGGTGGGGATCGCGAGGACGCCGGCGAGCAGGACGAGCAGGGGCAGCTTGCGCAGGTGGGACATGCCCCCAGGGTATCGATGGCCCCGGCTTTCCCAACCCGGTCTCTTCCGGTCAATGTCCGCCTAACGGACCGCCGCCTCCGGTGTCAAGGAGATCCCGATGAGATTGCACCGGCGGGTCAGCGCCGTGAAGGCGTAGCCGTTGGTCTCCTCGGGCGAGTAGCCCAGGATGGAGTAGTTCTCCGGATCCTGCCCGGTCGGGATCAGGACGCCCGCCGCGAGCGGGATCAGCTCGAACAGCTTCTCCCGGATCCGCGCCTTGAGCCCCGGATCCCGCGCGGCCTGCTGGAGGTACCACGTTCCGTAGGCGACATGGCGATGCTCGTCGCGCGAGATGTTGCGAAAGCCCTCCAGGAAGCCGGGCAGGATCGCCTGCTTCTCGCAGTAGTCGGTGAGGAAGAACTGGCCGGTCAGCGCGAGCATCCCCTCGATGATCATGTGGTAGGTCGTGATGAAGTCGACCTTCGCCTCGCGATCGTGGCGGTCGGCCATCAGCCGGTCGCACGCCTGCACCAGGTGGACGTCGAACAGCTCGATGAACGCGACGTTGAGGTCCTCGCGCGCACGAGCGAGGCGGTCCTCGAACGTGCCGTCGACCTGCAGGACCTGCTCGTAGAAGCGGTTGAAGTGCTGGGCGTGGCGCGCCTCGTCGACCTGCTGGGTCGTCAGGAACGCCTCCTCCCCCTGGGACTCGAACGCCGCGACCAGGCCCGTGAACTGCGTGGTCACGCGCTCCTCGCCGACGAAGAACGAGCTGAGGTTCCAGGACAGGTTGGCCTTCTCCGGTTCGCCGATCCGCGCCCAATCCTCGCGGTCCTGGCTCAAGTCGATCGTGTGCGAGGACCACTGCTGACGCTCCCAGAGCTCGTAGAGCTGCTGAGGGTCCATGAGCGTCAGTTCGGCCATGCAGGCAGTCAAGCGAGCGGTTGACACCCTGTCAAGCATTAGGGTTAGAACGTGCCCACCACCTCCAAGCGCGCCGCTGTCCAGGCTGAGGTCCTGCGCGCCACCGAGCAGCTCCTGGCCGAGGGGACCAGCTGGGCGGACCTGGGCGTCGAGCGCATCGCGACGAGGGCGGGGATCTCGCGCACGGCCTTCTACTTCTACTTCTCCGACAAGCGCGAGCTCCTGCTGCGGCTCACCGAGGAGGTCACCGAGCTGCTCTACCTCGAGGCCGACCGCTGGTACTCGGGCGA
>Ga0136633_1002721_pt1 | contig 12016 bp, 11 predicted proteins | sample AntDrymeUQ832206_2_FD_105494 | JGI IMG/M metagenome (GOLD analysis project Ga0136633, IMG submission 105494) | Polar desert sand microbial communities from Dry Valleys, Antarctica - metaG UQ83 (22.06) | ecosystem: Environmental > Terrestrial > Soil > Desert | place: Antarctica: Dry Valley...
AAGTCGGACTGGGGTCACTGCACGGTGAGCTACGCAGTGCGTGTCGCCGCCATGGCGCGGGCCAAGAAGCTGGTCCTCTTCCACCACGACCCGTCGCACGACGACGACACGATGGACCGCCTCCTCGCTGGTGCCGTGGCCGAGGCCGCTCCATCCGGTGTCGAGGTGGTCGCGGCCTATGAGGGATTGATCCTCGACGTCTAACGTCTGGCCATGAGCGAGACCCTGCCGGTCATCGACCCCGCCCAGTTCCGCACGGTGCTCGGCCACTTCTGCTCAGGCATAGCCGTCATCACGGCCATGAGCGCCGGCACACCCGTGGGCATGACCTGCCAGTCGTTCACCTCGGTCTCGCTCGACCCGCCGCTCGTGCTCTTCTGTGCGACCAAGACGTCGGCATCCTGGGCCGGCATCCGGGAGGCCGGGCACTTCTGCGCGAACGTCCTCGGCGCCGATCAAGAGGAGCTGTCGCGGGTCTTCTCATCCAAGGCCGAGGACAAGTTCGCAGGGACGGGCTGGCACGCAGGTGCTTCCGGTGCCCCAGTGCTCGACGGCGTCCTCGCCACCATCGACTGCACGATCACCACCATCCACGACGGCGGCGACCACGACATCGTCGTCGGGCGCGTGCTCGAGCTGAACGGCGACTCGGGGGGTCCTCTGCTGTTCTTCCGGGGCGGCTACGGACGGCTCGGCCTGTGACCGTCGTCCCCTTCACAGTCGAGGCCACGGCCATCGACGGCCTGTGGCTCCTCACGATGAAGCAGGTCGACGATGAGCGCGGCGTGATCCGAGAGTTCTACCGGGAGAGCGCGTTCGTGGAGGCCGGCTTGCCATCGCTGGGGTCGCTCCTCCAGGTGAACGTCACCGAGACGCGGCCCGGCGCGCTCCGGGGCATGCACGCGGAGGACATGCACAAGCTCGTGTCCGTGGCCCACGGGCGCGCGTTCGGAGCCTGGGTCGACCTGCGTCCCGGGCCGGGCCGGGGCCGGGTCGTGACGGCCGAGCTCGCAGCCGGACGCCAGGCCCTCACCTCACCGGGGATAGCCAACGGCTTCCAGTCTCTCGGTGACACGTCGACCCAGTACCTCTATGCGTTCGACCAGGAGTGGGTGCCCGGCATGCCGGGGGAGGCGGTCCATCCCCTCGACCCCGGCCTCGCCATCCCGTGGCCCTTGCCCGTGGACGCAGGCGACCCGGCGGTGCTCTCGGCCAAGGACGCGTCCCAGCCCTGCCTCGCAGGCTGAGGCCGCGCCGAGGTGTTCAAGCTCGTACTGCCCGCCCTCCTCGTTCTCGTCGTCCTCTACTCGGCTGTCGGGGTGTGGCGTGCGTGGAAGCTGCGGGATGCCCCGCGGCGCAGGACCTGGGCGCTGTTCGTCGGACGCGGCCCGCGCGGCCGCCTGCTTGTGCGCCGCGTTCAGAAGGCCGACCCCACGGCCACGGTCGCCGTCTACCGTCTGCGGAGCGACGCCGCGCTGGCGGAGAGCCTGGGGGTGGAGGAGCAGCCCACCCTCGTGCTGGGTGACGGGGCCGGTGGCGTGAAGGTGCGTCTCGTCGGACGCAAGGCCATCGAGCTCTACCTGCACCGGCGTGGATGAGCCCGACCTTCGACCGGGCGGGCGGTAAGGTCGATGACAGCACCATCAACGACGATGGTCCTGATGTGGAGGCTTTGTGACCGACACCGCTACGCCCACCGGCCGAGCCCGCAAGGCGCTCGACAGCGTCGTCATCCGCTTCGCCGGAGACTCGGGCGACGGGATGCAGCTGACCGGCGACCGCTTCACGCAGTCCAGCGCCCTGTTCGGGAACGAGCTGGCCACCCTGCCCGACTTCCCGGCTGAGATCCGGGCTCCGGCCGGCACGCTGGCCGGGGTCAGTGCCTTCCAGGTGAAGATCTCTGATCACACCGTGCTGACCCCAGGTGACGCCCCCGACGTGCTCGTGGCCATGAACCCCGCCGCGCTCAAGGCGAACCTCGCCGACCTCCGCCCCGGCGGCACGCTGATCCTCAACACCGACACGTTCGTGGAGCGTGACCTCGGCAAGGCCGGTTACGCCACCAACCCGCTCGAGGACGGCAGCCTCGACGGCTTCACCGTGTACGAGGTCCCAATGACCAGCCTCACCATCGAGGCGGCCAAGACCACGGGGGCAAAGCCCCGTGACGCCGAGCGCAGCAAGAACCTCTTCGCGCTGGGCCTGATCACCTGGCTCTATGACCGGCCCGCCGACAGCACGCTCGCCTGGATCGAGTCGCGCTTCGCGGGCAAGGAGACGGTCCTCGCGGCCAACCGCCTGGCCTTCAAGGCCGGCTTCAACTTCGGTGAGACCGCTGAGCTATTCGAGTCGAGCTACGAGGTCCGCGCCGCCCAGCTGGCACCCGGCGAGTACACCAACGTGAGCGGCAACACGGCCCTGGCCTGGGGCCTCATCGCCGCCGGCCAGCTCTCCGGTCTGCCCGTGTTCCTCGGCAGCTACCCCATCACACCTGCGTCCGACATCCTCCACGAGCTGTCCAAGCACAAGCACTTCGGCGTCCGGACCATGCAGGCCGAGGACGAGATCGCAGGTGTGTGCGCCGCCATCGGAGCCGCCTTCGGGGGCCACCTCGCAGTGACCACCACGAGCGGCCCGGGGCTCGACCTCAAGGCTGAGGCGGTGGGGCTCGCCATCAGCCTCGAGCTGCCGCTCGTGATCGTCGACATCCAGCGCGGCGGGCCTTCCACCGGCCTGCCTACCAAGACCGAGCAGTCCGACCTGCTCCTCGCCATGTACGGGCGCCACGGCGAGTCGCCGCTCCCCATCGTGGCCAGCCACACGCCATCGAGCTGCTTCTTCGCCGCCATCGAGGCGGCCCGGCTCGCCCTCAAGTACCGCACGCCGGTGATCCTGCTGTCCGACGGGTACCTGGCCAACGGCTCCGAGCCGTGGCGCCTGCCCGACATCTCCGAGCTGCCAGACATCTCGGTGCCCTTCGCCGACGGGCCGAACCACGGTGCCGACTTCTGGCCCTACCTCCGCGACCCCGACACGTTGGCCCGGCCATGGGCCATCCCGGGGACGCCTGGCCTCGAGCACCGCGTCGGCGGCATCGAGAAGGAGGACGGCACCGGCAACATCTCCTACGACCCCGTCAACCACGAGAAGATGACCCACCTGCGGGCGGCGAAGATCTCGGGCATAGCCAAGGACGTCCCGCTCACCGACGTCGACCACATCGCCGGCGCCGAGCTGCTGGTCCTCGGTTGGGGATCCACCTACGGCTCCATCGCCACAGCCGTGCAGCGGGTGAGGGCGCGCGGCCTACCCGTGGCCCGGGCCCACCTCACGCACCTGAACCCCTTCCCGGCCGACCTCGGCGCCGTCCTGCGCCGCTACCCGCGGATACTCGTGCCCGAGCTGAACATGGGCCAGCTCTCGCGTCTCGTCCGGTCCGAGTTCCTCGTCGACGCCAAGAGCCTGTGCAAGGTGCAGGGCCTGCCCTTCCGGACATCCGAGATCGAAGACGCCATCGTGGAGGTCCTCCAGTGACGATCGTGAACCCACCCACCACTACCAAGAAGGACTGGTCCACCGACCAAGAGGTGCGCTGGTGCCCTGGCTGTGGCGACTATGGCATCCTCACTGCCGTACAGATGCTCATGCCCGAGCTCGGGGTCAAGCGCGAGGACACGGTGTTCGTCAGTGGGATCGGGTGCTCCAGCCGCTTCCCGTATTACATGAACACGTACGGGATCCACTCGATCCACGGCCGTGCGCCTGCGGTGGCCACCGGGCTGGCGGTGGCCCGGCCCGACCTCTCGGTGTGGGTGATCACGGGCGACGGCGACGGCCTGTCGATCGGCGGGAACCACCTGATGCACGCGCTCAGACGCAACGTGAACCTCGTCGTCATCCTCTTCAACAACCAGATCTACGGGCTCACGAAGGGGCAGTACTCGCCCACCTCGGAGGTGGGCAAGGTCACCAAGTCCACGCCGTTCGGCTCCGTCGACCACCCCTACAACCCGATCAGCCTGGCTCTCGGCGCTGAGGCGACTTTCGTGGCCCGCACCCATGACACCGACCGGAAGCACATGATCGAGGTCCTGCGCAGGGCGCATGAGCACAGGGGCGCTTCGTTTGTCGAGATCTTCCAGAACTGCAACGTCTTCAACGATGGGGCATTCGACAAGATCCTCACCAAGGATGCCCGCTCCACCATGCTCATCCCGCTTCGCCACGGCGAGCCCATCCGCTTCGGCGATGCCGGCGAGCTGGGCGTGGTGGCCGAAGCAGACGGCAGCCTCCATGTGGTGGACGTCGCAGAGGTGGGCGCTGAGCGCCTGCTCGTCCATGACGAGAAGCGTGACGACCCGGGGCTGGCCTTTGCGCTCTCACGCCTGGCCCGCGGCCCATACGAGCCCACGCCCATGGGGGTGTTCCGGGCCATCGAGCGGGCCGACTACGGCACCCAGGTCAACCGCCAGCTCCTCGACGCCGCCAGCCGGCGGGGCCCGGCCGACCTCGGCGCACTGCTCCGCAGCCAGAACACCTGGACGGTGTGACCGGGGTCTGGTCAGCCCTCAGGGGCTGCTCTTGAACGTGTCGCAGCTGGCGGGGTCACCGGAGCTGAGGCCCCGTTGGAGCCAGGTCTGGCGCTGCTCGGCGGAACCGTGCGTGAACGACTCTGGGTCGACCCGCCGGCCCGCGCCCTTCTGGAGTCGGTCGTCCCCGATCTGGCCTGCCGCGTTCACGGCCTCGGGTATGTCCGACGGGTCGAGGGTGATGCTTCCCGCCTTCTGCGCAGCGTTGGCCCACACCCCGGAGTAGCAGTCGGCCTGCAGCTCAAGCCGGACCGAGAGCTCGGCGGCCTGCGACGGCTTCTTCTGCCTGGCCCGGTCCACCTGCGCCGACGTGCCGAGCACGGTCTGGACGTGATGGCCGACCTCGTGCGCCACCACGTAGGCCTGGGCGAAGTCGCCACCTGCGCCGAGCTTGGTCCGCAGCTCGGTGAAGAACGTGGTGTCCAGGTACACCTTCTCGTCAGCGGGGCAGTAGAAGGGTCCGGCGGCCGACGAGCCCACTCCGCACCCCGTCGTGGTCTGGCCGCTGTAGAGCACGAGCGTCGTGGGCCGGTAGTCCTGGCCGGCGCGTGTGAAGAGGTCGCGCCAGGTGGCCTGCACGTCGTTGAACGCGCACGTCGCGAACACGTCGATGCGGCCTTCCGGCCCGGTCCCGGCCTTGCACGACTGCCCGGCGAGCTCGCTGCTGGCCGGCGGTTGGGCTACCTGATCGAAGCCGGTGCCGTCAACGCCGAGGCCGCCACCCCCACCTCCGCCGTTGAGCAGCAGGGTGAGTACGAGTCCGATGAGGCCGACGACACCACCGCCGCCTATGGCCAGGCCGCGCCCACCGAAGCCTCCGCCCCGACGGTCCTCGACTGAACCTGTGTCTGCCGCTGCACCCTCATCGAAGTCCACGGCACGCACCCTTCCCCGTGAAGCTGAACATCAGACGTCGAGGATGTGGCGGGCCCCGGCGCTCAGCCGCTGCTCCGTCCCCGGTCGCAGGTGATTGGCCTGGTCGGTCTGCTGGGAGTGGCTGCGCCTGCCGAAGTAGGCGTGGACGGCGCGGCGTGGCGCATCTGTCGTGTTGCGCGTCCCGCCGTGCCACACGTGGGAGTTGAAGATGACGACGGTGCCCGCAGGGGCGACGAGCAGGGTCTCGTGCGGATGCGATGACGTGCCGTCCGGCATGAGACCGGTGCGGTGAGATCCGGGCACCAGCCTGGTCGCCCCGTTGTCGGGCGTGAAGTCGTCGAGCAGCCAGATGGAGTTGCACACGTCGTAGATGCCGGCGCTGGGATCCGGCGCCCGCGTGCCAGTCCGTGTGTAGCCCCTGAAGGCCGTGGCCGGGCATGGCCGCCCGGGCGTTGAGGGATGACAGGTGGAAGTCGCCGAGCACGTGGCGCATGGCCGCGAGCACGCGGGGGTGGGTGTAGGTGACGTCGAAGACCTCGCCCTTGTTGACCAGGTCGGCGAGCCTCGTGGTGCCGGGCTCCTGGTGGAAGTCGGCGCCCGCAGCTGCGCCCTCGAGCTCGACGAGCTCGTCGAAGCGGCGACGAAGGCCTTCGAGGATGGCCGGCGTCAGCACGTCGGTGAGCGGTAGATAGCCCTGGGCATCGAGCATGGCCCGCTCGCCCGAGCTGAGGATGTCATCCGTGACCCCGAGCCCTTTCAGGGCGGCGTCGATGTTCACGGCCGGCAAACGTACGTCAGGTTGGCCCGGTCGCCCTCGACCTTGTGAACCTCGACCCGGGAGAAGCCTGCGTCAGCCAGCATGGCCGTGGCCCGCTCCCGGCCCCAGCACGTTCCGAGGCCCGGACCGCCCCCGGCGAGGGAGACCTGGAGGCAGTGGAGGGTGGAGATCCCGTACAGCCATGGCCCCATCGGGTGAGTGAGGTTGGCGGCCACACCGGTAGACGCCTTGATGTCGACCATCAGGAAGACCCCGTCCTCGGCGATGGCTGATCGCACGCACCTGAGGAGGCCCGACGGGTCGGCTTGGTCGTGGACGGCGTCAAAGGCGGTGATGAGGTCCCACCGCGGCTCGGTGGGGAGGGCAAGAGCGTCAAGCTCCTCGAACCTCACGTTGCGGAGGCCCATGGCCGCGGCCTCCCGCCCCGCGGCCGCGATCGCGTCGCGTCCTAGGTCGATGCCCACGACCTCCGCCTCAGGAAAGGCCGCGGCCATGAGGTTGGCCGCGTGGCCGGTGCCGCACCCCACGTCGAGGACCCGACTCGGCCCACGGAGCAGGCGCTCCTGAAGGCCGGGTGCGGCGGCGAGGTGGCCGGATACGAGCACGTGGTCGTAGAGGGCGCGCGAGCCGGCGTCCATCGAGCTGGTGAAGGCGGGTCGGTAGGCCTCGTAGCCGACGCCCTCTCCGGTCCGAAAGGCCTCGACGACCAAGGGCAAGACCGGCGCCAGTGCGGCGACCGTGGCGGCCTGGGGCGCGAGGTTCCCCGGCCCGTCGCCAGTGAGGACGGCCGCCCACGCCTCGGGCAGCTCGTAGAGGCTCGAGGCAGGGTCGAGGGTCACGATGCCCGACGTGGTGAGGGCGCCGAGCCACTCGGCCACGTTGCGCTCGTCGCACCCGGCCCGTCGGGCCAGCCCGCGGGGGTCCGTCGGCCCTCCCGATGCCAGTGCCCCGAAGAGCCCGAGTTGGTGCCCGAGGTCCACCATGAGAGTGGTCATCGCCGAGCGGAGGTGCCCGGCCATGGCGACCGTCGCCGCCCGTATTTCCTCGTCGGTGGTCACCGCCTCGCTAGCCCTCTACGCCGAGGGCGTCGAGGAGGAAGGCGTGGACGAACGCCTCGTCCTTCCAGGCGTCGTAGCGGCCGCTTGGGCCCTGGTGGCCGGCGCCGATCTCGGTCTTCAGGTAGACGGGGCGGTCCCCGGTAGAGCGGTCGCGCAGGCGCTGCACCCACTTCGCCGGCTCCCAGTAGGAGACCCTCGGATCGTTCAGACCCGCAGTGGCGAGGATGGTTGGGTAGGCGACCTCCCGGACGTTGTCGTAAGGCGAGTACGACTTCATGTAGTCGTACACCTCCCTGTCGGCCACGGGGTTGCCCCACTCCTCCCACTCGGTGACGGTGAGCGGCAGCGTCTCGTCGAGGATGGTGGTGAGGCAATCGACGAAGGGCACCTCGGCCACGGCGGCCGCGAAGAGGTCGGGCCGCATGTTGGCGACCGCACCGATGAGCAGGCCCCCGGCCGACCCTCCCCGCATGGCGAGCCGCTCGGGCGACGTGAAGCCCTCGGCGACCACGTGCTCCGCGGCGGCGATGAAGTCGGTGAACGTGTTCGTCTTGTGGAGCATCTTTCCGTCGTCGTACCAGGGCCGGCCCATCTCTCCGCCCCCGCGGATGTGGGCGATGGCGAAGACGACACCGCGATCGAGCAGGGACAGCCGCAGGATGGAGAATGCCGGGTCCATCGAGGCCTCGTAGGAGCCGTAGCCGTAGAGGAGGCAGGCGTGGGTGCCGTCGGGCTCTAGGCCCGCCTTGTGCACGTAGGAGATCGGCACCTTCACCCCGTCGGGCGCAGTGGCCCACAACCGGCCGCAGGTGAGCTGTGTGGAGTCGTAGCCGCCGAGCACGGGCGTCTGCTTGAGCAGCGTGCGCGCCTTGGAGTCCATGTCGTAGTCAAAGACGCTGTTCGGCGTGACCGGCGACGTGTAGCTGAAGCGGAGAACCGAGGTGTTGAGCTCGGGGTTGGCGCTCGGTGCGATCGCGTAGACCTCTTCGGGGGTCTCTACGACGTGGCTCGACCCGTCTTCCAGGTTCACGACGCGGGCCCGGCGAAGGGCCTCGGCTCGCTCGAAGACCACGACGTGGCGTTCGAAGGGCAGCAACCCCTCGATCTTCACGTCAGGTCGGTGGGGCTCGACCTCGACCCAGCTCTCACGTCCCGGGGTCTCGACGGGCGTCTCCATGATCTTGAAGTTCACGGCCCCGTCGACGTTCGTGACGATGAGGAAGCGGTCGCCGCGCGTGGCGGAGGGCGCGTGGTACAGCTCGTACTCCACGCCGGGTTCGCGTGGCTCCACGACGAACGGCTCGCCCCGCGGCTCCGACGTGTGGATGAGCCAGGTCTCCGTCGTGACCTTCGACCCCACGCTGATCTCGATGAAAGCTTGGGACCGTGTCCGGGAGACGCCGACGAAGAAGCGCTCATCGGGCTCCTCGAAGACCTTGACGTCCTCGGACGGGTGCGTCCCGAGGCTGTGCCGCCACACCTGCCACGGCCGCATGGCGTCATCGCAGCGCACGTAGAAGAAGGTCCGGCTGTCGCCCCACGCAGTGCCGTAGTACGTACCTTCGACGACGTCGGCCAGGTCCTCGCCACTCGATATGTCCCGCACCTTGAGCGTGTACTGCTCGCTCCCGGAGTGGTCGGTGGAGTACAGCAGGAGGTCGTCGTCGGGGCTCACGTCGAACGCGCCGACGGCGAAGTAGTCGCTCTCACCGGCGAGGACGTTCTCGTCGAGGAGGATCTGCTCGTCGGCCACAGCCGTCCCATCAAGCGCGGGGCGCGTCGCAGCGCGACAGTCGATGCCGTACTGCTTGCCTTCCTCGGTCCGCACCACGTACCACCAGCCTCGACGTTTGAACGGCACCGAGAGGTCGGTCTCCTGGATCCGGCCCTTCATCTCCTCGAAGAGAGAGGTCTGGAGGTCCTCGGTGTGGGCCAGGCCCTCCTTCACGTAGGCGTTCTCGGCTTCGAGGTGGGCGATGACCTCGGGGTCGGCGCGGGTCCCGTCGCGCAGCCAGGCCCACTCGTCCACCCTTTCGTCACCGTGGGCCGAGATCGTGGTCGGTCGCTTGGGCGCGACGGGGGGAGAGGACATGGGTCGGGAGGTTACGGGGCGAGTGCGGGTAGGTTCGCAAGCCATGGCGATCTACGCACTCGGAGACCTCGTGCCCGACATCCACGCCGACGCCTTCGTCCACCCGGACGCCACGGTCATTGGCCGCGTCAGCATCGGGGCCGGATCGAGCATCTGGCCGGGGGCGGTGCTGCGGGGCGACTACGGGGCGATCAGCGTCGGGGCGCGAACCTCTGTCCAGGACGGAACCGTGGTGCACGCCACCGCCGAGCTGCCCACGCTCATCGGCAGCGATGTCGTCGTCGGCCACCTCGCGCACCTCGAGGGCTGCACGATCGAGGACTGGTCGCTCGTCGGGTCCGGCTCGGTAATCCTGCACCGGTGCATCGTGCGCTCCCATGCGATCGTCGGGGCGAACGCAGTCGTGCCGAACGGCACGGAGGTCCCGTCGGGCGCCATGGCCCTTGGTGTCCCGTGCACCATCAAGGAGGGTCGTGTGCCACCTCACTCCACCCGCTTCGCCGTTGAGGTCTACGTGGAGAACGCCAGGCGCTACAAGGCGGAGATGCGCCGCCTCGACTGACCGTCGCAGCCCTAAGGACCTTCCCATCTCGAGTGGCTGAGCCGGTCGCGCCGGGACCACGGTGAGGTGGCGCTAAAGGTCAAGGGCAAAGCGGCCGAAACACCCACCTGACATCTGGCGGGGCGTCACGTGGCGACGTGCGCGTTGGCTCCGACGGAGGTCAACGCAGCGTCGTCCGACGCGAAGTCCCCGCTGGGCTTGCCGTCCGTGTCCAGCGGCGGGTGAGCCAGGTGCCAGGCCACGGACGCGGCGATTGCCTTCTCCCACGGCGTGTCCTCGTAACCGAGAACCCGACGGGCCTTGGAGCTGTCGGTCACGAGGGGTTGGCGCAGGGTGCCGAAGAGGCCGAGGTCGGCAGGCAGCAGTGACTCCTCGACCTGGACCAGAGCGGCCTCGCTTCCCGCTGCGCTGAGGACCTGACGGGCCCAGAGGTCGACGGGCCGGACCTGGGCCTCGGCGAGATGGAAGATCTCGCCTTCGATCCCCCCTGTGCGGACCGCCGCGGCTACCCCACGGGCGACGTCGTGTACGAAGGCCATCGGAAGGGTGCCGTTCATGGCCCCGACCGGAATGCGGGTCCGACCGGCCCGCACGCGACGGAGGATGGGCTCTTCTCGGAGCTGGTAGTCGTAGGGGCCGTAGACCATCGGGAGCCTCACGATCACCCCGCCCCGCTCTGTCACGATCTCTTCGACCTCAAGCTTGGAGTACTCGGGCTTGGCCTCGGGATAGGGATGGGTGTCGTCGCGGGTGGGGGAGGTCTCCGTGATGGGAACGGCGTCGCTCACCGTGTCGTGCTGGATCGCCGCGAACGCCCGGTACACGTCCATGCTGGACAGGACGACCCAGCGCAGCGACGGGTCGGGGAGGGCATCCATCACGGCTTGCGAGGAGGCCCGGGACATGGCCAGGCAGTCCAAGACTGCCTCGGCGCCAAAGTCCTCCAGCTGAGATCGGACCTGTCCGAGATCCTGGCGGTCCGCATGCAGGTGCGGCACCTCGCTGACGGGCCCGTCCTCAGGCTCGTGCTCACCTCTGTGACAGACCAGGGGCTGGTCGCCGGCCGCGATGAGCGCGCCGACGATGGCCCGGCCTATGAAGTTGGTTCCTCCGAGGACCAGCGTTCGCATGACGGCAAAGTAGCGCAACCATTCGGTTGCGGAACGGATGCAATCGAACCCAGAGGTTGTTACTATGCGCGTAGGAGAAATCCCCCGCAGCACCACGCAGTGAAGGAGCCTTGCATGACCACCACCGGTGATCTGGATCTCGGTAGGTACAAGCTCGGCTGGAGCGACGCCGAGGACTACGTCTTCAAGCCCAAGCGCGGTATAGACGAGGCCATCATCCAGGAGATGTCGTGGATGAAGGGCGAGCCCGACTGGATGCGCGAGAACCGCCTGCGCTCCTTCAAGCACTTCCAGCGCCGGCCCATGCCGAGCTGGGGCGGCGACATGTCGGAGATCTACTTCGACGACATCTTCTATTACATCAAGCCCACGTCCCATCAGGTCGACGCCTGGGACGAGCTCCCCGAGTCCGTCAAGGCGACCTACGAGAAGCTCGGCATTCCCGAGGCCGAGCGCAAGTACCTGGCCGGCGTCACAGCTCAGTATGAGTCCGAGGTGGTGTACCACCGCAACCGGGAGGACCTCGAGCAGCAGGGCGTCATCTTCTGCGACATGGACACGGCGCTCCGTGAGCACCCCGAGATCGTGAAGAAGTGGTTCGGCAAGGTCATCCCGGCCAACGACAACAAGTTCTCCGCGCTCAACACCGCCGTGTGGTCGGGCGGTTCGTTCATCTACATCCCCGAGGGCGTGAAGGTCGACCTGCCCCTGCAGGCCTACTTCCGCATCAATGCCGAGAACATGGGTCAGTTCGAGCGGACCCTGATCATTGCCGACAAGGGCAGCCAGGTGCACTACATCGAGGGCTGCTCGGCCCCCGTGTACACGTCCGACTCGCTGCACTCCGCCGTGGTCGAGATCGTGGTCGGCGAGGCCGCCAGGGTCACCTACACGACCATCCAGAACTGGTCCAACAATGTCTTCAACCTCG
>Ga0136633_1002722_pt1 | contig 12013 bp, 9 predicted proteins | sample AntDrymeUQ832206_2_FD_105494 | JGI IMG/M metagenome (GOLD analysis project Ga0136633, IMG submission 105494) | Polar desert sand microbial communities from Dry Valleys, Antarctica - metaG UQ83 (22.06) | ecosystem: Environmental > Terrestrial > Soil > Desert | place: Antarctica: Dry Valley...
GACACCTGGGCCGAGCGCAAGCTCCAGGACAGTGACAAGACCCTCGACCGCGCGTCGGTCGACGTGGTCATGAACGAGATCGACGAGTACGCCGTCGAGGAGGCCCTGAAGATCAAGGAGGCCTCCGGCGGAGAGGTCACGATCCTCACCATGGGCCCGGACCGCGCGGTCGAGACGATCCGCAAGGCGCTGTCCATGGGCGCCGACAAGGCCGTGCACCTGTCCGACGATGCCCTCAAGGGCTCGGACGCCGTGCAGACCTCCTACGCCCTGGCGCAGGTCCTCTCCACGCTGGAGTACGACCTGGTCATCACCGGCTCCGAGGCCACCGACTCGCGGATGGCGATCATGCCGGCGCTGCTCGCGGAGCGCACCGGCCAGCCGCAGCTGTCGGGGGCCCGCAAGGTCACCGCCGAGGGTGGCACTGTGCGCATCGAGCGCCAGACCGAGAACGGCTACGACGTCGTCGAGGCCGCGACGCCGGCCATCGTGTCGGTCGTCGAGAAGATCAACGAGCCGCGCTACCCCTCCTTCAAGGGGATCATGGCCGCGAAGAAGAAGCCCCTGACCAGCCTCACGGTCGCCGACGCCGGCATCGACGCCGCGCAGGTCGGCCTGGCCAGCGCCCCGTCGCAGGTCGTCGAGTTCAGCAACAAGCCGCCGCGCCAGGCGGGCCAGATCGTCAAGGACGAGGGTGACGGCGGCGTCAAGATCGCCGAGTTCCTCGCGTCGCAGAAGCTCGTCTGAGAGGGATCGAACACACATGGCTGAGGTCCTGGTCCTCGTCGACCACGTCGACGGAACCCCCAAGAAGGTCTCCTACGAGTTGCTCACGCTCGCCCGCGAGCTCGGCACCCCCTCCGCGGTGGTGCTGGGCAAGGGCGCGTCCGCGGCCGCCGAGAAGGTCGCCGCGTACGGCGCCGAGAAGGTCTACGTCAGCGAGGCCGAGGAGCTCGACGGCTACCTGACCGGCCCGAAGGCCGCCGTGCTCGCCCAGCTCGTCGCCGACAAGAGCCCCGCCGCGGTGCTCCTGCCGAGCAACAGCGAGGGCAAGGAGGTCGCGGCCCGCCTCGCGGTCAAGACCGGCAGCGGCCTGATCACCGACGCCGTCGGCGTCACCGCCGAGCTCGTCGCGGAGCAGCCGATCTTCGGCGGCAGCGTCGTCGTCTCCTCCAAGGTGGCCACCGGCACGCCGATCATCACGGTCCGCGCCAACTCCACCGCCCCGTCCGAGGCTCCGGCCGCGGGCACCGTCGAGCAGGTCACCGCGACCTTCTCCGACAGCGACAAGGCCGCCAAGGTCGTCGAGTCCGTCGTCGAGGACAAGGGCGGCCGCCCCGACCTCGGCGACGCGTCGATCGTCGTCTCCGGCGGTCGTGGCGTCGGTGCGGCGGAGGGCTTCGAGGTCGTCGAGAAGCTCGCCGACAGCCTCGGTGCGGCCGTCGGCGCCTCGCGCGCCGCGACCGACGCCGGCTGGTACCCGCACCAGAACCAGGTCGGCCAGACCGGTCGCACCGTCTCCCCGCAGCTCTACATCGCGGTGGGCATCTCGGGCGCCATCCAGCACCGCGCCGGGATGCAGACCAGCAAGACGATCGTCGCCGTCAACAAGGACCCCGAGGCGCCGATCTTCGAGCTGGCCGACTTCGGTCTGGTCGGTGACCTGTTCACCGTCGTACCGCAGCTCACCGAGGAGATCACCAAGCGCAAGGGCTAGAAGCTCCCGCTCGTCCGCCGGCCCGGTCCCCCGCTCTCGTGGGGCCGGGCCGGCGCGCGTCCCGGTGCTCCCTAGACTCCGCGCTCATGGCCGCCTCCTGGGACCGACGCCCGCCCGCTGCGCTGCGCAAGGCCCGCGAGGCGGCGTTGCGCACGCAGGTCGTTGACGCGGTGGCGCCGTTCTCGCCGTTCTGGCGGGCCCGGCTCAAGGCGCTCGGCCGCCCGGTCGCGTCCGTGGCGAGCCTGGCCGGGCTGGCCGGTCTGCCGGCCGTCGGGGAGCGCGACGTGTGCCCCGACGGCGACCCGACCGGGGCGGCCGGGCTGGTGCTGCAGGCGGGCGAGAGCGGCTACGCGCTGCACGCCGAGGGGCCGCGGCTGCGCAAGGCGCTGTCCCGCCGCCTCACCGCGCCTGGTTCCTACCGCGCGATCGTCGAGGACGACACCCGGCCCACGTCCTTCGTCTGGGCCGGTCTCGGGCTGCGCTTCCCGGTCGCGAGCACGCGCAGCGACCTCGACGTCATCGCCCGCGCCGGGGCACGGCTGTGGCAGGTCCTCGGTCTGACCCGCGCCGACGTCGTCGTCAGCGGGCTCCCGACGCTCCCGACGGCGCTGGTGCAGGCGCTCTCGCTCGGCGCTCTGGGGGCCGGGTCGCCCCTCCTCGCGCCCGGACCGCGGGTGCAGGCCGTCGCCGACGCGCTCGCGCTGGTGCCGGCCACCGTGCTGGTCGTCCCGGCTGCTGGGGGCGACGCGCTGGTGCGCGCGCTCGCCGACGCACCGCTGTCGTCGCTGACGACGGTGCTGGTCGCCGGGGCGCCGTACGACGACGAGCGCGAGGAGCTGCGCGCGGCACTGGACGAGCGGGGTCTGGCGCAGGTCGCGGTGCTCGCGGTGCACGTGCCCGACGGCCACCGGCTGGCCTGGGGGGAGTGCCGTGCCTCGGGCGGCGCGACCGGGCTGCACACCTACCCCGACCTCGAGGTGGCCGACGTCGTCGACGCCGAGACCGGCGAGACGGCGTCCGGGTCGGGCGAGCTCGTGCTCACGCAGCTCGGGCTGCGCGGCACCGCGCTGCTGCGCTGGCGCACCGGCGACCTCGTCACGGGCGTCGAGACCGCGCCCTGCCCGTCGTGCGGCCGGACCGTCCCGCGGGTGACCGGCACCCGGCGGGCGGCGCTCGTGCCCGACGTCGCGCTCCGCAGCGGGACCGTGCCCGTCGACCTGCGCGCGGTCGCCTCCGCGGTCGGCGGCCGGTCCGACGTCACCGACTGGCGCGTCGTGCTCGGCCGCAGCCGCCGCGATGACGCCGACGAGCTCGTCGTCCACGTCGTGCCGGTCGACGACGACGCCGCAGCCGAGGTGGCCGTCGGGGTCGCCCGCGACGTGCGGGTGGCCTGCGGGCTGCTGCCGACCCAGGTCGTGGTCGCCGAGGCCGCCGACCTGCCCGGCGGCGACGGCCTGACCCGGCGCCTGCTCGCCTGAGCCGGGCCGCACGCGCCCGTCACGGCTACCCTCGTGCCGTGGCGTACCTCGACCATGCGGCTTCGACGCCCATGCTCCCCGAGGCCGTCGACACCGTGACCGCCGCGCTGCGCGACGCGCTGTCCGCGGCCGGCAACGCGTCGTCGCTGCACAGCGCCGGCCGGCGTGCCCGCCGCGTCGTGGAGGAGTCGCGCGAGCAGCTCGCCGCCGCTCTGGGGGCGCGCCCGTCCGAGGTCGTCTTCACCGGCAGCGGCACCGAGAGCGACAACCTCGCCGTCAAGGGCATCTGGTGGGCCCGCCGGGCCGCCGATCCGCGCCGTCGCCGGATCCTCGCCAGTGCCGTCGAGCACCACGCGGTCCTGGACGCGGTCGAGTGGCTGGTCGCCCACGAGGGCGCGGTCGTCCAGTGGCTCGAGGTCGACGGGGAGGGGCGCGTGCACCCCGCCGTGCTCGAGGCGGCGCTCGCGCGTGACCCCTCCGACGTCGCGCTCGTGACGGTGATGTGGGCCAACAACGAGGTCGGCACCCTGCAGCCCGTGCGGGCGCTCGCCGACCTCGCCCACGAGCACGACGTGCCCTTCCACACCGACGCCGTCCAGGCCGTCGGCCAGGTGCCGGTCGACGTGGCCGCCAGCGGGGTCGACGCCCTCACCCTCGCCGGCCACAAGCTCGGCGGACCGCTGGGCGTCGGTGCGCTGGTGCTCGGCCGCGACGTGGCCTGCGTGCCGCTCCTGCACGGCGGCGGCCAGGAGCGCGACGTGCGCTCCGGCACGCTCGACGCCCCTGCCGTGGCCGGTCTCGCGACCGCCGCGGCGCTGGCCGTCGTGCGCCAGGAGGAGCTGCACGCCCGGCTGTCCGGCCTGCGCGACGACCTCGTCCGCCGGGTCCGCGAGGCGGTCCCCGAGGCGGTGCTCAACGGCCCGGCCGACGGCCGCGACCGGCTGCCCGGCAACGCGCACTTCTCCTTCCCAGGCTGCGAGGGCGACTCGCTGCTGCTCCTGCTCGACGCTCGCGGGGTCGAGGTGTCCACCGGCTCGGCCTGCTCGGCCGGCGTCGCGCGCCCCTCCCACGTGCTGCTCGCGATGGGCGCCGCCGAGGACGACGCCCGCAGCTCGCTGCGCTTCTCCCTCGGCCACACCTCGACCGCCGCCGACGTCGACGCGCTGCTCGAGGTGCTGCCGGCGGCCGTCGAGCGGGCGCGGCGCGCGGCCGTCCGATGAGGCTGCTGGCCGCGCTGTCCGGCGGGGTCGACTCCGCCGTAGCCGCCGCGCTCGCGGTGGAGGCCGGCCACGACGTCACCGGCGTGCACCTTGCCCTCTCGCAGGCGCCCGCGACCCTGCGCACCGGTTCGCGAGGGTGCTGCTCCAAGGAGGACGCCCATGACGCCCGCCGGGTGGCCGACGTGCTCGAGATGCCCTTCTACGTATGGGACCTCGCTGACCGCTTCCGCGCCGACGTCATCGACGACTTCGTCGCGGAGTACGCCGCCGGGCGCACGCCGAACCCCTGCCTGCGGTGCAACGAGAAGATCAAGTTCGCCGCGGTGCTCGACCGCGCGCTGGCGCTGGGCTTCGACGCGGTCGTCACCGGCCACCACGCCCGGCTCAGCGACGGCGTGCTCCGCAGGTCGGTCGACCTGGCCAAGGACCAGTCGTACGTCCTCGCGGTCCTGACACCCGAGCAGCTGGCCGGCACGGTCCTGCCGCTCGGCGGGCTCACCAAGGACGAGGTGCGCGCGCACGCCGCCGCCCGCGGGCTGGCCGTCGCCGACAAGCCCGACAGCTCCGACGTCTGCTTCATCGCCGATGGCGACACCGCCGGCTTCCTGCGCGAGCGGCTCGGGGCCCAGCCCGGTCCCGTCGTCGACGCGCTGACCGGCGCGGTGGTCGGCCGGCACGACGGCGCCTACGCCTACACCGTGGGGCAGCGCCGCGGCCTCGCGCTGAGCGTGCCCGCCGCCGACGGCCGGCCGCGCTACGTGCTGTCGGTCGAGCCGGTCAGCCGCACCGTCACCGTCGGGCCCGGGTCGGCGCTCGACGTCACGACGGTGCGGGCCGACCGTCCGCTCTGGCTCGACGAGCGCCCGCTGCCGCTGGCCTGCTCGGTGCAGCTGCGCGCGCACGGCGCGGTGCACGAGTGCGTCGTCGAGGCCGACGGCGACGGGTGGCGGCTCGAGCTCGCGACACCCGCCCGGGGCGTGGCCCCCGGCCAGGCCGCGGTGCTCTACGACAGCGACCGGGTGCTCGCCAGCGCCACCCTGGCCTGACCCGCCCCACTACGCTCCGGGCCATGTCCGATGACGTGCAGCTCACCGACCTCCAGGTCATCCAGCGGTACAGCCTGGCCGTCCGCGGGGCCACCGCCTCCCGGGTGGAGCTGGTCGCCGCGCTGCAGGCCGACCTCGACTGGCTGCGCGGCGGCCGCCGCCCGGCCACCGTCGTGACCGACCCCGACCCCGAGCCGGAGCCGAAGAAGCGCGCCCCCGCCAAGCGCGCCGCGGCCAAGCGCATCGCGAAGGCTTGACGACCTCGGTCTGGTCCGGCGCGACCGGCGTCGGGAGCATGCCGGGCACCGACCCGCGTGAGGCCGTGCGCGTGGTGCTCGGCGAGCTGCCCGACCTGCCCTTCCTGCCCGAGCTGCCGGCCCGCGGCCAGCACGCCGACCTCGCCGGCCGCAGCGCCGCGCTGCTCGCCGACCTGCCGGTGGACCTGCAGCCGGCCGGTTGGCGCCTGACGACGGGTCGTTCCCGCGACGCGGCCCGCGCCCGCGACCTGCTGTCGTACGACCTCGACGCGCTCCAGGAGGCGGCCGACGCCCCGCCGCGGCTCAAGCTGCAGTGCGCCGGGCCGTGGACGCTCGCGGCGCAGCTCGAGCTGCCGCGCGGCGACCGGGTGCTGGCCGACCCCGGCGCCGTCGACGACCTCGCGCAGTCGCTGGCCGAGGGGCTGGCCCGCCACGTCGCCGACGTCGCGGCCCGGCTGCCCGGCACGACGATCGTGCTGCAGCTCGACGAGCCGAGCCTGCCGAGCGTGCTGGGCGGCGGCATCCCGACGGCGAGCGGCTTCGGCCGGCTGCGCGCCCCCGCCGCCTCGCGCGCGGTCGAGGTGCTCGCCACCGTGCTCGCGGCCGCGGAGCACACCGTCGTGCACTGCTGCGCCCCGTCGGTGCCGGTCGCGCTGCTGCGCAAGGCCGGTGCGGGCGCGGTGAGCCTCGACGCGACGCTGCTCACCCCGCGCGACGACGACCAGCTCGGCGAGGCGGTCGAGTCCGGCGCCGGGCTGCTGCTCGGCGTGGTGCCGTCGAGCGACGCGCGGCTGTCGGACCTCGCGGCGATGATGAGGCCCGTGCAGGAGCTGTGGCGGCGCCTCGGCCAGGCGCCCGAGCGGCTGCCGGACACCGTCGTCATCACACCGACCTGCGGGATGGCGGGCGCGAGTCCGGGGCATGCCCGACGCGCGCTGAAGACCAGCGCCGAGATCGCCCGGCGGCTGGGGGAGGCACCCGAGTGAGCGAGCAGGGGTGTCGCAGTGACTGAGGTCGTCGACGGCGTGCCGGTCGACGTCCGCGAGCGGCACGCCGAGCTGTCCCGCGCGCTGGACGAGAACGCCTTCCGCTACTACGTCCTCGACACGCCGACCATCAGCGACGCCGAGTACGACGCGGCGATGGCCGAGCTGCGCGGGATCGAGGACGCCCACGCGTCGCTGCGCACGCCGGACTCGCCGACGCAGCGCGTGATGGGCACCTTCTCGACCGACTTCACCCCGGTCGACCACCTCGAGCGACTGATGAGCCTGGGCAACGTCTTCAGCGAGGCCGAGCTGCGGGAGTGGGCCGGCCGGGCCCGCAAGGAGGCGGCCGCCGCGCGCTGGCTCTGCGAGCTGAAGATCGACGGCCTGGCGGTCGCACTCGTCTACCGCGACGGCCGGCTGGTCCGCGCGGCCACCCGCGGCGACGGCCGCACCGGCGAGGACATCACCGCCAACGTCCGCACCCTGTCCAGCGTCCCGGCGGTCCTGACCGGCGACGACGTCCCGCCGCTGCTCGAGGTGCGCGGAGAGGTCTTCATCAGCACGGCCGACTTCACCGCGCTGAACGAGCGGCTGGTGGCCGAGGGCAAGGCGCCGTTCGCCAACCCGCGCAACGGCGCGGCGGGCAGCCTCCGGCAGAAGGACCCGCGGGTCACCGCGACGCGCTCGCTGAGCCTGACCCTGCACGGCATCGGGGCCCGCGAGGGCTGGGAGCCCGAGACCCTGAGCGGGGCGTACGAGCAGCTCGCCGCCTGGGGGCTGCCCGTCAGCCGACACTTCCGGGTCTTCGACGACCTCGACGGCGTGCTCGGCTACATCGCCCACTGGGGCGAGCACCGCCACGACGTCGAGCACGAGATCGACGGCGTGGTGGTCAAGGTCGACCAGGTCGCGCTGCAGCGCCGGCTCGGCGCGACGAGCAGCGCGCCGCGCTGGGCGATCGCCCACAAGTACCCGCCGGAGGAGGCGACGACGACGCTCCACGACATCCGCGTCAACGTCGGCCGGACCGGGCGGGTCACGCCGTTCGCGTTCATGGATCCGGTGCAGGTCGGCGGGGTGATGGTCAAGCTCGCGACGCTGCACAACCAGGACGAGGTCAAGCGCAAGGACGTCCGCATCGGCGACACGGTCGTCGTACGGCGTGCGGGCGACGTCATCCCGGAGGTGGTCGGTCCGGTCGCGGCGCTGCGCGACGGCACCGAGCGCGAGTTCGTCATGCCGACGCACTGCCCCGAGTGCGGCACCGAGCTCGGCCGCCCCGAGGGCGAGGTCGACGTCCGCTGCCCCAACACCGTGTCGTGCCCCGCCCAGCTGCGGGAGTCGGTCTTCCACTTCGCCGGCCGCGGCGCGATGGACATCGACGGGCTGGGCTACGAGACGGCCATCGCCCTGCTGCAGGCCGGGCGGCTCAGCGACATCGGCGGGGTCTTCCACCTCACGCCGGAGTCCTTCGAGGGGCTGCGCGGCTTCGGCCCGAAGAAGGTCGAGCAGATCCTGCGCGGCGTCGAGGCCGCCCGCGACCGGCCGCTGTGGCGGCTGCTCGTCGGCTTCTCGATCCGCCACGTCGGGCCGACCGCCGCCCAGGACGTCGCCCGCGAGTTCCGCACCCTCGACGCGATCATGGCGGCGACGCCGGAGCAGCTGGCGGCCGTCGACGGCGTCGGACCGGTCGTCGCCCAAGCGCTGCACGCGTGGTTCCAGGACCCGCGCCACCTCGAGATCGTCGAGCGGGTCCGCGCGGGCGGTGCGCGCACGGCCGACGAGGGCGCCGACGAGGGGCCGCGGCCGCTCGAGGGCGTCACCGTCGTCGTGACCGGGACGCTCGTCTCGTACAGCCGCGACGGGGCGACCGAGGCGGTGCAGGCGCTCGGCGGCAAGGTGACCGGCAGCGTCAGCAAGAAGACCGACTTCGTCATCGTCGGCACCGATCCCGGGGCCAGCAAGTACGAGAAGGCCGTCAAGCTCGGCGTGCCCATGCTCGACGACGCCGGGCTCACCGCGCTGCTCACCGACGGGCCGGACGCCGCGCGAGCGCTGGCCGTGCTGCCCGAGGCCGGTTAGCGCTCAGGGCTCGGCCACTTCCTGCCGAGAACCCTGCGGAGGGGCGCAGATCGCGCTCGCGGGCACGGGCAGGGCGGTGACGTGGCGGCGGGCGTGTCACTGGTTCCCGAGGACGACCGCAACGACTTCGCCGGACGCCGCGACCTGGCGTTCCGCGTCTACGTCGGCGCGGTCAGCCTCAGCGGGCTGACCGTCCTCGTCCTGGCGGCGCTGTCGCTGGACCCGGCGAGCGTGCTCGGGCTCGAGCCGGCGTTCTGGGCGCTCTGTGCGCTGCTGCTCGTGGCCGAGGTGCGGCCGCTGTTCACCGCCGGCGCCCGCGACGCCAACGGCCTCGCGCTGTCCACCAGCTTCGTCTTCGCGCTGCTGCTCCGCTACGGGCTGCCGATCTCGGTGCTCGTGCAGGCGGTCGCCACGACCGTGGCCGACGTCAGCCGGCGCAAGGCGCCGTGGCGCACGGCCTTCAACATCGGCCAGTTCACGCTGTCCTGGTCGGCCGCCGCGGTCGTCATGGAGCTCGCGGGGCACGAGGCATCGACGGCCGCACCGCTCGACCTGACCGGCGCCGACCTCGTCGCGGCCGGCCTCGGCGGGATCACCTACTTCCTCGTCAACCAGCTGCTCGTCATGGTTGCGCTGTCGCTCAAGACCGGCCGGTCGGTCCTGCAGCTGCTGCGCGACGACCTGGCGTACGAGGCGCTCAGCAGCGGCGCCCTGCTCGCCCTGTCACCGCTCATCGTGCTGGCGGTCGGCCGGGGGACCGCCTTCCTGCCGCTGCTGCTGCCGCCGCTGGCCGCCGTCTACCAGGTGGCCTCCGTCGCGCTGCAGCGCGAGCAGCAGGCACTCACGGACGCGCTCACCGGCCTGCCGAACCGCACCCTGCTCGGCACTCGCGCCGCCGAGTCGCTGCTCGAGTCCGGCGACGCCGGGACCGCGCTGCTGCTGTTCGACCTCGACCGCTTCAAGGAGGTCAACGACACGCTCGGCCACCACGTCGGCGACCGGTTCCTGCAGGTCGTCGCGAGCCGGCTGGCCGCCGCGGTGCGACCGGGCGACACCGTCGTGCGGCTCGGCGGCGACGAGTTCGCGCTGCTGCTCCCGGGAACGGGAGCCGAGGAGGCGGAGCAGACCGCGCGCCGGCTGCTCGAGGCGGTGCGCGCCCCGATCGTGCTCGACGGGCTGCACGTCGACGTCGACGCCTCCGTCGGCATCGCCGTGGCGCCGGAGCACGGCAACGACCTCGACGCGCTGCTGCAGCACGCCGACGTCGCGATGTACCTGGCCAAGGGGACCGGCAGCGGTGTCGAGCACTACGACGTCAGCCGGGACCGCAACACCACCTCCCGGCTCGTGATGCTCGGCGAGCTGCGCCGCGCGCTGTCCGGCGGCGAGCTCGAGGTGCACTACCAGCCCAAGGCCCGGCTCGTCTCGGGGCGGGTGACCGGCGTCGAGGCGCTGGTGCGCTGGCGCCACCCCGAGCGCGGCCTGGTGCCGCCGGACGAGTTCGTTCCGCTGGCGGAGAGCAGCGGCCTCATCGAGGCGCTCACCGGCCACGTGCTGGACCGCGCGGTCCGGCAGGCCGCCGCCTGGCGCGCGCAGGGGCTCGACCTGCGGGTCGCGGTCAACGTGAGCGTGCGCGACCTGTCCGGCAACCTGCTCGTCGACAGCGTCGCCGCCGCCTTGACCCGGCACGGGCTGCCGGCCGGCTGCCTGCTGCTGGAGGTCACCGAGGGCTCGCTGTTCGCCGAGTCGCACCGCGCCGCGGCCACCCTGCTGCGGCTCGACGAGCTCGGCGTCGCTCTCTCGCTCGACGACTTCGGGACGGGGTGGTCGAGCCTGGGCCACCTGCGTCGGCTGCCGGTGCAGGAGCTGAAGGTGGACCGGTCCTTCGTACAGCGGATGGCCGCCGACGCGCGCGACGCCGCCATCGTGCGCAGCGTCGTCGACCTCGGTGTGGGCCTCGGGATGCGGGTCGTGGCCGAGGGTGTCGAGGACTCCGCGACCTGGCGGCTGCTCGCCGAGATGGGTTGCGACGAGGCGCAGGGGTGGCTGCTGTCGCGGGCCGAGCCGGCCGAGGTCCTCACCCCGTGGCTGCTGGCCCGTCAGGCCTCCGACGTCGCCCGGGCGAGCGCCGTCACGCGCTGAGCGCAGCCGCCGCGACGGTGGCGGTGATGCCGGCCAGGTGACCGAGCCGCAGCACCTCCGAGCCGCGGAAGCGCGGCCCGCCGGGCCGGCCGACGAGCACCGCCCGGTGCGGACCGCCCACCGGCGCGGCAACCAGCTCGGTGCCGATGAGGTCCCAGCTCTCGGGCACCCACGCGTCGCCGGGCTCCAGCCGGCGGGCCGAGCCCAGCGGCAGCCAGGGCAGGTCGATGCCGTGGACGTCGGGGGCTCCGGCGCTCGCGTGCAGCACCGTCGGGCCCGCCTCGAGCAGCAGCGCCCAGCCGGCCCGGAAGACGCCCGGCGTGTGCGCCACGAGCAGCGCGAAGGCGCTGTCGGTGTCGGCGGCGAGCGCCTCCACGAGCTCGAGGTCGCGGTGCAGGTCGCTGCCGCCGTAGTAGGGCCGCAGCGACTCGACGACCACCCCGGGCACCGACTGCGCGCTGGTGATGAGCGCGTCGGGCAGGCCGCCCGGCGGGAGGGCCACGACGACGTCGTCCACCGCCCCGTCGGGGCCGCGCTCCACGACGTCGAGCGAGAGGATGTCGCCGCCGGCCCCGCCGAGCGCCGTCGCCACGGCGCCGAGCATGCCGGGCCGGTCGGGCAGCACGAGCCGCAGCAGGTAGGACATCGGGCCTCCGGGTCGTCGGGCGGGTCGCCGGTCAGTGTGCCCGCGCCCGATTGCGGGGGTGTTGCGCCGCCGTGCCGGTCGGGAGAACCAGCCGCAGCCGCCGAGCGCGCCGACCCTAGACTCGGCCCGTCCCCGCACCGCCCCGGCGAAGGAGCCGCATGCCCGAGATCACCCGCGAGGAGGTCGCGCACCTCGCGCGGCTGTCGCGGCTGGCCCTGGACGACGACGAGCTCGACGGCCTGGCCGCCCAGCTCGACGTGATCCTCGGCGCCGTCGCGCAGATCTCGGCGGCGACCGACGCCGCGGACGTGCCGCCGACCACCCACGCGGTGCCGGTCGAGAACGTCACCCGCCCCGACGTGGTGGTGCCGTCGCTGGACCGCGACGAGGTGCTCGCCGGCGCACCGGCGGCCGAGGACGGCCGCTTCCGCGTGCC
>Ga0136633_1002723_pt1 | contig 12009 bp, 9 predicted proteins | sample AntDrymeUQ832206_2_FD_105494 | JGI IMG/M metagenome (GOLD analysis project Ga0136633, IMG submission 105494) | Polar desert sand microbial communities from Dry Valleys, Antarctica - metaG UQ83 (22.06) | ecosystem: Environmental > Terrestrial > Soil > Desert | place: Antarctica: Dry Valley...
ACGTCGATCTCGTTGTCGAAGTGGCCGATGTTGCCGACGATCGCGTGGTGCTTCATGCGCCCCATGTGATCGGCGGTGATGATGTCCTTGTTGCCCGTCGTCGTGACGAACACGTCGGCGGTGCCGACGACGTCCTCGAGCGTCTTGACGTCGTAGCCCTCCATCGCGGCCTGCAGCGCGCAGATCGGGTCGATCTCGGTGATCACGACGCGGCAGCCCTGGGCGCGCAGCGAGGCGGCCGAGCCCTTGCCCACGTCGCCGTAGCCGCAGACCACGCCGACCTTGCCGGCGAGCATGACGTCCGTCGCGCGGAAGATGCCGTCGACGAGCGAGTGGCGGCAGCCGTAGAGGTTGTCGAACTTCGACTTCGTCACGGAGTCGTTGACGTTGATCGCCGGAAAGAGGAGCGTCTCGGCCTTGGCCATCTGGTAGAGGCGGCCGACGCCGGTCGTGGTCTCCTCCGAGACGCCGATGATGCCCGCGGCCATCTTCGTGAAGCGCTGCGAGTCCTCCTCGAGCGAGCGGTTGAGCAGCCCCAGGAAGGAGACGAACTCCTCCGACTCACCGGTCGAGGGGTCGGGCGCCTCGCCGGCGGCCTCGAACTCGACGCCCTTGTGAACGAGCATCGTCGCGTCGCCGCCGTCGTCGAGGATGAGGTTCGGGCCGTCTTCGGCGGGCCAGTTCAGGGCCTGCTCGGTGCACCACCAGTACTCGTCGAGCGTCTCGCCCTTCCAGGCGAAGACCGGCACGCCCTGCGGGTTCTCGACGGTGCCCTCGGGACCGACGACCGCGGCTGCCGCGGCGTGATCCTGCGTCGAGAAGATGTTGCAGCTGCACCAGCGCACCTCGGCGCCGAGCGCGGTGAGCGTCTCGATCAGCACGGCGGTCTGGATCGTCATGTGCAGCGAGCCCATGATGCGCGCGCCCTTGAGCGGCTGGGCGTCGGTGTACTCCGCGCGGGTCTGCATGAGGCCGGGCATCTCGTGCTCGGCGAGGATGATCTCGTTGCGGCCGTAGGCGGCCAGCGAGAGGTCGGCGACCTTGAAGTCCTGCTTGGTATCGACGGCGGCGGTGGGTGGGTTCATGCGTGCGTCTCCTCGATCAGGCGTGCGTTGTCGCCGGTGTGGCTCTGGCGAAGGCCAAAAGCTTCGTGTGCTTGTCCTGCTCCCAGCGCAGCCACTCGGCCGGCGGGACGTCCTCGGGGCGGCGCGGCTCGGCTTGGAACCATGCGTCGACGGCGCCCGCGAGCGCCTCGTCGCGGCGCAGCCGCTGCGCAAAGCCGATCTCCCCGAGGCCGATCTCGTAGCGTGTCACGAGCTCGCGCAGCGTCCGCAGACGCTGCAGCTCACCCGGACCGTAGAGCCGGTAGCCGGCCTCCGAGCGCGGGGGCTCGATGAGCCCGGCGCGCTCGATGTAGCGCAGCATGCGCGGCGACCAGTCCGTGGTCTGCGCCGCCTCTTGGATCGTGAGGGCGTTCATCCGTGCGGCGAACCTTACCACGACCGTGTCAAGGTTTCACGAGCAGCCGCCATCCGCACCCGTGGCAGGTGCCTCGAGCGCCGGTCGTCGGCCGGCGCTCAGGCGCCGTCGACGAGGCGCTGCTTGAGCGTCTCGAGCACGTCGACCGGTGTCGGGTCGGTCCCGCGCAGCACCGCGACGTAGAGCGACACGAGGTCGCCGAGCAGCACGAGCGAGAGCACGCGCTCGACCGTCGTGTGACCGCGCGACTTGACGAGATACGTGCCCGTCGCGTGATCGCCGATGAGCTCGCGCGAGAGGGCGATGCGCTCCTGCACACGCGGGTGGGTGTCGCTGTCGTCGAGGAAGATCGCGGCGAACCGGCCGAACGCCTCGGCGCCCTGCCAGCCGACGACCTCGTTGTGGTCGAGCTCTGGCAACTCGTGCGTGAACGCCGGGATCTTGGCGTTCTCGTTGAACTGCGTCTTCCAGCGGTAGGCGATCGGCGTCGTCAGACCGGAGCCGGCGATGACCGGGACGCTGTCGTGCAGCGCGCTCGCCAGCGTCTTGGCCTCGCAGTCCTCGGCGCCGTCGGCCCCCCACTCGACGACGAGCTGCTCGAGGTGGTCGGCCGCCACGTCGATCTCGGCCCCCATCCGCGGGCCGGCGCCGCACAGCCATGCGACCTCGAGGGCGGCGACCGTCATGTACGCGACCGCCGCGCGCGGCTGAAAGCCGCCCGCCACCGGGATCACCGGGACGCCATCGGCGCGCGCCAGCTCGGCGAGCCGGCCGCCGCTGGTGACCGCCACGCGCGGCGCGCCGAGCGCGCCTGCCGACTCGTAGCAGGCCAGCGTCTCCTCGGTGTTGCCCGAGTAGGACGCGCACAGGACCGTCGTGTCGGGGGTCGTCCAGGCCGGCAGGCCGTACTGGCGCGAGGCGAGCACCGGGCGCGAGGCATGGTCGGCGAGCATCGCCCGCGCCAGCGCGCCGCCGACTGCCGAGCCGCCCATGCCGGCGACGACGAGTCCGCCCGGCGTGTCCCACGGCTTCAGGTTGGCCGACTCGACCTTCCACAGCGCGTCACGCAGGTGCTCGGGCAGGCCGACGACGTCGGCGAGCATGTCGGACTGGTCGACGGCGGCAATCGCCGCGGCATCGAGGCGCATCTCGGTCACATCATGCGAAGGCGAGGCCGCCATCGGGTACCTCCATGCCGGGGAACAGGCGCGCACCACGCGCGATGACGTTGTCGGCGCCGATCATGACGCCCTCGCCGATCATCGCGCCGCCGACGATCTGGCTGCGGTCGCCGATGCGGGCACCGGGGCCGACGATGCAGTCGCGCAGGATGCAGCCCTCGCCGACGCGGGCGCCCGCCAGCACGACCGCGCGCTCGACGATCGAGCCGGCACCGACGCCGACGTCCTCGCCGAGGACGGCGAGGCTGCCGACGTGGGCGCCCGCGCCGATCGTGCAGCCCGGGCCGACGATCGCGGGCGGCACCGCGCGCCCGTCCACCGTCGCCGACGGGTCGACCGACAGGTAGCCGTCGCCGAGCTTGGCCACGACGTCCGTGCGGACGTTGCCCTCGAGGATGTCGAAGGTCGCCTGCAGGTAGCGCTCCGGCGTGCCGACGTCGATCCAGTACGCGGTGGCATCGACGTAGCCGTAGAGCCCCTGGCCGACGAGCGCCGGCCAGATCTCCCGCTCGATCGAGACGTTGCGATCGGGCGCGATGAGGTCGAGCACGGAGCGCTCGAGGACGTAGGCGCCGGCCGAGATGAGGTTCGTGTCGAGCACCGTGTCGGGCGACGGCTTCTCGAGGAACTCCTCCACGGCCCCGCCGTCGCCCAGGCGCACGAGGCCGTAGCTCGACGGGTCGGGCACCGGGACGAGTGCGAGCGTGCCGGTCGCTCCCGTCGCCTCGTGCTGCGCGAGCTGGGCGGAGAGGTCGAAATCGGTGAGCACGTCGCCGTTGAGCATGAGGAAGCGCTCCTGGAGGAACTCCTCGGCGAACTTCAGCGCCCCTGCCGTGCCGCGCGGGTCGGGCTCCTCGACGAAACGCAGCCTGATCCCGTATTGCGAGCCGTCGCCGAGGACGTCGCGCACCTTCGTCGCCTTGAAGCCGCAGGACATGATCACGTCGTCGACGCCGTGGCCGTGCAGCCACTCGAACATGTAGGCCATCATCGGCCGGTCGACGAGCGCGACGACGGGCTTGGGCACGGTGGAGGTCAACGGGCGCAGGCGTGTTCCCTCACCGCCGACAAGGATCACCGCCTGCATCAGACCCGCGGATCCATCAGCGCAGTGATGTCAGCGTCCCGCGTCCGATGCCCTCGTACGTGAGCCCCGCTGCCGCGACCGCATCTCGATCGAGGGCGTTGCGCCCGTCGAGCACCGTCGTGCCGGACATCCGTGCGGCGACCTGCGCCCAGTCCAGCGTCGTGAACTCATCCCACTCCGTGACGAGCACGACGGCGTCGGCGCCGTCGATGGCGTCCATCGCGTCGGTCGCGAAGTGCACGCCCTGGATGAGGTGGCGCGCCTCCTGCTCGGCGATCGGGTCGAACACGCGCACGTGCGCGCCGTCGGCCTGCAGGCGTGCGCTCAGCACGAGCGACGACGCCTCGCGCATGTCGTCGGTGTTGGGCTTGAAGGCCAGGCCGAGCAGCGTGATCGTCTTGCCGACGAGCGAGCCGAGGTGCTTCTGCAGCTTGGAGATGACGCGCCGCTTCTGCAGCTCGTTGACCTCGATGACCGCGTTGAGTAACTGAAAATGGTAACCCGAATTACCGGCAAGTTGCTTCAGCGCATTCACATCTTTCGGAAAACATGACCCCCCGAATCCGATCCCGGCCTGCAGGAACTTCTGGCCGATCCGGTCGTCCAGTCCCATACCACGCGCGACCTCGATGACATCGGCGCCGGTCTCCTCGCAGACGTTCGCGATCTCGTTGATGAACGAGATCTTCGTGGCGAGAAAGGCGTTGGAGGCGAGCTTGACCATCTCGGCGGAGGCGATGTCGGTGCGCACGAGCGCCGCGTCGAGCGGCGCGTAGAGATCGACGACGGCGTCGCCGGCCCAGTCGCTGTCGTCGCCGACGACGACGCGGTCGGGGTGCAGGAAGTCCTTGACCGCCGAGCCCTCCTTGAGGAACTCGGGGCACGAGACGTACGCCAGCCCCTGCTTGCCCTCCGCGGCGAGCACGCGCTTGATCGAGGCGCCGGTGCCGGCCGGCACCGTGGACTTCATCACGAGCGCGTGGCGATCGGATGCCGGTATGGCGCGGACGACCGCGTGGACGGCGCTGAGGTCGGCGTCGCCGGAGTACGTCGGCGGCGTGCCCACGGCGACGAACAGCAGGCGGGCGTGCTCCAGCGCCTCGGCGATGTCCGTCGAGAAGTGCAGCCGCTCGCGATTGTCGGCGACCATCTCGGCCAGGCCGGGCTCGTAGATCGGGATCTCGCCGGCCTTCAGGCGCTCGATCTTCTCCGCATCGATGTCGACACAGTAGACGTCGCTGCCGAGGTGCGCGAAGCCCGCGGCGGTGACCAGACCGACGTAACCGGTGCCGATGACACCGATGGGTTGACGTTCGTTACTCATGCGGCGCGCCACGTTAGCGCCCGATCACCCGCGGCGGCGGCGCGAGCGCGCGCGCGATGCGATGAAGCGAGGCCAGGGCCTACTGACCGATCCGCTGCAGCGAGCGCGCGATGTCCATGATCTGCCGGTTGGTCAGCGCGTACGAGAGGGTGTTGGAGACCCAGTAGACGGCCCTCGGCGTCTCCCACGCGATGAGGCGGATCTTGCGCCCGTCGAAGTAGCGCTTGTAGGTGCGCTTGCGCATGCGCACCTCGTCGGTCGGGTTGTCGAGGATCGGCGGCGCCTTCCACGTCATGCCCTGCACGCCGTAGTACTGACCGTTGCCCTTGCCCTCGACCGACAGGACGAGCCGGTAGGCGCGGTACTTGTTCTTGTTGCGGTCGTAGATGTCGTACAGGCGCGGGCTCTCGCGCTGGTAGCCGCCGCGGGCGTAGATCGCCTTGGGGAAGTAGATCGGCAGCGTGCGCTGCTTGGCGGAGATCGTCAGGACGTGGTCCTCGCCGGACTCCTTGCGCTCGACGAGGCCGGGCGCGAGACGGCCGGTGTTCCTGATCGGCTTGGGCTTCTTGCGCTCGGCCTGCTCCTCGGCGGCGACATCGGCGGTCGATCCGATCCCGACGTCGATGAAGTCGTCGACGGTCCGCTGCAGGTTCTCCGGGGTGATCTCGATGTACTCGGGGTCGCTGGACTGCGCGCCGCGAAACCGCACCTCGTGGATCGGGTTCTTCGTCGAGTCGTAGGCGAGCTTGATCAGCCGAAAGATCGCGGCGTCGTTGTCGCGGGCGATGTCCGTCTGCGTGTAGCGCCCGAAGATCTTCAGCAGCTCGTCGCGGTCTCCGAAGACCTTGCCCAGGCCGATCTGCCCCTTGGCCTGGCGCAGGAAGTCCTGCTGGCGCGCGGCGCGCACGAAGTCGTCGTCGGTGTGGCGGTAGCGCACGTAGTCCAGCGAGTCCGAGCCGCAGAGCTTCTGGTAGCCGGGCTTGAGGTCGATCGTCGCGTAGCCGCCGGGGCCGCCGCGGTCGTTGAAGTAGCGCCGGTCGATGTCGACGAAGACGCAGCCGAGCCGGTTGACGGCGCGCTGGAAGCCGTTGAAGTTCACGTTGACGACGTGGCTGATCGGGATGTTCAGCAGCGCCTTGACGGTCCGAACCGAGAGGCGTGGTCCGCCGAGCGCGAACGCGGTGTTGATCTTGCCGGTGCCGTGACCGGGTATCTCGACCTTGAGGTCACGCGGGATCGACATCACGGCGGTCGCGTTCTTGTCGGGATCGAGGCGCACGACGATCATCGTGTCCGAGCGCACCGGCAGGCCCTTCTCGCCGTAGCGCCCGTCGGAGCCGAGCACGAGGATCGTCTGAGGCCCACCCGGATCGACCTCATCGAGGGCGCTCTTGATGTCGGGGATCGGCGTGGACTCGTTCTGGAAGACCGCGATCGTCTCGTGGACCTGCAGCAACACGCCGCTGGCGACGGCGGTCGCGCTGAGCAGGATGACGAGCGCGCCGCCGATCAGGAAGCGCTTCCACATGTCCCAGCCCAGGCGCGGCGCCTGCTCGTTCTCGTAGACGCTCACGCCAGGCCTCCGTCGACCGCGCGCAGCGGCGCGCGCGTGCCCGCCTCGTCCATCCGCGCGAGCCAGTCGGGCAGGCCGAACACGAAGTCGCGCAGCGCTTGGCGGTAGCGGGCGAGCGAGTCGATCGAGACCCACTCGTCAGGGCCGTGGTGGCCGCCCCCCGTCGGTCCGAACTCGACCGCCGGGATGCCGGCCTGCAGGAACGAGATCGCGTCGGAGGCGCCGTCGCGGCCGATCGACAGCGCCTCGTCGTCCAGCGAGTTGGAGACGGCGTCGCGCAGCGCGCGCACGAAGGGGTTGGAGCGCGACACGCGGGCGGGCGCGCGCTGGAAGGTCTTGACGATCCGCACGTCCTCGAGCGCGCGGATGTCCGCGAGGATCTCGCCGGGGTCTTGGGTGGGCAGGTAGCGGATGTCGACGTCCATCGTGCAGCGGTCGGGCACCTTGTTGAAGGCGTCGCCACCGACGATCCGCGAGACGTTGATCGACGGGCGGTCGAAGAGGTCGGAGGACTCCCGGCTGAATCGTAGGGTCTCGATGCGTCGGAACACGTCGTAGGCCTTGAGGATCGCGTTGTCTCCCTGCCACGGCGTGGAGCCGTGCGCCGCGGTTCCGCTCACTTCGACGCTGACGGCGAGAACCCCCTTCGCCTGGACGCCGATGTGCAGGTCGGTCGGCTCGCCGGTGATCGCGAAGTCCGCCGTCAGCCCCTCCTGCACGAGCGCATCGGTGCAGCGGAAGTCGAGATTGTCGGACTCCTCGTCGGGGACGCAGATGAAGCGCACGCGGACCCCGCCGTTCTGCGCGCAGTCATGGACGGCGCACATCATCGCCGCCAGGCCGCCCTTCATGTCGTAGGCGCCGCGCCCGATCAGCCGGTCGCCCTCGATGCGCGGGTGAAACTGGTCGGCGTGCGCGGGCACCACGTCGACGTGGCCGTGCAGGATCACGCAGGGGCCAGCGGCCGGCCCGATATCGGCCAGCACCACCGGCAGACCGCCGAACTCGCGGCCGGTCACGGGGACGTCCCGAGCCTCGAGCCAGCCCTTGACGAAACCGACCGCCGCGCGCAGGCCGTCGCTGGTGGACGTGTCGTAGGTGATGAGCCTCTCGGCCAGGACCCGCTCGTCCATCGCTGGACAGGAGGGTACCTGCCGGAGGGCCGCAGCGGGGCTGTGGTTATGTAGCGTGCGTCACATGGCCGGCCGCATCGTCCTCTTCGGAGCAACCGGGTACACAGGCGAGCTGACGGCGCGCGCGCTCGTCGCGCACGGCGCGACACCGGTGCTGGCGGCCCGCTCGCAGGCACGCGTCGAGGCGCTCGCCGCCGAGCTCGGCGGCTTGGAGTACGCGATCGCCGACGTCGGGCAGCCCGCCGGCGTGCGCGCCCTCGTGCAGGCCGGCGACGTACTGATCTCGACGGTCGGCCCCTTCGTGCGCTGGGGGGAGCCGGCGCTGCGCGCCGCCATCGACGCGAAGGCGCACTACCTGGACTCGACCGGCGAGCCGCCGTTCATCCGCGCGGTCTTCGAGCGCCACGGCGCGAGCGCCGAGGCGGCCGGCATCGGGCTGCTGACGGCCTTCGGCTACGACTACGTGCCCGGCAACCTCGCCGGCGCGCTCGCGCTGCGCGAGGCCGGGGAGCGGGCGGTCAGCGTGGACGTCGGCTACTTCGTCGGCGGCGCCGCGCAGCCGAGCGGCGGCACGCGGGCCTCCGCCGTCGGGCTGCTCGCCGAGCCCGCCTACGTCTTCACCGGCGGGCGTCTGGTCACCGAGCGCACAGCGCGCAGCGTGCACAGCTTCGATGGGCGCCCGGCGGTGTCGGTGGGCGCGACCGAGCAGTTCGCACTCGCCCGCGTGCACCCGGGCCTGCGCGACGCGCGCGTCTGGCTGGGCTGGTTCGGGGGTGGGAGGGCCGGGGTCCGGCCGCTGCAGGCGGTGTCGGCCGCGACGGCGCTCGCGACGAAGCTGCCGGGCGTGCGCGGCACGATCGGCAGCCTGGCGGGCCGGTTCGTGAAGGGCTCCACCGGCGGGCCCGACGCAGCGACCCGCGCCAAGGCGCGCTCGCAGATCGTCGCGGTGGCCTCCGACGCCGCCGGCGCGCCGCTGTGCACCGTGCGCCTGGAGGGCGACAACCCGTACGACTTCACCGGCGCGATGCTCGCGTGGGGCGCGCTGCAGGCCGCCGGCGGCGGGCTGCGCAGCAGCGGCGCGCTCGGACCCGTCGACGCGTTCGGCCTCGACGAGCTGCAGGCGGGTGTGGCCGACGCGGGCATCACGCGGCGCGACTGAAACGCGCGCCGCTCTTGACTCGTGAGTGAGTGATCACTTACGGTCTGCGCCGTGCTCGCCGCGATCGCTCGCCTCGTCACCGCGCATCCGCGCCGCGTCCTCACCGCGACCGTGGCCCTGCTGGCGATCGCCGTGGCGTTCGGCGCGCCGGTCACCGGCAAGCTGACCGTCGACCCCGACCTCGACTTCATCGACCCGGCATCGGAGAGCAACCTCACCGGCGTGGAGCTGCGGCGCGCCATCGGCCGCGGCCTGGGTCCGGGCATCGTCGTGGTCGTGCGCGCCGGCGAGGGCGTGCGCAGCCCCGCCGGGCGGGCCCAGCTGCGCCGGGTGGTGGGCCGCATCGAGCGCGACCCATCCATCGCCCGGACGAGCTCCGCGCTGAGCGACCCGCGATCGTCGAGCCCGTTCGTCTCACGCGACGGACGGTCGAGCTTCGTCGCGGCCTACCTGCGCTCCGGCGCCGACGGCGAGGAGACGGGCCTGCGCATCGAGCGTGCCGTGGGCGATCCGCCGCGCGTCCTCGTCGGCGGCGGCGCGATCGCCGGGCCGGTCGTCGGCGACCAGGTCTCCGAGGACCTCGCGAAGGCCGAGATGCTGGCCTTCCCCCTGCTCTTCCTGCTCACGCTCATCGTCTTTCGCGGCGCGATCGCCGCGCTGCTGCCGCTGTTCGTCGGCCTGCTGACGATCATGACCACCTTCCTCGGGCTGCGGCTCTTCAACGAGGCCACCGCGCTGTCGATCTTCGCCCTGAACCTGGCGATCGGGCTCGGGCTGGGCCTGGCGATCGACTACTCGCTGTTCATCCTCTCGCGCTACCGCGAGGAGATGGAGCGTGACGGCCCCGGCCGCGAGGCGCTGACGCGGACGTTGCGCACCGCCGGGCGGACCGTCGTGTTCAGCTCGCTGACGGTCGCCGCGGCGATGCTCTCGCTGCTCGTCTTCCCGCAGCGCTTCCTGTACTCGATGGCGATCAGCGGCTCGCTCACGGCGCTCGGAGCGGGGCTGATATCGCTGGTCGCGCTGCCGGCGCTGCTCATGCTGCTCGGCGGTCGGGTCGACGCCCTCGCACCCAAGCGCTGGCGCCACCGCGCCGTCGCCACGCAGCGGGGCTTCTGGTATCGCCTGTCGCACGGCGTCATGCGCCGGCCGCTGATCATCGCCGTGACGACCTCGGCGGTCCTGCTCGCGGCGGGCATCCCGTTCACGCGGATCGAGTTCACGGGCGTCGACGCGAGCGTGCTGCCCGACAGCGCGATCCCCAAGCAGGTCGACACCGCGCTGCGCACGGAGTTCCCGCCCGGTCGCGCCTCGCCCCTGCACGTCGCCGTCCAAGCGCCGCGCAGCAGCGCCGGGGCGGTGCGCTCGTACGCCGAGGGCCTCGCTGTCCGCGCCGACGTGGCAAGCGTCGAACCGCCGCGCTTCGTCGGCCGCAACACGTGGCTCGTCTCGGTCGCGCCCGCGAGCGAGGCGCTCGACCGGCGGGCGCTCGACCTCGTGCGCGCCGTCCGCGCGGGGCCGGGGGTGGCCGGGATCGAGTCCGTCCGCGTCGCCGGCGAGTCGGCGCGCTTCGTCGATCAGCGGGCGGGGCTCGCCGACCGCCTGCCGCTCGCGATCGCCGTGCTCGCGATCACGACGCTGCTGATCCTCTTCGTGATGACCGGCTCGCTCGTGCTGCCCTTCAAGGCGCTGCTGATGAACGTGCTCGGCATCAGCGCGGCGTTCGGGGTGCTCGTGCTCATCTTCCAGGACGGCCGCCTCGAGGGCCTTCTGGGCTACACGAGCCAGGGGGCGCTGGAGATCACCCAGCCGCTGGTCCTGCTGGCGATCGTGTTCGGGCTGAGCACCGACTACGGCGTCTTCCTGCTGACCCGCATCAAGGAGGCGCGCGATGCCGGCGCCACGAACGAGGAGGCCGTCGCGCTCGGCCTGCAGCGCACCGGGCGCATCGTCACGGCGGCCGCGCTGCTGCTCGTCGTGGCGCTCGGCGCATTCGCGACCTCGCAGATCGTGTTCATCAAGCAGCTCGGTGTCGGCGCCGCGGTGGCCGTCCTGATCGACGCGACGATCGTGCGGGCGCTGCTCGTCCCGGCGCTCATGAAGCTGCTGGGCGAGCGCAACTGGTGGGCGCCGCGGCCGCTCGCGCGCATGCACGCGCGGCTGCGCCTCGGCGAGGGCGGCTAGTCCGCTGGAGCAGCACGAGCGCGTAGAGCGCCAGGCCGAGCAGGCTCGGCGCCGTCAGCCGCAGCCCGTCGTCTCGATCGCCGCCGGCGTGGCGCACCACCGCGAGGACCGCGCCTGCGAGCGGCAGGGCGACGGCGACGATGTAGACGAACAGCGCGCGCAGGCGATCGAGCATCGATCGCAGGCTTGCAGCTGAGTCCGGCCGCCTCGCAGTCCCGGCACGAACCGCGCCGGGCGCGGATATCCTCGGCCACTGTGGGCGACCTCAGCGTCAAGCGCGACGGCGCGTTCTACGGCGTCAGCATCCGCGGCGTCCTCGAGTCCGGGGCCGGCGAGCCGGTCTACGTCTCGGTTCGCGCCCAACGCGTCGAGTGGTGTGACCCCGACGATCCCAACGCGGGTCCCGACGGCTGGATCCGCTCGGAGGCGCCGGACGGGATGCTCGGGGAGCTCGAGCTGCGCTTCACCCGCGAAAAGGTCCACGAGCGCGCGCTCGCCCAGCTGGAGCAGTGGCGCGCGCAGACGCCGCCCAACCTCGTCGGCGTGAGCTCGGTGGTGCAGCAGTACGTCGGCCTGATCGACCAGGACGCCGGCAACGGCGTCGGCATCCAGCACACCGAGGAGCGCCAGGACCGCTCGGCCGCCCGCGCCTATGCGACGTGGTCCAGCGGGAGGCTGCGCACCGGCGACCGGCCGGCTTGACCCACGCGCCCGATCACGGACGCTGCTGCGCGGTCGCCGCACCCGGCGACCGCCCGCGGGGCTGGTGTCGTGAGGCGGAAGTTCGTGTGCAGCTGAGGGATGCCGGGGCGTGTCCGCCGGTGACCGGCATCCACCGTCGTACCGGTGGTACGGCCGTGGATGCCGGGTTCCGGCAGACGCGTTCCGG
>Ga0136633_1002724_pt1 | contig 12005 bp, 9 predicted proteins | sample AntDrymeUQ832206_2_FD_105494 | JGI IMG/M metagenome (GOLD analysis project Ga0136633, IMG submission 105494) | Polar desert sand microbial communities from Dry Valleys, Antarctica - metaG UQ83 (22.06) | ecosystem: Environmental > Terrestrial > Soil > Desert | place: Antarctica: Dry Valley...
CAATTTCGTCCCTGCTGAAAGGGGTTTACAACCCGAAGGCATTCATCCCCCACGCGGCGTTACTGCGTCAGGCTTTCGCCCATTGCGCAAGATTCCCCGCTGCTGCCTCCCGTAGGAGTCTGGGCCGTGTCTCAGTCCCAGTGTGGCTGATCGTCCTCTCAGACCAGCTACCCGTCGGAGCCTTGGTGAGCCGTTACCTCACCAACAAGCTGATAGGCCGCGAGCCCCTCCCGAAGCGGAAATCCATTTCCTCAGTCCCTCATGCGGGGGTCTGGGGATATCTGGTATTAGCACCGGTTTCCCGGTGTTATCCCAGTCTTCGGGGCAGGTTGCTCACGTGTTACGCACCCGTTCGCCACTAGCTCTTCACCACTATTGCTAGTGGATGGAACTCGTTCGACTTGCATGCGTTAAGTACGCCGCCAGCGTTCGTCCTGAGCCAGGATCAAACTCTCCGTCGAGATCTCGAGTGAGCCCCCGGGTTGCGGGTGTACCGCATCGTAGAGCCCTCTCTAAATCCAATAGGCCCCCACTGGTACGGGGGCCAGAAGCACCACCTTTGGTCTGGACGAAGTTGGGACCTCGTCCGTGTTGCCGACCGCCGGTGGATGAAACTCATCCTGGCACCAAGAACTACGTCTGACTTGTTTTAAAAAGTAAGACATTGTCCGTCAGTGCTTTTGGAATGACTTAGGTAGAGGGCTAGGCCCCCTACCAGGTATTAATCCGCACTGGCTTTTTTTGGCTTGTCCCTATCCCGTTTTCAAAGAGCGCGCCGCTCGCACATCCCGAAGGAGTGGTGCGTAGCCGGTGCATCGGGGCGGGCCCAGCCCCGAAGGGCCGTGCGGTTCCCCGACACGCTCGCCCTCCCGTAGGAGAGCCTGGTTACTCTACGGAGTTTTCGGGGCCTTGTCAAACTGGCCCCAACATAGGGGTCCCACCGATACGGGAGCCCTGCGTGGAGAATGTCCTCGATGAGACTACGCCCCCTGGTGGGGCTTGTTTTGGTCGCCCTGATGGCGAGCTCCTGTGCCTGGGAGGGGTCGGTCCTACGGCTGACGGCCCCGTCGGCCGCCCAGACCACGCACATCCTGGCGGCGGACGGCACGCTGGTCACCACGTTCCACGCCGGTGAGGATCGAGAGCTCGTACCTCTGGAGGGCATACCCCAGGTACTGATCGACGCGGTGATCGCCGTGGAGGACGAGCGCTTCTGGGACCACTCCGGGGTCGACCCCCAGGCCATCCTGCGGGCTGCCCGCTCGAACGCCGGGGCCGGCGGGGTGGTGGAAGGCGGCTCCACCATCACCCAGCAGTACATCAAGAACACCTACACAGGGCGAGAACAGAACCTGGCCCGCAAGATCAAGGAAGCCTCCCTAGCCATCCAGTTCGAGCAGCGCCACACCAAGGAGCGCATCCTCGAGCTGTACCTCAACTCGGTGTACTTCGGCAACGGCGCCTACGGGGTGCAGGCCGCCACTCAGGAGTACTTCGGTGTGCCGGTAGCCCAGATCGACCTGCCCCGGGCCGCGTTGCTCGTGGGCCTCATCCGCACACCGTCCACCACCGACCCCTTCGAGGACCCGGAAGGGTCGACGGCGCGCCGGCTGCTGGTCCTCGAGCGGATGGCCAACGCGGGCAAGGTGAGCCATGCGGACGCCGCAGCTGCAGCCGCCACGCCGCTCAACCTCCGCACGACGCCCGAGGCTCGCCGATATGCGGCCCCGCACTTCGTGGAGCAGGTGCGCCGCTTCCTGCTCGAGAACGAGGCCTTCGGCGAGACGCCGGAGGAGCGACGCAATCTGGTGTTCCGCGGCGGCCTGCGAGTGCAGACCACGCTCGACCTGGCCCTGCAGTCGAAGGCCGAGGAAGCGGTAAAGCGGGTTCTCTCGCGGCCAGGCAGTGATCCGGAAGCCGCGGTCGTGACCCTGGACCCCAGGACCGGTCACGTACTGGCCCTCATCGGCGGCCGCGACTTCTTCGGCGGGAGTCCGGCGGCCAAGTTCGATCTGGCGACTCAGGGTCGACGGCCCGCGGGCTCTGCCTTCAAACCGTTCGTCCTGGCCGCCGCCATGAAAGAAGGCTTCAGCCTCGGACTCACTTACCGGGCGCCGTCCCGCATCGTGCTGCAGACCCCCGGAGGCGGCAACTGGCCGGTCGACAACTACGAGGGGTCCGGCGGCGGATCGATGGATCTCGTCGAGGCCACGGTTAAGAGCTCGAATACGGTCTACGCCCAGCTCATTCTCGACGTCGGCCCTGAAGACGCGATCGCCACGGCCGCCGAGATGGGAATTCGATCGCCCCTCCAGCCCTTCCCCTCAGCCGTACTCGGCACCAACGACGTAACTCCTCTGGATATGGCTTCGGCGTACTCGACGCTGGCCAACCGCGGCCTGGCTACGCCGCCGACCTTCGTCACCCGCGTCACCGACGCCACCGGCCGGGTGCTTTATGAGCACAGCCGCGGCAGCCGCCGGGTCCTGTCCTCTGCGCTGGTGGCCGACGAGGTGGCCGTGCTCCAACAGGTCGTCCAACGCGGCACGGGCGAGAAGGCCAAGATCGGACGTCCCGTCGCCGGCAAGACCGGCACCGGCCAGCAGTGGCGCGACGCCTGGTTCGTCGGCTTCACGCCCGACCTCACCACCGCGGTGTGGGTGGGGTTCCCTGATGCTCAGCGGTCGATGGTCCCCCCGACGACTCGTATCCGAGTGACCGGGGGCTCGTGGCCCGCCGAGATCTGGCAGCTGTACATGTCTGCCGCGCTGGCTCAGGAGCCCATCACGCCCTTCCCCGCTCCCCCGCCTCCGCCGAACGCACCGGACGTCGTAGTGGAGACCGACGATGGACTGGTCGGACGGGTGACGCTGGACAACCTGATCGGCATGCCCGCGGAGGCGGCGGTCAACCGGCTCAAGGAACGTGGCTTCCGCGTCATCGAGCGGATCGTGCCGAACGGCGAGTACCCGCCGGGTTACGTCGTGGACCAGTCCCCCGAGCCCGGGGCGGCAGTCCGGCCGGGGGCCAGAGTGACGGTCGCGGTCTCCGTCGCCGCGGTGTACTCCACGGTGCCCGACGTTCTGGGCAAGACCGTCTCCGAGGCCCGGCAGCTGATCGGCGCGGCGAAGCTGCGAGCCCGGGTCAAGACGGAGGCCGATCCCGCCGCCGAACCGGGCACGGTGCCCTCCGGGACGATTTGGAAGCAGTCGCCCCTGGCCGGCGACTCCGTGCAAGAGGGGGCCTTGGTTACGGTCTCGGCGCAGCCTTAGGAGGGCGCGACACGCTCGGATTGTTCGAGATGAAGAACCGCCACGGCAGGTCGACGGCCTTGGTGATGCCGACCCGCGGCCCGGCGATGATTTCGCTGGGCGCGGCACTGTCATCGCGTAGTTCGATTCCCAAATTGGCGGTCACCAGGTCCGCGCCGTAGTGCTCTTTCGTTATCCCGAGCGCGCGGGTGAGGTTGCCGGGTCCCCTGAGCAGGTCAGTGTCTTTGCGGGCGGCGGGCCGAGCGGTCCTCATCTCCTCGAGCCCCGCGACGGGGGACAAGGCGCGCAGGAGGACGGCGGCGCCCTCACCGTCGTCTCCGCAGACGACGTTGGCGCACCAGTGCATGCCGTAGCTGAAGTACACGTAGAGGTGTCCGGGAGGCCCGAACATGGCAGTGGTGCGGGCCGTGAGGCCGCGGAAGGTGTGGCTCGCAGGGTCTGCGACCCGACCGCCGTAGGCCTCGACTTCGACGATGCGACCTACGCGACCGCCGTGGACGATGAGCTTGTTGAGAAGCTCAGGCGCCAGCGCTTCCGGCTGCCGGGCGTAGAAGGCGCGCGGCAGCCGCTTACTTCGCCCCGTCGCCCTCAAGCGTTCTCGCCGTCAAATCCGATCGGTGTCGGCCGCCAGCCGGGTGCGGAAGCGCTCCGTCTGCTCCGCCACAGCAGCCTGACCCGCGCCGCCCGCAGTTTGGCGACGAGCCAGCGCAGCCCCCGGCGCCAGCAGCGCCGTCGCTTCCTGACCGAGATCGGGATGGGCAGCGACCAGATCGGCCAGCGGCACACCGCGCTCGATCGCGTCACGAACCAGTGACCCGATCAACCCGTGGGCCTGACGGAACGGCAGGCCTCGTTCAACCAACCATTCCGCGAGATCGGTGGCCGACGCGGCCGGGTGGTCCGCGGCTTCCTTCATACGTTCGATGTCGAAGTGCAAGGTACGGAAGGCGCCAGCCATCACCTCCAGTCCCGTGCGCAGCTGGTCGACCGCGTCGAACAGCGGCTCCTTGTCCTCCTGTAGGTCCCGGTTGTAGGAGAGCGGCAGCCCCTTGAGCGTGGCCAGGAACCCGGCTAGATGCCCGATGATTCGCCCGGACTTGCCTCGCGCCAACTCCGCCAGATCTGGGTTCTTCTTCTGCGGCAACATCGAGCTGCCGGTGGACCACGCATCGTCCAGGTGGCAGAAGCCGAACTCCGAGGTCGACCAGATGACCAACTCCTCGCCCATGCGGCTGAGGTGTACGCCGAGCAGCGCGAGCGCGAAGAGAGATTCGGCCACGAAGTCTCGATCCGAGACCGCGTCAAGCGAGTTCTCGAAGCGGGCGCCGAACCCCAACTCGTCGGCCGTCAGATCCGGGTCGATGGGCAGGGACGAACCCGCTAGCGCGCCCGCGCCGAGCGGCGACACGTCGGCCCGCCGCCTGGCGTCGATAAGTCGATCGACGTCGCGGGCCAGCGCCCAGCCGTGGGCGAGCAGGTGATGAGAGAGCGGAACAGGCTGGGCGCGCTGCAGGTGCGTGTAACCGGGAAGGTAGGCCTCCCCTGCCAGCTCGGCTCGCTCCAACAAGACCTGCTGAAGGTCCAACACGCGCTGCGCGACTTCGGTCAGCGCCCGGCGCGTGAAGAGGCGCAGCGCGGTGGCAACCTGGTCGTTGCGGCTGCGGCCGGTGTGGACCTTGGCCCCGGCGTCGCCGGCCAGCTCGGTAATGCGGCGTTCGATGGCGGTGTGGATGTCTTCATCCGTCGGCGCGAACACAAACGAACCCGCGGATAACTCGACCTCGACGCGGTCCAGAGCGGTTCCGATGACCGCGGCTTCTTCGGCGGTCAGCAGCTCGGCCTTAGCCAGCCCGTGAACGTGTGCCCGTGTGCCCGCCAGGTCGTCGGGTGCGAGTCGCACGTCGAACCCGATACTGACCGTGTAGGCGAGCATCGAGGCGTCCGGGGTGGCCTCCAAACGCCCTTCCCAGAGCGTCATATTGCTGGCTCTTCGCGCAAGCGCTCATCGCCGTCGCGGCGGGGGGCTGCCGCAGGACCCCCAACCCCCGCCGCGCGGGCGCGAGTCGGGGGATGGAAACAGTTTCGCGTCACGAGTTTCTCTGTTTCTTGGCCCACATTTCGGTGCTGAGGCCCCAGAGGCGGACGAAGCCGGCGGCGTCCTGGTGGCGGAAGGCGTCCTCCGCGTCGTAGGTCGCGAGGTCGTGGTCGTACAGCGCGTGGGGGCTTCGTCGCCCGACGATGTCGCACCGCCCGGGCGCACAAAGAAGGCGGACGTCGCCGGACACCCATCGCTGAGTCGACCCGACAAAGGCGTCGAGCGCCTCGCGTAACGGCGAGAACCAGTAGCCGTCGTAGACCACTTCGGTCCATCGGGGCTCGAGGCGAACCTTCTCGTGGGCGACGTCGCGCTCCAGCGTCAGTCCCTCGAGATCGCGGTGGGCCGCAATCAGAGCGAGAGCGGCCGGGGCTTCGTAGATCTCTCGGGTCTTGATGCCCACCCGGCGGTTCTCCACCATGTCGATCCTTCCCCATCCGGTGGGGCCGATCAACGCGGTGAGTCTCTGCACCAACTTGTCGAGGGGCATGGCTTGTCCGTCAAGCGCCACCGGGACCCCCGCCTCAAAGGTCACCGTGATTTCGAAGGCCTCGGTCGCACTAACGCGGGTGTGGTCGAAGATCTCCTCGGGAGGTTGCCGCCAAGGGTCCTCCAGGACGCCGCATTCGATGGCCCGCCCCCAGAGGTTCTGGTCGATGGAGTACGGATTGTCGGCACGGACGGTGACGGGAATGTCGTGGCGAGCGGCGTAGTCGATCGAGTCGGCGCGACTCAGGCCCCACTCGCGCACCGGGGCCAGTATCTCCAAGTCAGGCGCTAAAGCACGCGCCGCGACTTCGAACCGCAGCTGGTCATTGCCCTTGCCGGTGCATCCGTGAGCGATGGCGTCCGCGCCGATCTCCTGAGCGACCTGCACCAGGCGCCGAACGATCACCGGCCGGGTCAAAGACGAGATCAGCGGATAGCGGTTCTCGTACAGCGCGTTGGCCGCAATGGCCGGCGCCAAGAACTCTTCGGCGAACTCCGACCGCAGGTCGGCGACGATCGAATCCACCGCCCCGGCCTTGAGCGCACGCTGCCTGACCGGCTCGAGGTCGTCTCCTTGGCCCACGTCCGCGGCCATGGCGACGATCTCGCAGCCCCACTCCTCCGACATCCAGCGCACCGCGACGGAGGTGTCGAGCCCCCCGCTGTAGGCCAATACAACTTTTTTGCCCATCTATCCCCGCCCTTTTTTGAGTCCGGCCAGCTCCGACAACTTGTTTGCGACTTTCCTACCTCCGGTGGCGGAAGCGGTTACGACCAGGATGGTGTCGTCTCCGGCGACCGTCCCCAGCACTCCGGAGAGCCCCGCCCGATCTATGGCCGAGCCCACCACATGGGCCGACCCCGGAGGCGTTCTCACCACAACGAGGTTGGCGGACGCCTTGACCTCCGCCACCCATTCGCCCAGCACCCGCCGCAGTTGGTCGGGCCGAGCGACCTGTTGGTGAGGTTGCTCCGGAATGGCGTACACCGGCTCGCCGCCGGGGACGCGCACCTTCACCGCGCCGAGCTCCTCGAGATCGCGCGACACCGTGGCCTGCGTCGCGGAAGCACCGTTGTCTCCCAGCAGCTCGACCAACATCGTCTGGCTGGTGACGCGCTTGGTTTGGAGGAGCTCCACAATCCGTCTCTGTCTGGCCGTCTTGGTCACGATGTGCCTTGGAGGAGGAAGAGCAGCAGACCGCGGGCGGTGTGCAGCCGATTCTCTGCCTGTTCCCACACCACGCTGCGCGGGCCGTCGATCACGTCGGAGGTGACCTCCTCGCCACGGTGAGCGGGCAGGCAGTGCAAGAACGGTGCATCCGGCGCGGCGAGCGACATGAGCTGGGAATCGATCGTCCACCCGCCGAATGCGCCGCGTCTCACGTCAGCCTCAGCCTCGTGGCCCATCGAAGACCAGACATCGGTGCAGACGGCATCGGCGCCCCGGACTGCACTCGCGGGATGGTCGAACGTGTCGACACCCGCCCCGAGACTCCGGATCCGCTCCAGATCGTCGGCGTCCAGCCCGTAGCCCCCGGGAGAGGCGATGCGCACGTGCACGCCCAATAGCGCCGCTCCCAACGCTAGGGAGCGGCAGACGTTGTTGCCGTCACCCACCCACGCCACGCTCCGGCCCTTGAACCGCCCCCATTTTTTGCGAAGAGTAAGAAGGTCGGCCAGCGCCTGGCAGGGATGGGCTCGGTCGGACAGGAGATTGACGATCGGTACCGACGAGACGCTCGCCATGGCCCTGACGCTGGCGTCCTCGTACACCCGGGCGCCGATCAGGGCGTGGTACCTCGAGAGCACCCGAGCGATATCGGTCGCCGGCTCGCGCTTTCCCAAGCCCACCTCGCCACCCTGCATGGTGATTGGGTGCCCGCCCAGTTGGGCGACGGCCGCCTCCATCGCATTTCGGGTCCGCAAGGAGGGCTTCTCGAAGACCAGGCCGACCGTGCGCCCGGCCAATAGCGGCGGACGACCGGGGGCCACCGAAAGATCGAGAACCCGGGTCAACTCGTCGGCCGACAAGTCGTCGATCTCGAGGAAGTGACGCAAGGTCACGACAACACCTTTTCGAGTGTCGAAATGGCTTCATCGATCTCCGCCGGCGTGACGAGCAGCGAAGGCGCGAGGCGCAACGCGGTGTCCGAGACCGCGTTGACGACCAGTCCGGCCGCCAAGGCGCTCGCCGCCACTCCCTTGGCGTCAGAGCCGGGACCGAGCTCGGCGGCCAGCAGGAGCCCCCGCCCGCGCACCTCTCGAACCGCGTCGAGCTCGAGAAGTGCATCCGTCAACACCTTTCCCGAGGCGGCCGCCCTACCCGGCGTGTCTTCCCGCTCCATGACGCGCAGCACTGCCTGCGCCGCGGCGGTCGCCAGAGGTTGTCCGCCGAAGGTGGTTGCGTGGTCGCCCACGACAAATGCATCTGCGACCTCCCGCCGGGCCCAGCAGGCGCCGATGGGTACTCCGTTGCCCAGGGCCTTGGCCATGGTGACGACATCGGGCCGCACGCTGTCGTCCCCCAAGCCGGTGTGCCCCATACCGGTGTGCTGAAAGGCGAACCAGTCCCCCGTACGGCTGAGCCCCGTCTGCACCTCATCCACGATCAGGAGGGTGCCTCGCTCGTCGCACAGGCGTCGTACTTCCGCGAGGTATCCGGGAGGGACTGGTTTCACTCCCCCTTCGCCCTGCACCACCTCCAGCAGCACGGCGGCCACGTCCGGCGTGAGGGCAGCCTCCACCGCGGCAGCGTCCCCGAACGCCACATGGCGGAAGCCCTCCGGCAGTGGCTGGAACGGCTCGTGCTTGGCCGGCTGTCCCGTGGCGTGCAGCGTCGCCAAAGTGCGTCCGTGGAACGAGCCGTAAGCGCTGATCACAACATGGCGACCCCGGCCTCCCCACTTGCGCGCCAGCTTGATGGCGCATTCGTTGGCCTCCGCCCCCGAGTTGCAGAAAAAGATGGATCCCGGACCCGAATCGATCACCCGGTTGAGGGTTTCCGCCACCTCGGGGCCGATCTCATTGGCGAAGAGATTGGAGACGTGCAACAGACGGCGGGCCTGGGCGGCGATGGCGTCGGCCACCTCGGGATGAGCGTGTCCCAGCGACGTGACCCCGAGGCCGGACAGAAAGTCGAGATAAGGGCGCCCTTCGGCGTCCCAGAGACGTGATCCCACTCCCCGGACGAAGGTCACGGGCGCCGGCGGGTAAGTCGCCATGAGGAACGGTGAACCCGTCACGCCGTCACCATTGTCCCGATGCCCTCCGGGGTGAACAATTCGAGCAGTAGGGCGTGCGGCAGCCGTCCGTCGAGGACGTGGGTCTGAGCGACTCCCGACGCGAGGGCGCTCAGGCAGCCTCCCGTCTTGGGGATCATTCCTTCACCGATAGCCCCGTCTTCGATGAGCTTCCGCAGCTGGTCGGCCGACAAGGTGCGTTGGAGACTGGACGGATCGTGGGCGCGAGACCGAATGCCTTCGACGTCGGTCAGATAGATCAGCTTGGCTGCACCGAGCGCGCTGGCCACTGCGGCAGCCACGGTATCGGCGTTGATGTTGTAGGCCTGGCCCGCCGAATCCGAGCCGATCGTCGCGATGACCGGAATGAGCTCTTCGGCGAGAAGCCGTTCGAGGATGGACACGTTCATCGCCCCGACGTTCCCGACGAACCCCAGGCTCGGGTCGGCCGCCTCCGCGGTGATGAGGCCCGCGTCCTCTCCGGACAACCCGACGGCCCATGGGGCGTGCACGTTGATCGCCCCGACGAGATCGCGGTTGACCTTTCCCACCAGCACCATCCGGGCAATGTCGAGGGTCTCCGCGTCTGTCACCCGGAGCCCGTCCCGCAACTCCGGCACCTTGCCCAGCCGCTGCATCAGTTCGCTGATTTGAGGACCACCGCCATGGACGACGACCGGGAGGAGACCAACCGTACGCAGCAACACGACGTCCGCCGCGAAGTCCGCCAGCTGCGCGCCCGACGAGCCAGAGACACTGCCGCCGTATTTGACGACTACGACCTGGCCTCTGAAGCGGTGAATGAAAGGGAGTGCGTCCGCCAGGACGCGGGCGGTGTCGCCCGGGGTCAGCTCACCCATCAGCTGGTCCGCATGTTCTCGGCGATGTACTCCGGACTGAGGTCCGTGGTGGTGATCGTGGCCTCACCCGTTCCGAGGCCCAGATCGGCCGTCACCTGCAGCTCGCGACCGGCCATGTATTGGGTCAGCGCAGCGGAGTCGTGCCCCACGGCGATTCCCCCGGTGCAGACCGTCACGCCCCCGTAGGCGACGCTCACTTTCCCGGGGTCAAAGGCGACTCCGGACGCGCCGAGTTCGCTGACCACTCGGCCCCAGTAGGGGTCTGCGCCGTGTAGCGAACACTGCACCAACTGGCTGCGGGCCACAGCTCGGGCCGCGATTGCGGCGTCCTCGGCCGAGGCCGCTCCGGCGACAGTGACCCGCGCCCGCTTCGACGCTCCCTCGGCGTCGGCCACCATCTGATCGGCCAAATCGCGGCAGACCGAGGTGACGGCCTCCACAAAGGCCTCGATCGAGACCGGCGGACCAGCCAGCCCCGAGGCCATCAGGATCACGGTGTCGTTGGTCGATGTCGCGCCGTCCACGTCGATCGTGTTGAAGGACCGTTCAGCCGCGTGGAGCAGCGTCAAACGCAAGGTCGCGTGGTCGACCTCCGCGTCGGTGGTCAACACCGCCAGCATGGTGGCGTGGGGAGGGGGGCCCCCGCCGGTGGTGGCGTGGGGAGGGGGGCCCCCGCCGGTGGTCGCGTGGGGCGCAGGGGCACGCAGCTGCGGCGACAGCATGGCGGCTCCCTTGGCCATGCCGCCCACCGTCCAACCGTCATTGGTGCGCACCGACTCCTTCACCCGCGTGTCCGTGGTGAGGATGGCCTGCGCGGCGGCCGATCCGTCGGCCGACAGGCCGGCGGCCAGTTTCGGTACGCCCGCGAGGATCCGGTCCACCGCCAGCGGGATACCGATCAATCCCGTGGAGCACACCAGTACCTCCTCTGGGCTGCACCCGATCTGAGTCGCCACGGCCACACAGGTGGCCTGGGCCGCGTCACGTCCCGCCGCGCCGGTGGCCGCGTTGGCGTTACCCGAGTTGATGACGACTGCCGCGGCATGGCCGTTTGACGCGGCTAGGTGGGCGAGGGTCGTGAGCACCGGCGCGGCCTTGGCCTTGTTGGCCGTAACGACCGCCGCGACCGGTACCGGGCGATGGTCGGTGGTCGCTACGAGCGCCAGATCCGGGGCGCCGGACTCCTTGATCCCGCAGGCCGACCCTGCCGCGAGGAAACCGGAGGCGGCCGTGACACTCATGGGTACAGCCCGGCGGTCGATAGCCCGGTGGTTTCCTCCAGCCCAAGCGCCAGGTTGGCGCACTGGATCGCCTGGCCGGCGGCGCCCTTCACCAGGTTGTCAAGCGCGCAGATCGCGACCAGCCAACCTGTGCGATCGTCGACCCGCACCGTGACATGTGCGGAGTTGGAGCCGCGGGTGTGCTTCGTCTGTGGCGATCCGTCGACCACTTGGACGAACGGCTCCGCGTCATAGACCCGGTGCAGTAGTTCGAGTGCGGCGGCGGTATCCGTCGGCCCCGCCAAAGTCGGACGGGCGTAACAAGTCGCCAGGATGCCGCGAGTCATCGGGGCGAGGTGCGGGGTGAACAGAACCTGTGCTCCTTCGCCCAGCGCCTGCTCGATCTCCGGCGTGTGTCGATGGTTCAGCAGCCCGTAGGCCGTGAAATTCTCGTCGACCGACCCGAAGTGGGTTACGTCGGTCGGGGCGCGCCCGGCACCCGAAACTCCGCTGGCCGCGTCCACCACGATGCCGGTGGGTTGAGCCGCGCCGGCGCGGACGAACGGCGCCAGCGCCAGCGCGGCCGCGGTCACGTAGCAGCCCGCGGCGGCGACCAGCCTGGAACCGCGAATGTCCTCTCGGAAGAGCTCGGGGATCCCGAGAACTGACGCAGTGAGGAGGTCGGGCACACCGTGGGGCTGGCCGTACCAAGTCGGATACAGCGAGGGGTCCTTCAGCCGGAAGTCGGCGGCAAGGTCTACGACCAGACTTCCGGCTTCCAGTAGGTCCGGGACGAGTCGTTGGGACTCCCCGTGCGGCAAGGCCGAGAA
>Ga0136633_1002727_pt1 | contig 11996 bp, 12 predicted proteins | sample AntDrymeUQ832206_2_FD_105494 | JGI IMG/M metagenome (GOLD analysis project Ga0136633, IMG submission 105494) | Polar desert sand microbial communities from Dry Valleys, Antarctica - metaG UQ83 (22.06) | ecosystem: Environmental > Terrestrial > Soil > Desert | place: Antarctica: Dry Valley...
AAAGCCTCACACGTTCAGGGGCCCAGGGGTCGACAGCCAGCCGATGCCCGTTCCTCCAGCGACAGCCTGCTAGCGCTGGGAGTAATTGCGGCCGAGAAAGGGCGCGGGAGACCGCGCCCTTTCTCATTTCAAGAGGGTAAAGCGCGCTCCATCACGTGCCGATAACGAAGAAGCGATGAACACGACGATCCCCCTGCCTTCAGCGCGCTACCTCGGCGTCATGTGTGGCGTCCTCTTGCTGGCCGTGCTGTTCCTCGTTGCACGTCCGGTGCTTCTGGGCGAAGACGGCGGGTCGGCAGCACCGTCGAGCCGAACGACGACGCCGGCGCAAACCCCCTCCACGCCGCCGGCGAGCAGTCGTCCAGCTCCGAAGCCCCGAGTCGTGCTCCTTCCCGGACTTCCCTCGAAGGTTGCAAACAAGCTTCGCCACTCGAAGGTCCTGGTCCTGTCGCTGTATCAGGGCAACGCAGCGACCGACCGATCCGCGGTATCTGCAGCCGCCGCGGGCGCTCGCGCAGTTCGTGCCGGCTATCTCGCGGTCAACGTGCTGAATGAGAATAGCGCTCGCTTGCTGCAGACGTTCGTCGGCACGACGTCGACACCGACGGTCGTCGTCGTCAGGCGCCCGGGCCGGATCGTGACGAGGCTCGAGGGCGCCGCAAGTGCGGATGCGCAGCTCGTCTCCCAGGCTGCTGTGAACGCCGGCGCACGGCAGCGATGAGCCAGAGGTCCAACGTGGCTCCGGATCCGGCCGAGAACCAGGTCACGGTTCCGTCCAGCAGGAAGCTCTACTCCTACGAGGCTCGTCGCGAGGGCCGTGTGATTGCCAAGATCGCAGCCTTCGGCGCCTCCGACGGCAGCGTTGTGGTCGAGACCAAGGTTCACCCGGTCAATCAACCGCTCGGCGACAATGGCATCGCGAGGCCCTTCGAGTTCCCCGACGCCGACTACGCACGCCGCTTCGTCGACGAAGCGCTGCTCGCGCTCGAATACCTGAACTGCGACATCGTCGACTAGGCAGGCGACTTCGTCCTCCGCCTTGGGCGGTCGGGCACCAGGTGCACCGGCCGCGTGAGCTCACGAGTGAAACGACGCCGGTGACGAAGGTTGCAGGTGGGTCGGCGCGTCTTGTTACTGCGCGACGACGCGCGCGAGTTCTTCGACCGAGGTAAGTCCGGCGGCAGCCTTGGCGATACCGTCGTCCCAGAGCGAGCGCATCCCGGCCGCGAAGGCCGCGCGATCGATTTCGTCGCGTGGCGCGTCCGCAGCCGCGAGGGACTCGAGCTCGTCGTTCATGATCAGAAGCTGGAAGATGCCGATGCGCCCCTTGTAGCCGCTCCGGTTGCAGCGCGGGCAGCCGACCTTGCGATAGACGACCATGCCCTCACGGGCCTGGGCGGTCTCCGGCGCGATGCGCGCGGCAAGGAGCTCGTCGACCGTGGGCACGTACATCTCGCAACAGTTCGTGCACAGGCGCCGTGCCAGCCGCTGCGCGAGGATCGCGCTGACTGCGGATCCGGTCAGAAACGGCTCTACCCCCATCTCGTTCAGCCTCGTAATGGCACCCGGCGCGTCGTTCGTGTGGAGCGTCGAGAGCACGAAGTGACCGGTGAGAGCGGACTCGATCGCCATCTTCGCCGTCTCCGCGTCGCGGATCTCGCCGACCATGATCACATCAGGGTCGGAGCGGAGGATCGAGCGAAGCGCGGACGCAAAGGTGAGTTCGGCCTTGACATTGATCTGGATTTGATTGATGCCGGGAAGCCGGTACTCGACTGGGTCCTCGACGGTCATGACGTTGATCTCGGGCCGGTTGATCTGCGCGAGCGACGCGTAGAGCGTCGTCGACTTTCCGGAGCCGGTCGGCCCGGTCGAGAGCAGCGCGCCGGTCGGCTTGAAGATCATCTGGGAGATCTGCGCGCGCATCGTCTCCGACAGGCCGAGCGACTCGAGAGTCGGGATCGAGCGCGACTTGTCGATGAGGCGCATGACGACCTGCTCGCCCTCGACTGTGGGCAGGGTCGCGACACGGATATCGAGCAAGCGGCCGACCGCCGTCGCGTTGAGAGAGATGCGACCGTCCTGCGGGCGCCGGCGCTCGGCGATGTCGAGCTTGGCGAGCACCTTGAGGCGAGTGGTGACACCTGACGACATGCGCCTGGGAATGCGCTGCTGCTCCGTGAGCACGCCGTCGACTCGGTTGCGGACGACGAGCGAGTCGCCCTGCGGCTCGAAGTGGATGTCGCTTGCACCGTCGCTTGCCGCCTGCATGATGATCGAGTTCACGAGCCGGACAAGTGGTGCGTCGGAGACGCCGTCCTCGGCCTCGAGGTCGTCGCCGTCGTCGTCGCCGACGACTTCGAACTCCTCCATCGCCGACTGGGTCTCGTAGACCTCAGAGGCACGCTCGAGTCGTTCGAGCTCGGAGACGATGTCTTCCCGTCCGGCGATCCCGAGGTCGAGGTGATGGCGCGTTGCGAGCCTGAGCTCGTCGATGGCGAGGATGTTCGCCGGATCAGCGAGCGCGACCAGGAGCCGGCCGTCCTGCAACGACACCGGGATGGCCGTAACGCGCTTGAGCGCGCGCAGCGGGATCTGCTCGAGCGCGTCCCCCGAAGGGCGTTGCTGCTCGAGGTCGATGTACGGAAGGCCGTGTCGACGTGCGAGCGAGCGCGCGATACCGTCCGGCTGCGCATAGCCCTCGTCGGCGAGGGCTTCGGCCAGTGACCCCACCCCAGCTCGTGCTTTGGCAGCGGCCAGGCGATCACGCGGGATGATCTCGATCGGGCTGATCAGGTCCGCGACGAGATCCGCAAGCGTGGCGAAACTCCCGCCAATGCGGCCGTTCTCGGCAGCCTCATCTGCCCCGGGATCGTCACCGAGTGCCTTCGCTGCCCGCAGTCGTCCAGAAGGCTTCAAGGTCATAGGGTTCTCCGGGGTTATCGGCAGAGGGAACCGATCTCTGAACCTGATTGCCGGTCAGACCCGGGCTGGACGTAAGCGTCACGCGGCGAAGCTACGCCACTCTGGGCATCCGAAATCCGCTAGCCGATTCCGGGCCTGCACACTGTCGAGGGGGCCTAGGTGGACGAGGGCAGCTCGCGGAAGAACTGAACGGTGTACGCGTCCTCGACAATCGGGAACCAGGGCGGCGGGAGCCAGAGGAAAGTGTCCTCATAGCCGTAGTCGCGAGTGTTGAACATCCCGGCGAAGCTACCTCCATCGTCTGTCGCGGCCATGCCACGGAACGTCATCAGACTCTTCCGCGCCCCCGACCAGGGGCGCGCCTGCCAGGTGCCGGTCTGCGCGATCACGCCGGCCGACCAGGTGAGCGGGTCGGGCGTGTACTTCGCGACGTAGACGTTGTTCTTCGCCACGAGGCCGAGCACGTCCTGGCCGGGCGTGACAAGGCTGATGTTGTCCGCGACGATGATGTCGTCGTTCGAGGCGACCGTCACTCGTCCCTTCACGCCGCCGCTCGTCGGCGCGTTGCGCACAATCGCGTCCTGTGCCACGTACACGGCGCCGTTGGGGGGAACCGGGCGGTTCGCGGGCACCGCCGGAGTGCACGTGGGGACTACGTCGGCGACGTCGTTGCTTCCAACGCGCAGGCACGTCTCGATGTCGATCGTGCCGTTCGTGCGGAAGGAGAGCCTCCAGGCGTGCTGCGACGCATCGTCCAGGTGGATGCCGGCGAGCTGCGCCGCGCGCTCGATGTCGGTGAAGGAGGTCAAGAAGCTCGTAAAGTCGATCGGGTTCTTGATCTGGCTGCGGATGTTCGGATTCGAATCGACGTCATATTTCCGCGGCACCGGCTGGCCAGGCCCAGGGCTCTGCATGCTCACGGAGCCCGAGATCTGGTCCTCCGCGTAGATATTCGCGGTGGCGGTGCCGTCATGGTCGACGTCGCCGTTGGCGTAGATCTTGCCGCTCGTGATGGCGCCGGAGCCCCAAGCCACGTCACCGTTGACGACGCGGTAATAGTCCGCCAGCGAGGAGGGCCGCACCCACGTCTCCAGCACGCGGACGTCCGTCGCCGACCCGCTCCGGCGGCCCGCCGCAACCAGCCGCACGTACGGGGAGCTCGCTCCCGGGGGGTATACCCGGAGGTTGTACTCGTAACAGTCGGGCCCTGGCCCGCAGCCCGTCGGAACTTGCCGCCAGGCGTCCTTCCCGTTTGCATACGACCAGCTCGGCCCATACGTCCAGGCTGCCTGCGCACCGCCCGAGGAAACATCGGTGCCGCCCGGCTCCCTTCGCGTCGCCTCGCCGGGGTGCACGTAATGGAGGTAGTACAGGCGGTCGTCAACCAGCTTCGACACGTAGTCGTCGATACCCGCCTCGGCCGCCTGGTACGAGGTGCCGCCGTAGACCTGGTGCACGCTACGGTCCGACTCGCCGCGCACCTGATCGATCATGAAGATGCTGAGAAGCGTCACCATCGCTCCAGTAAGAACGACGAGCACCATCGCGATGCCCTGCTCCTGCGCCACTAGCTCGCGTCTCCTCACGATTCCCCCCTTACGGTTGCGCGCGTTTGGTACGTGTACTGCCTCGAGGGCGAGGTCGCCGTGGCGACCGTCAGCACGATGCCGATCGTCTTGACGTCGAGCGGAGTGGTTGCCGTGGTGCCGTCGGCCTTCTGGAACGTGAAGACCGTCCCGTTGACGAGGGAGCCCACCAGCTTCTGATAGCTCCCGAGCGCGGGAATGCTCCAGGGAGCGCCGTCCGTGTCGGTACTCACGGCGATCGCCCGCTGGAACTCGCCGGCGCTCAGGCGGTACGAGAGACGGCGCAGATGGAAGGGCTGAGCTCGGTCGGGAGAGAGAAACGTGATCTGGGTTGGGCCGATGCTCTCGATCGGCGTGGTGCTGAGGTCCCCGTCGCCGTCGAACACCTGCCGGAGATCCTGCGAGACGGACGCGATCGCGCTGCGCGCCTCCGACTGGAGGTTGCCCTGCTCCTCGACCTCACCGCTATGTCGGATCGCAGAGCTCAGCACCATCGAGAAGCTGGCCAGCACGATGCCGAGTACGATCATCGCGCTCAGCAACTCGATGAGCGTGAAGCCGTCCTCGCGGCGAGCCATGAGACGAGCACGGATCACGGCAGCGGGCACGTGTTGAGGGAGTAGTTGACCGCGACGTCCGTCGTGCCGCCCGTATTCACCGTCTGGCCAGTCAGCTGTCCGCTCTTCGGATTCCCGACCGCGCAGGCCGTGTTGTAGGCCTTGACGGTGTAGCCGGTTCCAGAGGGGACGTTCGAGAACATGACCGTGCCGAGCGGATTCGTCGTTCCGCTTACGGGAGAGAGCGCGTACGGTCCGCCGCTCAGAGTGACGGTCGCACTGCCATCCGGGGAGCCGCTCCGCGTCACCGTAACGCGGAGGTTCCCGGACGGGCAGTTGGCGAGCGTCAGGACGAACGTAGAAGTCAGGTCGTTCGGGTAGCCGTCCGGCACGTATTGCGTCAGCGCGGTGGCACACAAAGGAGAGGCGCCCGTCGTCCATGCCTCGGCGGTGTACTGGACGCTCGGTACGATCGACTCGCCGTTTACTGCGAAGACGGCTGCGGAACCGCCCGTGACGCTGACCGTTTCCGTTCCCCCGTTGCGAGCAGAAGTCAGCTTGACGGATGCCGTGCCCGGATAGGGCTGGCCGCCGGGATCGTTGACCACGAGGTTGATCGTCGACGGCCGGTAGATCTGAATCGTCGGGGTCGCTGTCTGGCCGGGACCGACGTTGATGCGCGTGGGCGCGTCGAGCTGCACGTACCCGCTCAAGGTGGCGGTGAGGTCGTAGCAGTCCGGCGGGCAGGTGGCGCCCGGGTTGGGGGTCAGTTTGGAGAACGTGACCTGACCGGCCGCGTCCGTGACGTCGCTGCGGGGTGCGCTCGGGCCGGTCAAGAGATCGACGTCTACGTTCTCGACGGGCACGTTCAGCCCGTAGTCGATGACGAGCGGCTGGATATTCGCGAGGTTCGCGCCGCCGAACGGCACTCGCGAGGTGGGCGCGACGTATGTCGCCTCCCTCGCCAGCACCTTCGAGTCGTCGTCACGGCGAACGGTGACGATCACGCGCTTGTAGTTCGCCGTCGTCTCGTAGCTCGTCGGCGTCGGGTCATCCACGTAGCGAATCTGCGTCGTGAGCGTCGCGGCGAGACCGGTGACGTTGATCGAAGTCGTGGGCGGCACGACACCGGGCGGGTTGCCGAGGATGGTCCCGACGTTCTGGTACGGCAAACGGCGGATGACCTCGATCTGCTCCATCGCAGCCTGATCCGCGATCGTCCGCTGGCGCGAGAGCTTGTTCGCCGAGATTGCGGATGTCAGCAGCCCTGCCATGGCTGCGGCGAGCCCCGCGAACAGGACCATGGCGAAGACCGCCTCGATCAGCGTGAAACCGCGCTCAGCGCGAAGAGGAGAGAATCGCCGCAAAAACGCAAGGTTGATGCTCACATCGCCATGCATATCGACCGCCGCCCGTAGAGACTTGATCCCGCAGTGGATCTCAGCGTCGTCAGCCGATGAGTGACGCGTATCCCCTAAGAAGGGGAGAACCGGTGTAGAGAGCGACGAGCGCGCCGGCGGCGAGAAACGGCACGAGCGGAATGGCCATTTTCCGCGCCTTCGATCCGTGCCGGGCAACAAGAACGGCGGACGGTATGAGCGCGACGATGAGCCCCACCATGATCGCCAGGGTTACCGCTCTCCCCAACACCGCGCCCAGGAGCAGTGCGAGCTTCACGTCGCCCATCCCTAGTCCACCCGGGTAGAGCAGCGCGGCCGCGAGGAAGAAGCCGGCGGCACCGAACGCGGCAATCGCCCACTCGGCGCTCGGGTCCATGAGCGTGTGAGCCACGAGCGCAACCCCCGCGGCCGGAACGACGATCCGGTTGGGAACGATTCGGTGCGTGAAGTCAATGGCCGCGAGCGCCACGAGCACGGCGCTGAAGGCGGCCGCTAGCGCTCCGTAGGAACTGAACCCGAAGCGCCAGAATGCGGCGGAGACGAGGATCGTCGTAAGGATTTCGACAGCCGGGTAGAGAGGGGAGATCCGTTCCCCGCAGCTGCGGCAGCGACCGAACAGCAGGAGATACGAGACGACGGGGATGTTGTCGTACCACGCGATCGGAGCGGAGCATCCAGGACAGCCCGAGCGACCCCCGAGCGAGCGCCGCTCCGGCACCCGCGCGACGACCACGTTCAGGAAGCTCCCGACTGCGAGGGCCGGGCCGAGGGCAACCGCCGCTTCGATCATCCCGCTGCCGAGGCGACGTCGCCGGCGTCGGCGACTCGAAGGCTGCCCGCACCGGGAACGAGTGCCGCCGGGCGCTGAGGATCCGACTCGGCCGATTCCTTCTCGGCGTCCTGTACGCGACGCTCCTTGATCGCGTGCTCGAGCGCGACGAGGAAGTCGTGCTGGTTCGAGGCGGCGTTCGAGGCGAGCTCGCGGTCGACGTCACCCGACAGGACGAGCTCGATCAGGGACCTGTGGAACGTCTGCATGTCGTAGTACTCGCCGGCGGCCACCGCGTCGGTGATCTGCTCCGGCCGGTTCTCCTGAATCAAGTCGCGGATCCGGGCGTTGACGACCATTACCTCGACAGCGGGCACGCGACCGCCATCGGCCCTCGGCAGCAGGCGCTGGCTGATCACGCCGCGTAGCGTGCCGGCGACGATCGAGCGGATCTGCTGCTGCTTGGCCGCGGGGAAGAACTCGACGAGTCGGCCAAGCGTCTCGGCCGCATCCAGCGTGTGGAGCGTCGAGAAGACGAGGTGACCCGACTCCGCGGCCTGGAGCGCGACCTGGGCGGAGTCGACATCACGAAGCTCGCCGATCAAGATGACATCCGGATCCTGCCGGAGCACGCGCCGAATGGCCTGCTCGAAGCTCGCGGTGTCGAGTCCGACTTCGCGCTGGTTGACGATGCAGCCGCGGTCCGGATGCAGGATCTCGATCGGGTCCTCGACCGTCACGATGTGCAGGCGCCGCGTGCGGTTGATGTGGTCGAGCATCGACGCGAGGGTCGTCGTCTTCCCCGACCCGGTCGCCCCGGTCACGAGGACAAGGCCACGACTCTCGTTGGCGAGCCGGGCTACGCCGGCAGGGAGGTTCAGGTCGTGGAAGCTCGGGATCGTATTCGGGATGATCCGGAACGCGAACGAGATCGATCCGCGCTGGCGAAAGCCGTTGACGCGGAAGCGAGGAAGTGTCGGGTGCGAGTAGGCGATGTCGAGCTCTCCTGACTCGTCGAAGAGCTCACGACGTCGAGGGGCGATCGCCGTCACCGAGTAGAGAACCTCCTCGAGCGTCGATTCGTTCATCGGCGGGTGATCGGCGATGAGCTGAAGCTCGCCGTCGATGCGGACGACGGGCGGTTGGCCGAGCTTGAAGTGGACGTCGGATGCGCCCAGCTCGACAGCCTGCGAGAGCACGGGGATGAGTTCCATGCCTCGCAAACATCGGCAGTAGCGGTGGCGGTCTTTAGGGAGTGCTGCCGCGGGCGGCGAGCCGCGCAAGCGCTCGGAGCGGCGGGCGTGCGAGGCCGCGAGCTTCGCTCGGGTGCCGCACATCGCCGGCGAGAAGTCCTGCGACCACGCTGAAGACGCCGGGCGAGCGCGCCGCCCAGAAGCACGCTGCCGCACTCCGGTCGAGCGCGCGCTTGGCGGCCCAGGATGCCGTCGCGTGCCGATCCAGAGCTGCTGAGAGCCGGATCGCGTACGCCTCGAGATCGCCTTCGAGAATCGCCTGCGCTGCGAGCTCCGCCGAGACGAATGCCTCGTAGATGCCGTCGCCGGAGAGCGGATCGACGAGCCCCGCTGCATCTCCGACGAGCAGTACTCGCCCTCGAGCGGGTGTGGAGCCGAGGCGACGCATCGGCAGTCGGTGGCCGCGCACATCGCGGAGCGCTCCCGGGTCGATCCCGTGCTTGGACGAGAGGAGCGCCAGATGCTCTCGCAGCCGAGGGCCTTCGCTCCCCCACCCACCGACACCGACGTTCGCGTGATCGCCCTTGGGAAAGACCCAGCCGTAGCCGCCCGGGACGACGCCGAGCTCGACGATCGCGGTGCGTTCGACGGCTTCGCGATCGATGCAGTCGTAGGAGACGTTCGCCTCGAGCGCCACGCCGTTGTCGATTCCTTCGCCGAGCCCGGTCGAGCGGGCGACGATCCCGTTGGCGCCGTCGGCTCCGACGAGCGCGTCCGCGCGGATCGCGGACCCGTTCACGGTCGCGACGACGTGGACACCCTCGTCACGAACCTCGGTCACACGAACGCCGTCTCGGAACTCGGCCCCGGCCGCAGCCGCCTGCTCGGCCAGATGAAGGTCGAGCCGCCGTCGCTGCGTCATGAGCACGAGCGGTGTCCCGTGACGCCGTGTGAAGCTCCGACCGTAGCGCAGCCGAATTCTGAATCGGTCGACGACGTGCTCGACGACGGCGTCGACGGAACAGGGCGCGTGCCGAAGCGCACGGCCGGTGAGCCCTCCACCGCAAGGCTTGTCTCGCGGAAAGCGCGCGCGATCGACGAGGAGCACCTTCCCGCCTGCGCGCGCGAGCCGCAGCGCGGCCGCCGACCCCGCGGGGCCGGCACCGACGACGAGCGCGTCGAACCGTTCCATGCGCGGATCGTAGATCGTGGACGCGCGGCTACAATTGCCCGCCGCGCAGGGGTTCCCGAGTGGCCAAAGGGGGCGGGCTGTAAACCCGCTGGCTCAGCCTTCAGAGGTTCGAATCCTCTCCCCTGCACTCTTCGCTGCGCAACACGGGAATCCGCGAGCGCGGACTCCCGTCGCGCACAACCGACGACGATCGCGTCTGCGGATCAGGCTCGTGCCGGTGACACGCCGAGCGCCGTCGACAGCAGCAGCTCGCCGAATTTCGTCTCGACGGGCGTGATGTCGTCGGCCATGTTCTCGGCCACCCAGCCTGCCGCCGCGGCGTTCGCGGCCTCCGCCTCCTCTGCGCTCTCCCAGACGCTGAAGGAGAAGATCTCGTCCCCGCTCACGGCAACGGAGTACGCCTTGAATCCGGGTTGGCTCTCGAAGAGCGGCAGCATCCCGTCCTCGGCGCGCTGGATCAACTCGTGAGGATCAGCGGTCGTCGTATACCGCGCCATGCGTACGTGCATTCGTACTCCTTCCGCGTCGGCCTCGACCTCGAGGCCGATCCCCGGTTTCGGGCCGGCGCTGCCTGGACCATTCCAGACCGACAGCTGTCTGGCAAGGCGGGTAACCGGATCGACCCGGGAGGGCTACACTCGCGCCACGCCCTCTTAGCTCAGTCGGTAGAGCACCTCCATGGTAAGGAGGGGGTCGACGGTTCGAGTCCGTCAGAGGGCTTCGGCTTTTCTCCTGCTAGAGCCTTATTCTGTTGGCTGAGGTGGCGACGGCGCGCTGCTGAAGTGTCCACGCGACGTCCACCTGGTGGACATCGGCTTCGCCTGGCCGGCTGTAGGCGTCCAGGAGGTTGATCGCGTGGTCGCGTCCATCGCGGGCGAGATGCCCGTAGTGGCGGTCGATCATGGTCAGGCTGGCGCCCATGTAGCGGGAGAGATCGAAGGTCGAGATGCCGGCACGGAGCGCGAAGGTCGCGAAAGTGTGCCGCAGATCGTAGACGCGTCGCAGCGGTGTGATTCCGACGGCGAGTTGGGTGGGCTTCCACTCGCGCGTGCGGAAGTTATGCAGATCGAAGTAGGCGCCGCGAAGGGACGGGAACAGGAGATCCGTGGCAGCATGCGTCGGGAGTCTTTCAATCGCGTCGAGGCCTGCCACGGCGACGACCATCGGCTGCTCGCCTTTGCCTCGCCGCGCGAGCTCCACCGGCAGATCGAGGCTACGGAGGACGCCGTTCGTCTCGCAACCGGCCTCCTCCCCGAGCCACTGTTTCGGCCGCCGCACGGAGTGCGCAGCCCCTGGCTGACACGAACACTCGAGCGGCGCGGCTATCGCGTCTGCGCCTGGGACGGCACGATCTTCGACACCGCCGAGCCGGGCGCAGACGTAATCGCCACCCGCGTCGCGCGACTGCTCCAACCTGGCGGGGTCGTGCTGCTCCACGATGGCGACGGTTCGGGCCGAGGCGGCTCTCGTCGGCAAACAGTCGACGCGCTGCCGGCGATCCTCGACGCCGCAGAGCGAAGCGGGCTCCGCTCGGTCTGCCTCAGCGCCCTCCTCGCCTGACTCATATCCATCTCATCATCGACCGCTAGCGTCGGTCGCCCCACGTCGTTGCACGAAGGGAGACCGACGATGAAGCGGAAGCTGATCGCAGCGGGAGCAGCCGTGGCGCTCATGGCGACCGGAGGTGCCGGTGCGGCGCTGGCATTCGGGGGTGGGGACGACGGCGACTCGGCCCTAACCGGCCCCGCCGCGACCAGGGCAATCGCCGCCGCGCTGAAGGAGACAGGCGGCGGCAAGGCAAACGCCGTCGAGCGTGACAGCGAGAAGGGAGCCACCTACGAGGTGGAGGTACGCAAGCCCGACGGCTCGACCGTCGACGTCCGACTCGACTCCAACTACCGACTCGTCGCCATCGACTCCGACTACGAGCAGGCCGACCCTGGGAAGTAAGAGGCGTCCCCGACTCTATGCGTGAGGCCTCGCGATGCGAGGCCTCACGCATTCAGGCGATGTTCAGCGTCGAAGAGCCACCATCGGTGTAGTAGACGAAACCCGCTCTTCTAAGGACAAGTCGATGTCAGCCCGAGGACCCCATATCTGCCCAAATTGCGGCGAACGCGTGACGATGTTCGCCGCCGCCGCGGAAGTCGTCGAGGCGCCGGAGTACGCGGAGGGCGCATCGTCTTCACGAGCTTCCGAAACGGCAACGGCGAGATCTACGTGATGAACGCGGACGGCACGCGGCCGCGCCGCCTCACGCACACGGGGGTCGACGAGGACGCCGATGCGTGGCAACCGCTCCAGCCTTGATCGGTCGCAAAGCTGTGCCGTTAAAAGTTCGGGTCGCGATGGACGGCGGACAAACGGTTCACCT
>Ga0136633_1002728_pt1 | contig 11994 bp, 13 predicted proteins | sample AntDrymeUQ832206_2_FD_105494 | JGI IMG/M metagenome (GOLD analysis project Ga0136633, IMG submission 105494) | Polar desert sand microbial communities from Dry Valleys, Antarctica - metaG UQ83 (22.06) | ecosystem: Environmental > Terrestrial > Soil > Desert | place: Antarctica: Dry Valley...
AGGTGAGCCCGTCGGAATAGATGGCCTGGATGACCGGGGGCGAGGCCGGGTCCGAGCTCGCCTCGCCCGGACTTTCCATCTGCCGGGTGATGCAGCTGACCAGGCGAAATCCCGGGGCGACGTGTCGCATCGTCCACCCCGCGTCCTCGAGCCGAATCGGCTGCAGCACCGGCTTGACGATCTGGTAGCCGTCGAGCCGGCGCATGGCGAGGAGCACGGTGTCGGGCTGGGGGCGGACGCCGATCGCCACGTCCGAGAACGCCGAGGTCTCCAGAACCGCGCCGTGTTCGCCGATCACGTCGGCGCGCAGCAACAGGCCCGACTCCTGATCGGCCCACAGCCGGTAGCCGTGCCGGTACTTGTCGCGGGCACCGACCGAAAGGACATCGGCCTCGCGGCCCGCCACCCGCTCGACGCCTTCGGCGCGCACGTCGTACATGGCGGCAATGCCGTCGTCGCTGGCTTGCAGCAACGCCGGAAACGAGTTGAGCAGGCCGCGCTGCTCGATCAGCGCGACATGGCTGCCCGGCCACAAGGTATGGACGACGTCGTTGTGGCGGAACACCTTGCGCTGCTTGCCGTCGAGCGCCTCGATCCGTTCGTACTGATTCCCGCCCTCGTGATAGTGGGCGATCCGAGCACTGGCGACATTGCCGCCGCCGCTGACGACGAAGGTCCCCTGGAAGTTGCGTCGGCTGGCCGCATCGTGGATGCGGAGCAGCCAGGCACGGACCTGGCTCGGCGCGGCCGGGCGATCGACCCGTACCGGCTCCGCGCCGGCGACAGCCGGCGCAGCCGTCAGCAGCGCCCAGACGAGAGCGGTTGGAACAACGCCGCGCAAGACCATGGAGAGAAAGAGCGGGCCGCTCAGCGGGGTCCGGATTCGACGGTCGCGCTGCGCAGGAACGTCGACGGCACGCCCAGCGCCGACGAGCCTGCGAACTGCTTGTGGGCAGCGAGATAGCGATCGAGCCGGGCGTCACGGATCATCTCGACATTGGCGAGCACCGGCTCAGGCGCGGCGTCGGGCGCCGCCAGCGCCACGGGAAGAGGCTGCACCGCGGCGGTCGGCGACGGTTCGCTGCGGGCGATCACCGTTTCGGTCGCTGTCCCGTCCGGCGCGGAACGGTTGAGGGTGAACGCACCGACGACGAGGAGCAGGCCGGCGGCGACCGCCGAGGACCACCGCCAGGTCGTTCCACGTCGCCGGATCGCGGCGGTCCGATCGAGCGGCGCCGGTGCCAGCACGACCGGCTCGCCGGCGAGCCGGCTGCGCACGCCGCGAAGCAGACTGACATCGCGGTGAACCGGCGACGCCAGGTCTTCGGAGCGCAGGACGTCGCCGATCAGGTGGTAGGCATGCCACGACGCCCGCAATTCGCCGTCACCGCGCCAGGCCTCGAAGACCGCGGCGCACTGCGTGGCGTCGAGCTCGCCATCGGCAAGCGCCGACAGCCGCTCCCCCTCCAGATCATTCCCGGTCCCGGTCGACATCTGCTTCTCCAGCCTGTTCATCACCACGTCCACGGCGAGCCGTGCCCGGCCCGCCGCCATCTTCGCCACCTCACCAGCGCTCGCCCTCCCGGGTGTCGAGCAACGGCCGCAACCGTACCGCGATCGCCTCGCGAGCCCGGAAGATGCGCGACCGCACCGTGCCGATCGGGCAGTTCATCAGCTCGGCGATCTCCTCGTAGCTCAGCCCTTCGACCTCGCGCAGCATGATCGCCTGCCGCAGGTCGTCGGACAGCGCTTCGATCGCAAAGTTCACTGCGGCGGCAATCTGCTTGCTCGCCAGCAGGGCGTCCGGGGTCTCGCCATCGCTGACTTCGCTCTCGGCACGGGCCGGCTCGTCGTCGTCGGTCCGGCTGGCCCGGGCCGATTCGGTCACCAGGGGATCGCGCTTCATGTCCATGAGCGTCTTCTTGGCGGTGTTGACCGCGATCCGGTAGAGCCAGGTATAGAAGGCGCTGTCACCGCGGAACTGGGGAATGGCGCGATAGGCGCGAATGAAGGTCTCCTGAGCGATGTCGGGAACGATGTCGACGTCCCGGACCATTCGCCCGATCAGGCGCTCGATCCGCCGCTGGTACTTGACCACCAGCATCTCGAAAGCCTTGACGTCGCCCTGCTTGACCCGCTCGACGAGCGGCGCGTCGGCGTCGGTGGCCTTCATTCGGCGGCCGGCCTGCCGGCGCCGGCAGGCAGGTCGCGCCGGGGCGGCGGCGAATATACCGCACAGCGAAGCGCATGCCAGTGGTGTTCGCGGCCGCGCCGCTCGACGGCCAGCCAGCGCACGCCGCCACCGCTGTCGCGGTCGGCCACGAAGCGAAGCAGCATGAAAAATCCCAGGTCCGTCGCCACCGTGAGCTCGCCCGTCGCGGTTTGCGGGCCGGCGCGTCCGGATCGGCCCGCCGTCAGCCGCCAGCATGCGCCGTCCCAGGCGAGCCGGCCCGAAACGGGCCAGGCGAGCGTCGCCGCCAGGGCAACGACGATCGAACCGACCCCGAGCAACGCCAGCCAGGCCGCGCCGGACACGGTGGCCGGAGCCTGAAAACCCCAGGCCACGATGCAGGCGAGCGAGGTCGCGGCCAGGACGGCGACGGCCAGCCGCCAACGTGGGGCGCGGCCAAGGTCGATATCATAGGAAGGACTCGCGCGCATGCGCAGCGAGCGGCGGTCAAACGCGCTTGAAGACGAGCGTGCCGTTCGTGCCGCCGAAGCCGAAGTTGTTCTTCATGGCGTACTCGATCGGAAGCTCGCGCGCCACGTTGGCGCAATAGTCGAGATCGCACTCGGGATCGGCGTTGAAGATGTTGATCGTCGGCGGCGCCACCTGCTCCTTGACGGCCATGACGGTGAACACCGACTCGATGCCGCCGGCTCCGCCGAGGAGGTGACCCGTCATCGACTTCGTCGAGCTGACGACGAGGTCCTTCGCCCGTTCGCCGAACGCCCTCTTGATGGCGTTGGTCTCGTTGACGTCGCCGAGCGGCGTCGACGTGCCGTGGGCGTTCAGGTACTGCACCTGTCCAGCGTCGATCCGGGCGGACCGCAGCGCCGCGACCATCGCCCGTTTCGGCCCGTCCACGTTGGGCGCCGTCATGTGGAAGGCGTCGGCGCCCATCCCGAAGCCGGCGAGTTCGGCGTAGATCCTGGCACCGCGCTTGCGGGCATGCTCGTACTCTTCCAGCACGAGGACCCCGGCGCCCTCGCCAAGGACGAAGCCATCGCGGTCCTTGTCCCACGGTCGCGAGGCGGTCTGCGGGTCGTCGTTGCGCGTGGACAGGGCCCGAGCCGCGGCGAAGCCGCCGATGCCGAGCGGCGAGACCGTCGCTTCGGCGCCCCCGGCGATCATGACATCGGCGTCGCCATGCTCGATCAGACGCCCGGCCATGCCGATCGAATGCAGACCGGTCGTGCAGGCGGTGACGATCGCCAGGTTCGGGCCCTGGAAACCGAACATGATCGACACGTGCCCCGAGATCATGTTGATGATCGACGCCGGAACGAAAAAGGGCGTGATCCGGCGCGGTCCGCGCTTCGAGAGCTCGCCGGCGGTTTCTTCGATCAAGGGCAGGCCGCCGATCCCGGAGCCGACCAGGCAGCCGATGCGTTCCGCCTCGGCCTCCCCGAGTTCGTCGCCGGTCGGCAGCCCCGCGTCGCGGATCGCCTGGATGGAGGCGGCCAATCCGTAGTGGATGAACGCGTCCATGTGACGTGCTTCCTTGGCCGGGAAGTAGTCTTCGACCTGGAAACCCTTGACCTCGCCGGCGATGCGGCAGGAAAAGGCCGTCGCATCGAACCGGGTGATGGGGCCGATGCCGGAGCGGCCCTCGACCAGGTTCTGCCAGCCCTCGGCAACACTGTTGCCGACCGGGCTGATCAACCCGAGGCCGGTGACGACGACGCGGCGCAAGGTCATGCCGGGAAGTAGATCGGAGGAATCGTCCGCTCGGCCGCCGTCAGGCCGCCTTCTGATGCTTCTGGGCGTAGTCGATCGCCAACTGGACGGTGGTGATCTTCTCGGCCTCTTCGTCCGGAATCTCGATGCCGAACTCGTCTTCGAGCGCCATCACGAGTTCGACCGTGTCCAGCGAATCGGCGCCGAGATCGGCAACGAACGCCTTCTCGTTCGTGACGTCTGCCTCGGGCACGCCGAGTTGCTCTGCAATGATCTTCTTGACTCGTGCCTCAATATCGCTCATGACTCCTCCAGGAGTGTGGGAAAAAGTGAACGCGGATTCTACGGCTTGGCGTTTGTCGCACCCCGCGAGCCACGCCCGTCTGCCACCGCCGCACGACGGCAGCCCTAGCTCATCAGCATGCCACCGTTGACGTGGATTTCGGTGCCAGTGACATACCCCGCCTGGGGCGAAACCAGAAAGGCGACGGCATGCGCGACGTCGGCCGCCTGGCCCAGGCGACCGACCGGAATCTGGGCCAGCAGCCCCGCCTTCTGCGCCTCGGACAGGCCCTGGGTCATGTCGGTGTCGATGAATCCCGGGGCGACGCAGTTGACGGTGATGCCCCGGCTGGCGACTTCGCGGGCGAGCGAACGCGTCATCCCGGCCACCCCGGCCTTGGCAGCCGCGTAGTTGGCCTGACCGGCGTTGCCGATCGCGCCGACGACCGAGGTGATGTTGACGATGCGGCCGTAGCGCTGCTTCATCATCGGCCGGATCGCGGCGCGACCGACGCGAAAGACCGCCGTCAGGTTGGTCGCCAGGACGGCGTCCCAGTCCTCGTCCTTCATCCGCATCGACAGCATGTCGCGGGTGATGCCAGCGTTGTTGACCAGCACGTGCAGGCCGCCTTCGTCGCGGACCACGGCGTCAATGGCGGCCGCCACGGCGTCGCCGTCGGTCACGTCGAGGACGATGCCGCGGCAGCCGGCATGCGCGGCCAGCGACTCGCCGATCTTGCCGGCGCCGGCCGCGGACGTCGCCGTTCCGACGACGCGAAAACCGCGGTCGGCGAGTTCGATCGCGATCGCCCGGCCGATGCCCCGCGTCGCGCCGGTGACCAGCGCGACCTGGGCCGCCGGGCTGGGTTCGCCGCTCACTGCAGGAGGCCCCGTGCGTCGGCCAGCGAGGCCGGGTCGAAGATCGCCATCGATCTCGCGTCGGGCTCGATCCGCTTGACCATGCCGGCCAGCACCTTGCCGGGGCCGCACTCCACGACCGTGTCGATGCCCCGGGCGCGGATCGCGCGGATCGTCTCCGCCCAGCGGACCGGCCCGAAGGCCTGTCGATAGAGGGCGTCGCGGATCAGCGCCGGCTCGCTCTCGCTCTTGACGTCGATGTTGTCGATGACCGGAATCGAGGGGGCGTCGAGCGGGGTGGTCGAGAGGCGCTCGCGCAGCCGCTCGGCGGCCGGCTTCATCAGGACGGAATGGAACGGCGCCGAGACGGCCAGCAGGATGGCCCGCTTGGCGCCAGCCGCCTTCAGCGCTTCACAGGCCTTGTCGACGCCGGCCCGGGAGCCAGCGATGACCGTCTGCTTGGGATCGTTGAAGTTGGCAGCCTGCACGATCTCGCCCGACTCCACCGCCACTTTCGCGCACGCGTCGCTGACCGTGTCGGCGTCGAGGCCGAGGATGGCCGCCATGGCACCGACCCCGACCGGCACCGCTTCCTGCATCGCCTGGGCCCGGAACCGCACCAGCGGCAGCGCGTCGGAGAGCGTCAGCGAACCGGCGGCGACGAGCGCCGTGTACTCGCCGAGCGAATGACCGGCCAGCACCGCTGGCACCGCGCCGGCGTCGTGCAGCCAGGCGCGGTAGCAGGCCATCCCCGCGGCGAGCATGACCGGCTGGGTGTTGGTCGTGAGGTCGAGACGCTCCTTGGGGCCTTCGCGAATCAGCCGACCGACATCTTCGTCCAGGGCGTCGGACGCCTCGTCGAGCGTGGCCCGGACCGCCGGATGATCGTCCCACGCGTCGAGCATGCCGACCGACTGCGAGCCCTGACCGGGGAAGACGAAAGCGAATGGCATTGCCGAAGCCTCTAGAAGTCGAGCAGGACGGCGCCCCAGGTGAAGCCGCCGCCGACCCCCTCGAGCATGACGGTGTCGCCGGGCCGGATCGTCCCGGCCCGCACCGCCTCGTCGAGGGCGAGCGGAATCGACGCCGCCGACGTGTTGCCGTGCCGATCGACGGTGACAACCAGCTTCTCGGGCGCCAGCTTCAGCTTTCTCGCCGTGCTCTGCATGATGCGGATGTTGGCCTGGTGCGGAATCAGCCAGTCGATGTCGGCCTCGCTGCGTCCCGCCTTGGCGAGGACCGACCGGGCGACGGTTTCGAGCACGCCGACGGCGAGCTTGAAGACCGCCGGCCCGTCCATCTTCAGCACCGGATCGCCCAGGATCCGGCCGCCAGCGACCGTGCCGGGCACGCAGAGGATGCCGACGTGGCGCCCGTCGGCGTGCAGTTCCGTCGCCAGGATGCCGGGGGTCGCGCTCGCCTCGAGGACGACCGCGCCGGCACCGTCGCCGAACAGCACGCAGGTGGTGCGGTCGCTGAAATCGAGGATCCGCGAGAACACTTCCGAACCGATGACCAGCGCCTTGGTGGCCAGGCCGGTCTTGATCATCGAGTCGGCCACCGAGAGCGCATAGACGAAGCCGGAGCAGACCGCCTGCACGTCGAAGGCGGCGCAACCGTGGACGCCCAGCTTCTCCTGCACCATGCACGCGGCGGACGGGAAGACCATGTCGGGCGTCGACGTGGCGACGATGATGAGGTCGATGGACGTCGGGTCGCAATCGGCAGCGTCGAGGGCGCGACGCGCCGCCTCGGCGGCCAGGTCGCTGCAGGTCACCGTCGGCTCGGCGAAGTGGCGAAACCGGATGCCCGTCCGATCGACGATCCATTCGTCGGACGTCTCGATGCCGTCGGCGGCCAGGCGAGCGGCGAGCGCAGCGTTGCTGACCCGATGGGGTGGCAGGAAGCTGCCGGTGCCGGTGATGCGGGAGAAGCTCGGGGCGGGAACGGAAGACATCATGCAGTCTGGACAGCTGCGGCCATCGACCCGTCGGCCTCCGCGGCGGCCGTCGGCATCGCCGCCAGAGTGTCACGGATCCGCAGCTGGACGCGGTCGAGCAAGCCGTTACGCGCCGCATCATAGGCCCGATTGAGCGCCTGCTCGAAGGCGAAGGCATCGGCGGAACCGTGGCTCTTGAAGACCAGGCCGCGCAGCCCGAGCAACGCCGCCCCGTTGTAGCGTCGCGGGTCGACGCGACGTCCGAAACGGCGAAGCACGGGCAGCGCCGCGAGCGCGGCCAGCCTGCTCAGCGGGCCGCGCTTGAACTCCTGGCGCAGGAAGCCGATCAGCATCGCCGCCGCGCCCTCGGCCGTCTTCAGGGCGACGTTGCCGACGAACCCGTCGCAGACGACGATGTCGGTCGTACCCAGGAAGATGTCCGTCCCCTCGACGTTTCCGTGGAATCTGATCAGCCCGGCGGCGGCGGCGGCGCGCAGCAGTTCGGCGGCGCGCTTGATGGTCTCGCCGCCCTTGATCGTTTCCTCGCCGATGTTGAGCAGACCCACTGTCGGCTCGGCCTTGCCGTCGACGGCCGAGACGAGCGCGCTGCCCATGACGGCGAACTGCAGCAGGTGCTCGGCGCTGCAGTCGACGTTGGCGCCGAGATCGAGAACCGTCGTGTAGCCGTCGAGCTCGTTGGGCAACACGGTCGCGATGGCCGGCCGGTCGATGCCGTCGATCGTCTTCAGCACATAGCGCGAGACGGCCATCAGCGCGCCGGTGTTGCCGGCCGACACGCAGGCCTGGGCGACCGAAGTTCGATCAGCGAGCGGCTTGACCTGGCTGACGGCCACGCGCAGCGACGAGTCCTTCTTGCGACGCAGCGCCACCTCGACCGAATCGGTCATCTCGACCACTTCGGTCGCGACGACGAGGGTGCAGCGCGGCCAGCCGCTCGCCGCCTCGAGCGCATCGGCGCGGCCGACCAGCAGCAGTTCGGCGTCCGGATGGGCGGCCAGGAACGCGCGGCACGCCGGCAAGGTGACGCCGGGGCCGTGGTCGCCGCCCATGCAGTCGACGGCGATACGGATGGGAAGGGCGGGATCAGCCGCCATGGGCAGTCGCGTGACCGGCGAAGCCCTGTCGGCATTCGCAGCAGCCACGCCGGCGGGCCGGGTCAGGCGTCGGCTTTGGTCTTGAAGACCTTGCGGCCGCGGTAGAAACCGGTCGCGCTCAGGTGATGGCGCAGGTGCGTCTCGCCCGTCGTCGGCTCGATCGCAATGCCCGGCTTGGCCAGGGCGTTGTGGGCCCGGTGCATGCCGCGCTTGGACGGCGATTTCTTGTTTTGTTGAACGGCCATGGGGTTCTCCTGTCCGCGGAGTGCGCGGGGCGCGCCCAGACGGGCCAGACCCGGCGAGCGCGTAAAAAGGGGGCAATTGTATCAGCCGGTGCTCGCCCGACCGCCTTCGACGGCTCACGCAGACGGCAGTCCGCGCTTGAGGACGGAGAGGGCGGCAAACGGGTTCCCGGCGCCGCTCAGCGCCGCGTCGTCGGGGTCGCGCAAGCGGGGCGGATCGGGACACACGTCGTGCCGGGGCACCAAAGGCAAGGTCAGGAGCAGCTCGTCCTCGACCAGTTCGTGGAGGTCCAGCGCCGCGACACGCGCCAGGACGTCGTCCTCGCTCTCGGCATCGAGGACAGCGGCCGCATCCTCGCCGTCGACGAAGGCGATCCGCCGGTCGACCTGCACCGAGACGCGCAGCGGCTGCAGACAGCGTTGGCATCGCAGCACCGGTTCGGCCTGCGCTTCGACGTGCAGCATCGGCTGGACGCTGGCGCCGGCCAGCCGCGCCATCCGTCCGCTGGCCCGCCAGGCGACGACGGGCCCCGGCGCGAGCCCCTCCTCCGGCGGGACCGTCGGCAGGCGTGGGAAGTCGGCGATCGGCCACTCACCACCGATCTCGCCCGACGCGGCCGCAAAGGCCGAGACGTCGAGCCGACGCGGGTCGGAGGTCGAACGGCTGTCCATGCGACGAGTTTAGAACCGCCGCCCTTGAGGCAGCCGCCCGGGGCTGCCGAAGACCCCGCCGATGTGAGAATGCCCCGCATGACGGCGCCGCCAACGCTCATCCTCGCCTCGACGTCGCCGTACCGGCGCGAGCTGCTGAGCAGGTTGCGCCTGCCCTTCGACGTCCGCGCGCCCGCCGTCGACGAGACGCCCCGCGACGGCGAGGCGCCCGACGCGCTGGCGCTGCGCCTGGCCTGGGCCAAGGCCGACGCCGTGGCTGCGACGACGGCGCCGGAGGCCGTCGTCATCGGCTCCGATCAGGTGGCGTCGCTCGACGGTCAATGTCTCGGCAAGCCGGGAACGCACGAGCGAGCCACCGAGCAGCTGCGGGCGATGCGGGGACGCCGCGTCGTCTTCCACACCGCCGTCGCGGTCGTCTGCCGCGCCCGCGGATTTCGCGCCGCCGACATCGCCTCGGTGACGGTGCGCTTTCGGCGCACGAGCGACGCCGAGATCGAGCACTACCTGCGCGTCGAGCAACCCTATGACTGCACCGGCAGCGCCAAGGTCGAGACGCTCGGCATCGCCCTTGTCGACGGCGTCGACTCCGACGACCCGACGGCGCTGATCGGGCTGCCGTTGATCCGCACCTGCGCCCTGCTGCGCCGCGCCGGTGTCGACGTCCTGGGAACAACCCCGCCGTGAGCGATCGGCCCGGCACGCTGTACCTGGTCCCGAATACCCTCGACCTCGGCGAGGCGGGCCTGCCGGACGACCTCGCCGAGCTGCTGCCGCGCCGGGCGATCCGCGTCGCTGCCCGCCTCGAGCATTGGCTGTGCGAGAACGCTAGGACGACCCGCGCCTTCCTCAAGCGGGTCGATGCGGTCATCCCTTTGGCGCGGCCGTTGCAGCAGCTGTCCATCGTCGAGCTGCCGCGGCCCGCGAAGGGTCGCCCGGACGCCACCGCCCCGCCGCCGCTTCAGCTGCTGGCCCCGGCACTCGCCGGCGCCGATCTCGGACTGATCTCCGACGCCGGCCTGCCCGCGGTCGCCGATCCGGGAGCCGCCGTCGTCGCCGCCGCCCACGCGGCGTCGATTCCGGTGGTCGCCCTGCCCGGCGCCAGCGCCATCGTCCTCGCCGTGGCGGCGAGCGGGCTCGACGGTCAGAGCTTCGCCTTCGTCGGCTACGTGCCGGTCGCGCCGGAGCCGCGCGCGGCCAGGATCCGGGAGCTCGAGGCGATCTCGCGCCGCCACCGGCAGACCCAGCTGATGATCGAAACACCGTACCGCAACGCCGCCTTGTTCGAAGCCCTGCTGGCCCACCTGCAGCCGGCCACCCGGGTCTGCGTCAGTGCCGGCCTGACGCTGGAACGGGGCTTCACTCGAACGAACAGCGTGGTCGGCTGGCGCAGCGACCGCGCCGGCCTGGCGCTGCCGAACGACCTGCCGGCCATCTTCGCGCTACTCGCGACGGGCTGAGCCCGATCAGGAGGACGCCGTCTCCGGGACCTTGGCGCCGAACAGAGCGGCCACCTTCTTCTTGGTCTTGATGTTCGGCGACAGGCCCCGTCCGGCCGGAGCTTCGCGCTTTTCCCAGGCCGGCTCGGCGGCCGCGCTCGGCTCGTAGGGCCGGTCGAAGAAGGGATCCCCGGCCGGACGTTGCGGCTCGCGCGGCGGGCTGCGCGGCGCCGCCGCGGGGCGCGCCCCGCCGGTCTCGCCGCCTCGGCCCGCCTCGACCTCGTCGCGCGGCGACCGCTCACGGTAGGGTCGACGGGCCGGACCGTCGTCGAGCTCGAGCGGCTCCAGCTCGAGCTGCTTCTTGATCAGCTTCTCGATGTCGGACACCAGCCGGGCGTCCTCGCGGGTGACCAGCGTGACCGCCAGGCCCGAGGCGCCGGCGCGGCCGGTGCGGCCGATCCGGTGAATGTAATCCTCGGCGTTGTACGGCACGTCGAAGTTGAAGACGGCCGGCAGGTCGACGATATCGAGGCCGCGGGCGGCGACGTCGGTGGCGACGAGCACGTCGACCTCACCGCGCTTGAACGCCTCGAGCGCCTTCAGCCGCTCGTCCTGCGACTTGTCGCCGTGCAGGGCGTTGGTGCGCAGGCCGTCGCGCTCGAACGAGCGGGCGAGGCGGGCACAGCCGATCTTGGAATTGACGAAGATGAGGGCCTGCGTGATCGTCCGGTCCTTCAGGATCTTCAGCACGGCGCGTCGCTTGTCGTCGGTGGCAACGCTGTAGAAGTGCTGCTCGACGTTGGTCGCGGTGGCGTTGGGTCGGGCGACCTCGACCATCAGCGGATCCTGCAGGTAGCTCTCGGCCAGGCGGCGAATCTCGGGCGAGAACGTCGCCGAGAAGAGCAGGGTCTGGCGCTGCTTGGGCAGGTAGGACAGGATCCGCTGCAGGTCGGGCAGGAAGCCGATGTCGAGCATGCGGTCGGCCTCGTCGAGGACCACGTACTCGACCTGGTTGAGGACGCAGTTCTTGGCCTCGATGTGATCGAGCAGGCGCCCCGGTGTCGCGACGAGCACTTCGACGCCGCCCTTCAGCTCGAGGGTCTGCGGCTTCATGTCGATGCCGCCGAAGACGACCGCCACGCGCAGCTTGGAGTGCGCGGCGTAGCCCTTGATGTTGTCGGCCACCTGGTCGGCGAGTTCGCGGGTCGGCGCAATGACCAGGGCCCGGACCGGGTGGCGCGCCGGCGACATGCTGGCGTTCTCGTGCGGCAGCATCTTGTGCAGCAGGGGCAGCGAAAAGGCGGCGGTCTTGCCGGTTCCGGTCTGCGCCGCACCCATGATGTCGCGCCCGGCCAGGACCAGCGGAATCGCCTTGGCCTGGATCGGCGTCATCGTCGTGTAGCCCTGGTCGGCGACGGCGCGTTGAAGCAACGGCGACAGGCCGACGGCGGAAAACTGCAGCGAGACCGGGACGGCCTCGGCGGCGAGAGGCTCGGGAAGGTCCGGCGTGGCGGACGGCGCGAAATCCGCGCCCGTGGGTTCATTCATC
>Ga0136633_1002729_pt1 | contig 11988 bp, 12 predicted proteins | sample AntDrymeUQ832206_2_FD_105494 | JGI IMG/M metagenome (GOLD analysis project Ga0136633, IMG submission 105494) | Polar desert sand microbial communities from Dry Valleys, Antarctica - metaG UQ83 (22.06) | ecosystem: Environmental > Terrestrial > Soil > Desert | place: Antarctica: Dry Valley...
TCAAGCACTTCCGCCTGAGCGCTGTGCTACGAGCGCAGAGGGTCGAGCATAAACGCATCAGTTATGCGGTCACGGTTTCCGCAAGCCCGGCCGCGCGTTTGGCGGTAACCCGTGACGCGTCGCTAGCCACCGTGCTGGCGCCACACTCCCATTCGGAAGGAGTTACCTGACCACTCGGAACCTTAGGTGGGTGACGCCGGGCGCTTCGACCACGCGCACCTGCTCGAGCGTGACTGCCGACAGCGCAGCGTGATCGAAGACTCGAAGCCCCTCGCCGAGGAACACGGGGACCAGGTGAATCTCGATCTGGTCAAGCAGCCCGGCGGCCAGATACTGCTTCGCTGCGCTGGCACTACCGCCCACCAGTACATCCTTCCCGGCCGCTACGCCACTGTCATGTTTCACCCACTGAGTGATGCTGGTGGAGTTGCCAAATCCCCGAATCCCGCCGACGTCCCTTCACTCGAGTTCGTGCCCTGACCAGCTCCGATTGCCGAGGCTAGTAGGTGTCGACCAGCGGCTTAGGGACTCGCCGACTCACTGGGGGTCGGGTCGTGATGGGGCCGACCTTTGGCAGTGGTGCTGGTCATCAACGAGACCACGACATGCTCGAAATTCGCGAGTCGATCTGATGGCGATCGGCGTCCAGTGAACAAAGCCGACACACGCTCCGGGCCGGAACTGCAATGCAGTGCCGGCTCATCGATGCATGGGGAGCACATAACGGGAAGCCGCCGGTCTACGCACCGATCCGACCGTCTAGACCAGTCGGGCGGGTATGGCGAGGCTTCCCGAGGTCAAGCATTGCGCGCTCGGATGAACACCAAGACACCGCCCGGTGGGTACCGGGCGGTGTCTCTGACTTGACTCGCGGTAGGTTGGTCAGTCGATGGTGCCGCAGGCGACCGGCAGCTCTGCCTCCAGCGGGATGCCCATGCCGAGCGTTGAAATCTGGCCGTCGTAGTCGCCGCTGTCGTCCAGGTCCTCACCGTGGATGACGATGTGGAGGTTCTCGAGATTGGCGGCAACGTTGCCCTTGATCTTGATCTCGCGCTGGTAGAACAGGCTCCCATCCTCCTCGGCGACCGGAGCGGTCCCGAGGTTGAACCCAGCGGCCGCGCTGGTGTCGCCCTCGGTCGAGAAGGTGACCATGATCGGACCGTAGGCGGGAAGACCGTCGAGCGTATCAATGAGCCCGTCCATCCCTGCAGCGTCCGCCCCAGGGCACTCGTTCTGGGCCTGTACAACACCATGGATATGGGCCAGGTGCGGAAGGCCCGGAGTTAGACCCGTTGCATTGACGGTCACGAGGTAGGTGGTGCCGCGGACGTACTCGATGGTTGCGCCACCGCTCACGTTCGAGCCGTTGTCCGCAGCGGGATCGTGCGGGACGGAATCCAGCGCCGCGCTGAAGTCGCTGCGTGCGCCGAGGGCCGGCATCGCAATGAGTGTCAGTGCCGTCCCTACCATAAGTGCCGTCCCGAAGGACTTCTTGAGCCTGGAATGCATTTGTTACTCCGCAGTGGTTGATAGACGGCTCGGTCCACCTAATGGTGGGACGCCTTCACAATGCATACGCGACAACGGCCTCCATGCATCACCTAACCGCACCGCAGTGCCCCTTGACAGCCCCCGTAGTCTTCACTTCCCGGCGGTGCCCCGCCCCAGCTGAAGCAGCGTGCCCTGAAGGACTTGACGGATGGAGCTGCTGCTGGTGCGCGATTTGGCCACGCTCGGCGCCTTGGCCGGCCTGGTTGCCCTCGTGCTGGCCGTGATGAACGTCACGCGTCGCGCCTGTGACGCCGGTACGTCGGATGCGCTCGTCTGCCCCAACATCTGAGTAGACGTGCGTCTGCGCCAGATCCGCAGACGCTGGATCGCGTTAGCCGATACGCCCGACGGTCCGTCGGTCGGCGTCTCGTTCTTTCCACGGCACGCTCTGATGGCGGCACTTCAGCCGTTCCATGGGTGTAGGGTGGCGACGGCCGACCGCAGGCAAGTTGTTCCCCCCAGCCTCCCTGTGGTCGGCCATCGCGTGCCAGCATCGTACTGTCGCCACCTTACGATTCACCTTGCAAAGAGGCCTTGGCGAACGATGCTGCTGAACAGCCGCAGACCCGCTCCGAGGAGGATCGGAGCGGGTCCGGAAAACTCGGGAAGTGGGTGATGAGCCGGGCCTGAATGACGGTGGGCCAGCCCGTCCCGCGGCGCCGGCTTCACTGCATCTACGCTGGCCACGGCGACCTGCATCAACGGCGGTGACCGCTACCTACGCGCGCCCCGGCCGCGTCCGCTGAAGGCCGGCGAGAATAGCTGGCGGCTTCCGCTCCCTCAATGCGATCGATCTTTGCGCACCGACCTTCCATCTCGCGATGGTACTCCGGTAGGCAGTGCCGCTTAGGCCACTGTCAAGTTCTACCCCTCGGCCGTCTCAGCGAGCCGCCTCGATGACCTCGGTGACCTCGGCCACGACCTGCCCGGGATCGTTGGCCGCCACGTCGTGGCCGGAGTCGATCACAACCTGTTCCGCCCGGGGACTGAGCACGAGCCATCCCTGCTGCGCTTCGACGTTGCTCTGCTCCTCAGGCGGGGCGTCAGGCCCGGGATCATTCGAGATGATCGTCACCGGGATGTCACCGATCTCGCCGCGGCCTTCCCACGCATCGGCCTCGACCTGGAGGTAGTCGCGGCGTTCGCGGTTCTGTGGATGGTCGCACGCCGTCTCCTCCACCACCTCGGGTGGTGGATCGAGGAACGCCATCGGGACATCGAGGAAGACGACCCCAGCTATGTCCTCCGCATGCCGTTGCGCGAATCCGGAGGCGATGAAGCCACCGCCCGAGCCAGCCACGAGGACATAGGGCGGTCCGATGGAAGCCGCATCGAGGAGGCCCTCGAGGTCTGCTGTCAAGTCCCCGAGCTGTCGGCAACCCGTCACAGGATCGCTAAGCCCCACGCCTCCCCTGTCGTAGGCGCACGTGCGCGTTACGCCGGCAAGCTGCGGCTGGACTCGCGTCCATTCCTCAGTCCCGGAGCCGTCACCTGCCTCCAGGATGACGGTCGGAGATCCCTGACCCTGGCACACGAGGTGTAACTCGCGGCCCTCGGCGACCTCGAAACTGGCCGATAGGACGCCCGACGCTTCCGATGGCGATGGCGACGCCGACGGCACGGCGGGCGTGAAGCTCACCACTTGTGAGCTCATCGGCGGCGATGGGTCGGTGGCCACCCCCACGCAGCCCGCCAGGACGCTTCCGACACAGATGAGCGCGAGACGCTGGCCGATCGTCACCTTTCAGAGTCCTTCAATCGGGATTGGCCGTACCGAGACCGTCAAACACGATAGCCCGTCGATCAGGGGCTACGTCCGGGGTTTGACCCCGGGCGTAACGTGGGGCCATGGTAAGCATCCCCGTGCGCACGTTGGCGGTGGCCCCTGTTCGGATTGGGCTGGTGGTGCTGGCGGCCACAGCGTTGGTGGCCTGCGCCGATGTTCAAGCGCCGACGAGCTCGGTCGGCGAGCCGAGCGAAGCAGCTGCGACGACACCCGCCCCTTTGGTCAGCTCCCTTCCAGAATCGAGCGCGCCCCCATCCGGCACCTTCGCGGTCGACGGTGAGCGGAAGCTCTTCATCCAGTGCATGGGGTCGGGCTCGCCGGTCATCCTGATGGAGGCGGGGGGCGGTGACGAGTCGTCCGCTTGGGCGGGGATCATGCCTGCCCTGGCTGAGCAGACGATGGTGTGTGCGTACGACCGCGCCGGGACGGGCAGGAGCGACCCCGCACCAGACGAGCCGCGCACTGCAGCCGACGTCCAGGACGACCTTGATGCGCTCCTGGAGGCGGCCAGCATCGAACCACCCTATCTGTTGGTCGGCCAGTCGTTTGGAGGAGCTGTCTCGCTGTTTCATGCCATGCGGCACTCCGAGAACGTGGCCGGCATGGTGATCGTCGATTCCGACTGGCCCAGCACCGATCCCGAGAAGGATCCGCTGCACGTCGCCCTGACCGACGAGCAGTGGGCCGAATTCATGGGCGACGGGGAACAGTGGGACGACGAAGAAAACACGGAGCACATCGACTTCGAGAATCTGGCAGCGGAAATCGAGGCAAGCGTCCAGCCGCTGCCCGGCGTGCCGATCCGGATCCTGAGCGCCACCCAGGCGCCCGACTGTCCGGCTGAATGGGACTGCAGGCTCATCATCGAGAAGAGCATCGAGTTCCAGGAGCAATGGCTGCAGTTGAGTCCGGACGCCGTGCAGGTCCTAGTCGAGGGAGGCCACAACCTCCACGAAGACAACCCGCAGGCAGTCACCGCTGAGATCCTCACAGCGCTCGAAGAGAGCCGCCCCTAGCATCGACGCCATGACTGACAGCAGCATGATCGAGCACTTCCTCGTCCCAGACGGCGTGGCGAACAGCGCCTAAAGCGACGCAGCGTGCGCCCTCTACGCCACTTCCGTTCGCTGCACCGGCGCGCCTTGGTCGAGGGATGAGCAGGATCGAGGGCATCGAAGACCACCCTCCGAACCTCGATAGCAGACACGAGGGCGTGACGGTCCGGATCCTGACCAAGAGCGCATCAGCGAACGACCAAGCGGTTAACAGCCGCCGGGCACCCTCCCCCATTCACGCTCGAAATCGGCCGCGCAGCGCCGACTGAGAGTCACCATGAGAGTCACGCGCACGCCCGCTAAATTGCGGCGATAAGCGCCGCTACCCTAGCTGCGTGGTGGAAGACGACGCAAGGCGGTTCCCCGGCGAGTTCGACCACGAGTTCGCCGTCGGACCCGAACAGGGCAACCGCGCGTTCTTCGGACGTGACGTCCTTTGCGGACTCACTAACGGCATCGACGGGACTTTATCCACCTGCGACAGCGGCCGTAGACTCCCTGAGCCCTACCATCTGCGGCATGGGCAGAGAGATCCCAGGGTCGTTCCTCGAGCGGGGAGACGGCCGCACGTGGGACGAGATGGTTGATCGAGACCAGCCCTTCTCCGCGGACGACGACGACTATCTCGACGACGAGGACTACGCCGACGAGGAGGATGCCGATCCGATCACCGTCGACGACTGGCTTGATGGGTCGGGCGAACCGACCACCGCGGACACGGGCCGACGGCTCCTCGTCGAGCTTGACCAACGGATTGCCGAGCTCGCGGAGCGGTTGTACTACCGCGACATGGCAGCCGCCGCGGGCGACGTCGTCGACGCGGTGGCCGCTGTGGATGACAAGGTCCAGCATGCCGATCTGATCGAGTTCCGGCGTCAACATCCAGATCCCCATGGTCAGGACGAGGACCCGGTTTCCGAGCCCCTGGTCGCACCACCGGATCCCCCGCCGTCGCCGACTCGCCCGAGTCCGGTGGGACTTCTCGAGGCGGCCATCAAGGAGAAGCTGACGCCGACCGAGATGCTCCACTGGCAGGAGGTGCTGAAGGGCACCAGGCAGCAGGCGATCGCCGAGAAGCTCGGGATCTCGCAGGGGGCGGTGAGCAAGCGAGAGAGGGCCATCCGCGAGCGGATCGACGCCATCGCTGTCGAGACAATCGGCCGGCCCTATCCGGAGCGCCTCGTAGATCGGGGTTTGTGGGCCAGGCAGGGACGCCGGAGGAATAAAAGAGCTCCCAGGCAGCGATAGGTAGAGGGACCTTTCGGGTCCATCACGTCCATACAGTCACAAGGGCTCGACCCACACGGGTTCGGGCCCTTTTTGGTGCCCGGAGATAGCAATCGATGTCTCGTCCCGCGCCTCGCCGTCGGCCACCCCGGCGGCGTTTCACATTCCCGCAGGTCGCGTTCTTCGCGGTCCTCGGGTCCATCAGCATCCTCACGCTCTCGCTGACCGGCCACTCGGCCGATCTCGCGCTGGTGCTCGAGCAGGTGCTGCCCTTCCTGGGTGGCCTCGGCCTCGGGTACCACTTCCGCAGCGACCGCTAGCCGGACTTCGCTGCCGCCCTCTTCTGGGGCTGAATGCCACCGGGCGCCGTGACCCGGTAGGAATCGGGCTTCCTTCCCCCTTCGGCGTGCCACCGCACCCGCACACGCAGCCCGTTCTGTAGCCGCCTCCCTGCCCGCTTCGTCCGCCGCTGACGCGGCCCTAGCTTCGCCATGCCCTGCGCGTGGAAGGCGCTATCCGCATCGCAGCTCCGGCCTGCAGCGCCTGATCCGCATCCCCATCGCCGGCCGGGAAATGTGGAAAGCAGCCTCCGAGCGGTCCGCGTAGGGAGACCACCTAAGCCCCACGATCGCGAGGCCAGTTCCACTACCGTCACGGAGCGCTGTAGTCAACTGGGCCTGGGCGCTGCGAAGCAGTTATACGGTCAGTTTGAGCGTGAAAGTGGCGGTTGGTGGGCGACACTGGACTCGAACCAGTGACCTCTTGCATGTCAAGCATTTCCGAGCGAGCGCTGTGCTATGAGCGTGGTGGGCCGAGCGAGAACACCTCAGTTATGCGGTCACGGATTCCGTGGCAACCGGTCTGGTGCCCGAACGTCGCAGCGGTCGTGGACTGGCCGACTCTCACGCCGGGCTGGCCTGGCCGAAGCCGACGCGCTCTTGGCCCTAAGATGACGACCGGCGCATGATCAGCAAGCAGCGCGCGCAGCGCGTCGGCTCCGGGCGGAACGGCTTGCCCGTCGGCATCAGCCACACTCGCAAAACCCTTGGCGCCTCCGAGTTGCCACACCAGCTGGCCCCAAAGAAGCGGGAATTCTGTCCCATCCACCGTGCGGGGGGTAATGGGTGATAGGGCCGTCCCAACGACTGCCGCTCGACGTACTGGACGCGAAACCCAGGATAAATGTTCAGTTGGCGACACTGCCACGGCGGCTCTAAAACGTTTGATGAGCTGCGAGGCCTTCAAAGGCCGTCGCTTCGGCGCAGTGAAAGAACGTGGAGGGAACGATTGGCGATCAAGTCAATCGTCGACGCCTGATCCGTTCGCCGCATGCCGCGTTGTACGATGGCGGGCCGAGAGGAGGAGGCGATGGCCGATCCGGTGGGCGACATCCTCGGGGACTATCGGGCGTTCGCCGCGCAGCAGCGCGACCGCCTGCTCGCCCGGGGCATCGACATCCGCCCGTACCCGCTCAGCCACCTCGCCGTCCGCGTGCCGGAGTGGGACCAGTACGTCCACCTGCGGACCCTGCTCGAACGCCACGCGACCGCGAACGCCGAGAACGTCTGGAATGGCCGGCCAATCTCGAAGGTCCTCCTCGCCACGCCGCTCGAGGTCCTTGACGGGATGTCGGTCCCGCTCATCGAGCTCATCCCGCCGGTCCACCAGCGCGTCTACAAGATGGGCCTCGAGCACCTCGGGGTCGTCATCGGCGACGAGGTAGATGCCTTCTCGCGGGAGCACCGCGCCGCGTTGACCGGGCAGCAGTTCCAGAGCGCGGACAACGAGCCCTACTACGTCCTCTTCGAGGACTTCACCCACGTGAAGTTCTACCGCCGCTCGCTGAATGACGCCTGCGTCCTCCAGGGGGCCACGTTCGACGGCTTCGTCCACGTCGATGATTGGGTCCCCCAGCGCCTCGTGACGGCGACCGGCCCGAACCCTCTGCCGCGCTAAGCGACGCCACTCCGCCCGTCGCCGGCCCGCTCGCGCTCCACACTCCCCGGTGACCGGCATGTCCGGCATCCCTGTCTGCCCACCCAGCCGCTGGTTGGCGGAGCGGCGCCGACGAGACCGCCGCGGACGGTCGCGGCCGACCGGCCCAGTCCCACGCGTGCCTCACCTCACGACCGGAATTCGGCCAGTCAGATCGTGCTCAAAGTGGTGGTTGGTGGGCGACACTGGACTCGAACCAGTGACCTCTTGCATGTCAACTATCACGGCCTGTACCTAGTGCGCGCAAGCGTGGAATGCGCTCCATTCCTCAGCCGCTGGTCGTCGTCGTCATCCGGGTCATGGCCATTGCCGATCAGCCCTCTTGCGAAGCTGCCTAGCCCGCCCACCGGCCCATAGTAAGCCGCCATAGGTCCCGCTCCGCGTACTGGCCGGAACTAGGGTCTTCCGGGAAGCTGATCCACGTCTCCTCGAAACGGTACGGGCCGGCACTGCCTGGTCGGCGTAATGTCCACAGCCGCTGAGATAAACGCCACGGGCCGCGGATCTGCCAGCCGATGCGGCAAACGACTGCGCTTCACGGGGAGAGCACAGAGCGCGCCGAGCGGTGCCTTGACAGACCTAGACTTCGACGGGCACCGGATAGACCTCGGTGGCAGGATGGCCAGCGCGTTCATGAATCCGCTTGACAGCCTCGGCCGATGGTGCCTCCGAGATGCACCACACCATCCCGGATTCGGGGTCGCCCCAGGCGCGCTGGAAGTCCACATCCTCGTCGGCCTGTATGTCCAGGTCCGCTTGGTGGGCAGTCTTGAGGGCCTCCGGCGTTACGCCGTGCATACCGTGGTGAACGTCCATGAACTTGGGCATTGCCAATTGCCTCCTAACGGTGCGGGCGGGCGCCGACGTTGTTCCGTCCTGGGCGCGTTCATGATGAGTGTAGGCCGGCGACGCCAGCATCAAGCCCGCAATGGCACCCGGCTCGCTCCCACAACGGTTGGTGAAAATTGGATGCATCGAGACCAGACTCGTCCTACCGCGCAGTGCATCCGGCTTCTCCGAGCCTAGGTTGCCGGCTATTCTCATCGTCACCGACAAGAGAGGAGTGAGATTGGGCTCGACCGAGCAGGCGTCGCTTGGCTCAAGATTGCAGCGGTTTTCGGATCGCTCCATGAAGACAGTTTTCCTAGCAATGGCAGTGGCGATCGCGGCAGCCCTCGCCGCCTGCGGCGCCGAGCCGCTCACACTGGAGCAGCGTCTTCTCAGCGAGCCCGATGTACCAGGCTCGCTCCCGGATCCAGTAGAGACGCGGCAGACTGCAAGTACCCTCGACGAGTTCACAGTCTGGCAGGACATCCCAGCCGCCGAGATCGACCCGCGCAAGCTCGAGGAGGCCGGTTTCGTTTCGGCCATCCACGACACGCGTTTCCTCCCCGAGACCCCCGGCGGTCCGCATACGCGCGAGGCAGCTCACGTTCGGATCCTTGTAGTCCAGTTCGACTCGCAGGGCGGAGCGCTTACGGGCGCTGACCTACATCACGAGAACGCTCTCCAACCTTGCCCGGACAGTTGCGCGGCGCGGATCGAGGAGTTCGACGTGTCCGGTGTGCCCGATGCGAAGGGCGCACGGCGTCTCGTCACCGCCGAACGACTGCAGGAAACGGGCGAAGAGGGCGAGCCTTCCGACTCGTACACGATCTCGTTCGCCGACGGCCCGTTCGTGTACCAGGTGGAGGGCTTCGGGCCTCCTGGAAAGATCTCTGAGCAGCAGATCGAGGACATTGCGAAGAAACTGCGTGACCGCGTTGCGGGCGCACCTGACCTCCCAGAAAGCACCAGTGATCTACGAAGTTGAGGCCTAGAGGGTCCCCGCAAATGCTCGTCCAGGGCCCTGTCGTACGCCAGGGCTAGCCATGTATTGGGGAGTCAACAGCGAGTGCGACTGGCTCGTTGTGAAAGGGTGAACTAACCAGTCCGCCTCAAACCTCGCCCGGAGAGCGAGGCCGGGGTCGCCAGACTGCTCACGTCTATTCACCAGCCCGACAGCGCCCTCAGCACCAGAACGAGGGCATGGAAGGTCCCTGCGAGCACTATCAAAGCGCGTGATTGGTGGGCGACACTGGACTCGAACCAGTGACCTCTTGCATGTCAAGCACTTCCGCCTGAGCGCTGTGCTAAAAGCGTGGTGGGCCGAGCGAAAACACCTCAGTTATGCGGTCACGGTTTCCGCATGTCCGGCGCCTTCGAACCGCTCGCCGGAGAGTCGGGCCTCGGGTCCGAGGGCGCAATTGAGCCGGCACACGAAGGTGGCCGCGTTCGTCAGCCTCGATGTCGGCCCTTTCAGCGCCGCCGTTCATGGCGGCGACGGGTGTCGTGAAGTACGCGGTTTGACGAACTGACGAGGGACACGGTCGCACCAATCTTGCTTGGCCGATGCCTCCAGCCATCGGTGGAGGTTTGGCGCGGGTCAGTCAGCTTGTCCGCGTGTGGGCCGAGGTTCGGCGGGGAATCCCTTGCAGCATGCGCGCGCACCGCGCTCAGATTGGACACTTGCTGTTAGGCAAGGCGTCCAGCGAGCAGGCCACGATCCTATCAGAGCACTCCGCCAGAAACCGACTACTCGGCGTTCGTGGGCTACGTATTTCAGCACGTCGACAGCTTCTGGTCACGGTCCTTCGCCGCGGCGGGCCAGCCGTACTTCACGCCGACGCTCCAGGTCATCGACGCCCCGCTGCAGACCGACTGCGGCATGAGCCAGCCGTACGAGGGCCCGTCCTACTGCTCATTCGACCGGGTCCTGATCAGGCCACTCCCCTACCTCGTAGGCTTCACATTCGACGAGCCGGGCGACTTCTCGCTGGCCTACGTCATCGCGCACGAGATGGGCCACCACGTCCAGAACATGGCAGGGCTGGCGACCGCTTACCAGGCCGCCCTGCTCGAAGTGAGCAGCACGGTCGACGAGGTCGAGGCGGCGGAGGCGAAGCGCCAGCTGACTACCGGGAACGAGCTCCAGGCCGACTGTCTGGCGGGCGTGTGGGCCAACGCCGCTTACCAGGGACGGCTGCTCCAACCGGGCGACGTGGAAGAGGCGAGCCAGCTGGCCTGGGACCTCGGCAGCGACCCGAGCGACCACTCGGCCACGGCCAATCACGGGACGCATGAGCAGCGCGCCGAGTGGTTCATGTACGGCTACAACGGCGGAATGGGCAGCGAGTGTAAGACCTATGGCGGTAACGTCGAGGCGACCTCGGCGGAGGCCAGCCGCAACCTCGTCCGGTTGATTCGGTTCTTCGGCTATGTCGGGTCCGCTCCATGCGAGCCGGAGCCAATCGGGCCAGAGTCCACCATTCTCGCTGGCCTGAAATGCGATCCGACCCATACCAGCACCGGCATCCAACTCATCGACTCATGGTTCTACTTCTTCACAGGGTCAGCGGTGCCGCAGCCGTGGCCGTGGGCGAGATCGCGGGCAGGACGAGCGCGAGCGCCATGGAGATCCCCGCAGTGCGGCGCAGAATTCCTGATGTCTTAGATCTGCCCGACGAACGAATCGCCTCCGAAAAGTCCCGCACGGCCATGTTTCCCGCACGGCCATGCTGAACGTCTCCGTGCTGTGTGGCGTACCGCCGAGCGGCTACGGGTTGATCGTCACGGTCACAACGTCTGCGTGGCGCGACTGCCTCGTCACCTCCACGGTGACGCCGGTGGATGGGTCCGTCAGCGTGCTGGGACGTGAGCCGATGCCGAGCGTGGCGATGTCGAGATCGCTACAGCTCCCATTCCCGGCGTCGCCCGGCGAGGCATCGAGCACCCGGATCGGCCCCTCCCCTGTTGGGACGGCGGAGTCGACGGTGTAGACGAGCACGCCGGTTGAGCAGGCGCCCGAGTCCAGTCCGGTGGCGCGGCGGCTCTCGATCACGAGCGCGGTATGTGGGCCGGTGCGAATGACGGCCAGCTTCGTACCATTGCGGCGGTCGAGCGACGTCAGGCGGACGGTATAGACGCCGGGCTCAGCAAGACAGGCGACCTGGCGGTCGGCGATCCAGCCGAGCTTCCAGCGATGCCAGGCGAATGGACCCGGGGCAGGACCATCGATGTCGGCCATGACGTCCCAGCCGCCGACGAAGCGGTGCGTCTCGCCGCTGAAGGCGTAGAGGTCGGGCAGGCTGAAGATGTGGCCGGTCTCGTGCGCCAGTACCAGGTGCCGATACGGCTCTGCCCAGTTCCAAACGTCAGTGCCAAAGGTTACGCCGTGGCTGATCGCGACCCCGTCGGCGATGATCCGGCTATCGCTAGCGTCGATGTAGCCCGGTGAATTGGAGATGCCAGTCGCGTTCGGGGCCGTCACGACGTAGACGATGTCGTACTCGGAGAAGTCAACATCGGCATCGGCCAGGGCAACCGCTTCTCCAA
>Ga0136633_1002730_pt1 | contig 11987 bp, 7 predicted proteins | sample AntDrymeUQ832206_2_FD_105494 | JGI IMG/M metagenome (GOLD analysis project Ga0136633, IMG submission 105494) | Polar desert sand microbial communities from Dry Valleys, Antarctica - metaG UQ83 (22.06) | ecosystem: Environmental > Terrestrial > Soil > Desert | place: Antarctica: Dry Valley...
CACGGGTCGTGGCATCTGGCGGCGGGTGATGAGCCCCTGGCCCGTCGTCCACAGGTTCGTGGTCAGCCAGTAGATCATCAGTCCCGAGGGGAAGCCGAGAATGAAGGGGATGAAGACGATCGGGAGCACCATGATCATCCACCGCTGCGCGGCGCTCTGCATCGATGTGGACATGAGCCAGGTCGAGGTGAGTTGGCTCAGGACGTAGATCACGAGCAGCACCGGCCCGAAGCCGTCCTTCGTCGGCTCGGTGATGTCGATGAGGTCGAGCCACTCGAGCGACGTCTGCTCGAACCTCGGATAGATCTCGTCCTTGAAACCTCTGAGGACGAAGAAGAGCGCGATGAAGATCGGGATCTGGAAGACGATCGGCAAGCAGGAGGCGTACGGGTTGATCTTGTTCTCCTTGTAGAACTTCATCAGCTCTTCTGACTGCTTCTGGCGATCGCTCTTGTAGCGCTGCTGCAGCGCCTTCATCTCCGGCGCGTGGATCTGGAGGCTCTGCATCGAGTGAATCTGGCGGATCGCGACCGGCACGAGCAGCATCCGCACGATCACCGTCAGCGCGACGATCGACCATGCCCAGGTCAGGCCTCCGGTTTCGTGCAGCCAGATGAGGACCTCCTCGAGGACGTTCTCGATCGGCGACAGGATCCCGCCGACGATCACGCTTTCGCCTTTCTCGAGCGGTTGAGCGGGAAAGCCCTCTGGTCGCACGCATAGTCGACTCCGCCATCACTCCACGGGTTGCACCGGAGGAGCCGCCACGTTGCAAGCACGCTTCCACGGACGAGGCCGAACTCCCGGAAGGCGTCGATCGCGTACTGCGAGCAGCTCGGGTGGTACTTGCACGTCCCCGCTGGGGTGAGAAGCCCGATCGTCCAGCGCCAGGCGAAGACGAAGGCGATGCCGAGGTGCTTCACGAGCGCACCCTCTCGAGTACGCCGGAAACCTCGGCCGCGAGCCACTCCTGCCCACGAGCTTGCGCCGGCTCGGCAAGGCCGGGTCGCGCGACCAGCACGTAGTCGTTCCCAGGCGGCACGTCTGGGAGGAGCTCCCGCCACGTCTCGCGCAGGACCCGCTTCACGCGGTTTCGCACTACCGCCGAGCCTACTGAGCGCGGAACGGCAAGCCCGAGCCGCGGATCGCCCTCCCCGTCCTGCTCACGCGGAAACCAATGCAAGACGAGATACCGCGTCGACGCGGAGGTGCCGCGTCGGTAGACGGCGTCGAAGTCTCGCGAGCGGGAAAGCCTGTGGCGGCGATGCACTGTTAGTAGTGCGCAGAGCCGGAATCCGCTAAAGCGGATTCGATCCTTGTGCAAGATCGGAATCCGCTAACGCGGATTCTGATCGCACCAACAACCTGGCGCGCGAAAATCCCTGAAGGCGTCCGCTTCGCGGCCGCTGTGTCTATGGACCTCACACCAAGCCTCGAGTGCGCCTTCAGGCGGACAGCCGCTTGCGTCCTCTCGCGCGGCGGCGCTTCAGAATCGCGCGGCCCGCGCGCGACGACATCCGCGCTCGAAACCCGTGCCGTCGCTTGCGGCGGCGTACGTTCGGCTGGTAGGTGCGTTTCACAATTTTCGAGTGTTCGGAATGAGGGCGAGCGGACGGAGCGCGCAGTATAGACGACGCCTTCCAGACCGAGCTTTTCCACAACCTTGGGGTCTGTGTGGTTTCCGAAATTGCTGCTCAGACGTCTTCCCTGTTGTCTGAATCAAGAACGAGGTGCTCGTCTTCCACACCTGTGGAAACTTGTGTGGAACGCACGAAACTCCTGCAAAAAGGCTAGATTTTTGTCCGGATTGCACTCGGTCGCGACCGTGGAAGGCGCCGGGAAACGCTGCTATGCTCGTCCCTTCCTGGAACCCGACACACTCGAGGACGAGTGAATTACTCGACGGAACCTACCGCCGACAGCCTGTGGGAAGCGATCTCCGGCAGGTTGCGAGAGGTACTCAGCGAAACGACCTATGACACCTGGCTGGCGCATGCCGAGCCGGGCACTCTCGCTGACGGCAGGCTTGTCGTCGTCGTTCCGAACGAGTTCACTCGGGACTGGATCGAGAGCCACTTTCGGGGTTTCGTCTCCGCCGCGGCTCGAGAGACTTCGGGTCGGGATCACCTCAGCGTCTCCTTCGTGGTGGGAGACAGCGTTGCTCCGGCACCGCCGGAAGCGCCACGTCAGTCCGGCGCCGGGACTCGCTCCAGTGAGCTGGAGCTGCCGTCGTCCGACTCCCCGGAGCTCGGGCTCAATCAGAAGTACACCTTCGACACCTTCATCATCGGCTCCTCGAACCGCTTCGCGCACGCCGCGGCGCTTGCAGTAGCGGAGGCGCCGGCGCAGGCGTACAACCCGCTGTTCATCTACGGGAGCACCGGCCTCGGCAAGACGCACCTCCTGCAGGCGATCGGCCACTACGTTCGCCAACACTCGCGGCGTCTGACGCGGCGGTACGTCACGAGCGAGACCTTCATGAACGACTTCATCGACTCGCTCCGGGACAAGCGCATCGAAGGCTTCAAGCGCAGGTATCGAAACTACGACGTCCTTCTCATCGACGACATCCAGTTCTTCGAGGGGAAAGAGCGGATCCAGGAGGAGTTCTTCCACACGTTCAACTCGCTCTACGAGGGTGGCGCGCAGATCATCATCTCGTCCGATCGGCCTCCGCGAGAGATCGCGACGCTGGAGGAGAGGCTTCGTTCCCGCTTCGAGTGGGGTCTACTCACGGACATCCAGCCGCCCGACCTCGAGACGCGCATCGCGATCCTGCGCAAGAAGGTGAACACGGAGCGGATCGCGATCACCGATCCCGAAGTCCTCACGTTCATCGCGAGCAGAGTCGCGTCGAATATCCGCGAGCTCGAGGGAGCTCTGACGCGGGTCGTCGCGTTCTCGTCGCTGACGGACAGCGTCATGACCGTAGAGCTCGCCGAGCACGTCCTCAAGGACGTCTTCCCGCAAGGTGACGCTGCGCCGGAGGTCACGATCCCACGGATCCAGGAGGCGATCTCGGAGCGCTTCGGGCTGACGCTCGACGAGCTTGTGAGTCCGCGACGGTCTCAGTCAGTCGCCTATCCGCGACAGGTCGCGATGTACCTGTCGCGGGAGCTGACGGACTCCTCTCTTCCGAAGATCGGGAGAGAGTTCGGCGGGCGCGACCACACGACGGTCATGCATGCGAACTCGAAGATCACCCGTCTCATCCGCGAGGATCGCTCTGTGTACAACCTCGTGCAAGAGTTGACCGCGCGCATCAAGCAGGCTCGGTGAAAGTGGGGGACCGGCGAGCAGTGGTCGTTCGTCCTGTGGGACCTGTTCGTGCGGACCGACACCTTCGCGGACCGGTGATTTTCCCGCTCATGCGGCACAATGGCCCCGTCTTCCACATGATTCACACTCCTACTACTTCTACGAGTTCTTTTTACTAAGTAATGAACACAGACATAGCCACCGCCGCCGAGATCCGCGCGACCTGCTCGAGGAACGAGCTCGCAACCGCTCTGGGCATCGTTGCTCGAGGCCTCTCGACCCGAGGAGCCGTGCAGGTGCTGAGCGGGATCCTCCTACGAGGCGAAGAGGGAAGGCTCACGCTCGCGTCCACCGACATGGAGATCTCACTCCGAGCAGCGATCGCCGGCGAGCTATCCGGCGAGGGTGGCGTCGTAGTCCCGGGTCGGCTTCTCACCGATCTCGCACGGCTCCTCCCGGACGACTCCGTGACGCTGGCGTACGAGGAAGGCGACGGAGTTCTGAGCATCACATCTGGGAGTCACGCGTCCCGGTTGAATGTCTACAGCGCTGAAGACTTCCCGCGACTTCCTCCGACCGACATTCCACTCCACACGATCGCCGCGCCAGCGTTGCTTGCAACCATCGAGAAGGTCGCGCGAGCTGCCTCACGTGACGAGTCCCGGCCGGTCCTCACGGGGATCCTCGTTCGCTTCGAAGGCGACCAGTTGGTCATGGCGGCCACGGACTCATACCGCCTCGCCGTGAAGGAGACGCAGCTCGAAGAGAGCGGCCCCGAGCTCGACGCGATCATCCCGGCTCGAGCGCTGCAGGAGCTCGCGCGGCTCGCGGGAAGTGCTGACGAGGTCCGCCTCGGCGTGCACGAGAACCACGTCATCTTTAGCGCGGGAGACGTCTGGCTGACAAGCCGCAGGATCGACGGACAGTTTCCGAACTACAAGCAGCTCCTGCCCGAGACCTTCGAGGCCGAGATTACCACAGCGCGGGAGCCCCTCCTCGAGGTAATCCGTCGCGCCGGTGTCCTCGCGCAACGAAACGCGCCCTTGCGCCTGCGCTTCGCGGAAGGCGAACTGGCTGTTTCGGCACAGACGCAGGACGTCGGAGAGGCACACGAGTCGATTCCGATCGACTACGCGGGTGAGGTGCTCGAGATCGGTTTCAATCCCGATTTCCTGAGGGACGGCCTGGAGGCTGTGAACGGCGAGACCGTGCAGCTGAAGCTCATCAATCCTCTGCGCCCGGGATTGATCGTCTCGCCGGACGAGCGCTTTTCGTACCTGATCATGCCGATCCGACTCCCTGACTGAGCCGCTCCAAGCCAAGAGGCCTGATGCGAAACTCAAGGCGGGCCGGATGACGACCACGACACGGCGCCGGGTCGCCAACCTCCCTCGCCGTGCAGGCTTCTAGCCTGCGCGACGAGTGAGTGCGTCGCCCGGCTTGGTCGTGACCGCCCCCGGCGGCGCGTCAATTTCGCATCAGGGCTCCGGCGGCCTGATCGTCCGCGAGGTCACCCTCCGGGACTTCCGCTCGTACCCGCGTCTCGAGCTCGCCCTGGAGCCCGGAGTCGTGCTCGTCTCGGGCCTCAACGGGGCGGGCAAGACGAACTTGCTCGAAGCGCTCCATGTCGGAACTCAGGGCTTCTCTCCACGGTCGCGCTCGGATGCTCAACTCGTGCGCTTCGACGCCTCGGCGGGTCGTGTGCGCCTCCAGGGTGTCAACGGGGAGACTCGCTTCGAGGCAGAGGTGAGCTTGGGCCCGCGAGAGGCCAGACGGGCTCGCCTGAACGGCAGCGCTTTGAGATCCGCCGAGCAGCTTCGGCACGAGCTTCAAGCGCTCGTCTTCACGCCTGACCGCCTCGCCGTCGTGAAGGGCGCCCCGGCCGTGCGACGGGCCTATCTGGACAGGACTCTCGGCCGCTTCTTCCCAGCCCGGGCGGCTCTCCCGGTGGAGTACGCAGCCGCGGTCGGCCAACGAAACGCCGCACTGCGACGCTTGGCTGCGGGCGCCTCGTCAGCGGACGCGCTTCCACCGTGGACAGAGACCGTTGCGTCGCTCGGCGCCGAGCTCGTAACCGCGCGCGAGAAGGCGATCACTCTTCTCGCGCCTACCTTTTCGCGCTGCGCGGATAGCCTCGGCGTCATGGGAGCGACGCTTTCGTACGAGGGTGAGCCGGTTACCGTGAGCGAGTACGAACAGCGTCTCTCGCGAGACCTCGAGCGGGGACTCACGGGAGCAGGGCCGCACCTCCACGAGGTGCGGCTGGAGGCGGACGGCCGCGACCTGCGGAGCTACGGGTCTCAAGGTGAGCAGCGGATCGCGGTTCTCGCGCTCGTCCTGGCCGAGGCAGAGACTCTCACCGAGAGGAGCGGCATCCGGCCGCTCGTCCTGCTCGACGACGTGCTCTCCGAGCTCGACGGCGACCGCAGGCTCGCACTGGCCGCGCTCGTGTCGGGCGCGGGGCAGACCGTACTCACCTCCACTGCAATCGCGGCCTACCCGATGGAGCCGTCGCAGTCGCTGCTCGTATCCCCAGGCGAGGTTCGGAGCGCTTCGTAGCCGTGGAGAAGATCGGAAGATCGGTGGAACAGGCACTCTCGCGGAGCGGCGGCGGAACCGCGCTCGCGCTCGCCGAGATCACCGCTGCATGGCCTAGAGCGGTGGGGGAGGCCGTCGCCCGCGAGGCATGGCCGCTTCGCGTTGCGCGAGACGGGACGTTGCACATCGCGACGACTTCTTCGACGTGGGCCTTCGAGCTCGATCGATTGTCGCCGGAGATCGAGGAGCAGCTCCGGGCCCTCATCGGCCCCGCGACCCCAAAGAAGCTCCGTTTCCGCATCGGTCCCGTGCCCGAGCCGGGAGCAACTCCACGGGATGCCTCCGACGTCTCCTCGGAGGCAGTTCCGCCTACACCGGAGATGGATGCAGAGGCGACCTCGCTGACCGCGGAGGTCGAGGATCCGGAGCTCCGCGCGCTCATCGCCAGAGCCGCCCGAGCGAGCCTCTCTCGGGCCTCTTCCGGCCGCCGTTTCTGATACAGTTCCACTAGCCCGCAAAACCTAGATTTTGCAGGGCTTTTTTCATGGCCGAAGCAGCCTACTCCGCAAAGGACATCACTGTCCTCGAAGGCCTCGAGCCGGTCCGACTTCGACCCGGGATGTACATCGGGTCGACGGGGCCGCGAGGCCTGCATCACCTCGTGTACGAAGTGGTCGACAACGCCGTCGACGAGGCTCTCGCCGGTCGAAACGACTTGGTCGAGGTGGCCATCCATCCGGACAACTCAGTGACCGTCCGGGACGCGGGAGCCGGCATTCCGGTCGACGTGATCCCGGAGCAGGGCCTTTCCGCGCTCACGGTCGTGCTCACCAAGCTCCATGCCGGAGGGAAGTTCGGCGGCGATGGCTACAAAGTCTCCGGCGGGCTTCATGGCGTCGGCGTGTCGGTCGTCAACGCCCTCTCCGAATGGCTCGTCGCGGAGGTCCGCCGCGACAACAAGGTCTACCGCCAGGAGTTCGCCCGCGGCGAGCCGACGACCGACTTGCAGACAGTCGGGGTGGCCGGCAACGACGAGTCCGGAACGACGATCTCCTTCCTTCCCGACCCGGAGGTATTCGAGGAGACCGAGTTCGACGCGGCTACGCTTTTACAGCGCCTGCGTGAGACGGCCTTCCTTACCCGCGGTCTTCGCATCATCCTCGCGGACGAGCGCGCCAGCGGGAAGACCGAGGAGTTCTATTACGAGGGCGGCATCCGGGACTTCGTCGCGTACGTCAACGAGTCGAAGGACTCGGTGCACAAGCACATCGTCTATCTCGAAGGCGAGAGCGACGAGGGCAACCTCGAAGTTGCGCTGCAGTGGAACAACTCGTACGTGGAATCCGTGTTCTCGTTCGCCAACAACATCAACACCACGGAGGGGGGAACGCACCTCCAGGGCTTCCGCGCTGCGCTTACCCGCACGCTCAACCAGTACGCGCGCCAGGAGGGCCTGCTGAAGGAGAAGGACGACAACCTCGAAGGTGAGGATGCACGCGAAGGTCTCGCAGCCGTCATCTCCGTCAAGCTCCGGAACCCGCAGTTCGAGGGACAGACGAAGACGAAGCTCGGCAATCCAGGGATCGCGGGACTGGTTGAGCGGATCGTCAACCAGAAGCTCGCCGAGTTCCTCGAGGAGAACCGCACCGAGGCACGTCAGATCGTGCAGAAGGCGGTCGCCGCCCGCAACGCCCGCCAGGCGGCTCGCAAGGCGCGAGAGCTCACGCGCCGGAAGAGCGCCCTCGAGAACTCGTCGCTTCCAGGCAAGCTCGCCGACTGCACGATCAAGGATCCCGAATCAGCCGAGCTCTTCATCGTCGAGGGCGACTCCGCCGGAGGCTCCGCGAAGCAGGCTCGAGATCGCACTACCCAGGCGATCCTGCCGCTGCGCGGGAAGATCATCAACTCCGAGAAGAACCGCATCAACAAGGTTCTGTCCAACACGGAGATCCAGGCTATGATCACCGCGATCGGCACGGGCTTCGGCGACGAGTTCGACATCGCAAATCTGCGGTACGGACGCGTCATCGTGATGACGGACGCGGACGTCGACGGCGCGCACATCCGCACGCTCATTCTCACCTTCCTCTACCGGACGATGCCGGAGCTTTTCGAGCGCGGTCACATCTACATCGCCGTCCCGCCTCTCTACCACGTGAAGCTGGGAAGCCGGGGGATGTACTTCGAAAAGGACGCGCAGCTCGAGGATCTCCTGGTGCGCGAGCGCGTCAAGGACATGATCGTGACCGCTCGGGGCGACCTCGAGACGACGCTGACGGAGGCTCGCTGGACACGCCTCGTTCGCGAGATCGGCAACCTCGAGGCCTGGGCCGCGAAGCTCGAAGCCGAGTTCGGTCCTGCGGCGCGATTTGCGATCTCGCACCGGCTCGTGGAATCCGAGGCGGGGGAAACATCCGATGCGGCGGCGCTAATTGCGTCACTCCCGGCGAATGGCTACGTGCTCACGGTCGAGGAGGAGCTCGGCGAGCTTCTCCACGTTCGCGTCGTCGAAACCGAGACGAGCACCGCTCACCGGGTGGACCTGCCGGTTGCCATGCTGGATTCCTCCACGTACGGAGCCGTTCAGCGCGCGTACGCGAAGGTCAGGGACATCGTCGGCCTTCCGCCCTTCACCGTTGCCTTCGGGAACAAGTCGGCTCACGCCGAGACGTTCGACGCCCTGCGACTGAGCTCGCTCGACCTGGCGAAGGAAGGCATGCAGATCAGCCGCTTCAAGGGTCTGGGTGAGATGAATCCCGAGCAGCTCTGGGAGACCACGATGGATCCCACGAAGCGCATGCTGATTCGCGTCGAGGTGGAGGACGCAGCGGCCGCCGACAGGGTCTTCTCGACGTTGATGGGTGACCAGGTGGAACCGCGACGGCTCTTCATCGAGCAGAACGCAAAGGATGTGAGGTTCCTCGATGTCTGACGTCGTCGAGCCCCTGGGCGCGGGCCGCATCGAGCCGCGCGAGCTCGAGCAGGAGATGCGCTCGAGCTACCTCGACTACGCGATGAGCGTCATCGTCGGCCGCGCGCTGCCGGATGTCCGCGACGGCCTGAAGCCCGTCCATCGCCGTGTCCTCTGGGCGATGCACGACTCGGGTCATCAGCCGAACCGTCCGTACGTGAAGTGCGCCCGGGTCACCGGCGACACGATGGGCAAGTACCACCCCCACGACTCGAGCTCGATCTACGACGCGATCGCACGGCTCGTCCAGCCGTTCTCGCTTCGCTACCCGCTCGTCGACGGCCAGGGGAACTTCGGCTCGATCGACGACGACCCCCCTGCTGCGGAGCGCTACACCGAGTGCCGGCTGGCGAAGCTCGCCACGGAGTTGCTCCGCGACATCGACTCGGACACCGTCGATTTCGGCCCGAATTACGATGAGTCGCGCCGAGAGCCGCAGGTTCTCCCAGCGCGCTTCCCCAACCTGCTCGTCAACGGGTCGACGGGTATCGCCGTCGGGATGGCGACGAACATTCCGCCGCACAACCTTGCTGAAACGATCGACGCGGTGGTCGCGCTGATCGACAAGCCGACCGCCAGCGTCGAGGACCTGATGAAGCATGTTCGAGGGCCTGACTTCCCGACGGGCGCCATCATCGTCGGCCGCTCGGGGATCCGGGACGCGTATCGGACCGGCCGCGGCCGCGTGATCATGCGTGCTCGAGCGCACATCGAAGAGCTCCGCGGCGGCAAGAACGCGATCATCGTGACCGAGCTTCCGTACGGAGTGAAGAAGGGCGGAGACGGCGGTGTGATCACCAAGATCGCCGCCCTCGTCCGCGAGAAGGTGGTCACCGAGGTCTCCGATCTCCAGGACTACTCCGACAAGACGGGCATGCGGATCCAGATCGAGCTGAAGCGCGAGGCGGTGCCACAGGTCGCGCTCAACAAGCTCTTCAAGCACACCTCGCTCCAGACGACGTTCGGCTACAACGCTGTCGCCCTCGTCGACGGCGTGCCCCGCACCCTCTCGCTGCTCGAGTTCGTCCGGCACTACCTCGACTTCCAGCGGGAAGTCGTCACCCGTCGTTCCCAGTACGAGCTCCGCAAGGCGCTCGCCCGCGCCCATGTACTCGAGGGCTACCTCATCGCGCTGGACAACCTCGACGAGGTCATCCAGCTGATTCGGGCGTCCGACGATGCCGACGAGGCCCGTTCCGGGCTGATGGAGCGATTCAATCTAAGCGAGCTGCAGGCGCAGGCCATCCTTGATCTGCGACTGCGAGCGCTCACCGGGCTCGAGCGCAAGCGCGTCGAGGACGAGTTCAAGGATCTGCAGGAGCGTATCTTCGAGCTGCGGGCACTTCTCGGTGACGAGTCGCGAATCGCCGCGCTCATCAAGGAGGAGCTGCTCGAGATCAAGGAGATCTACGGGAAGTCCGACGACCGCCGCACGGAGATCGTCGCGGGTGAGACCGACCTCGAGCTCGAGGACATGATCGCGGAGGAGGACATGGTGATCGCGATCACCAAGTCCGGCTACATCAAGCGGCTACCGGTGACGACGTACCGCGAGCAGCGACGTGGGGGAATCGGCGTCATGGGGATGGACCTGAAGGACGAGGACTACATCGAGCATCTGTTCGTCGCCTCGACTCATGACTACATCCTGTTCTTCACCACGGTCGGCAAGGTCTATCGCCTGAAAGTGCACGAGCTTCCGCTCGGCTCGCGTCAGTCGAAGGGCCGCGCGATCGTGAATCTTCTCCCCTTCCGCCAGGACGAGGACGTGCAGGCGGTGATCGCCACGCGGAACTTCGAGGAGGCCAAGTACGTCGTCTTCGCTACGCGGAAGGGCATGGTCAAGCGAACCGAGTTCGCCGCCTACAACACGCCGTTGAAGGCCGACGGGATCATCGCGATCAAGCTCCGCGACGATGACCAGCTGATCGGGGTGCGGCTTGCAAGCGAGTCCGACGACGTGCTCATCGTCTCCCGCATGGGGCAAGCCGTGCGGTTCCACGGCATGCAGGTCCGCTCGATGGGGCGGGATACGTCAGGCGTCTCCGGGATGAAGCTCCGCTCGGGTGACGAGGTGATCGAGGTCGACATCGCGGACGAGAACGCGGACCTGCTCGTCGTGACCGAGAACGGGTACGGCAAGCGAACGAGGGTGGCGGATTATCCGGTGAAGGGTCGCGGCACGATGGGCGTGAAGACAGTGCAGCTCGTCGACCGCAAGGGCAGGCTCGCCGGCGCGCGAATCGTCCGCGACGGCTACCAGGTGATGCTGATCTCCGACGCCGGCACGGTCATCAAGATCCCGGTTGAAGGCATCCGGCGGGCAGGTCGCTCGACGCAGGGCGTGATCGTCATGCGCCTGCGCGAGGGCGAGAAGGTCGCGACGCTCGCGCCGGTCGTCGGGTCGGACGACGACGCAGACGTCGAGCCCGCCGCGGACGCTCCGGACCTCGACTCCGCCACAGACGAACCAGGTGGCGAGCGCGTCGTGGACGACCCACTGGCCTGAGCTCCCCGCTATTGCACTACGGCTCGCTGCCGTCGGCGAGTTTCGAGAGCGCGGTCAGGAGGTCGATCGGAATCGGGAAGACGATCGTCGAGTTGTTCGACGCCCCGATCTCGAGCAATGTCTGCAGATAGCGGAGCTGCACGGTGATCGGCTCCTGCGACATGACCGCCGCGGCGTCCTTGAGCCTTTCGGACGCCTGGTACTCACCCTCGGCGGAGATGACCTTCGCGCGCCGCTCGCGCTCCGCTTCGGCCTGACGCGCCATCGCCCTCTGCATGCCGCTCGGAATCTCGACGTCCTTCACCTCGACAACCGAGACCTTGATGCCCCACGGGGACGTCGACTCGTCGATGATCCCCTGCAAGATCGCGTTGATCTTGTCCCGCTCAGAGAGGAGCTCGTCCAGCACGTGCTGGCCGAGCACGGAGCGAAGCGTCGTCTGGGCGATCTGCGAGGTCGCAACCATGTAGTTCTCGACCTGCACGATCGACGCGTTCGGCTCGACGATCCGGAAATACGCGACCGCGTTGACGCGCACTGGGACGTTGTCCTTCGTAATCACTTCTTGCGGCGGCACGTTCAACGTGACAGTGCGCAGATCGACCCGAACCATGCGGTCGATGACCGGGATCAGGAGGAAGAGACCCGGGCCTTTGGGCTCCGGGAGCAGCCGCCCCAGCCGGAAGATGACGCCGCGCTCGTACTCACGTG
>Ga0136633_1002731_pt1 | contig 11982 bp, 9 predicted proteins | sample AntDrymeUQ832206_2_FD_105494 | JGI IMG/M metagenome (GOLD analysis project Ga0136633, IMG submission 105494) | Polar desert sand microbial communities from Dry Valleys, Antarctica - metaG UQ83 (22.06) | ecosystem: Environmental > Terrestrial > Soil > Desert | place: Antarctica: Dry Valley...
CGCGTCGCGGCGGTGGCGGCGCGCCTCGACCCAGCCGCCGAGGCGGTCGAGGATGTCCTTCTCCTCGGCGGTGAGCGGCTCCTGGCCCCGTGACGCCGTCGTCAGCACCTCGGCCACGACCTCCCCGGACTCGTCGTCGACGGCCTCGTCGCTGCTGCGGTCCCAGGCCGCCTGCATCTGTGCGTCGCTGGCCGGCGCCTGCATCGTCGAGTCGTGGCGGTCGAGCGTGGTGCGGTGCTGGGCGAGGGTGTTGGCGAAGGCGACCGGCGACGACAGCAGGCGCTTCTTCAGCAACAGCGTCACGAAGTCGGCGGCCGAGCGTTTTGAGCCGGTGTCGTGGTGGGACCGGCGCAGGGCGGCATAGCGCTCCAGCATGGCGTGCGCCTCCTGCTCGTCGCCCGGGTAGTCGACCGCCATTGCCTCGACCTGGCGAATCGGGAAGCGGGGGGTGCCGTCGGGGTTGGGTGGAAGCTCCTCGCGCAGCTCCCGCTTGAGCCGGCGGACCAGGACTCGGGCCAGCTGCTCGGGATTCGGACGGATGTTTCGCTGGAAGCGCTGGGGGTCGAGGAGTTCGAGAAGGGCACCGAAGCTCTCCGGGTACCCGTTGTGGGGTGTGGCCGACAGGAAGAGGCGGTGCTCGCAGTGGGGAGCCAGTCGTTGTATCGCCCTGGTGCGCAGCGAGTCGACGGCATAGCGACCCCGGCCCGATGGCGCCGCCGAGTGGACCTCGTCGACGATCAACAGGTCGAACGTGCGGGGGGTGCGCCGGTAGTCGACGCCCGACAACACCTCGTCGAGCAAGGACTGCGCCCGGCGGTCCTTGAGCCAGTCGATCGACACGATCAGCCGGGGGAACGACGTGAACACGTTGGCCCCGACGCCCCGATCACGGCGGAGCTGGCGCACGGCGTCGGTGTTCACGATCCGGAACTCGAGGCCGAAGCGGTCGCGCATCTCCTCCTGCCACTTCACGCACAGGCCGGCGGGGCACACCACGACCACCGTGCGGGCGCGGTGGCGCAGGAGGAGCTCCTGCACCACCAGGCCGGCCTCGATCGTCTTGCCGAGGCCGACGTCGTCGGCGATGAGCAGGTTGGCCCGCGGCATGCTCAGGGCCCGCACGACCGGGTCGAGCTGGTAGTCCTCGATCGTGATGCCCGAGCGGAACGGGGCCTGGAGGGCCCTGGAGTCGGCCGTCGCCACCGCTCCCCACCGGACGGCGTCGAGGAACGCTTCCAGCCGCTCCGGGGGATCGAGACGGCCGGCGTCGGGGCGGGGCAGTTCCTGGTGCGGGATCACCTGGGTGCCCGATTCGAGCTCCCAGATCACGGCCAGCTCGTCGCCGAAGCCGTCGTCCTCCAGCGACGACATGCGTACGAGATGGTGCGGGCGAGTGCCGGCGATCGGGTCGGCCGGGAGGGACGACGGCGCGACCTCGTTGACCGCCCAGATCCGGTCTCGGCAGCGCACGACCTGTCCCAACTCGGGAACATCGATGTCCGCCGCTACGGCCGTCGTGCCTCCATGTGGTCAGCTCCCCCCGTCGCGAAATGGCTGCCCGAACCGTACGCCAGTGGGCCCTACGGGGTGCCCTGCGGTCGCGCTGGACTCGTTGCACGGTTTGAGGTTGCCGGCTATCGACGGGCTGATCGTGGCCGCATGTCCGGGATGCTTGGGGCTCTATTGGTGGAGCGTGAGCCCGGGCACGCCTGCGAAAACGGAGTCTGTAGTCAACAGGGGCGCCGTGATGTGGACAGCGGTGGCGGCGATCCACAGGTCGTTGGCATGGACCCGGTCGTGGAGGGCGTGACCGGCGAGCCGGCAGGCGTGACGGAGTTCGGCGACCTCGGTGAGCAGAGTGTCGCTGACCGGCACGACTGTTGTCGCCCTGATCGTCTGCTCCAACCGCCGACGACGCTCGTCACCCCAGCCGGCGACCAGGGCGCCGTAGCGGAGCTCGGCGACGGTCACCGCTGCGAGGAAGACCTGATGCCCGGCCATGAGTCCGATCTGCGCGTCGAACCGGGCACGGCGACGCCGGCTGATCGACGCGCTGAAGACGCCCGTGTCGACGAGGATTCTCACGGTTCGAAAGCAGCGGCGAACGCGTCGTCCTCGTCCTCGGACAGGTTCTCGATCAACAGGGCGTCGATCGATGCCAGCACCGGGGCGGCCGCGAGCTGATCGTCGGTGAGATCGGCTGGCAACAACGAGGTTCCGTGCGGGGCCTCGCCCGAGTGTTGAACGGCGTCGCTCACACCACCATCGTACGCCGGCTGGTGCGGTCAGGCTCCGGCGACGAAGGCCCCGCTCCACGCGGAGAGTGCGAGTTCGAGCTGGTGGGCAAGCCGCCCCTGGTGACGACTGAGTCCGTTCGCCACGCCTTCGACAACCGCTGGTACCCCGAGGCCCGGGACGACCTCGTGGTCCGTGCGCTCACGTGCGCCCTGGTCATCGTCGCTGGCTTGTTGGCCTACTTCACGGCGATGTCGTACTGGCAGACCCGCCCGGTACGAAACGCCGTGCGCCGGGAGCGCCAGCTCACCCACTGACGGCCTCCTACTGTCCACGGCGGCCAGCGACTCCGAAGGCACCCTCGGAGGGCTGGTCGGCCTTCGAGACGCGCTCAGCTTGGCGCCGCACGGGCACCGGGGGTGCTGATTTGCCTCTCCGGTACACCTGAACAGCGATTCCGACGGCGAGAGGCCCCCTTACCTTGTTCGTAGGCCCGAGCGGTCATGCTGAGGGCTTGGGAAGTCCGCCTTGGCGGCGAAGTCGGGGTCGCGGGGGAAGATCCACGACCGGTAACGCCACGGCTTGATGGCGTCGGCGTGCAGCCAGCGGCGCACCGTCGAAGACGAGATCGCCGGCACCAGCCCCTCCCGTACCGCTTGGCCGGCGAGCTCGGCCGAGCTCCACCGCGACAATGGCACCTCGCGATTCTCGGGCGGCTCGCACGCCAACGCCTTGATCCCGGCCACCACCTCGGAGCCGAACCGGCGGGGCCGACCCGACCGGGGACGGTCCACCAGCCCGGCGAGCCCTTCTTCGCAGAACCGCTTCCGCCACCGAGACGCCACGTCCACGCACACGCCGGCTCGCAACGCTATATCCAAGTTCTGCACGCCATCGGCGGCCAACAACACGATCCGCGCCCGCACCACCGATGCATGCGACGCCGAACGAGACCCCGCCCGTTCCTCGAGCACCGCCCTGTCCTCGCTCGACAACCGGACCACGAATAGCGACCGACGAGACACGGGCGACCTCCGCGACGATCAGGGACGGGGCACCCCGAAAGTTACACCGCTGTACTTATCGGCAGCAGCACTAGCCGCTGGGGGCTGGGGTCCAACACGCGTGCTCAACCCTCGCGAACAGCGGCTCGTCGGGCGCCCCGTTGTGCTGAAGTCGGGCGCGCTGATCGTGCCGAGGTCGAGCGTTCGTCATCGAGGACTGGAACGAAAGCCGTGCTCGACGATTAGAGCGGGCGTCCCGGGTGCGAGGCATCGCTACGCGGGACACTCGTGACTGAGCAACCCGGGGGTGACCATGGAAGACAAGCGAAGCGTGTCACTTCGAGCAGAGCACGACGGTGAGGATCACCGCTACCTCGATGCGTACGTCGACGACGCAGGCGACCTCGTGCTTGCGGGTCAGGATCTCGGTCCTGCGACGAAGCTGGTCTCGGACAACGGCGAGTATGAATGGTTTCGAACCATCCGTTCTGAGCATGTTCCTGCCTTGGTGTTTGCCTTGGGCGGGGACGCTGGCGCAGACGTGCTGGGGGTGCTTGCAGCCGCCTGGACCGGGCCGGCAAGCTACGACCTCGAAGCGTTGCTCCGGGACGGAGCGGTCCCGTCGGACGTGCACGTGGTCTGAATATCGCGGTCGAGTCCTGCTCTACGCCGGCCGCCCCAACTGGGACCTACTCGCCACCATCATGCCCCGCTGAATCCGAGGAGCCGCTGATCAGAGATCGAACGGCTGGGCTGAGGCGAACTCCACCGCCGCTGCGGGGGGGTCCGGGCGCATCGTCTGTCCTGCCTCCATCGCCGCCTCAAAGGCGAGCTGCGAGCTGGACGAGGTGCGTGCATCCTCAAGCCCGGAAGGATCGAGAACGTCCTGGGGGTCGCCGCCGTAGTACATGCGCGGGTCGTCCCAGGTCTGCCAACTCGCCGTGCGACCATCCCAGCCAAGCCATTGCTCCGCACCTTCGCCCGCCACGGTGAACCGGACCATGTCGATGGCGCCGGGCCAGGCGTCGTTCCGAAGCTGTTGTGCCGCGCCGGCCAAGGCCGGCTCAACATCGAATCCGCCCGGCGGCCCCTGAGCGAATCGTTCGTCGAGAACAGCGACGCTCAGCGCCACCGGGTTGGTGATCTGGCGGAACCGACAGTGGTACTCGCTGTGCGGGTCGGCATCTCGGGAGTCGTCGTCGACCGGTGAGGCACGGCCGGCTGGGTCGACCGCCAGGACGCCGGTTTGCACGTAGCCCGTCACCAGCACGGCCAGGCCATCCTCGCCCTCAGCGGCGTGCCACCCGTCGCCTGCGCCCGCGCCGCCCGAGGCGTGGAGCGCCGCCGGTTCACCGCTGCGGCCGAGAACCCGGCCGCCGATCGCTCTCGGATCGTCAATAAGCGGCTCCGTGGTGCGAGGCCAGTCCTCCGGCCCGTAGGCGTGGACGATCTCCCCCGCCAGAGCCGGCCCCCACAGGTGATCGGGCGAGCACCGTAGGTTCTCGCACACCTTGGCGACCTGATCCACGCCGAGCTCGTCGAGCGTCCCCTCGAGCACTCCGCGGGCCAGCTGCGGGTCGATGCCGAGGCCGGTGGCGAAGGTGTCGACATCGTCGTCGGCCAGCAGCGGGTCGGCGTGAAGGACCCGGAGGGCGTCGGCCGATGGCGCGGCCGGCAAGGACCACCGACGCGCCAACCCACCGTGGTTCGTCGACGTCGACGCCGACAGCTCTGGCGGCTGAGCGAGGCCCGATCCGGTCGGCGCCAGGTCCGCCAACGGCGTGGCGGAGGCGTGGTGGTCCGGCGCCGTCTGGAGGGCATCGACGAGATCTCGCGCAGCGGCGAGGAACCGGGGCGGGCCCAGGTTCGGATGTGTTGCCGCATCGGCCGCCAACTCGCCCTTCACCTCCTCCGGCACCGGGACGGGGAGGCGAGCGGCCAGGGCAGCGAGTGTGGGCAGCTCGGCGAAGTCGGTGCCGTACCAGGCGAGGAGGTCCTCCTCGAACGGGTCGAAGGGCTCAGGCGAGTAGTGCTGGGCGTAGAAGGTTCCAAGCGGGCGGTCCCAGCCGAGCTCCCACCAGCTGCCGTCGGCCTGGTCCAGCCGGTAGCGCATGCCGAGCGGGCGCGCTTCGTCGGTCATGGTTGGTCACCTCCGTGGTGTCGCCGGCGAGCCCGCGCCGCCTCGAGGATTGACACGGGCGCGGTGACGGTTCCGGGCTGGGGCTCGGTGGACTGGGTCGGAGCCGGCGCAACGGTCGTCCCCGCGGCGCCGCTCGCCGACGAGGGGACGGGCAGCGCCGCCCGGCGGCGCAACGTGCGGTCGCGGTACCACGGGCGAAGGCGCAGGCGCGCCGGCGACAGGTTGCCGTAGAGAAGGACGGCCTCGCCGTCGCCGAGGCGGCAGGCCGACTCCGGGGCCAACAGGCGCCGCCACTGGGTGGCCGAGGTCGACGAGCGCCGCCCGGCGGAGTCCACCGTGGTGGAGTCGCGCTCCACCTCCTCGTCCCCGACGAGGCGACTGGCGAGGTCGAGGGTGTCAAGGTCGGCCACGCCGGGCAGCAGCAGCTTGGCCCGGTGGTTGTTGACCACGGTGCCCGCCGCGTCGCCGTAGCGGCGCTTGATCTGGGCCAGGTCCTGAAAGACCGTGACCAGCTGCAGGCCGAGGGCGGCGGCGGTGGAGGCCACCGTGGGCAGGTCCTCGACGGGGGCGATGTTGGCCGCCTCGTCGAGCACCAACAGCACCGGGGGGTCGAGCGGGGCGTTGGTGGCGGCCGAGCGCTCGTACACCGCAGCCAGCACCTGGGCCACCAAGGCGGCGAACACCGGGCGCAGGCGGGCTTGGTCGTGGTGGGGGGCGCAGATGTACAGGGTCGGCGAGCCGGCGGTGAGCAACTCGGCGGGAACGATGTCGGAGCTGGCCGAGGACGCGGCCACCGTCGGGTCCAGGTAGGCGCCCACGATCTGTTGCATGACCTGGAACAGCGAGCTGCGGGCCCGGTCCTCTCGCCGGAACGTGGCGGCATGGGCGGCGGCGGCCTCGGCGGAGAGCCGACTGAGCATCGCCGCCACCGCCTTGTTCTCCTCGGCGTCGATCCACCCGGCCACGTCGCCCATGTCACGGCCGGTTCCCGCAGCGGCCAGCAGGTAGGGGCCGAGGGCCTTGGCGGCACTGGCGAACCAGAAGTCGCCGAGCGACATGGTCCCGCCCACCGCCGCCTTGCCCGCCATGGCCAGCTCCCACGAGCGGAGCATGGCGCCCGGCCAGGTCTCGCAGCCGGCCAACGGCGACCACCCGGCGCGCTCGTAGGGGGTGGTGGCGGCCGGGTCGAACACGTGCACCGGGCCGAGGGTGGCCCGCCAGGCCAGCGTGTCCGCCAGCAGGTCGCCCTTGGTGCTGGTGGCCACCACCGGACCGGGCCATTCCAGGATGGCGGGCACGGCCAGGCCGGTGGTCTTGCCCGACTGGGTGGGACCGAGCACCAACAGGCTGTGGCGGGACTCGACCGCCACCAGGCGCCGCCCCGCCCGTCCCAGCACCAGCCGCCCGTTGCCCGGTCTGGCGTGGAGGCGGCGCAGGTCCCGTGCCCTGGCCCATCCCGTGCTCCGAGCCGCGTCGGCCGAACGTCGGCGGACACCGACCACCGCCACGACCGGCCCGGTGGCGAGGAGCACGAGGGTTGCCCACCACGCCACCGGCCCCGGCGGGGCGGCGCCCGCGTTCACCAGGTCCCAGGCCCGCCCCGGATCGCCCGGTCGGGCGACGACCCGACCCACGATGCCGGGCAGGTCGACCAGGCCGTAGCGGGGCCACCCGCCGTCGAAGATCAAGGCGGACACGTGCCCGGTGGCCACCACAGCGGCCAGCGCGCCCGCGGTGACGACGAGGGCGGCGAGGAGCATGCGGTCGCCGTGCACAATCGGGACCGGATCGGCTCCGATGGCCGGCGTTCCGCCTCCCCACCACGGGTCCCGGCTGGGGGCACGAAGCTCTCCGAACAGGCTGGGCGCTTGCGGTCGTCGTCGCATGGGCTGCATGTCCGCGAGATGCGCCCCGTGCTCCGCCGTTACGCAACAAGTGAGCCGGCCTACCGGCCGGTAGTAGACCAGTGCCACGGCTCGGTGGGCAGGTTGGCCAGGCCGTAGCAGCCGGCGTTGGCGGTCAGCCAGGCGAAGCAGGCGTCGCCACTGGAGACAAGCGAGCGGGCGCAGGTGAAGTCGACGGCCAGTCCGGCCTCGTGCATCGACTCGCCCGGCCGGGCCGTGGGTGGCGAGCAGGCGCCGGCGGGGACGACGAACACGGCGGCATGGCTGGTGCCGCAATGGGCCCGGCGCAGGGCGATCTGGTCGTCGCGGCTGCGGTAGCCGCCGCCGGCCAGCACCAGGCCGTCGGCGGTGGCGGCGGCCAGGAGCGCCTCCAGCGCGGGGGCGAGCGCGGCATCGACCACGATGCCGCGCACCTCCACCAACTCCCCGGCGGCGGTGACGGCGTTCGCGTCGACGGGCCCTTGGTCGTAGGCGGCGATCCAGCCCACCACGGCATCGACGTAGGCATCGGAGCGGTTGTAGGAGAACAGGGCGGCGCGCAGCTGCGCCTCGTCGTCGAGGTGGGCGCTGCCTGCGCACAGCTGAGCTGCGGCAGCGGCGGCCGCGTCGTAGAGGTTGTGGGGATCGGCCACCCCGTCGCCGCTGGCGTCGGTGCCGAGGGCGGCCCAGGTGGCGGGGAGGAACTGCATCGGACCGACGGCCCGGTCCCAGGTGGGGTCGTCGTCGAGGCGGCCGTCGTCGGTGTCGGGGACCGAGGCGGTGTCGCCGGTGCCGTCCAGGACGAGGCCGAGAATCGCCGGCGACACCGCACCATCGGCGTCGACGGTCCGTCCTCGGGCGTGGTCGGACTCCACCTTTCCCACGCCGGCCAGCACCTGCCAGCGCATCCCGCAAGCCGCGGCCAGCGGCGACTCGGCGGCCCGGCGGTAGGCGTCGAAGGCCACCGGTGGGATCCCCATGCCGGCAACGGCCTCCGGCGGGGGCTCGGTAACCCCCATCGCCGCCGCCACCACGCCGAGCACGACCAGCCAGACGCAACCCACCGCCGCCGCGGTACCGATGACCGCGCCCCGGCGCCGCCGGAGGAGCAAAGCCACCTCAGGCCTCCTCCACGTCGACGGCGGCGTCGACGTCGACCGAGTCGTCGACGGGCGGTGGGGCGGGCGGGGCCCAGCCGGTGGAGCGGCGCTGGGCCTGGGCCACCACGTGGCGGGCGGCCCGGCGCTCGACCCTGTCGCGGGCGGCCCGGGCCCGGCGGGTGGTGGCCGCCGGGCCGTCCACGCTGACCGAGGTCCTCGACCGCGGGCGGCCGTCGCCGTCGGTGCCCACCTCGGTGCGCTGGCGGGCGACCACGGTGGCCGAGCGACGCTCGGCCCGGGCGTCGGCGGCCCGCTGCGAACGAGCCATCCGGCGGTTGGCCAGGTAGTTGCGCCCGCCGGCCGACGCGAGGCGGGCCGAGCGCCCGGACCGATCGGGCCCGAGCCCCGCCCCGACGGCGAAGCCGCTGGCCCCGGCCACCGCGGCGGCCGGCAGCCACGGTGCCGCCCGCTCGCCACCGGGACGGCGGGTGGCCAGCCGCTGGCCCAGGGCGCCGGCCATGCCGTGGCCGGCGGCCAGCACCCGCTTGCGGGCCACCAGCATGGCGACCACCACCAGTTGACCAGGGCGAAGCGCTCCACCAGCCCGAGATCGCCCGAGGCGGCCAGCACGGCGGTGACGCTGAGCAGGAGCAGGGACAGCACCACGCTCATCCCCACCACCGCCACGACGGCCCGGGCCAGGCCGGCCATCCAGCGCCAGGCCAGCTCGCGCCCCGAGCCGGCCAGGACCGCAGCCAGCAGGGCGAAGGGGGCGATGGCGAACAGCACGACCACCACCATCTGGGCCACCACCACCGTGGCGGCCACCAGGCCCAGCAGCACCACCATGGTGGCCGCCGCCCCCAAGGTGAGCACGGCGCCGAACAGCCGGGTGCCGGTCGGGTCGTGGTTGAACCTGGCCTGCTCCTCGCAACCGGCCGCTTCCATGACCGTGCGGGGCTCGTTGTCGGCCCCGTGGGGGCCGGTGGCCACGATGCGGTCCCGGGCCGCCGCGCACTGCGGTGGCAGGGGGCCGCCCCAACTCAGGTAGTCGTAGGGCTGCTCCACGAAGGCGCCGTGGATCTGCGCCTGCAAAGGCCCGAGCACCGCCTTGGCGTCGGCGCCGTCGCGGGGCGGGGGCTGGCCGGTGCCGGTGGCCAGCACGGCGGCGGAGGCGGTCCCCAGAGTGTCGAAGGTGCCGCGCAGGTAGCCGGCGGGGTTGGCCAGCACCAGCCCGGCCAGGCCGGCGGCCACGACGGAGGTGGCCAGCTCGCCCGCCGCCATGGTGAGCTTGCCCCGCAGGGCGGCGACCGCCGCCCACGCCACCGTGTAGAACCAGGCCAGCTGCGGGAGGCCCAGGGGGCCGACGACGCCGGCCTGGTAGCGGCGGGCGATATCGACGGCTGAGGAGCCCAGGCGGTCGTAGACGGCGAAGCCGTAGGCCCACTGCACGAGCCACAGCGCCAGTGCCGTGGCCGAGCGGGCGCCTGAGAAGGCCAGGTCGGTGAAGGTGCCGTAGACCTTGCGGGAGATGTGGTTCCACGCTCCCTCGTCGAAGCCGATGTCGTAGTGGCTGGACGGGAACCGGCCCCAGCAGTCGTCGGGCACGATCAACCCGGCTGGCGGGCTCCCCGCTCCTCCCGGCGCACACGGGCCGGGCGGCAGGTCGCCCCGGGCCCAGTCGGGCAGGGCGGGCGCGCCAACGCCGGTGCCCGACGGCAGGACGGCTGCGGTTGTCGGGGTGGTGGAGACCGGACCGACCGGCCCCGCCCCCTGGGCCGCTGCCCGGGAGGCGCCCGCGACCGCCGCTGTCGAAAGCACGGCCAGGAGACACACGGCGCCGAGCGCTGTCCGCCGGCGCCACACACGGGGCCGGACCACGGGTTCACTGTTCATGCCGTGGCGCCAGGGCGGTGGCGAGGGGGTGTCCTGCGGTGGCGGCGAACCCGGGCCCGGGCGGCCGCAGCACGCTGATCGATGCTCCCGGCGTGCAATTGGGCGGCGGCGGTGTCGGCGGCGGTCGGAGTCGGGTTGTCGGCGGGATCGAGCGGCGCTGTCGGCGCCGAGGTGACAGGCGCCGGCGGCCCCGGTGTGGTGTCGAAGGCCTGGCGCAGCTCGGGGAGGACGGGCTCGAGCACCTGGACCAGCCCGGTGCGGTCCCGCACGTCGCGGAACAGGCACTGGCCGGTGCCCAGGCCCCGGCGGAGCACGGCGGCGGCGTCGTCGCTGTCGGCCATGCCCAACAGGGCCAGGGCGGCGCCGATGGCGCCCGGGGCCTGGCGGAACACCAGGCGCGAGCCCGCCAGGTCAACCAGCTCACCGGTGCCGAGATCGGCCGGGTGCTGGGAGGCGAGCCAGATGGCGCCGTTGTGCTTACGCCCGTCCCGCACCCCCTCCAGCACCAGTCGCTGCCCATGCGGGCTGGCCAGCACGGCCCACGCCTCGTCGTAGAGGGCGGCACCGAAGCGCTAGGGGTCGGAGAACACCACCTGGCGGCCGACCGCTGCCACCAGGTACAGCACGGCTTGGCCGAGCACGTGCTCGGGCAGCATCTGGCGGGCCAGGTGCTCGCTTCGCAGGGTGTCGCGGTCGGGCAGAGCCAGATTGGGCGCCCAGAACACGATGCAGTCGGCGTCGAGGCTCACCGGCTCGGCGTCGCCGAAGGCGAGCCGCCCTGCGCCGAGGCGGCGGTAGTGGTCGAGGCGCCGGGCCAGGCTGCGCGCCGCCGGGTCGGGGTGCGCCGCGCCCCGGCCCATGCGGTCGAGGGTGTCGACCACGTCGGCCAGGCGCGACCCGGGCCGCGACGCCGTGTCGGCCACCGCCTCGGCCAGCGCCGCTCCCTCCTCGCTGTGGGCCGAGCAGCCGGCCAGCAGGGACAAGAACCCGAGGGCCACCGCCTCGCGTTCGTCGCCGGCGAAGGTGCGCAACGGGTCGAGGCACACGTCGGCGTCGGGGCCGAGGTGCACCACCTGGGCCCGTCCCGGCGCCACCTTGGCGAAGTCCACGTACTCGCCCCGGGCGGTGCGGTCGATAGTGACCACCTGGCCGCCGCGGGCGAGGGTGTCCCAGCACAGGCGCTTCAAGAAGAAGCTCTTCCCCGACCCGAGAGCGCCCACCGCCACCACCGACGCGGAGCGCCCCTCCGTCGGTCCGTAGGTGGGGTCGAACAGGACCGGGGTGGCGACGCCGGTGTCGAGGGAAAGGCCGAGCAGCAGACCGGTGGGGTCGCCCACCTCCGGCCCGCACAGCGGCGCCCCGGCGGCCAGGTCGGAGGCCAGGAGGAACTGGGTGTAGTCCCGGCACACCGGTGCCGCCGACGTGGCCGGCAGCATGGAGCGCAGGAGACCGAGCTGGCCGCCGGTGGGCCGTCCCAGGCAGTAGTCGTGGGGCTCGAACAGGGCCTGCACCGCCCCCGCCTGGTCCTCGAGCTCGGGGAGGCTGCGCGCCGCCAGGGACAGGATCATGGTGACCTGCAGCTCGGGCTCGGCCGGGTTGGCGGCCAGCTCGGCCCGCTCGGCGTCGACCGCGGCGATGGCCTCGGCCAGCGACGGCGGGGCGCCGGTGGTCTCGCCGTCGTACTCGTCGACCTGGCCCACCAGCTGGCGGTGCTGGCGGCGGAC
>Ga0136633_1002732_pt1 | contig 11982 bp, 12 predicted proteins | sample AntDrymeUQ832206_2_FD_105494 | JGI IMG/M metagenome (GOLD analysis project Ga0136633, IMG submission 105494) | Polar desert sand microbial communities from Dry Valleys, Antarctica - metaG UQ83 (22.06) | ecosystem: Environmental > Terrestrial > Soil > Desert | place: Antarctica: Dry Valley...
GGTGCGTCCTTCGCGGCCGGGCCGGAGGGTGGAGCAGGTGCGTCCTTCGCGGCCGGGCCGGAGGGTGGAGCAGGTGCGTCCTTCGCGGCGTCCGCGGGCGGAGGCATCTCGACCGGCTCCCCACCCGGCGGGGGCGGAGCCTTGTCGGCGGCTGCAGTAGACGGAGTATCGGAAGGCTCGCTCGTCGGGGCATCACTCTTCTCGCCCCATGACGCCGGTGGTGGCGGCGGTAAGTGGACCGGCTCGCCCTCGGACGGTGCAGGCGGGGTCGACGGCGTCTCGGCCTTTGACGCCATCTCGTCCGTCTCCGGATCTCGTTCTTCCTCGCTCATCTGCTCCTCGTCGGACCCGCTCTGGCAAGGCCACCGCCTATTCAACCAACCAAGCCCCCCGACAGGCCGAGCGCCCCACCCCCTGAACGCCCCCGTTCAGGCTTCAGCCGGCCAACCTCGAGGACGCAACTACCCAAGCCGCTGCTTGAAATCCCGCTGGATCTCCCGATCGAGATCCCGGTCGCGAATCTCACGCCTGCGATCGCGGTGCTCCTTGCCCCGTGCCAGGGCGAGCTCGACCTTGGCCCGGTTGCCTTTGAAGTAGATCCGGGTCGGAATCAAGGTCAAGCCCTTGCGTTGCATCCGCCCGATCAGCCGCTCGATCTCCCAGCGATGCAGCAGCAGCTTGCGCGGGCGCTCGGGCTCATGGTTCTCTCGCGCGGCCGGCGCATAGGGAGGGATGTAGGCGCCGCGAAGGACCATCTCCCCCTCCTCGATCGCCGCGTAGGAGTCGGCCAGGCGCGCATTGCCCTCGCGCAGCGCCTTGACCTCGGTCCCGCGCAGGACAATCCCGGCCTCGAAGGTCTCGACGATCTCATAGCGATACCGCGCCGCCTTGTTGACAACGATGTCCCGCCCCGGCTCTTCCTCCGTCTTACCTTCGCGCTCAGTGGACTTGCTCACGACCGACCACCCCGGCGATCGCCCCTGTCCGCAGGGAGAAGATCCACCCGCCCCCGCGCCTTCTCGACCCGATCGACCGAAACCGCAACGCGATCGCCGACGCCGATCCGCTTCCCCGATCCCGTCGCGATCAGCGCCGTCTCGAACTCGTTGAGCTCGAGCCGCTCGCCGCGGACTCGCCGGGCAGGGAGAAATCCTTCGTAGCAGTCGGCCTTCTCGCCGGCGAAGATGATGAAAGCCCCGGCTCCGATCACGCCCGAAACCTCGCCCTCGAACTCCACCTCCGAGCCGCGCTCGAACAACTCCCGCTCGAGCAAGAAGGCCGCGCAGACATCGTCGGCGTCGCGCTCGATCCGCATCGAGGCGCGCTCCAGCTCCGAGCATTGGACCGCCGCCAGCGCAACCTCGTGGCGATCGGGGGCGACCTCTCCGGCACCGAGCGTCGAAAGCAGCCCGCGGTGGGCGATCAGATCCGGGTAGCGGCGGATCGGGGAGGTAAAATGCGCGTAAGCAGCGCTGCCGAGCCCGGCATGGCCACTGTTCTCCTCGCTGTAGACCGCCGCTTTCATCGAACGGAGGATGAGCGATGAGAGCCCGCGACCGCCGTGACCTCGCCGCTTGACCTCCTCGGCGACCAGCCGGCTTGCCGCCGCGGCAAGCTCGCCGGCATCGCTCGGCGTCATCCCCTCGGGGACCGGCGGGGTTGCCAGATCAAGCGAGTCGAGCTGGTCGATCAGCAAGGCGATCCGAGCGGGACTGGGCGCCTCGTGGACGCGGTAGAGCGTCGGCACCTGCTTGCGCTCCAGAAGCTCGGCGACCTGCTCGTTGGTCAGCACCATCAACCGCTCGATCAGGCGATGCGACTCGGTCTGCTCGACCGAATGCGCCGCGACGACCTCGCCGTCGGAGGAGATCTCGAAGTCGGGCTCGGAGCCACTGACGACCAAGCCCTCGCTACTGCGCGCCGCATCGATCGCCGCGGCCGCGTCGCGGGCGATCGTGATCGGCTCGGCGACCAGCTCCGGCGCCTTCTCCTTGCCGGCGAAGATCCGGTCGAGCTGGCCATAGTCGAGCCGGGCGTCGCTACGGATCAGCGAGCGGTAGAAACGCGTCGAGCGCGGCGTGCCCGATCCCGAGAGCTCGATCTCGGCGGTCACCGCGGCGCGCTCGAGCCCGGGATTGAGGCTGCATGCCTCGTCGCTCAGCGCCCGCGGCAGCATCGGCACGACCATCCCCGGCGCATAGGTCGAGTTGGCGCGCTCATAGGCGGCGCGATCGAGGCCGCTGCCTGGCCGCACGTGGGCGCTGACGTCGGCGATGTGAATCCACAACCGGACGCCGTCGCTCTCGCGCCGGGCAGAGACAGCGTCGTCGAAGTCGCGGGCCGTCTCGGGATCGACAGTGAAAGTGGGCAGCGCGGTCAGGTCGGTCCGCGGCGCCACCGCCACCCCGGTCTCAGCGGCAGTCACCGCGTCTGCCTCAAGCCGTTTCGGAAAGCTCTCTCGCAGGCCCCGGTCGGCGACGAGCGCGGCGATCACATCGGTGACGCGATCGGAGCGGCCGAGGTCGACGAGTGGGGTAGCTCCGCGCGGGTCGATCCGGCAGAGCGCGATCCGACCCTCGCCGAGGTGGACGCGATTTCGGGCGAGGGTGACCTGGGGGCCGCGCTCGAAGAGCGGCTCGCCGACATGGGCGCGACCACGCCGCGAGACGAGCAGCGCCCGCGGGCGGTCGGTCTCGAACGCCGCGCCTCTAGGGCTCATCGGTTGAGCCGGCGCTGATCTCCGCGGCGATCTCCTCGCGGGCGCGCTCAAGGACTTCGTCCACGGGTCGGTCGTCCGCGCCAGCGGGAGCGCCGTCGCTCAGATCCCCCTCGACGACCTTGATGTCGGGCTTGATCCCGACGCCGTTGATCGCGGTCCCCTCGCCGGTCAGATACTCGGCGATCGTGATGTCGAGGGCGCCGCCGTTGTCGAGCTCGATCACCTCTTGGACCGTCCCCTTGCCGAAGGTCTTCTCGCCGATCACCGTCGCGATGTCGTTCTCCTCCAGCGCCGCGGTGACGATCTCCGAGGCGGAGGCGGTGTCGCCGTTGACGAGCACGGCCATCGGCCGCTCCGCAAGCGCGCCGCCGACGGCTTCGATCGTCTCGCTGCCACGTACGCGCCCCTCCGTCGTCACGATCGGCCCTTCCTCGACGAACAGCGAGCTGACCAGGACCGCCTCCTCGAGCAAGCCGCCGCCGTTGCCGCGCAGATCGAGAATCAAGCCTGCCGCGCCCTTCTCGGCGAGCCGCTCGATCTCAGAGCGAAGCTCGCCGTGGGCGCCGTTGCTGAAAGCGAAGAGCGCGACGTAGGCAATCTTCTCGCCGTCTGTCTCGAGGAGGCGCCCGGCGGCGGCGGGGATCCGGACCTCGGCCCGCTCGAGCTCGACCTCGCGCTCCTTCTTATCGGCTCCATCGATGATCGTCAGCGTCACATCAGTCCCCGGCTCTCCCTTGATTCGAGTTGTGGAGGCCTTGCTCGAGAGGCCCGCGATCGAGCGGCCGTCGACAGCGATCACGATGTCGCCGGCTTCGATCCCGCCACGATCGGCGGGGGCATCGTCGTAGACCTGGGTGACCCGAAGCCCCTTCTTGATCTCGGCGACGAGCATCCCGACCCCCTCGAACTGACCGCTCGAGCTGGTCAGGAAGTCCTGGTAGATCTCGGGATCGAAGTAGTGAGAGAACTTGTCGTCGTACTCCTTGCTGAGCGCCTCGATGATTCCGGCGATCGAGGCGTCGTCGTAGAGCTCGTCGTCGGGATCCTCGAAGTAGGAGGTTTCGATCTCCTCGATCGCCTGCTCGACGGCGCTCAGCTGCTCCGGCGAGTCGCCGGGCAGCAGCCCCTCGCGCAGGGGTTGGAAGAGGACCAGCGCCAGGACGGCGAGGACCGCACCGGCCAGGAGGCCGCCGCCGAAGCCGGGAGATCCCTCGCTCAAATCCGCAAGTAGCGGCGCAGCGTGATTCCGCTGCCGAGCGCGGAGACTCCGACGGCGCCGACGATCAGGATCGCCAATAGCTGCGGGAGCGAGATGGTGTTGAGGTTCTCGATCAAGCTGAAGTCGGCGCTCAGTGGGTCAAGGGCTACGGTCTTGATGACAACCAGTATGCCGGTCGCCAACCCTGCGCCGAGCAGGCCGACGACGATTCCCTCGATTACGAACGGCCAGCGGATGAACCAATCGGTCGCGCCGACCAGCTGCATGACCTCGACTTCACGGCGGCGCGCGTAGATCGAGAGCCGAATCGTGTTGGCGATCAGCCAGATCGAGGTGATCCCAAGCAGGATCGCGATCGCGAAGAGGGTGATCTTGAGAGCCCCGGTGACGGAGCGGATCGTCTCGGTCTGCTCATCGCCGGTCTTGATCTCCTCGATCGCGCTCGAGATCGGCCGCGGCTTGCCGGCCGCATCAGGCGGCTGCAGGGCGGCGAGAACGGACTCGAGGTTGTCGGGATCATCCGGCGTGATCCGGAACAGCGGCGGCAGCGGGTTGCTCTTGATCTCGGAGAGGACGTCGGCATCGCCACCCTCCTGGAGGGTGGTGCGGAGATCCTCGATCCCCTGCTTGGGGGAGACGTACTCGACGGCGTTGATGTGCTCGACGCCTTCGAGCTGCTGGCCGAGCGCCGAGATCTCGCTCTGATTCGCGTTCGGGAAGAGGAAGACCTGGAGCGCGACCTGATCGCGAATGTCGTTGGTCTTGGCGTTCGAGGCGCCGAGGATCGGCACGAGGACGCCGACCAGGAGCATCGTCATCGTGATCGTCACGATCGCGGCAACCGACGGCGCGGCATTGCGGCGCAGGGCCCGATAGGCCTCGCCGAGGAAGAAGGGGATGTGAGACATCTACGCCTTGCCTCTTGATTCGGCGATGCCGAGCTCGTTGCGGATCCGGACGCCGAACTCGGTCGTCGACTCGTCGGTCGTGTACATCCCCGCCGACTGGTCACGGATCACGCGGCCCTCGTGGAGCTGAATGACGCGGCGGCGCATCTTGTCGACGAGGCCACGGTCATGGGTGACGACAAGGACCGTCGACCCGGTCCGATTGATCCGGTAGAGCAGCTGCATGATCCCGATCGATGTCTCCGGGTCGAGGTTGCCGGTCGGCTCGTCGGCAAGGACCAAGGGCGGATGGTTGACGAAGGCGCGGGCGACGGAGACGCGCTGCTGCTCGCCGCCGGAGAGCTCATCGGGATAGTTGTGGATCTTGGCGCCGAGCCCGACCATGCGGAGGATCTCGGGGACCTGCGATTTGATCTGCGCCCGCGAGGCGCCGGTGCATTGCAGCGCGTAGGCGACGTTGTCGTAGACGCTGCGATTGGGGAGCAGCTTGAAGTCCTGGAAGACGTTGCCGATCCGCCGGCGCAGCTGGGGGATCTTGGTCCGCGGCATCTCGTTGATGTCATGGCCGGCGATCTCGACCTTGCCGCCGTCCGGCTCGAGCTCGCGGTTGAGCAGCTTGATCAGGGTCGACTTTCCGCAACCGGTCGGGCCGACGACGAAGACGAACTCGCCGCGGTCGATCTTCAGCGAGACGCGCTCGAGGCCGACGTGGCCGCCTGGATAGACGACGGTCGAGTCGCGTAGCTGGACAAGTGGGGTATTGGCGGGGCGCGCGTGCGTTTCCGCTGCTTCCGGCATGCGGGAGCGGCGGGTTCGGGCACGGGCGCGACTTCTGGAAATGGCCATCGAGAGCAGTGTTTCTCGTTTCGAGAGGGTGTTCCTACATCGCCGAGCCGCTCGGGCGCGTTCGTGCAGATAAGCAGTTACTCACAGAACACTGATCGATTGCTCGCGATTCGGTCCACTCTGCCGGCGCGGGGATAGATTCCAAGGCGTGATCCACCTCCGCATCGTCGTCCCCGACTATCAGGCCGAGCATGCGCTCGATCTGCTCGATGCGACGCCGTCGGTCTGCAACCTGATCCACCTGCCCCGCGCAGCCAAGCGCCCGGTCGGTGACGTGATCCTCTGCGACGTCTCCCGTGACGACGCCAGCGTCGTGATCGCCGACCTGCGCGAGCTCGACATCGACATCGAGGGATCGATCGCGATCGAGGAGGTCGACTCGCAGATCTCGCTCGCCGCGACCAAGGCCGAGAAAGCGGGCAAGCTCGGCGGCGCCGATCCAGTCGTCTGGGAGCAGCTCGCCTCGAAGACCAACGAGAGCGTCGAGGCCAGCCCCGCCTTCTTGATCTTCATGGTCCTGGCCTGTTTGATCGCCGGCGTCGGCATCTACTTCGACCAGCCGATCCTGATCATCGGCGCGATGGTGGTCGGCCCGGAGTTCGGGCCGATCGCAGGGATCTGCGTCGCCCTGGTCAGCCAGCGCCACGCGCTCGCAAAGCGCTCGGCGATGGCGCTTCTAATCGGCTTCCCCCTCGGCATCGTCGCGACCTATCTGGCGACGCTGGCGCTCAAGGGGACCGGGCTGATCGACGCCACGATCGACTTCGACAACCACCTGCTGACCCGCTTCATCTCCAACCCCGACTTCTTCTCCGGCTATGTCGCGGCGCTGGCGGGAATCGTCGGGATGCTCAGCCTGACCTCGTCGAAGTCGAGCGTCCTGGTCGGGGTGCTGATCTCGGTCGCGACGATCCCGGCGGCCGCGAACATAGGCGTCGCCGCCGCCTACACCGAGTGGGGCGAGTTCGGCGGCGCGGCGCTTCAGCTCGCGATCAACCTCGCGGCGATCTTCATCGCGGGCCTGGCGACCCTCTACGTGCAACGCCTGATCTATGTCAAGCGCCGCCGCAACCACCTCTCCGACGATTCACGGGTCGCGGCCGGGCTGCCGGTCGGCTCCAGCCGCCGCGCCAAGCTCGATCCCAAGGACGAGCCGGACGCTGTCTAGCGCGGCAAGTCGCGCAGCAGCCGACGGGCGACGCCCTCGAGCGTTTCGTTTCCGTACACCTGGCTGGGGCTCGAATCGGTCAGGATCACGATCGAAACGCGCTGCTCTCGCCGATCGAGAAAGGCGACCTGGTGGTCAACCTGAAGGTCGGTTCCGTCAATACCCCGGCCCCAGCCGCCTTTGAAATACAGCCCCCAGCCCTTCGGCTTGGCCTCGGCGACTCCCCAGCGCTGACTCTTGACGACGCTGTTCAGCTGGCGACGAGCGAAATCCTCATGGCGTCGCGGGATATATCTCTCGAACCGCCGCATCAGCCGCGCTTGGTCACGTGCGCTCGTTCGGCAGCGACCCCAGACCGGACTCGAGTAGGCGAAGTGCTTCATCCCCGCATCGTCGGCGAGCTCCTCGATCGGCTCCCTGCCGAGCCGGCTGAAGATGGTCGAGGCGGCCGTGTTGTCGGAGCGTCGGATCATCGGCGAAAGCAACGCTCGCTCCGACTCCCTCAGCTCGCGGTCGCGGACTTCGCCCTGGCGCAGGTAGGCAACCAGCATCATCACCTTGACGACGCTCGCGGTTCGCACCGACGCGGCCTCGCGATGGCCGTAGTGGCGGCCGGCCGGGTCGATCAGCGCGAAGCGAACTCCGCCGGCCCTGGTCGCGATGTACTCACGGGCAGCACGGACGTCCGGCTTCCAGCTCGCGATCTCGCCTCGGGGGGACGCTGCGGCCAACAACGGAGCTGCCGCGGCCGCGATCAGCGCGACTACGATCGCGGTGATCGCGATGCGCCGGCTGTATCTCCTCCGCCACGCCAAGTCGAGCTGGGACGACCCGACTCTCCCCGATCACGACCGTCCACTGGCGCCGCGGGGACGGAAGGCCTGCGGGCTGCTGCGCGATCATCTTGCCGCGGAAGCGATCCTTCCCGAGGTCGTCATCTGCTCTAGCGCGACGCGGACGCAGGAGACGCTCGCCGCCGTGATCGATGGCTTCGCGAACGAGCCGTCGGTCTGGGAGGAGGAGCGGCTTTATGGCGCCGGCGCCGACGAAATGCTCGGCGTGATTCACGAGCTCTCGGGCGAGTTCAACTCGGCGATGCTGGTCGGCCACAACCCTGGGACCCAGCAACTGGCGGAGCTACTCGCCCGTGATACGGATGGGAGCGAGGCGCTCCTCGACCTCCGCCGCAAGTACCCGACCGGGGCGTTCGCAACGCTGAGCTTCGACGGTGAGTGGCTACGGCTCGGTCCCGGCGTCGCGGTCCTCGAGGCGTTCGTCAGGCCGGCCGATCTACGCTGATTTCAGGCCGGGCGAGGCGGCGGGCTGCCGCAGCTAGTTCCAGCCGGGGCCGTGCAGAGGCGGGTGCGAGACGATCGGCTTCAGCACCAACGCCTCCCTGGCCCGGTCGGCGATCCCGCTGGCGGTCAAGCCAAAATGCTCCATGCAGGCCTCGCCGGTGCCTGAGACTCCGAACTCGTCGCCCATCCCGACCGCGAAGATCGGGACCGGGTGCTGCTCGGCGGCGACGTGGCGAACGGCGTCAGCTAGGCCGCCGACAATCCGGTGTTCCTCGGCCGTAACGGCGACGCCCGTCTTGCCGATCGAGTCGAGGATTCCCTGGCTGTCGATCGGCTTGATGATCGAGACGTTGACCACCTCCGCCTCGACCCCGTCCTCGCGCTCGAGGGCCTCGGCGGCCTCGAGTGCGCGCCAGACCATGTGGCCGGTCGCGATCAGGCTGATGTCCTTGCCCTCGCGGACGACATCGACGCCGCCGCCGAGGCTCTCTGGGATCTCGTCGTAGACGGCCGGGGTCGCAGGCCGGCCAAAGCGCAGGTACATCGGCTCGTCGTGCTCGTAGGAGTGAAGGACCGCCCGGTAAGCCTGGTTGTAATCGGCGGGGACGATCACCTGCATCCGCGGCATCGCCCGCATCAGGGCGATGTCCTCGATCATCTGATGCGAGGCGCCGTCCTCGCCGAGCGAGACACCGCCGTGGCTGGCGCCGATCCGCACCTTGAGCTCGTTGTGGGCGATCCCGAGCCGGACCTGATCGTAGGCGCGGCCCGAAGCGAAGATCGCGAACGTGGAGCAGTACGGCACCTTGCCCGTCGCCGCCAGACCGCAGGCCATCGACATCATGTTCGCCTCGGCGGCACCACAGTTGAAGAAGCGCTCGGGGAACTGCTTGCCGAACTTGATCGACTGGGTCGAGACGGCGAGGTCGGCATCGAGAGCGACGACCTCTTCGTGCTGCTCACCGAGCGCGACCAGCGCGTCGCCATAGGCGACCCGGGTCGCGGCGGATTCGACTGCGGCGCCCATCAGCTCGGCTCTCCGTCCGCGTCGCCGGGCGCCGAGCCGAGCGCTTCGCTTTGGCGATCGAGGGTGGCCTTGAGCTCGTTGTAGGCCTCCTCGGCCAACTCCGGGGAGGGCGGCTTGCCGTGGAAGCCGAAGCGGCCTTCCATCGAGGAGACGCCGCGGCCTTTCTTGGTCTGGCAGATGATCGCCGCCGGGCCGTCGGCCTCGCGGCTCTGCTCGAGCGCCTCGACTACCGCGCCCATGTCATGGCCGTCGATCTCGACGGTCTCCCATCCGAATGCGGAGAACTTCGCGCGCATGTTGGCGATGTCCATGACCTCCTCGGTCGTGCCGTCGGTCTGCAGGTGGTTGTAGTCGACGATCGCGGTCAGGTTCTTAACCCCGAAATGCGGTGCGGCGGTTGCGGCCTCCCAGGTCTGGCCTTCCTGGCAGTCGCCGTCTGAAAGCAGTGTGAAGACGTGGGCCGTCTCGTCGAGCTCGTCGAGGCGGAGCGCCAGCGCGATCCCCAGCGACATCGAAAGACCCTGGCCCAGCGATCCGGTCGAGACCTCGACGCCGGGGGTGCGGTGCATGTCGGGGTGGCCCTGCAGCGCCGCGCCGATCTTGCGCAGGCCCATCAGATCCTCGAGCGGGAAGTAGCCCTGGCGGGCGAGCGCCGCATAGAGGATCGGGGCGGCGTGGCCCTTGGAGAGGACGAAGCGGTCGCGCTCGGGCCAGCTCGGATTCGAGGGGTCGTGGCGGAGGACCCGGTAGTAGAGAGCGGCGACGATGTCGGCGGCGGAGAGGGAGCTGTCGAGGTGCCCTGACTTGGCGACGGCGAGCATCCGCACGCACTCGAGTCGCAGCACCGTCGCCCAGCGCTCGATCTCGGCGATCGACGGCTTCGGGCCTGCCGCGCTGGTAGGCGGCGCCGGATCGGGGACGGGGCGGAGGTGGTTCACGGTCGGGAGAGTAGATGACTCCGGCTCGTGTGCTGCTGGTAATCCCATGGACGCCACCCTAGGTCCCGAGCCCGACGGCGCCGAGCTCCCCACGCGCCGCAAAATGCGGGATCGCGCCGCGTCAGGGGCGGATCCCCGGCACTCGTCAATGCCTCGAGGTTGGCGACCTACCGCTCAGCAGGCAGCCTCGACAGCCGCGTCGGCATCTCTGATAGCCAGCTTCGCTTTCTTGACCTTCTTCTTCGCCCTGGCGATCCTCTCGGCGTCGCCGGCGCCCTTTGCGCGCTTGAGCTTCGCCTTGGCCTTCTCCAAGTCCTTCCGTGCGGCGGCGGCCGCCGCTTTGGCGTCATCGCAGGCCTTCGCGTTCGGTGGCATGTCCGCGGGCGGCTTGTCGCCTGCGAGGGCGAGCTGCGCATCGACGACGGTTTCCGCCTCGTTTGCGACCGCAACGGGATCAGCCTCAGCCTTGGTGCTCTTGTCGAGATGGAACTCGGGCACGACGGGAGTCGGGTCTGTCCGGGAGCCACCGCAGGCGAACTCGACCTTGTAATCGCCGGGACTCAAGGCGCCGATCTCATACGTGCCGGCGGGAGATGTGTCTGCGCCGTACTCGACGAGGTCCCCGACCGTCGGATATGCGGTCACGCAGACACCATCGAGTGGCGCCCCGGCCTGGTCCGTGACCGTGCCGCTGATCGTGGCATTCATCTCCCCCTCATGGGAGGCGAATGCAGTCCACGATGCGAAGACCAGCAAGGCCAGAGTCGCCGAGAGGACCACGGCCGGCACGCGGACTGCCGTGGTCGAGACAGGGCTACCGAGAGTGGACCGAAGAGTTCGCATGATGGGCCTCCATTGATGGATTGACGAGCAAACCAACCCAGGCTCCCCAGCTCCCCAGGCGATGTGATCAGACTACCTTCGCAGGATGAGAGATCGTGCATGGAAGGCGCTGCCGTGGCTGGCGCTCACGCTCGCGGTGGGGATCGGCTTCCTGCTGATCGAGAGTGGCTCGGAGGAGACCGTGGTCGAGGCGCCAGGGGAGATTGTGGCGCCGGATCGCAGCACCCCGGCCGAGGGAGAGAGTGCCGGTCCGGCGGATCAGAATCCCCTGGCTGGTGGTGAGGGGCGGGCCGGAGAAGGCCTTCGGCCACCCGATCCGGCGGAGGATCGCGACCGCCTCAGCGCCGGCGCCGAGGCCGTCTATCGCGACTACATCGAGGCGATCAACGGCTCGGATGGACCGCTGCTGTGCACGCTGCTCGGCGAGGAAGCGGTCGAGGCGCTGGACTTGCCGGTCGAGGGGGGTGGCTGCGCGGGAGGACTCGCCGAGTCGATCGGCTACGCGGACCCTCGCGGCTTCCCGGTCTGGGAGGGGACGAGCCTGGCGAGCATCGACTTGGTCACCGTCGAGGCGGGGATGCGAGCGCGGATTACCGCGACGATCGTGACCACCTTCGCCGACCGCGACGAGCCCTCAATCGAGAGCGACATCGCCTACCTGGAGAGGATGGGCGGAGACTGGCGCTTCGTTAAGCCGAGCGCACCGATCTATCGGGCGATCGGCAAGCCCGACGTGCCGCCGAGCGTGATCGCGGCTCCGTGACAGCTCAGCGCTCGACCGTGACGATGCTGGTCGCGCCGTTGCGCTTGATCACGGTCACGTAGAGCCGCTCGCCGTCGAGCGCCAGAGACCAGAGGGTGCCGCGTCCGGTTGGGCGGCGGTAGACCGTCTGCCCATCCCCGGCGCCCAGGCCCGCGACCCGAACCCGCTGTAGATCCGCGGTCGTCTGCACGAAGGCGATCTCGCTGCCACGGATCGCCGGGTTGCTGAGCGCCTCGAGGCGGGAGGAGCGGAC
>Ga0136633_1002733_pt1 | contig 11981 bp, 11 predicted proteins | sample AntDrymeUQ832206_2_FD_105494 | JGI IMG/M metagenome (GOLD analysis project Ga0136633, IMG submission 105494) | Polar desert sand microbial communities from Dry Valleys, Antarctica - metaG UQ83 (22.06) | ecosystem: Environmental > Terrestrial > Soil > Desert | place: Antarctica: Dry Valley...
GATGCGCCCGAAGAGCACGCTGCAGGCCACGAACCACGCGACACCGAAGCCGATCGCGCTCGCGTAGCCCGGCGCCACGACGCCCGACCAGAACCAGACGCCGACGACAAGCGTCAAGACGACCAGCGGCGGCGCGAGCAGCTTCGCCGGGAGGGTCACGACGCGCGCAGATCCGCCCGCCCGAGCGACAACGTGAACGGCACGCACCAGAAGACGACGTCGTTGAAGCGCCGCAGGTCGACGCTGCGCGGGATCGTGAACTGGGCGTTGCCCTTGTTGCCTCTGACCTGGCCGAGCACGCGATGGTTGCGCGACTTCTCGATCTCGCCGTTGGAGCGCACCGAGCGCGGGACGAGGTAGAGCAGCACCTTGCCACCGGGCTGGATGCGGAAGTTCCTCAGCGTGAGCACCCGCTTGGCGCCGTCGATCTGCACGACGGCGGCGCGGCCGCTCGCCGCATGCGAGCGGTCACCGGGCTTGATCGTGCCATTGAGCAGTTCCACTCTGGCCGCCATCGCGCTCGCGACGGGGAGCGCGGCGAGAACGCCGGCGGTGAGCAGCAGGGAGAGGAAGACACGAAACTGTGGGCGCATTCGGGCAGTGTCCGCGAGACCGGGCTCGCGTTCCATGAACAACCGCGAAACGACGGGACCGGCTACGGGTAGATGCCGCGCATCCGGGCGGCTTCGGACACGCGCTCGATCGCCACCGACAGTGCCGCCATCCGCCAGTCGCAGCCGAGCCGGTCGGCGGCCTCCATGACGCGCCCGAACGCGGCCCGCAGCTGGCGGCGCAGGCGCTCCTGCACGTCGAGCTCGTCCCACGAGTAGCGCTGGTGGTCCTGGACCCATTCGAAGTAGGAGACGGTCACGCCGCCGGCGTTGGCGAGCACGTCGGGAACGACGAGGATGCCGCGCTCGCGCAGGATCGTCTCGGCCTCCGGAGTCGTCGGGCCGTTGGCGGCCTCGACGACGACCTGGCACTGCAGACGCGGCGCGTTCTCGTCGGTGATCTGGCGCTCGCGGGCGGCCGGGATGACGATCTCGCACGGGACCTCGAGGACGTCCAGCGGGCCGATCTGCTTGGCGTCGGGGTAGCCGTCGAGCAGGCCGTTGTCGGCCGTCCAGCGCGCGAGCCGCGCGATGTCGAGGCCGTCGGGGTCGTACAGGCCGGCGCTGTGGTCGGACACCGCGATCACGCGCGCGCCGATCGCGTCCAGCTCGTTGGCCGCGACGGCGCCGACGTTGCCGAAGCCCTGGATCGCGACGCGCGCCTCGCGCAGATCCATGCCGATGCGCTCGCAGACGGCCTCGGTGACGTAGACGACACCGAGCCCGGTCGCCTCGCGCCGGCCGGTCGTCCCGCCGAGCACGACGGGCTTGCCGGTGACGATCTCGAAGACCGAGTGGCCGACCATCTGCGAGTACGTGTCCATGAACCACGCCATCTCGCGCTCACCGGTGGCCATGTCCGGCGCCGGGATGTCGCGGTCGGGGCCGATCACGGGGATCAGCTCGGCGGCGTAGCGGCGCGTCAGGCGCTCGAGCTCGGGGACGCTCAGCTCGCTCGGGGTGCAGCGCACCCCGCCCTTGGCGCCGCCGTAGGGCAGGCCCAGCAGCGCGCACTTCCAGGTCATCCACATCGCGAGCGCCGCGCATTCCCCCAGCGAGACGTCCGGCCCGTAGCGGAAGCCGCCCTTCGTGGGGCCCATCGTCAGCGTGTGCTGGACGCGGTAGCCGGTCAGGCCGAGCACCTGCCCGGAGTCCAGCCGGACGGGGAAGTTCACGACGAGCGAGCGGCGCGGCTGGCCGAGCCGGGTGACGAACTCGGGATCGAGCTCCAGCAGCGCCGAGGCGCGGTCGAACTGGTCGTTGGCGATGCGGTACAGCTCGGACGCCCATTCGCGGCCGGGCACGACATCGTCGACATCGTCCTGCGTCTGGGTTGCCATCCAGGCAACGTATCGGCCAGGCATGGATGGCGCGGAGTGCTGACAGAATCTTCAACCGCGAGCGCGATACTCACACGATGGCCATGAACAGCGTCGAGGAGTTTCTGATCGCGGAGCGCAGCTACGGTGACGACGAGTCCAAGCTGTCGGTCGGCCTCGCCAACATCCATGCCGCCGTCCCGGACATCGCGGCCAACAAGGACAAGATCCTGCGGGCCGCGAGCATCCTCAAGCAGCGCGGCGTGAACATCGCGGTGTTCCCCGAGTTCTGCCTGTCGGGGTACTTCTGGGACGCGCGCGACGAATGCGTGGCCTACATGAACGAGGCCGTGACAGAGCAGCATCGCGACTGGATCGAGCGCGAGCTACAGCCGCTCATCGGCGGAGACCTCGAGGCGATCGTGCTCAACAACCTCACCGCCGCCGAGGAGCCCGGCCGCTTCCTCAATCGCACATTCGTCGTCGGCCGCGACGCGGACTACCTGGCCGACGAGAACACCTATGACAAGGTCTTCCTGCCGGGGATCGAGAAGGATCACACCGTGAGCGGTCGCGACGACCGCCTGGTCCTGCAGACACGCCACGGGCGGCTGGGTTTCACCACCTGCTATGACTACCTCTTCAGCGAGCTGCTGCGCGAGTACTCGATGGTGGAGGAGGTCGACGCGGTGGTGCAGATCGCGTCGTGGCGCGCCGCCGGGGGCCGTGACTACCCGGGCATGAACCGGCGCACCGACCACTACTACGGTGAGCTGTGGGACGCCGTCATGCCGGCCTCCTCGGCCACCAACCAGATCTGGACGATCGCGTGCAATGCCGTCGGTCGTCACGGCGTCACCGGCGCTGCCTTCTGGGGCGGCTCGGGCATCTGGGCGCCGTCGGGCATCTGCCTGATCCAGGCCTCGCATGTCAACGAGGAGCTCGTGGTCGTGCACAACGTCGACATCGAAGGCGCCCGGGAGTCCGAGAAGGACGACTTCGACTATGCCTTCGACTTCAGGCAGATCTACCGTTCGCTCGGGGACAGCAGCACCTTCACCCGCGATCTGGCCTGACGGGCCGGCAGCGACGACCGCCCCGCCGCCCAGCCGAAGGCGACCGGCGCGTCGCAGGTCAGGCGGCCCACAGCTCGCTGAGCCATGCGGCGCCCTCGTCGTCGACGACGCGGTCGGCCGCAGGCGCCGCCGGGTCGATCGGCGCGGGCGAGCAGACGTGAAGCTCGGCGGCGCGCCGCGCCGGCGTCGCCGCGAGAAAGCACGCGGTGCACAGCACACCGAAGCGCGCGGGCTTCTTGCAGCCATGCGTCTCGCAGCATTGGTCCCAGCGAAGCTGGACGCTCACTGGGCGACGGGATAGTGTCGCGGGCGCGTTGGAAAGCCTGCCTTTCCTGTGCCGGGGCCGGACGTGGCTGCGTCGCGGCCCCTTTTCGTGTTCCAGTGGACGAACCACTCGTACGAAGAGTAGGCGCCTGCGGGCGCGGTCACATCGACATCCGTACAAGATCAGTGCCTCTGTTTACCGACACAGTGGCACAGACACATACCGCAGCCGCGGATGCGCCGACCGTTGCGTGAAGCCCGGCCGGCGCGCGTACGCCGGCGACACTCGCCGGCGTACGCGCATTCACGTCGGCTCAGCGGCCGCCGCGTGCCTTCTTGCGCTTGCGCATGCGCAGCCAGCGCTTCAACAGCGCGATCACGACGCCGCCTGCAAGCGCTTCTCGAACGCCTCGAGCTGCCCGCTGATCTCGGCGGGCAGGTCGTCGCCGAACTTCGCCAGGAACTCGCGCACCTGCGGCAGCTGGGCCATGAACGCCTCCGGGTCGACCGTGACGACCTGGGCGAGATCCTCGTCGGCGATGTCCAGGCCGGCGACGTCGAGCTCGCCCGGAGCGGGCACGATCCCGACCGCGGTCTCGACGCCCTCGGCGGTGCCCGCGCAACGCTCGAAGACCCACTTCAGCACGCGCGAGTTCTCGCCGAACCCAGGCCACAGAAACCGCCCGCTGTCCGGGTCCTTGCGAAACCAGTTGACGTAGAACAGCTTCGGCAGTACCGCGCCCTCGCGGGTGCCGATATCGAGCCAGTTCTGGAAGTACTCGGCCATGTTGTAGCCGCAGAACGGCAGCATCGCGAACGGGTCGAAGCGCAGCTGGCCGACGCCGCCGGCCGCGGCCGCCGTCATCTCCGAGCTCATCGTCGAGCCCATGAAGACGCCGTGCTCCCAGTCGAACGCCTCGGTGACCAGCGGCACGACGGTCGCCCGGCGCCCGCCGAAGATCATCGCGTCGACGGCCACGCCCTTGGGGTCCTCCCACTCGGGCGCGATCGCCGGGTCCTGCGAGGCGGGCGTCGTGAAGCGGCCGTTGGGATGCGCAGCGGGCGTCTCGGAGTCGGGCGTCCAGTCGTTGCCCTTCCAGTCGATCGCGTGCGCGGGCGGGTCCTTCGTCATGCCCTCCCACCAGACGTCGCCGTCGTCGGTCAGCGCGCAGTTGGCGAACAGCGTGTTCTTCGCGACGGTCGCCATCGCGTTGGGGTTCGTCTCCTCCCCGGTGCCCGGCGCGACGCCGAAGAACCCGGACTCCGGGTTGATCGCGTAGAGCCTGCCGTCGTCGCCGAACTTCATCCAGGCGATGTCGTCGCCGATCGTCTCGACGGTCCAGCCCTCGAGCGTCGGGATCAGCATCGCGAGGTTCGTCTTGCCGCAGGCGCTCGGGAAGGCGCCCGTGACGACCTTCACCTCACCCTCGGGCGACGTGAGCTTGAGGATCAGCATGTGCTCGGCCATCCAGCCCTCGTCGCGCGCCATCTTCGAGGCGATCCGCAGCGCGAAGCACTTCTTGCCAAGTAGGGCGTTGCCGCCGTAGCCCGAGCCGAACGACCAGATCTCGCGCGTCTCCGGAAAGTGGACGATGTACTTCGTCTCGGGGTTGCAGGGCCAGGGGACGTCCTCCTGGCCCTCGGCGAGCGGCGCGCCGACGGAGTGCACGCACGGGACGAACTCCCCGTCCCCGCCGAGCACGTCGAGCGTCTTCTCGCCGACGCGGGTCATGATCATCATGTTCACCGCGACGCAGGCCGAGTCGGTCAGCTCGACGCCGATGTGCGCGATCGGCGAGCCGAGCGGGCCCATCGAGAAGGGCACGACGTACATCGTGCGCCCTTCCATGCAGCCGTCGAACAGGCCGCCGAGCTTCTCGCGCATCTCGACCGGATCGGTCCAGTTGTTCGTCGGGCCGGCGTCGTGCTCGGTCTGCGTGCAGATGAACGTGCGGTCCTCGACACGCGCGACGTCCCCGGGGTCCGAGCGCGCGAGAAACGAGTTGGGGCGCTTGGCGTCGGCGAGCTTCGTGAACGTCCCGGCATCGACAAGCAGCTGCGTCAGGCGGTCGTACTCCTCTGCCGAGCCGTCGCACCAGTGGACGTCCCTGGGCTTCGTCAGGGCCGCGACCTCGTCGACCCAATCGATCAGCTTCTGGTTCTTCGTCGGCACGGTCGTCGTCTCGTTCACGCCTTCATCCTCGCCTCGTCGCAGTTGTCGCGCGCCATTGTCGCGCAAGTTCGCTGTCAGTGGTTGTCCCGCTGCGACAAGTCGCCCCCGGGCCGCAACTTCGGCGCCAATGATGGGTAGGAGTGCTCGAGGCACGATCCACAGGGCCGGCGGCCGGCATCTCGCCACCGCCAGAAATCAGCAGCGTCCTCGCCCCCGCGAGGGCCACATATGCGCAACGCCAGCCGCGGACGGGGGTCGAGCGACGCGCAAACCCGGCCCACCACCAACCGGAGGAGCATCCATGCAGACACCCCATCAACCGATCGAAGACCACGCGCCGGCGCGACGCCGGCTGCTCGGCCGCGCGCCGCGCACGCGCTCGGTCATCGCCGCGACGGGTCTGCTCGTCATCTGCATCAGCCCGTTCGCCGCCGCGAAGACCGGCAACAACCTGCGTGAGGGCCTGCGCAACGGCACGGCGACGGCGGAAACGCAGATCATCGGCAACCTTGGTTCGACGACGGCGCCGACGGGTGGGTTCGTGACGCGCCAGTCCAACCTCTCGTCCAGTGGCGGCGGCGCGATCTACGGCTGCCGCTCCAAGGCCGGCGGCACCGCCGCCAAGCCCACGCCGCAGAACCCGTGCATCCGCGCGAACAACCTGTCGACCGGATTCGCGTTCGAGTTCAACGCCGCCAACGGCAATGCCGCCGGACTCATCACGGTCGGCCCCGGCGGGGACACGAAGAAGCCGTTCACGACGAACGCCACCGGCGTTGCCACAGGCCTGAACGCCGACCGGCTCGACAACCTCAACGCGGCGGACATTCTCGCCGCCGCCGCCGCCGACGCGACGACGAAGTCCAACAACGCCAAGAGCCGCTGGGTGCTGATCGGCCTCGACGGCGCGATCGAGGCGCAGTCCGGTGGCTTCACCGTCGTGACCGCCTACCCGCAGGGCACCCCCACGGGCACGGGCGCGGCGCGTTACAACGTCTACATCGATGCGGGCGACGATCTGTCTGACAACGGTCTCAACGCGACGATCGCGTTGCAGAACCAGGTCGACCAGGGCCCGCCGGCCACGCCGAACAACGGTACCGTCGATGCCCCCGACATGAACCCGGAATTCAGCGGCGAGGTCTCGATCGCCAAGTGCCTCACCCCGGGGCTGGTCGCATGCGCACCGGCCGGAACGGCGAGCAACAACGTGCTCGTCGTCAGTCCGCGCAACAGCGACGGAACGGGCACCGATCCGGGCGAGCGCAAGCGTGTCTACGTGTCGGTGACCGGCTGACCCGCAGGCACGGTGCAGGTGCGAGGGGGCGCCACCCGGCGCCCCTTCGCCGTGTCGCTACTCCACCTGCGCCTCCGCGGGTTCGGCCGCGCCGTGCTCGCGCCGCGGCACAAGCACGAGGCGCTTGAACTCCGCCACGAGCACGCCGTCCTGGTTGAGCACGCGCGTGTGCACCCGCACGGTGCCACGGTCGAGCTTCGTCTTGGACTCGCGCTTCTCGAGCACCTCGGACTCGCAGAACAGCGTGTCGCCGTGGAACACCGGCGCCGGGTGCTTGAGCTCCTCCGTCATGAGGTTCGCGATCGCCTTGCCGCTGACGTCCGACACGCTCATGCCGAGCGCCAGCGAGTAGACCATCGGACCGACGACGACGTTGCGGCCCTGCTGGGACGCCTGCGCGTAGACGTCGTTGACGTGCAGCGGGTGGTGATTCATCGTCAGCAGGCAGAAGAGGTGATCCTCTGTCTCGGTCACCGTCTTGGCCGGCCAGTGCTTGTAGATCGCGCCGACCTCGAACTCCTCGAGGTAGCGGCCGTAGGGGTGAGCGCCGGACGCCTCGCGCTCGGCCTGGTCGGTGGTGAAGTCGTCGCTCATCGTTCTCCTTGGGTCGAGCAGCCCGCGGATCATGCCGAACCGCGACGGCGGGTGGCACCCCAGCGCTCGGCGCCGTCCCGCGTGCGCACACGGACGCGGACTCGATAGGTTCCGCCAGACGAGCACACGCCGCCCCGACGATCCCTGGAGAGTCACCACGTGAGGAACCCCCGAGCCTTCTTCAAGCCGCTTGCGATGGGCGCGCCAGACCCTCTGCACGAGATCCCCGTGACGCCGTCGCGGATGATCCACTTCCTGGACTTCTCCAACGAGAAGATGGTCGCCAAGGCGCCCGCCATCGCGGCCAAGGTCGACATCCTGCTCGGCAACCTCGAGGACGCCGTGCCGGTCGAGCGCAAGGAGGCGGCGCGCGAGGGCCTCATCACTGTCGGCCGCGAGATGGATCTCGGCGACACCGCGCTGTGGACGCGGATCAACTCGCTCGAGTCGCCGTGGGTGCTCGACGACCTGACGCGGATCGTCGGCGAGATCGGCCACAAGCTCGACGTCATCATGGTCCCGAAGGTCGAGGGGCCGTGGGACATCCACTACATCGACCGACTGCTGGCCCAGCTCGAGGCGAAGGCGGGCATCGACCGCCCGATCCTCGTCCACGCCCTGCTGGAGACCGCGCTCGGCGTCTCGAACCTCACCGACATCGCGACCGCGAGCCCGCGCATGCAGGGCATGAGCCTCGGCCCCGCCGACCTCGCCGCCAGCCGGCGGATGAAGACGACGCGCGTCGGCGGCGGCCACCCCGGCTACCTCGTGCTCTCCGACCCCGACCCGGAGAACCCCGATGCGCCGCGCGTGACCGCGCAGCAGGACCTCTGGCACGACTCGTTCGGGCGCATGGTCGACGCCTGCGCCGCGGCGGACCTGCTGCCTTTCTACGGCCCGTTCGGCGACATCAAGGACGTCGCCGGCTGCGAGGCGCAGTTCCGCGCCGCGTTCATCATGGGCTGCGTCGGCGCCTGGTCGCTGCACCCCGTCCAGATCGACATCGCCAAGAAGGTGTTCTCGCCCGACCCCGACGAGGTGCGGTTCGCCAAGCGCGTCATCGAGGCGATCCCCGACGGGCGCGGCGTCCACATGATCGACGGCAAGATGCAGGACGACGCGACGTGGAAGCAGTGCCGCGTGATGGTCGACCTCGCCGAGATGCTCTCCAAGAAGGATCCGGAGCTGGCGGTGGCGTACGAGATGGAGGGAGCGCCGGCCTGACCGTCGGCGCCACTCGCCGACGAAGTCCTCGGGACCCACCGACGGCGTGAGACCGCTCGTCTTATAGGGTCCACGCCGAACGAGGACAGCCCCAACCGCAGGTCAGGAGCAGATGCGTCTCTTCGAGTACGAAGCCCGCGAGATCGTCAAGCGCGCCGGCATCCCGGTCACCGACTTCGGCTTCACGACGGACGCCGCCGAGGCGCGCGTGATCGCCGAGCGGATCGGCGGCCCGACGGTCATCAAGTCGCAGGTGCTGACGGGCGGGCGCATGAAGGCCGGCGGCGTGAAGTTCGCCGACACACCGGAGGAGGCGCAGGCCCACGCGGGGGACATCCTCGAGCTCGAGATCAACGGCCACATGCCGCGCGGGGTACTTGTCGACCCCAAGGCCGACGTCAAGCAGGAGTACTACGCGGGCGTCGTCTGGGACGGGACGGCGAAGAAGCCCGTGATCCTCTTCAGCGACATGGGCGGCATCGACATCGAGCAGGTCGCCGAGGAGCACCCCGACCACGTCGGGCGCGTGCACATCTCCAACCTCATGCCGATCTCCGACTACCAGGCCAAGGAGTGCATCGCCCAGACGGGCGTCACGGGCAAGGCCCTGCAGCGGCTGACGCCGATCGTGCGCCGGCTCGCACAGCTGTTCGTCGACCACGACATGGTGCTCGCCGAGATCAACCCGCTCTGCGAGATGAAGGACGGCACGTTCGTCGCGCTCGACGCGCACATGGACATGGAGAGCGAGGCGCGCGGGCGCCACAAGGCGCTGCTGAAGGATCTCGGCGTCGGCGACGACGAGACCCGCATGGCGCGCGAGCCGACGGAGTTCGAGCTCGCCGGCGAGGAGGTCGACAGCGCCGACCACCGCGGCGTGGCGGGCAACGTGACGGAGTTCGACGGCAACATCGGCCTCGTGATCGGCGCCGGCGGCGGCTCGCTGACGCTCTTCGACGCCGTCCGCGCGCACGGCGGGGAGCCCGCGAACTACTGCGAGATCGGCGGCAACCCGTCCGTCTCGAAGACCTGCGGCCTGGCGAAGCTCGTGCTCACCAAGCCTGGCGTCGACAAGATCGCGGTGATGATGTCGATCGTCTCCAACACGCGCGTGGACATCGTCGCGCGCGGCGTCATCAAGGCCTGCCTCGAGCTCGGCTTCGACCCGGCCGACAAGATCGCGATCTTCCGCATCCCGGGCGCCTGGGAGGAGGAGGGCTTCAAGATCCTCGAGCAGTACGGCATCGAGTACGCCGATCGCTCGGTCTCGATGCACGAGGCGGCGCGGCGCGCCGTCGCGAAGATCGCCGGCCCCGGAGCAGTGACGTCATGAGCATCCTGATCGACGCCGGAACGACGTTCATCGTCCAGGGCATCACCGGCCGCGAGGCCGTCAACCTCACGCGCGAGTGCCTGGACTACGGCGCGGGCGCGAAGATCGTCGGCGGCGTCACGCCGGGCCGCAAGGGCCGCGACGTCCACGGCGTCCCTGTCTACGACACGGTCGCCCAGGCCGTCGAGGCCCATGGCAGCCCGATCTACGGCTCGGTCGTCACGGTGCCCCCCGCGTTCACGAAGGATGCGGTGTTCGAGGCGCTGCAGAACGACATCAAGCTCGTCGTGATCGTCACCGAGCGCATCCCGCGCCGCGACGTCGCGCAGATGGTCGAGCTGGCGAACTTGCGCGGGGCGCGGATCATCGGCCCCAACTGCCTGGGGATCATCGTGCCCGACGTCATCAAGATGGGCGGCATCGGCGGGCCGGCGAAGAACGCCGCACAGGCCTACTCCCCCGGTCCGATCGGCGTCATCAGCCGCTCCGGCGGCATGACCACCGAGATGTCCTCGACGCTGACCGCCGCGAGCCTCGGCCAGTCGACAGCCGTCTCGATCGGCGGCGACGCGATCATCGGCTCCAGCTACGCCGAGCTCATGCCCCACTTCGAGGCCGACAAGCAGACGCACGGCATCGTCATCTACACCGAGCCCGGAGGCAGGATGGAGGCCGAGCTCTCCCAATGGGTGATCGACAACGACTGCCGGATGCCGATCGTCGCCTTCATGGCGGGGCGCTTCATGGACGAGATGCCGGGCATGAGCTTCGGCCACGCGGGCACGATCGTCGAGGGCAAGGAGGACACGGCGGCCGAGAAGATCGCCCGCCTTGCCGACGCCGGCATCACCGTCGCGGAGGAGATCTCCGAGATCCCGGAGATCATGAAGTCCAAGCTGCCGGCGCATGTCGAGCACAAGCCCCCGCCCGGCGTCAGCACGCCGGCGTGGACGCGAGGAGGAGCCTCATGAGGACCGACGGCATCTTCATCGGCATCGAGGTTCAGGACGACGCGCTCGCCGGCGAGCCACGGCTCGCCGGCCACCTTGCCCAGGTCTGCCCCGTGGACATCTACCACGAGGTGAGCGACGGCAAGCTCGAGATCGTCGAGCGCAACGTCGACGAGTGCGTGCTGTGCAGGCTCTGCCTGGATCTGTCGCAGCTCGACGTCGGCCAGGACGCGGTGCGCGTGATCAAGCTCTATGACGGCGGCGCGACGCTGGAGTAGGCACGCCGTGCTCGATGTGGGAGCATCGTCTGATGGGGCTCTTTGACCGCATCAAGGATCTGACAGGGCAGCCGCCCCCGCCGGTGCCGGACGGAAACGAGATTCCGCCGTGGCTGCGCGACGCCATGGTGCCGGGGGCACACGCGCCGGGCGACCCGGCGGCGCCGGGTGCGGGCGCCGTCGGCGGACCTGCGGACCCCTACCGGCGCCGTCCGACCAAGATGGCGCGATTGCCCGCTGAGCAGCCGGCGCCGGCGGCGGACGCGCCGCACCCGTCGCTGGCGTTCGCGCCACCCGCGTACAAGCCGCCGCCGTCCGAGCAGCCCGCACCACCCGCGTATACGCCACCCCCGCCACAGCAGCCTGCACCACCCGCGTACACACCGGCGCCATCGGAGCCGCCGCAACAGCATGCGCCGCCCCCGCCGCGGCCCTGGTTCGCCAAGACGCTGCCGCCGGAGCAGGAGGGCGGGCCGGTGCCCTGGTTCGCCCGCCAGCAGTCTGCGCCGGCAACACCAGCACCCCCGGGACCTGCACCCGCGCCTCCCGCGTACACGCCGCCGCCACAGCCGGCGTACACCCCGCCGCCGGTACAAGCCGCCGCTGGGTCTCCGCCAGCACCGCCACCGCCGCCGCTTCCTCCGGTACAAGCCGCCCCCGCGCCACCGGCCTACTCACCGCCTCCGCAACCGGCGCAGGCGAGCGCCGGCGATCTCGCAAAGCGGCTCATCGACCTCACCCTGGAGAACTGGCGCAGCTACCCGTTCGAAGACGAAACGCTGTCGCTGCTGCAGGCCGGCCTGCCGTACCTGACCCAGCGCGAGTGCTCGAAGGACGCGATCGTCGCCGGTCAGACGGCCGC
>Ga0136633_1002734_pt1 | contig 11976 bp, 15 predicted proteins | sample AntDrymeUQ832206_2_FD_105494 | JGI IMG/M metagenome (GOLD analysis project Ga0136633, IMG submission 105494) | Polar desert sand microbial communities from Dry Valleys, Antarctica - metaG UQ83 (22.06) | ecosystem: Environmental > Terrestrial > Soil > Desert | place: Antarctica: Dry Valley...
CCACGTCGCCGGCGCCGTGGCCATCCTCCGAGGCCTGGGGGCCAACGCCGGCCAGGCCGCCGACCTGCTGCGATCCACGGCCCGCCGCTCGGGCGGCACCAGCCAGGGGGCGGGCGTGATCGACGTGGCCGCCGCCGCCGCCGCCTACCAGACGCCGGCCCCCGCCCCCACGACCTCCACCACCAAGGCGGCGGTCAAGCCGCCCCCGGGCAAGCAGGTCACGCCGCCGGGGGGCACCATCCCCCCGGGGCAGGTCGTGCCCCTCACCCCGAGCCCCACCCTGTTCGGGGATGAGCAGTCCGAGCTGGGCGTCGACGAGGAGGCGGTGGTGCCGCCAGGCGCCGAGGAGTTTGCCGACGGCCCCGGGGAGGGCGGCGGCGGAGGCGGGAGGCTCATCGGGGGCCGGGAGCGGCCGTGGGGAACCCTCACCATCGGCTTCGGGCTGCTCTTCGGGGTCGGCAGCGGCCTCAGCCTGACCTTCCGACGCCTGGCCGACGCCCCCATCTGAGGGCCTGGGTAGCGTCGCCGGGGTGCACCCGATCGAGCGGCTGCGCGCCGTGGCCAGGTCTGGCGGCCTCGGCCTCGACGAGCTCGTCCTGGACGCGGCGATGGCGCTGGCCGGCTTTGCCGACGATCCGGCGGGCCTGGTCACCGCCTGCCGAAGCCTGGTCGACCGCCACCCCGCCGCCGGCCCGCTGTGGTCGCTGGCCGCCCGCGTCCTGTCGGCCACCGACCCGGCCGAGGAGGCGTGGCGGGTGGTGGAGGAGGTCGAGGCCAACAGCACGGCCCCGGCCCTCTACCGGGCCGTTCCCGACGGGGCCCAGGTGCTGGTCGTCGGCTGGTCCGACGGCCTTGCCGCCGCCCTGGGTCGGCGGGGAGACTGCCGCCTGCTGGTGGCGGACCCGGCCGGCACCTTCACCGGCCGCCTCCGGGCACGGTTGCAGGCCCACGTCGAGGAGGTCCCCGACGCCGGGATCGGGGCCGCCGCCGCCCACGCCGATCTGGTGCTCTTCGAGGCCCAGGCCATGGGGGGTGACGGCATCGTGGCCATCGGCGGGACGCGCGCCGCCAGTGCCGTGGCCGCAGCCCTGGGCCGACCGGTCTGGGCCGTGGCTGCTGCTGGCCGGGTGCTCCCGGCCGAGCTGTGGCAGGTCCTCTCGGGTCGGGTCAGCGCCAGCCCGGAGCCGTGGCTCGAGCCGGACGAGATCGTCCCGGTCGCCCTCGTGGCCGGGGTGGTGCGGGCCACCGGGCTCCTCGTCCCCGGCGACGCCATGGCCCGGCCAGACTGCCCCTTCGCCCCCGAGCTGATCCGCCGCCTCGACGCACCCGGCAGCCACCGCTGACCACGGCCAAGGCCCGAGGATCCTGCAGCATTTGCTGGGCCAACCGGCCGTCCCGGTATCGTGCTGCGCAGTGGCCACGGACCCTTCGGCGGACCTCATGCTCACCCCGCTCGGCGGGCGAGCACGGGAGGTCCGGGCGCTGCTCACCACGTTCCATCTGCTGCTGGTGGCCTTCGACCCCTACGAGGAGCAGTCGAGCTGGCTCCTGCCCACGGCCACCCGCCTCCTGCGCACCTTCGACCAGGCCGACGTGCGGGTGGCCGTGCTCGTCACCGCCGAGCCGGCCGACGCCCGCCTGTGGCTGGGGCCGCACGCCGCTGAGTTCCGGGTCTTTGTCGACCCCGACCGCAGCGTGGTCAAGGGCTTCGGCCTGAAGGAGCTGCCGGCCATGGTGTTCCTCGGCATGGACGGCACGATCATCCAGAGCGCCGAGGGGTGGCAGCCGGGCGACTGGCGCAAGGTCACCGAGAAGGTGGCCGAGATCACCCGCTGGAGCGCCCCGGTGGTGCCCGAGCCGAAGGACCCGGCCCCCTTCGCCGGCAGCCCGGTCTAGAGGTCGGAGTCAGACCAGCCCGGGCCTGGTGAGGCGCAGCACGTCGAGGGCCTCGTCGACCCGCTCGGGGGGCACCAGCTTCTGGTCGAGCACCAGCTGGCGCACCGAGCGCCCGGTGGCCAGGCTCTCCTTCACCACCGCGGCGGCCACCTCGTAGCCCACGTGGGGGGCCAGGCTGGTGACCACCGCCGAGCTGGCCTCGGCATAGGTGCGGCACCGCTCGACGTCGGCCACGATCCCGTCCACGCAGCGGTCGGCGAGGAGCCGGCTGACGTTGGCCAGGAGCCGGATCGGCTCGAGGACGTTGCGGGCCAGCACGGGCAGCATGACGTTCAGCTCGAAGTTGCCGGCGGCCCCGGCGAAGGTGACGGTGGCGTCGCTGCCGATGACCTGGGCCACCACCTGGCACACCGCCTCGGGCAGGACCGGGTTGACCTTGCCGGGCATGATCGAGCTGCCCGGCTGGAGGTCGGGCAGGTGGATCTCGGCCAGCCCGCACCGGGGGCCCGAGCCCATCCAGCGCAGGTCGTTGGCCATCTTGTAGAGGGACACGGCGATGACCTTCAACACGCCCGACAGCTCGACCAGGGCGTCGCGGGCGCCCTGGGCCTCGAAGTGGTCGGCGGCCTCGGTGAAGCGGACCAACAGCCGCGCCGACAGCTCTTCGAGGACTAGGTCGACGAAGCCGGGCGGGCAGTTGAGGCCCGTGCCGGTAGCCGTGCCCCCGAGGGGGACCTCGGCCACCCGGGGCAGGCAGCCGGCCAAGCGCTCGACGCCCTTGTCCAGCGCCGAGGCGTAGCCGCCCAGCTCCTGGCCGAGGGTGACCGGGGTGGCGTCCATCAGGTGGGTACGGCCGGCCTTGACCACCTCGGCGGTCTCGTCGGCCTTGGCCCGCAGCGCGGTGGCGAGGTGGCCCAGAGCGGGCACCAGGTCGTGGACCACCGCCGTCGCGGCGGCCACGTGGATGGCCGTCGGGAACACGTCGTTGCTGGACTGGCCCGAGTTCACGTCGTCGTTCGGGTGGACCCGGCGGCCCAGGGCGGCCGAGGCCAGGCTGGCCACCACCTCGTTGGCGTTCATGTTCGAGGAGGTGCCCGAGCCGGTCTGGAAGACGTCGATCGGGAAGTGGGCGTCGTGGCGGCCGTCGGCCACCTCGTCGGCGGCGGCGGCGATGGCAGCGGCCACCTCGTGGTCGACCCGGCCCAGCTGGGCGTTCGCCCGGGCCGCGGCGGCCTTGAGGGCGCCGAGGGCGTGCACCAGCCCGGCGTCGAGCGGGGCGCCCGAGATGGGGAAGTTGGCGATGGCCCGCTGGGTCTGGGCCTGCCACAGCGCGTCGGCCGGCACCTCGACCTCGCCCATCGCGTCGTGCTCGAGCCGGGTGCCGTCGGTCATGGCTGGGCACCGTACCCACGCCTAGTAGCTGAGGAGAATCTACAGGTGGTTCGCCGACCTGATCGTGGACTCGGCTGGTACTCGGCGGCCTGACGGAGGCCAGACGCGCCGTATGGTCCACCGGTGGCCCGCATCCATGCTCCTGAGATCGTTGGCGGAGTCTGGCTCAACGTACCGGAACCTCTCTCCATGCTGGCGCTGCGGGGGCGGGTGGTGGTGATGCACTTCTTCACCGGGTCGTGCGTCAGCTGCCAGCGGATGGTGGGCGAGCTGCGGGAGTTGGAGTCGCGCTCGGGCGGTGATGTCGTGGTCGTCGGCGTGCGGGTGCCGCGCTTCGATGCCGAGCGTTCAGAGGAGGCGCTGCGGGCTTCGGTCGAGCGGCTCGGGATCACCCACCCGGTGGTCGACGACCCCGACGGGGCGACCGGCGAGCGCTACGGGGTGAAGGCGTGGCCGACGGTGGTCGTGGTCGACCCCGACGGCTACGTGGTCGGCGCCACCCGGGGCGAGGGCCACGGTCCGGCGCTGGAGCAAGCGGTGGCCGCCACGCTCGCCACCCAGACCGGCCCGGAAGCGCCGCCCCTCGCCCGCCAGATGCTGAGTGCCCCCGGCGGGGCGTTGGCCTGGCCGGCCAAGGTCGCCGTGCACCCCGCCGGGCTGGTGGTGGCCGACACCGGGCACGGCCGGGTACTGGTGGTCGACCTCGACGGCGTGGTGCTGGAGGAGCACGACGATCTCCGCGGGCCCACCGGGGTGCGGGCCCTGGCCGACGGCACGCTCCTGGTGTGCGAGCGCGACGCCGACCGGGTCGTGCGCATCCCGGGCGGGGGCGGACCGCGGGTCGAGCTGGCAACGATGGCGTCGCCCTCCGACATCGCCGTCGCCACCGACGGCACCGTGTTCGTGGCCGAGGCCGGCCGGCACCGCATCTGGCGCATCGAGGCGGGGGCGGCGCCGGCCGTCGAGGCCGGCACCGGCGAGGAGGGCCTGGAGGACGGCCACGGCCCGGCGGCGCTGTTCGCCCAGCCGTCGGGCCTGGCCACCGGGCCGCTCGGGCTGTTCGTGGTCGACGCCGAGTCCTCGGCCCTGCGGGTGGTCGATGCCGAGCACCGGGTAGCCACGATCCTGGGCCAGGGCACGGCCACGTGGGGCGACGCCGACGGCACCATCGCCACCGCCCTGCTGCAGCACCCCGAGGGGGTGGCCTGCGCCCCCGACGGGTCCAGCGTCTACCTGGCAGACACCTTCAACTCCTCACTGCGCCTGTGGTCGGGGGTCGACGGCGAGCTGCGCACCCTGGAGGTGGACGGCCTGCTGGAGCCGGGCGGCCTCGACGTCCTGGCCGACGGGCGCCTGGTGGTGGCCGACACCGGGCAGCACCGGGTGGTGGTGGTCGACCTGGCCGCCGGCACCGTCACGCCACTCGACATCCGGCCCGCCGCGACACCGTAGGGTCGGCCACCGATGCTCGCCGTCGTCAGCGCAGGAGAGGGCCGGGTCGAGGTGCGGGACCGGCCCGATCCCGTTCCCGCCGTCTCCGAGGTGGTGGTGCGGGTGAAGGCAGCCGGGCTGAACGGGGCCGACCTGCTGCAGGCCCAGGGCCTGTACCCGGCGCCCCCGGGGTCGCCTGCCGACATCCTCGGCCTCGAGCTGGCCGGCGAGGTCGATGCCGTCGGCCCCGGCGCCACCCGCTTCGCCGTGGGCGACAAGGTGATGGGCGTAGTGGGCGGCGGGGCCCAGGCCGAGCGCTGCGCCGTGCACGAGCGGTGCCTGGCGGCCGTGCCCACGGGGCTGGCGTGGACCGAGGCCGGCGGCTTCCCCGAGGCCTTCACCACCGCCCACGACGCCCTGTTCAGCCAGTGCGGGCTGGCCATGGGCGAGCACGTCCTCGTCCACGGCGCCGCCGGCGGGGTGGGCACGGCCGCGGTGCAGCTGGCGGCCCTGGCCGGCGCCCGGGTGACGGCGACGGTGCGCAACCCCGACCTGCGGGGCGACGTGGTGCGCCTCGGCGGGCCCCGAGGCTGGGTGAAGGCGGTCGACCCCGACGACTTCGAGGACGGCGGCCCCTACGACGTCATCCTCGAGCTGGTGGGCGCCGGAAACCTGGCCGGAAACCTCCGGGCCCTGGCCACCGGCGGCAGGATCTCCATCATCGGCGTGAGCGGTGCCGGCAGCCGGGCCGACATCGACCTGCGGGCCCTGATGGCCAAGCGGGGCCGCATCCACGGCTCGACCCTGCGGTCACGGTCTCTGGAGGAGAAGGCCGAGGCCTGCCGGCGCATCGAGCGCCACGTCCTGCCGGCCCTCGCCGTCGGCGAGGTGCGAGTGCCGGTGGCCGCCGCCTTCCACCTCGAGGAGGCCGCCGCCGCCTACGCCCGCTTCGCCGACGGCGCCAAGCTGGGCAAGATCGTCCTCGAGATCTGAGCAGCGTTCAACGCTGGAGCCGGCACAGCTCAGCCAGGCCCGCTGAGATCGAGGCGGATCGTCCGGTCGGCCACGACCAGCTCGATGGCGCCGGCGGCGGTGAAGGTCCGCTTCGTCGTGAAGTCATGGGCCTCGAAGACGGCCTCGGCCACTGATCCGGGCGCCGGGAGGTCGACGAGCAGGTAGAGGCCGGCGCCACCGAGGCGGTAGTCCGACAGCTTGCGAGAGCGGTCCACAGCCCTGGTCGAAGGGGAGCCGACCTCGACGACCAGCAGAGGAGGAGGCTGGATGTGGAGCTCTCGGGTTCGCTTCCAGTCCGCGGCAACCACGGCCAGGTCGGCCACGTTGACGTACCCGCTCCCGCCCGGCACCTTCCACGCCAGCCCGTTCGAGCGGACGCATCCCGCCGGCAGGGCCAGCTGCCGGACAGCCTGGTCGTGCAGCACGGCCACGGCCGTCTCGTGGGCATCGGTGGCGGGCGACACGATCAGGCTCCCCCAGGGGTCCAGCTCCAGGTGGGTGATCCCCAGCTCGTCCCGGAGCCAGTCGAGATCCTCGACGCCATACCCGCCGGGCGTCACCGCGATCGCCATCAAGCAAGCCTATCCAGAGGATTCGCCTGCCTCACACGGCGATGGCGGAGGTGCCGGTGACCAGGCGGCGCAGGGAGAGCAGGGCGCTGACCCGCTCGATCTCGGTGACGGTGAAGCGGTCGGGCAGCGGCCGGGCCACCAGCGCCACCCGGGCCGGCTCGAGCCGGGCGTCGGGGACGGCCAGCAGCCACACCTCAGGGGCTGTCACCGGGCCGAGGGCGGCGGGGGGATCGGTGGTGCGGTGGCTGACCGGGCGGCCTCGGGCCAGGGCCAGGCGGGCCGCCTCGACCGGCCGGGCCTGTCCGACGTCGGCCAGCCACACGTTCGAGCAGCCGCACACCTCGGCCACAGCCCGTTCCAGCTCGTCGTCGACCCCATAGGGGCCGGCCGAGGTGAGGGCGCAGGCCCAGCGCAGGGCCCGCACCACCTGGTCGGGCACGTCGGCCCCCGGCTTGGCGCTGAGCAGGACACCGGCGTCTGCCGTCTCCAGGGCCCGGGCCACATCGGCCGGCACTACCTCGTCGGGCAGGTCGACCAGCAGCTCGTCGACCACCGCGGGGCCGTCCACCTCCTGCACGTCGATGGTCAGGACGTTGCCGCCCAGCTCGCCCACCACCATGCCCACCCGACCGAGGGCCCCGGGCCTGTCGGGCAAGGCGATGCGCAGACGAGAGCGGTAACGCACCCTTCGGAGGCTACGGACGGGGTGTTTCCCCTCCGTTACGGGCGGGGCAACAGTCCGCGACCCCGAACACCCCTACTCGGCCTCGGGCTCCTCGGCGGTGGCCAGGGCCGAGCGCACCTCGCCGACCCGGAACCGGCGGTGCCCGCCCAGGGTCTTCAGCGCCGTGAGCTTGCCCGACCGCGCCCACCGGGTGACGGTTTTCGGGCTGACCCGAAACATCCGAGCCACCTCGGCGGGGGTCAACAGGGCATCGTCAGCGAAGCTCTCGTCCACGCCGAACGTTCCTCTCAAGATGATCGAAGACACGCTCTCGACCTACCCCAGACCCCACCCGGCCTAATCCCCCGCAAGCGCACAGAACGCTCTGACCCTCTGCGAGACTGAGCGGCCTTGCCCCTCATCCACGCCCTGCTGCTCGGCCTCACCCAGGGGCTCTCGGAGTTCCTGCCCATCTCCTCCTCCGGGCACCTCCTGCTTGTCCCCTGGCTGTTCGGCTGGAAGGACTTCGCCGGAGCCGGCGGCAAGGATCTGGAGAAGGCGTTCGACGTCGCCCTGCACATCGGCACCGTCGTCGCCCTCCTCGCCTACTTCCGCCGCGACCTCGTGCCCCTCGCCGCCGCCGGCCTGCGCAGCACCCGCCGCCGGGCCGTGCAGACGTCGGAGGAGCGCCTCTTCTGGCTCCTGATGCTGTCGGCCGTCCCCGGCGTGATCACCGGGGCCCTGCTGGACAGCGTCATCACCGAGAAGCTGGGAGCCGAGTGGCTGATCGGCCTGATGCTGGCGGTGTTCGGCGTCGTCCTGTACGTCGCCGACCGCCGCCCGGCACAGCGGCCCGACGCCGAGTTCTCCACCCGCGACGCCCTCCTCATGGGCGCGGCCCAGGCGGTGGCCCTGCAGCCTGGCGTCAGCCGCTCAGGGGTCACCATGTCGATGGCTCGCGGGCTGCGGTTCGACCGCAACGCCACCGCCCGGCTCAGCTTCCTCATGTCGATCCCCATCACCGGCGGCGCCGTGGCCTACAAGGTCGGCAAGCTCTTCGTCCTCGACGGCGGCATCCCCGACGGCTTCGCCGGCGCCTTCGCCCTCGGCATCCTCACCTCCGGCCTGTCCGGCTTCGCGGCCGTCGCCTTCCTCATCAAGCTCCTCCGTACCCGCACTTTCACCCCCTTCGTCGCCTACCGGGTCGTAGCCGGCCTGGCCGTCGTCGCCTTGGCGGCCAGCAGCCTGCGGTGAGAACCTCCAGCCCATGAAGCCCGCCCTCAGGATCGTCGCCATCGTCGAAGCGGTCAGCTTCCTGCTGCTCGTGGTGGCCGTGGTGTTCAAGTACGGGCCGCCCGACAACGAGGCCGGCGTCAAGGTGATGGGCCCGGTGCACGGCACCCTGTTTCTCATCTTCGTGCTGCTCACGATCATCGTCGCCGCCGACGAGAAGTGGCGCCTCAAGCGCACCCTCCTCACCCTCCTCTGCGCCGTTATCCCCCTGGGCGGCTTCATCGCCGACCGCAAGCTCATCGACCAGCCCGCGGCGGCAGCAGCCTGAGGCTTGTGTTCGTGAGCGATCATCCAGAATTACTTTCAGCCCCCGTAGCGGGCGGAGAGCGGCTGGACCTTCTCCGGGTGGGTCTCGGCCAGGCGTTCCAGGAACACCTCCTTCGTGCCGGGCTTGAGGTGGAGGCCGACGCTTGACACGCCGACGGCGCCGGCCGCCACCAACGCCTGCACGACCTCGTCCAGCCTCCTCGTCGAGGGTGCCGATCGACAGGTTCACCCGAGCGTCGGTGACTGCGGCGGCCGCCTGCAGCAGGTCGAGGTCTCGCAGCACCAGCGTCGACTTGGTGGGCAGGCTGAACGGGTTGGCCCGCTCGACCAGAGCGCCGAGGATGCCCTGGTACAGGTGGTACTTGCCCTCGCAGCGCTGGTAGGGGTCGGTGTCTGAGGCGACTAGCTCGTCGCCGGCCCAGCGACGAGGCCACGGCCGCCACGTCCAGCTGGCTACTCTCAGGGAACGTGCGTTCGGTCATCGTCGGTGGTGACGGCCTGCCCCGCTGCTGGTGGTGCGGCGACGACCCCACCTACGTGGCCTACCACGACCACGAGTGGGGACGGCCGCTGCACGACGACCGGCAGCTGTACGGCCTGCTCGTGCTCGAGGGCTTCCAGGCCGGGCTGTCGTGGATCACCATTCTGCGCAAGCGGCCGGCGTTCGAGCGGGCCTTCGCCGGCTTCGACCCCGAGGTCGTGGCCTCCTACGGCCCGGCCGAGCTCGACCGGCTGCTGGGCGACGCCGCCATCGTCCGCCACCGGGGCAAGTGCGAGGCGGCCATCGCCAACGCCCGAGCCACCCTGCGCCTGTGGGAAGCCGGCGAGAGCATCGACGGCCTGTGCCGCTCCTTCGCCCCGCCGCCCCGACCCCGCCGCCTGCGGGCCGAGGACGACTACCCGGCGCTCACCCCGGCCTCCACCGCCCTGGCCAAGGTGCTGCGCCGCCGAGGCTTCCGCTTCATCGGCCCGACCGTGGCCTACGCCCACCTCCAGTCCGCCGGCTTCGTCGACGACCACCTCGAGGGCTGCTGGGTGCCCGATCCCCCGCCGGCCCGTCACGGGGCCGGCTGAGCCCACTGCCATGGCCGATTCTGGCTAGCCGAAGATGTCGCCCCCATGCGACCATCGGGTCCGTGCCCGCCGCCGCCGCCGCCACCGATCACGAGGCCCGGTACCGGGCCGTGCAGGCTCGGGACGCCCGGTTCGACGGGCGGTTCTGCACCCACCTTCGCCCTCTGGGCGGCCTGGACCACCCACAAGGAGAACCGATGAACCTGCCGCTGGTGGCCGCCACCCACCTCACCCCCGCCGGACCCGTCACCCTCATCACCGGCCCCGAGGGTGTCTGCGCCGCCGGCTTCACCGCTGACCTGGCCCTGGTCGCAAACCTGCGCGGCCCCTCTCATCGCCAGGCCGAGGTGCGGCTGGTCGACGACGCCGGCGACGCCTCCAAGGCCGTGCAGGCCTGGGCCGAGGGCGATGTCGAGGCTCCCCTCGCCGTTCCCGTGGCCCTGGAGGGCACCGCCTTCCAGCGGGCCGTGTGGGCCGCGCTGCGCACCATCCCCGCCGGCCGACCGCTCACCTACGCCGGACTGGCCGGCGCCGCCGGACGGCCCTCAGCGGTGCGGGCGGCCGGTCGGGGCTGCGCCACCAACCGGGTCTCGCTGTTCGTGCCCTGCCACCGGGTCGTCCCCGCTGCAGGCGGGTGCGGTGGCTTCCTGTGGGGCCCGGATGTGAAGTCGGCGCTGCTCGACCACGAGAGCGAGCAACGCCGAGTCGACAAGCTCCGGCCTCGATGATCTCGCCAGGGTCACAGTGCCCCCGGTGGGACTCGAACCCACACTGAAGCCCTTTTAAGGGGCGCTCCTCTAACCGGTTGGGATACGGGGGCGCCTCCGGAAGGTTACGCCGCCGGCCCTCACGCCGCGAAGGTGGCCGGCTGGCCACTGGACCGGGCGATCTCGGGCTCGGGCCGGTCGAGAGCGGCCCAGGCCGAGGCCCGCAGGCGGGGGCGGATGGCCCGGGCCGCCGCCCCGCCCAGGCCGTTGGCCACCACCACGCCCTCCACCATCGCCTCGACCACCGTCGGGGTAGGCACCCCGGCCCGGCGCACGCTGATCCTGGCCCCGCCCGGCCAGCGGGTGATGGCCCGCTCCACCCCCGGGCTGCGGGGCGGGCAGCGGAACGAGGGCACCAGCAGACCGTGGGCCGAAGCCACCGCACCCACGGCGCGGGCCACGGCGAGGAAGCCGGGGGCACTGAGCGGATCCATCGCCTCGGAAGGGTACGGACCGCTGTGACAGCGACGGAGGGGGGGCCGGTACCCTCACCCCCAGTGGCTGGAGACCGACCGGTGGCCGAGGAGGAGCGGTCGGGGGCGCTGGTCCCGATTCGGCCGCCGGCCCCGCCTGCGCCTCCGCTGGTCGACCCCCGCCTGTCCGACGTGGACGAGTGGGGCCGCTCCGAGCGGGCCCGGGCCCTGGTACGCCTGCTGTACGACCCCATCTACCGCAGCTGGTTCCGGGCCGAGTGGGAGGGCCTCGACAAGATCCCCACCAGCGGCGGCGCCCTGCTGGTGGCCAACCACGCCGCCGCCATCCCCTCCGACGCACCCGTCCTCATCCACGGCATCGAGACCGAGCTGAAGCGCCCCGTCTACGCCCTGGGAGACTTCCTGTTCCGCCGGGCGCCGGTGGTCGGCACGCTCTGGAGCCGGCTGGGCGGGGTCTCGGCCCACCCGGACAACGCCTACCGCCTCCTGCGCCAGGGCGAGCTGGTGCTGGTGTTCCCCGAGGGCACCAAGGGAACGGCCAAGACCTACGACAGCCGCTACCGGCTGCGCCGCTTCGGGCGGGGCGGGTTCGTCGAGATCGCCATGCGGGCCGGCGTCCCTGTGATCCCGGTTGCGGTGGTGGGGGCCGAGGAGTCGATGCCCACCCTGTGGCGCTCGCCCACCCTGGCCAAGATCCTCGGGCTGCCCTACTTCCCCGTCACGGCCAACATGCTGCTCCTCGGCCCGATCCTCGGGCTCGTCGGCTACTTCCCGGCCAAGTTCAAGCTGCGGGTCCTCGACCCCGTCGGCTTCGACGTGCCCCCAGACCAGGAGCGCTACTCCAAGAGCCGGGTCATGGACGAGGCCGAGGCCATCAGGGTCTCGCTGCAGGAGGAGCTGCACGACATGCTCCGCCACCGCCAGTCGGTCTGGCGCGGCTGATGGGCCTGTCGGAGCGGGGGGCCGGCCGCAGGGTCCTGGTCACCGGGCTGTCGACGTTCTGGGGCGGCAGGGTGGCCCAAGCGCTCGAGGCCGACCCGTCCGTCGAGGTCATCATCGGCCTCGACACCGAGGAGCCCACGGTCGAGCTCGAGCGCACCGAGTACGTGCGGGCCGACCAGAGCTACTCGATCCTGAGCCGGCTGGTGCGGGCCACCAGGGTCGACACGATC
>Ga0136633_1002735_pt1 | contig 11973 bp, 11 predicted proteins | sample AntDrymeUQ832206_2_FD_105494 | JGI IMG/M metagenome (GOLD analysis project Ga0136633, IMG submission 105494) | Polar desert sand microbial communities from Dry Valleys, Antarctica - metaG UQ83 (22.06) | ecosystem: Environmental > Terrestrial > Soil > Desert | place: Antarctica: Dry Valley...
AGCGCGCCCGAGAGGATTTGAACCTCTGACCTCCCGCTCCGGAGGCGGGCGCTCTATCCACTGAGCTACGGGCGCGTGCTCCAAGCAGGCTACAGCGCCAGGCCAGGTCCCGGGCGGCGGGCGGGGCGATGGTGGCGGCGCAGCGCGAACGTGACGCGGATGCCCTCGAGCGAGATCCGCAGCGTCATCTTCGACGCGCCGGCGACGCGCTCGGAGAAGACGAACGGCACCTCCTCGATGCGCGTGCCCTGCAGGTGGGCCAGCTGGGTCGTCTCAACCTGAAACGCGTAGCCGGCGCTCAGCAGCTCGTCCATGTCGATTGCCGCCAGGCAGTCGGCGCGCCACAGCTTGAAGCCGCCGCTGAGGTCCGAGAAGGGCAGCCCGAGCGCCAGGCGCGAGGCGCTGCAACCGACGCGGCTCAGCGCCAGGCGCGTGCGGCTCCAGCCGTCGGTCCCGCCGCCGGGAAGGTAGCGCGAGCCGAGCACGAGGCCGGCGTCGCGCTCGACGAGCACGCGGCGCATCTCGGCGAGCTTCTCCGGCGGGTGCGAGAGGTCGCAGTCCATCTGGCCGATGACGGCGTAGCCCTGGGCCAGGCACCACCCGAAGCCCGCGCGGTAGGCCATGCCGAGGCCGTTCTTCTCGGCGCGATGCATGACATGCATCCACGGCCGCTGCGCGGCGAGCCGCTCGGCGAGCTCGCCGGTGCCGTCGGGTGAGCTGTCGTCGACGATCAGCAGCTCGAGGCCCGAAGGCGCGAAGCGCTCGACGAACAGCGGCAGCGCCTCGAGCTCGTCGTAGGTCGGCACGACGACGATCGTGCGCGCGTCGCGGGCGCCGGTGGCGGCGACCGGGCGTAGGCCGGGCGCGCCGGCTGCGGCCCCTGCGCGGGCGGCGGATTCGGCGGCGGCGCTCACCTGGGCGGCCGAGCGCTCGCGGCGCGTCAGCACGATGGCCGCGAGCTCGGCGATCGCCACGGCGAGGAGCTCGCCCGCGAACGAGACGACGCGCAGGGCGAGCGCGATCGATGCCGCCGCGCCCGCGCCGATCGCGCCGGTCAGGCCGACGACCAGCACGGCGTCGCGCGGGCCGAGGCCGGCGGGCAGCAGCGGCAGCAGCACGCCGGCAACCCACGACAACGCAAACGCTCCGAGCAGCAGGAACAGGCCGGGGGCCGCCGTGCCGAGCAGCCCGTGAGCCAGCAGCCACGCGCCGGCTGCGGTCGTGGCCCATCCGGCGAGGTCGATCGCGATCATCAGGCCCAGCGTGCGCTGGCGCAGCGGCCCGGCGACCGTGACGCCGCGGCGCGCGGCCCAGCGGGCGACGCGATCGCCGAGCCAGGCGGGGCGCAGGGCGAGCGACGCGGCGCCGGCGACCGCGAGCAGGCCGAGTGCCACGAGCGGTGGATGGACGCCGGCGAGGATGAAGCCGGCGACCGCCGCGACCGTTCCGGCGGTCACCGACGCGAGCTGCTCGTAGCCGGTGGCGGTCAGCACCTGTGGCGTCGTCGCGGCGAGACGCTCGCGCTCGCGCACGCGATAGGCGAAACCGACGGCGCCGCTGGGCTCGTAGCGCAGCAGAAACGAGCGCGCCCAAATGCGCAGTGTGGCAGGAAGCGGGGCGCCCGCTCCGAGCCGGCGCAGCGCGATGCGCAGCGTCAGCGCCTGCAGCAGCGGGGCGACGGCCAGCAGGGCGGCCGCGCCGGCGAGCGCCCAGGGGTCCAGCGTCCACCGCACGGCGGCGATCGCCTCGCGGTTGGAGGCGAGCGTCAGCGCCAGGCCGACGACGAGCGCGATCCCGGCGACAAGCCGAAAGTGCTTCCAGGCCCAGCTTCCCGCCGTCCTGCATCCCTGCTTCATCGCACGCATGTCGGGTTCCTCTCGTCGACCGGTGTTGACCGCTGGTCGATAAGACACCGAAGTGCGATCACGGTTACACCGCGATTACACCGCGGGGGCCCCCTCAGGGCCCGGCAGCCCGCCGACCCGCGCCGTGCAGAACGCGCAGCGCGTGGCCGCGACGGGGATGTCGCTGAGGCACTCGGAGCACGGGCGCGTGGTGACGTCGACAGGCGTGCTGGGCTGCAGGCGGGCCATCAGCGCGTTGACCGGCTTGATGACGAAGAAGAAGATGACCGCCGCGATGATCAGAAACGCGAGCAGGGCGTTGATGAAGTCGCCGTACAGGAACTTGCTGTTGTTGATCGAGAACGTGAGGGCGGCGAAGTCCGGCTTGCCCCCGATCGCTCCGATCAGCGGCGTGATGAGGTCCTTGACGAACGCGGTCACCACGGTGCCGAATGCCGTTCCGATCACGACGGCGACCGCGAGGTCGACGAGGTTCCCGCGCAGGATGAACTCCCGAAAATCCTTCAGCATCGTGGCGCCCCTAACGTGACGGATGGCACGGGTGATCCGCGCGCCCACCCTAACCTAGCCCGCAGTACGCTCGCCAGAGCCATGGACCTGTCGCTCTTCTTCGCCGGCACCGCCGGATCCGTGCCGTCCGCGCGCCGCGGGCTGCCGGCGCTGCTGATCCGCCGTGGCGCCGAGCGGATCCTCGTCGACTGTGGCGAGGGGACCCAGCGCCAGCTCGTCAAGTCGGTCGGGCTCGCCGACCTCACCGACGTGTTCGTCACGCACATGCACGCCGACCACTGGCTCGGGCTGCCGGGAATGCTGAAGTCCTTCGAGCTGCGAGATCGCGAGCGGCCGCTCACCGTCCACGGCCCGCCCGGCATGAGCGCGCTGATGGAGCGGCTGCGCCCGATCTACGGCCGGCCGCGCTACGGCCTGACGCTGCGCGACCTCGAGCCGGGCGAGGCCGTACGGCGCGAGGACTTCGAGATCGTCCCGTTCGCCGTGCGCCATCGCGGCGTCGCGTTCGGTTACGCGCTGATCGAGGACGCGCGGCCGGGGCGCTTTGACGCCGAGCTCGCCGAGCGCCTCGGCGTCACGCCGGGCCCGGACTTCGGGCGCCTGCAGCGCGGCGAGAGCGTCGCCGGGGTGAGCCCGGAGCAGGTCGTAGGGGCCGCGCGCGCGGGACGCCGGATCGTGATGACCGGCGACACGGCGCCGACGGACGCCGTCGTCGTGGCCGCTCACCGCGCCGACGTGCTCGTCCATGAGGCGACGTTCGCCGACGCCGATGCCGACCGCGCCGCCCAGACGGGGCACTCCACGGCGCGCCAGGCCGCACAGGTCGCGGCCGATGCCGAGGTCGGCATGCTCGCGCTGACGCACCTGTCCGCGCGCTACTCCGGCGGTGAAATCCGCCACGAGGCGCGCGCGGTCTTCGCCGGCACGGAGGTCCCGCGCGACTTCGACACGATCGAGGTGCCCCTGCCCGAGCGCGGCGGGCCCGAGCTCGTGCGCTGGGAGCCGCGGCGCCACGCGCCACCGGCGGCGGCCGCGGCCGGGGCGGACGTACGGGCTGAGGGCTGAGCCACCCGCCCCGGATTTGGCGGACGGGTGGTGGCGCTGCGTCAGCCCGCGAGGTCCCGCCGCCGGAAGGACAGCGAGGCGACCGTGGCGGCGACGACGACGTACAGCGACAGCAGGAGCGCCGCATGGCCGGTGGACACGTCGTCGGTGCCGCCGACCGCCCAGCTCTCCAGCAGCAGGCCCGGAAACCACTGCACGGCGCTGCTCCAGACGTCCATCGTGATGTGCTCGATCGGACCCGACCACGCGATGCCGATGCCGAGCGCGAGCGGCACGGAGCGCAGCAGCACTGCGAGCGTCGCGCCGAACGTCGCCCATGCGCCGACGCCCAGCAGGGCGCTGCCGTAGGCCGACGCCGCCTCGCCGGCGCCGTCGAGCGTCAGCCACGACGAGGTCGCGATGTCCTGCCCGGGCGCGAGCGCCAGCGAGGCGCCGATGCTCAGCAGCTCGGCGACGGCGAGCACCGCGCCCGCGAAGACCAGCAGCGCCGCCATCTTGCCCGCGAGCAGCCCCATGCGGTGCGGCTGGCGCATGAGCAACGTGCGGAAGGTCCCCTGCGAGAACTCGCCGCCGAAGTTCGCGATGAACAGGACGAGCATGAGGATGCCGAGAAACGACATGCCCGTCGAGAACGCCTCGACCGCGCCACCCGACGAGGCCAGCGACTCGAGCGTCGGCCCGCCGCGCCCTGGTGGACCGCCGGTCGTCGCGGGCTCGGCGGACAGCAGGACGGCGACCGACGTGATCAGGGCGAAGGCCGCAGCACCCGCGGCCGCGCCGATCAGGACGCTGCGACGGCGCAGCTTCAGCATCTCTGCACGGAACGAGCGGGTCATCGGTCTCCTCCGTTCACCATGGCGAGGTAGCGGTCCTCGAGCGTCGTCTTGACGGGGCCGAGCTCGACGAGCACGATCCCCTCGGCGTTCGCGGTGCGGTTGATCGTGGCCGCCAGCCCACGCGGCTCGGAGCCGTTGACGGTCACGACGAGCTCGCCGCCTGCGACCTCCGAGTCGTGGCCCGCGGCGTTGAGCAGGCGCTCCAGGCGCGGCAGGTCGGCGTCGTGCTCGGGGACGGCGACGATCGCGCTCGCCGAGCTGGCCAGCAGGTCGGCGGCGGGACCCTCGTAGACGAGCGTGCCGTGGTCGATCATCACGAGCCAGTTGCAGACCTGCTCGAGCTCGGCGAGCACGTGCGAGGACACGAACACCGTGCGGCGGCCGTCGGCGAGACGGCCGATCAGGCCGCGCATCTCGTGCACGCCCGCGGGGTCGAGGCCATTGGTGGGCTCGTCGAGGATCAGCAGGTCGGGATCGCCGAGCAGCGCGGCGGCGATGCCGAGGCGCTGCTTCATGCCCATCGAGTAGCCGCGAAAGCGGTCCTCGCCGCGCGCGCCGAGCCCCACGAGCTCGAGCAGCTCGCCGATCTGGCCGTGGTCGTGACCGCCGGCGGTGGCGACGACGGCGAGGTTCTCCGCGCCGGTCAGCCGCGGGTAGAAGGCGGGGCCTTCGATCAGCGCGCCGACGCGCTGCAGGTACGCGCCGGGGTCCTCGAGCGGGTGGCCGAGCACGCTGCCCGTGCCCGTGGTGGGGGTGACGAGGCCGAGCAGCATCGCCATCGTCGTGGTCTTGCCGGCGCCGTTGGGGCCGACGAATCCGGCGACGACGCCGGGCGGGACCTCGATCGTGAGGTCGTCGACCGCGACGTGATCGCCGTAGCGCTTGCTCAGCCCTTGCAGGCTGATCGTGGGGGGCTGGTGGGTCATGACCGGCATGCTCGCCGTGGCGCGCCGCCCTGTCGTCGCCCCGGCGGCGGCTCTGCGTGTACGCAATCGGACGTAGACGGGCGGGCGCGGGCTACGCCGCGGGCCGGCCGGGCGCGACGATGCCGCTCTCGTAGGCGAAGACGACGAGCTGTGCGCGGTCGCGCGCGCCGAGCTTGATCATGGCGCGCGAGACGTGCGTGCGGGCGGTGGCCGGGCTGATGACCAGCCGCTCGGCGATGTCGGCGTTCGACAGCCCGCCGGCGACGAGCCCGACGATCTCGCGTTCGCGCTCGGTCAGCTCCGCGAGCAGCGCGGCCTGCGGCGCGTCGGGTGACGACCCCGAGGCGAAGACCTCGACGACGCGCCGCGTCACGCTCGGCGACAGCAGCGCCTCGCCGGCGGCGACGACGCGGATCGCCTGCAGCAGCGCGGCCGGCTCGGCGTCCTTGAGCAGAAAGCCACCCGCGCCGGCGCGCAATGCGTCGAAGACGTACTCGTCGACCTCGAACGTCGTCAGGATCAGCACGCGGACGTCGCGCAGGTCCGGGTCGGCGGCGATCTGGCGAGTGGCCTCGAGGCCGTCCATGACCGGCATGCGAATGTCCATCAGTACGACGTCGGGTCGCTGCGCGCGGACCGCCGCCAGCGCCTGCTCGCCGTCGGTCGCCTCGCCGGCGACCGTCAGATCGGGCTCTGCCTCGATCAGCGCCCGCAGCCCGCCGCGGACGAGCGCCTGATCGTCGGCGAGGACCACGCGGATGCTCATCGCCGGCGGTCCGGCAGCAGCGCCCACACCCGAAAGCCGCCGTCGGGGCCGGCGCCGGTCTCCAGTCGCCCGCCGAGCGCAGCCGCGCGCTCGCGCATGCCGGCGATGCCGCTGCCCTCGCTCGCGCCGTTGTGGTGTCCGGCCCGCGGGCCGGGGCCGTCGTCGAGCACCTCGACCTCGAGCGCATCGCCCTCGCGCGCCATGCGTACGCGCGCGCTGCTGCCCGTGCCGGCGTGGCGCGCGACGTTCGTCAGCGCCTCGCGGATGATGCGATAGCCGGCGGCGGAGACGTCGTCGGCGACGGCGTCCGCACCCGCGGTCTCCAGGTCGACCTCGACGCCGGCCTCACGCAGCGACGCGACGAGCGCGGGCACGGCGGCGAGCCCCGCCGCGGACGCCGGGGTCGCGGGCGTGCCGTCGGGATCGCGCAGCAGCGCGAGCTCGGCGCGCAGGTTGTCCAGCGCCTCGCTCGAGACCTGGCGGATCGCCGCGACGGCTTCCCGCGCCTGGTCGGGGCGGGTCTGGAGCAGGTGTGCGGCGACGCCCGCCTGCAGGCTGATGACGGCCAGGCTGTGGCCGACGACGTCGTGCACCTCGCGCGCGAGGCGCAGCCGCTCCTCGGCGCCCACCCTGCGCGTCTCCTCGTCGCGCGTGCGCCGCTCCTCGGCGGCTCGCTCGGCGAGCGCGGCGGCCTGCCCGTGCCGCGCGCGCACGGCTTCGCCGAGCAGCCACGCGCCCACGAGCCAGACGCCGGCGAAGACGGCGATCGACCACTCCCACCCGTCGCGCGTGGCCGTCGCGAGGGCCAGCGCCGCCACGCCGCCCGCGGCGCTCGCGAGCCAGACCCGGCGCTCGCCGACCGCCACGACGCGCGCGAGGCCGAGAAAGGCCGCGACGTAGATCGGCCCGCCGCCGTAGCCGCGCAGCAGGTAGACGACGACGCAGGTCAGCGCGAGCACGTAGCTTGCGTACGGGTGCGGCCCGCGCAGGGCGAACGACATGCCCGCGCCGACGAGCAGCAGGTATGCCAGCGCGTCGAGCGCGCGCGTCCCCTCCTCGCCCGCGACCGCATGGGGGGTCACGAGCACGAAGAACGCCGTCAGCGCGATGCTCAGCGCCAGCGCGCGCGCCTGGGGGGCCTGCTGCTCCACGCCCGTGCACGCTAACCCCGCGGACGGCGCTGCGCATCCGTCCGCGCGCGCATCGGCGCGTACGTCGGCGGGCGTAGGCGGGCGGCGCGGCGCGCGGTCCCTTACGGGATGGTGACGGTGGACGCATCCGGCGTCTGAGAAGGCCAGTGGCGGGCACGATCTCGCTCAGGCACGATCTCGCTCAGGCGCGATCGCGCGTTCGCAGGTCATCGACGATTCGGAGCGACCCGCATGACTGCACAGACATTCGATGTGATCGTGATCGGCGCCGGGCCGGCGGGCGAGGCGGCGGCCGGACGCCTGGCCGACGCGGGCCGCCAAGTTGCGATCGTCGAACGCGAGCTCGTGGGCGGCGAGTGCAGCTTCTATGCGTGCATGCCGTCCAAGGCGCTGCTTCGCCCGCAGGAGCTGCTGACCGAGGTCGCGCGCGTCCCGGGAGCCGCGGGAGCCGCGGGCGCGGCGGTCGACGTCGCGGCGACACTGGAGCGCCGCGACGAGATCGTCCACCACCTCGACGATGCCGAGCAGCTGCCGTGGCTGCAGGAGCGCGGCATCACGCTCGTTCGCGGATCGGCGCGGCTGGACGGCGAGCGGCGGGTCCTCGTCGGCGACGAGCAGCTCGAGGCCAGGGAGGCCGTCGTCGTCGCGGTCGGGAGCACGGCGGCGATGCCCCCCATCCCGGGACTTGCCGACATCGGCGCATGGACCAATCGCGAGATCACGACCACGAGCGAGGTGCCCGGTCACCTCGTCGTGCTCGGCGGCGGCGTCGTCGGCGTCGAGATGGCTCAGGCGTGGCGCTCGCTCGGGTCGCGGGTCACGGTGATCGAGGCGGCCGATCGGCTGCTGGCGCGCGAGGAGCCGTTCGCCGGCGAGCAGGTCGCCGAGGCCCTGACCGAGCGCGGCGTGGACGTGCGAACCGGTGTGCGAGCGGCCGCGGTGGCGCGCGGCGAGGACGGTGCGATCCGCGTCGAGCTGGACGGTGGGGGCGAGGTGACGGGCGACCGGCTGCTCGTCGCGACCGGGCGCAGGCCGGCGACGCACGGCCTCGGGCTCCAGACGCTGGGTCTGGACCCCGGCCGCCCGATGGAGGTCGACGACGCGCTGCGCGTCGCGGGCCACGAGTGGCTCTACGCCATCGGCGACGTCAACGGCCGGGCGCTGTTGACGCACATGGGCAAGTACCAGGCGCGCGTAGCCGCCGACCGCATCCTCGGCGACGCGCAGGCGCGCGTCCAGGTCGACGGTCCGCTCTCGCCGCGCGTGATCTTCACCGACCCGCAGGTCGCGGCGACCGGACACACGCTCGCGTCGGCGCTCGAGGCGGGGCTCCCCGTCGAGGAGATCGACCTGCCGACGTCGGGGACCGCGGGCGCGAGCTTCTACGGCCGCGGCGCAACGGGCACGACGCGCTTCGTCGTCGACACCGAGCGCGAGATCCTCGTCGGCGCCACGTTCGTCGGGCCCGAGGTCGCCGAGTTCGTGCATGGCGCGACGATCGCCGTCGTTGGGGAGGTCCCGCTGTCGCGGCTCGTGCATGCGATCCCGGCGTTTCCTTCGCGCAGCGAGCTGTGGCTGAAGTTCATCGAGGCGTACGGCCGGTGAGACGGCGGTACCCGGACTCCGTGACGTAGGACCGACGGCTTGACAGCCCGCCAACTGGGGAGCCACGTACGCAGCGCGCGCCAAGGCGTCCTGAACCGAGTCGCAGGTGAGCGCCCGGGTCCGCGGATGCTCACGACGATCCCATGAAGCGTTCACCTCCGTCCCCACGCCCGACGGATCGCGTACAGCAGCCCGGAGATCACGAACAGCGCGGCGGTCAGCGCGGGCCAGCGCTCGAGGTAGACGTCGGTGTCCAGTCCAGAGGCGCCGAAGTACCAGCTCGCGAATCTTGACGATGGCGTAGCCGGCGATGACGAAGCTGGCCAGCGCGGCGAGCAGGTGCAGCGGGCCGGCGCCATAGATCCGGGCGAATCCGCGCACGGGCTACGCGCCTCGGAACGTCATCGTGGCGACCCACTTCGTGTTGTGGACACCCGGCAGTCCGGGCACGATCACCCGCGCCGGGAAGCCGTGATCGAGCGACAGATCGACGCCGTTGACCTTCAGCGCGAGCAGCGAGCGGGGTTCGGTGAACTGGTTGACGTTGAGCGTCGCGTCGCGGAAGGAGCCCGCTTCCTGCAGCGACTCGACGGTGAGCTCCGCGGCGTCCTGCGCGCCGACCAGTCGAGCGAGCGCCGCCAGCGGCACCCCGGTCCAGGTCTGCGTCGTCGTCCAGCCCTCGACGCAGGCGATCGGCAGCTCGTGGGTGGCCTGCTCCATCGTCAGCAGCTCGTCGCGCGTGAGCGTCTCCTCGCGGCGGCCCGTCACCTTCAGCGTCCAGGTGGGACCGGCCGCTGTCGGTGAGACCCCTGCCGATGCGGCGGTCTTGTTGATCTGGAAATCGTTGGGACCTGAGCCGTACTCGCGTCCTCGTGGCGCCAGCACCGCGAGCTTGCGAAGTGGACCGCCGATCGATTGCCCCGCCATCATGATCGTCAGCCCGAACGATGTGCTGGCGACGACGGCGACGAAGCCGCGCCGGGAGATCGTGGGGGGATCCGGATCGGTGGCCACGCTCTCGCTCGCCGAGGGTGCCTCAGCCCGTGTGCCTGCCAGATCCTGACGCAGCGGGCGCAGGACCCCGTTCTCGCGAAAGGCCTTGCGCATCACTCCCAGCTTGAGCGCGATGTGAAACGCCAGCGCCCCGAGGAAGATGAACGAGGCGTAATAGTGCGACGGGACGAATGAGAAGTTCCACGGGTAGTAGATCTGGATGTTGAAGACGCCGGTGACGAAGACGAAGAGCGCGCCGCCCACCAGCAGGGCCAGGCTCAGACGCTCGATCGCATGCGCGGGCGAGCGCACCGCCGGGCGCTCCCAGAGCTTCGGGATGACTGCCCAGAGCTTGGCCAGCAGCAGCGGCGCTGCGGCGAAGCCCGCGACGACGTGCAGCCCCTGGTTGACCGCGTACAGCCATGCCCACCCGGTTGGCCAGTCCAGTGCCCGGTACACCGGGGCAAGCAGTCCGTCCGAGCCGCCGATCGCATTGCCGGGCAGCTCGGTCTCGTAGGCCACGTGTGAGAAGAAGCCGGTCAGCGCGGTGATGACGATCAACGGGAGCAGCGCCGCGCTGAGCAACGAGGCGAGCCACGGCCCGCGCAGCGGGCTACGCCAGAACGCGCGGTCGAAGGGTCCGCGGCCAACGGATCGAGGGACCATCAGTTCGCGGCGGCACGATGTGCAGGATGCGGTCGTCACCGCTGTCGGGCGAGCCGCGCCCGTCGCGGTTGCTCGTCAGGACGAACAGTGAGCCGTCCGGCGCCTCGACGACCGTGCGCAGCCGCCCGAAGCGACCCGTGAACAGCGCGCGGTTCAGCGTCGGGCGCCGTCCGTCGAAGCGCACGCGGCGAAGCTGCGCGCCGCGCAGCGCAGCGAACAGGTAGTCGCCGGTCCAGCTCGAGCCCGGCAGCGTGACGAACGTGGCGCCCGACGGCGCGATGCTCTCGGGGTACACGAGCAGCGGAGCCCGGAAGCCGGGGTGGGCGCGCCCGCGCACCCGCGGCCACCCGTAGTTGCCGCCGCGGGTGACGAGATTGACCTCGTCGTCACCGTCGGGTCCGTGCTCGGTGGAGAACAGGCGTCCGGTGCGCGGCTGCCAGTCGAAGCCCTGGGCGTTACGATGCCCGAGCGAGAAGATCTCGGCCGTCCCGCCGTCGCCGCGGTACTCGCGCGGATCGAGTCGCAGATACTTGCCGTTGCGGCTGCGCCGGTCCTGAGCGACCTTCATTCCCGATGCCGTCGTGAAGTAGAGGTAGACGAAGTCGCTGCCGTCGCCGAAGCGCGGGTCGATCGCTACGCCGAGAAGCCCCCCTTCGCCGCGGGCCGACACCCGGATGCGCGCCAGCGGCTGACGCCGCAGGCGACGGTCGCTCGAGAGCAGGCGCACGCGGCCCGCCCGCTCCGTCACGAGCGCGCGTCCGTCGGGCAGGAAGGCGATGTCCCACGGCACCTCCAGGCCCGTGGCGATCGTGCTCACCCGGGCCCCCCGCGCGAGCGCGCCAGCCGCCGCTGGGCGCTGCGAGCCTCCGGCGTCGTGCTCTGCGGCGCGGATTCAGGCCGCTCGGTCGCCACCCGTTGGGTCGGAGCGAGATCGCTTCTCGCGGTCGCTTCGTCGCCCCGTTCGCCGGAGGAACATCCCGCGGCTGCGAGGGCCATTGCGATTGCCAGAGGTGCGGCAGCGGCACATGAGCTCATCTCCAGCATGGTGCCTGACAGGCGTGCCCGGAATCTGGCGGTTTCGTGAACTGGCCGTCTCGCGCCACCGCCGGGTGTAGCCGGTCATTCAACGGGTAGGAGTGCATGATGATTAAAGGAGCCGTTTCAGGGTTGATCGGAGTGGCGGCGATGACCGCGGCTCAGACGGCGGAGATGCGCATCTCCCGACGCGAGCCGTCGATGGTGCCCGGCCATGTCGCCTCGAAGCTGCTCGGACTGAAGCCCGAGGACGACGCGGCCCTGGCGCGGATCTCGATCCGCATGCACTGGGCCCATGGGATGACCCAGGGCCTGATCCGTGCTGCGATCGGCCATGCGGGCCTCCGGGGCCCGGCGGCGGCGGGAATGCACTTCGCGCTGATGTGGACGGGCGATGCGATGCTCTACAAGGCGCTCGGGATCTCGCCCTGGCCATGGGAGTGGAGCCTCGCGGAACTCGCGCCGGACCTCTTTCACAAGGGTGTGTACGTCGTCGCAACCAGCGCCGCGTACGATCGGCTGAGCTGAGCCGGCGACCCAGCCCGGCGCTGTCGC
>Ga0136633_1002736_pt1 | contig 11968 bp, 12 predicted proteins | sample AntDrymeUQ832206_2_FD_105494 | JGI IMG/M metagenome (GOLD analysis project Ga0136633, IMG submission 105494) | Polar desert sand microbial communities from Dry Valleys, Antarctica - metaG UQ83 (22.06) | ecosystem: Environmental > Terrestrial > Soil > Desert | place: Antarctica: Dry Valley...
AGCGCGATCGCCACGACGACTGGGATCAGCCGGTGGGAGCGCGGAACGCATTGCTCCCTCAGCGTGGGTGCGATGGCCGAGGAGAATGGGCAAACCCAGATCGGCGGCGGCTTTACCTTCGGGCGCTCGCAGAGCGATATCGATCCGGAAGAAGCGATCAAGGACGCGGTGGAGCATTCGGTTCGCATGCTCGGCGCGACGAAGCCCAAGTCGGCGCGGCTCCCCGCGATCCTCATGCCGTCGGTGACGACTTCGTTCCTCGGGGTGATCTCCTCAGCTCTCAACGGGGCGTCGATCCTGAAGGGACGCTCGGTCTTCGCCGATCGGCTAGGCGAGCTGATCGCGTCGGAGGTTGTCACGCTGGTCGACGACCCGACGGACCCGGAGTCCTTCGGCTCCTCGCCGGTAGACGGTGAAGGTCTGGCTTCGCGTCGCAATGTCCTGATCGAGGGCGGGACCCTTCAGAAGTTTCTGCACAACTCGTGGTCGGGCCGCCGTTCCGGACACGGCTCGACGGCTTCGGCGGTACGCGGCTACTCCTCCACTCCCTCCGTCGGGGCGCGGGCGCTGGCGCTCGTGCCGGGGACCAAGTCCCAGGAGGAGCTGATCCGAGAAGTGGGCAACGGTGTCCTGATCCAGGGCGTGAGCGGGCTGCATTCGGGCGTCTCCACGGTGAGTGGGGACTTTTCGGTTGGCGCGACCGGTCTGATGATCCGGGACGGTCAGCTGGCGGAGCCGGTGCAGGAGATGACTATCGCGTCCACCCTCCAGCGGTTGTTGCTGGAGGTCACGGCGGTCGGCGGCGACGTCCGTTGGCTCGGCAGCACCGCCGGCTTGAGCCTCGTCATCGGCGAAGTGAGCCTCGGCGGTCTGTAGTCGATCGAAGTAGCGCCGACCCGATGAGGAGAACCAAGAGCGCGCCTGATCAGGTGCCGGGGCGCCAGATCCAGGTGTCGTTGTTGAACTCGTAGTCGGTCGGCAACTGTCCCGGCGGGGCGCCGCGCGATTCGTAGCCGCCGAACGTCACCAGACCATCGAAGGCCCATGTGGACGCGAACTTGGCATTTGCTCTTGGCGCGTTGCAGGGCACGGCCTCCCAGCGGGCCTGAGATACATGTAGTGCCAGACCCTTGTTCACGACGATGTTCGGCCCGGCCGCGAACGGTCCGGGGTGTGAATCGAACCCGGTGCCGTCGTCCGCGCAGCCCCCGTTCGCGGGCACCCCCTCTGGCAGGCCGAACCACTCCCCCGTTGCGGGATCGAGCATGCCCCCGTGCGGGTAGTGGCGGCCGAAGTTGTTCACCTGCCCGCCGTCCGACGTCGGTGGGACGGCATTCACGACCCGGCCGCCGGACCACTCCCAGTACTCATAACCCCCCAGGATCTCGGAGTCGGGCAGGCGTCGCCAGACCTCGGTCTCGGGATCGAACGTGGCGGCGCGCACCAGGCTCGGGCGGTCTGATCCGGGGTTGGGCACCAGCTCATGGCCGAGTAGCACCACCTCGCGGCCGGTCCAGACCATCGAGCGGTCGAATGAGGGTGACAGGGGGTCCCGCGGCAGTTCTGTCCACGAGTCGGCGGCGGGGTCGTAGAGCTGGTCGCTCGCCGCGCCGCGTTCCTCGCTGCCGTGGACGGCGATGACACGATCGCCGGCGCGGTGGTCGATACAACCGGCCACCATGTCGCCGCCCACGACGAGCAGCCTTCCGTCCTCCAGCGTCGTGAGCACAGCGCCGCCGCGGGGCGAGAGAGGAGCGGGAGGGAGTTGCTCCCAACCCGCCCCGGGGGCAGCGGTGGTGGTGCTCCCGCTGGTGACCTCTTCCTCCGGCGTTCCGCACGCACCCAGGAGCACGGTGAGCAGAAGCCCGACAGCAAGACGACGGCGCATGTCTACAGAGTGGACCCTGGCGGGGCGAATCAACCGCAACCCCGCCGCGTCCTCAGTCGATCGTGCCTCGCCGGACGATCCATTCGCAGGGCTGTCCAGTCACGGCGGCGGTGTGATCGAAGTCGCGGTCGTAGTGCAGGAGGGCTAGGTCCGATCTCTCCGCCGCTGCCGCGATCAGCAGATCTGGCACCTTGCGCCCCTTGAGACCTCGGCGAGCTAGCTCTCGCTGGACCTGCCCGGCTCGCTCGAAGTCCGTGGGAACGATCTCGATGAGATCGAAGCCCGACAACGCCCGGATGAGACGATCCCATTCAGCCCTGGTCCGGGCCGAGAAGCCGACCTCCAGGTCGGTCATGGCAGCGCGGCCGATCGAACCGGCGAGTTCGGACAGCGTGGCGCGCACAACTTTCTGAGACAGCCGGCTCAGGACACTCGTGTCGACCAGGTGCGTCAGCGCCAAGCGGCAGACCGGTCTTCGATATCGAGCTTGGCAAGTCCCGCCACTGCTGCCCTCTGTCGCTCGATGCGATCACCAGCCGCGACTCTGAGTGCCTCGTTCACCGTCTCCTTTATGGTGCCGGTCCCGAGCTCTGCGCGGGCCGCGGAGAGCGCATCGTCATCGATGTCGACCAGGCGCTTCACCATCGGCTCAGTATATATCAGCGCGTATTTATATATCTTCGGCGGCGCGGGATCCCAAGTTTGTCGTGCAGTCAGGCCGGTCAGGCGGTCAGGTGGGATGGTCCGAACAACTTTCCGAGAAAGTTCCTTAGAGCCCTTGACTGTGCAAACATTTGTTCTATAGTGGGCTTGCTGGTCTTGTCAGGACGCTCGTGAGGCGGCGTACGTCTCTCCTCCAAGTCATCAGGTCGTGGTCGTGATGTGTCGTCGCGGCCCTTCGATTTTTCGGGAGGAGGAAGCGTCCATGTGCAATCACTTGAACGACGTGCTCGCCTCGGCGCGCGTCGTAGTCGCCGCCGTCGACGCTGGTTCCCTTTCGGGAACTCAGGCCTCCTCTAACTTCGAAGCGTTCGCGGAGCTCGAGAAGTTGGGTGCGGCGGGCAAGTTGCTCATGGCGCCGAGGATCGCCGCTTCCGATACATGGGCACGCGCCGGGCACCGCTCTGCCGAGGAGTGGATGGCCAAGACGTCCGGCACGTCGGTGGGTCAGGCCAAAGTGGCCGCCGAGACGGCCAAGCGCGTCGAGGCGCTGCCCGCGACACAGGACGCGTTGCGCTCCGGCGAACTCTCGCTATCCCAAGCCGCCGCGATCAGCGAGGCGGCGCTGGCCAAGCCCGAAGCCGAGGCCGAGCTGCTCGCCGCGGCGAAGACCGAGACGGTCAAGTCGCTGCAGGAGCGTTCGCGACGGACCGTGCTGGTGTCACGGGAGTCGGTGGAACAACGCTACGAACGGCAGCGCAAGCTGCGGTCGTTCTCCAGCTGGACCGACGACGAAGGCATGACCGCCGGTCGATTCCGGCTCACCCCCGACGCGGGCGCGGCTTTCGTCAACACGATTCGGCGCGAGGCCGACCGCCAGTACCGCAAGGCCTATAAGGCAGGCCGGCGGGAGAGCCCGGAGAACTACGCGGCCGACGCGCTGGTCGGACTGGTGACGGGCGAAGGCCTGATCGGCACCAAGACGGGGTCCAAGGGCGCCGAGGTAGTGGTGCTGGTGTCACGGGAGTCGCTACAACGCGGAGCCGTGGACCTAGATGCCGATGAACTCTGTGAGATCCCGGGCTTCGGGGCGATTCCCGTCAGCCGCGCCCGGGAGATGCTCGGCGATGCGTTCCTGAAGGGCGTGTTGGTGGAAGGCAAGCGCGTGATCAGCGTCAAGCATTTCGGCCGGCACCGCCCTGCCGAGGTCGACACCGCGCTACTGGTACAGACCTTCCTGATGCACGGAAAGGTCAAGTGCGTAGTCGAGCTCTGCGATCGCACCACGGGGATCCAGTGGGATCACAAAGAGCCGTTCGCCCGTGGAGGTCCGACCTCGTCGACGAACCTCCATCCCATATGCGGCTTCGACAACCGCGAAAAGGAGGCTGGCCGTGTCGTTCAAACAGCGGACGGCCGCTGGAAGCGGACCGGCCGCGGCTCCGGCCCCAAGCCGCCGTGAGCCCTTCGCGTCAGCTTTTCCAGGACTTCCCCGAACCACGATGCCATTCCGTTCGGATGACAGGAGGGCGACATGCGCCACCCCTTGGATTGTCGCGACGCCGCGGTTATCAGCGACGAGCACCTAGACGAAGACGACCGGGACGAGGAGAACAACCAGTTCCTCTACCTGAAATATGAGTTCGACGGCGCGGCGACCCTCGCCGAGTTGAGCGCAGCGTTGCGAGCGCTGGCCGAGCACGTCGACAGCCAAGCTGCGGGCGGCTGGCGGCTGAGCGACCCTGTCGATAGCGGCCGCGCGCACTTGAAGCGTGAGGCGGCGGACTAATGGCGACCTGCGCGTGGTGCGACCGCGAGATGACTACCGCGCCGTCGTGCAGCGTCGTCGTGCTTCACCGAGAAGGCCTCGCCACAGAGATGATCCGCTGGGGTAGGGAGCCCGGCCGGTCCGCCCCATCGCGCTGCGGCGACTGTGGGGTGAAGCCCGGCGGGTTCCATCACCTCGGGTGTGACGTGCAGCGGTGCCCGCTGTGCCACGGGCAAGTGCTCTCGTGCGGGTGCCGGTTCGACGAAGACGGATCGGACAATGAGGCGGAGGACGCGGTCTTCGATGGTGCCGAACTCGAGCTTGACGCCAACGGCATCCCGACCGAACTGGTCCGGCTCGGTGGCCAGGACGTCTTGGTCCACTACGAGGACATCCCGGATGGCGACATCACGAGTGTCAACGGCATCAGGTGTACGACCGCCCTCCGGACGGTCATCGACATCGCGCCTGACGTCGAGCCACAACACCTCGAACGGATCGTGGCAGATGCCCTGGACCGGCAACTGTTCACGGTCGAAGAGGCGAGGGCACGCCTCGCTGAGGCGGACATGGCGGTACGCCCCGGCGCCGTACTCCTACGCGAGGTCTTGAACCTGGCCCGATCCTGACCAACACACGAGGCCAGGCTGGCCGGTCCGCCTAAGTCTCGGCGCGCTTGCCGCGCGGTTTCCAGCGGCGGATCTCGCCGTTCCATTCGTCGAGCGGGTCACAGTGCCAGAGCCAGTGTTTCTCTGGTGGGCGGTCGCCGAGGGCGGCGCGGCCGTTGGCCCAGAGAAGCACGTCCCAGGAATCGTGGCCTTCGTCGGTCGGAGCCCAGGGGAACAACCGGCGAACTGTGTGCTCGACGGCTGTCGTCGGTGGGATGAAGTCGAGCCCCAGCCCCTGCGCGAGATCCCAACCGTGGAGCAAGATCTCGTCGCAACCCATTGCCGCGAATCCCGACCGGTCGGCGCGTCCCCACGAGTGGTAGCCCCGTGCATCCCGCGGCGCGTCGCGTACTGCGGCAGCGAGCAGCGCTCCCGACGTGCGCAGGCGATTCACCATCTGCGGCGGCTTGGCCCGCGGGGATGTCATCGGAGTGTCCGCGTCCTCGGTGGACCGGCTGGCCAGATTGCCGGCGTACCAGAGCACCGCGTCGCAAATGTGGGCCAATGTCTTCGCGCAGTTCCAGCTGAGCAGCCCCGCCTTGGCCTTCAGTTCCTCCGCTGACAACTCCCGGGATTCGAGCGCACCGGCCAGCGCGGTCGTCGCGGCCAGCACATCATCCGCGTCAGGTTGGTCGGCCGAATCCGTCACGTCACCCCGCCAAGACCGCGCGGGCATCGTCGAGGTCGGCCGCCATCTGCTGCCGCAGCTCCTCGACGTCGTCGTAGTGATGCTGGCTGCGAAGTCGCTTGGCGAACCTGACCTTCGCGGCTTCGCCGTAGAGAGAATCGTCGAAGTCCAACAAGTGCGACTCGAGCACGAGCGCTCCCTCCGGGCCGTAGAACGTCGGGCGGCGCCCTAGGGAAATCGCGGCCGCGTAGATCTCGCCGTCCGGTCGTTCGTGCCAGCCGGCGTAGATGCCCTCAGCGGGGAGGCAGACCTCGGAGGGAAGCTCGATGTTGGCCGTCGGCGCGCCGAGATCGCGGGCCCGGCCGTCTCCCTGGATCACGACACCGCGCACTTCGTGGTCGCGCCCGAGCAGACGCGCCGCGGCCACAGCGTCCCCCTCGGCCAGTAGCTCACGGATGCGAGTAGACGAGACCACCTCACCGTCCGGCCCCGCTACAAGGCGCAAGCCATGCACCTCGAAGCCCAACTCCAGACCCATCTCTTCCAGCAACTCGACATTGCCGCGCCGCGCGTGACCGAAATGAAAGTCGGTGCCCACCACGATCGCCCGGGCGGACATACGCCCCACGAGGATCTCGCGCACAAAGTCCTCAGCCGTTTCTCGCCGCCGGTCCTCGTCGAAGGCCAGGACCTCGACGGCGTCGATGCCGGTGGTGTGCAGCAGCTCGACCTTTTGCTCGAGATCGGTCAGCAGGCACGGCGCCTTGTCCGGCGTCACTAGTTGCGCGGGGTGTCGATCGAACGTCAGAACCGCAGCCGGCAGACCCAAACGGCCACCGAGCGCGCACGCCTCCGCGATCAAGGCGCGGTGACCGACATGGACTCCGTCGTACACCCCGATGGTGATCACCTGGCCGGCCACCGGGCCATTCTGCTGTTCGCAGCGGGACGAGTCGGGCCCAGCCCGTCAACTCGTCAGTCTTGCGGTCACCCAGCCAGCACAACCTCCGGCTGAAAGCGTCCGTCGTCATTTCGACATACAGCCACAAGATCGCCTGCTTCCGTGAACGCCGCCCATGGGCCCGCGGACTCGGCGGCCCCCACCTGCTCGGCGGCCAGGCGCTTTCCCTGACGGACATCCGCGGCCTGGCCGTCGCTGAGAGTGACAGCGGCCATACCCCGGACCGCGTCAGCCGCGGGTAGCAGCACCTCGAGACCGCGCTCCTCGACTTCAGAAATATCCACAGCTTCGGATTCGACGAACGGACCGACCGCCGTGCGGCGGAGCGACTTCAGATGAGCCAGCCCACCCAAAGCCTCGCCGAGGTCGGCGGCCAGCGATCGGACATAGGTGCCAGACGAACAGTCCACCTCCACGCGGAAGATCCCGGGCTCAACTGCCTCGAGGATCTCGAATCGGTGGACGGTGACTGGCCGGGCGGCCCGTTCCACCTCGATCCCGGCGCGTGCCAGCTCGTGCAGCCGCTTCCCGCCGACGCGGACCGCAGAGACCATGGGCGGCACCTGGCGGATCGTGCCCGTCAGGCCCGTCGCCGCCCCCCGCACCTGGTCGAGCGTCACGGCGGACATGTCGACCCGGCCCGTTTCCTCGCCGGCCGCGTCGAGCGTCGAAGTCGACACCCCCAGAGCGATCTCGCCGACATAGGCCTTCGCGTGAAGCCCGAGGTACCGCACGAGCCGGGTGACCCGACCGACGGCCACGACGAGCACTCCGGTGACCGCGGGGTCAAGCGTCCCTGCGTGCCCCACGCGTTTTGAGCGAAAGGCGCGGCGGCAGCGTGCCACCACGTCGTGGGACGTACAGCCCGCGGGCTTGTCGATCACCACCAGTCCGTCGGTTGCCAGCCCTTCGGTTGCCAGCCTCCCGGAGCGCGGGTCGGTCAGGAGCGGCCCGTGGCGCGTGAGACCGCAGCGCGGACGAGCGCCAGCGAGTCTTCGACCGTGTCCTTGGACTCGAATCCGCCAGCATGGCGGTGCCCACCGCCGCCGAGACCCATGGCGATCGCACCTACATCCAAATCGGTGAGGGATCGGAGCGAGACCTTGACCCCCGACGCTGTCTCGCGCACGACGCACGCCACTTCCGCTTCAGCCGTACGCCGCACGAGGTCGATCATCCCTTCCATCTCGTCGGTCTCGACTCCGAAACGAGCCATGTCATCGAGAGTCACCCAGGTGCAGACGAAGCTGAGGTCGCGGTCGAGCTGGGCGCGCTCGAGTGCCATGGCAATGAGCTTGATGTAGGCGAAGCGGTGCTCTTCGAACAGTTGTCGCGTGATGTCGGCCAGCGGAAGGTCGAAACCGGCCAGCTCCTGCGCCAGTCCGAACACGGCCGGCGTGGTGGTCTCGTATTGGAAGCGCCCGGTGTCGGTGACCAGCCCGGTGTAAAGACACAGAGCCGCGTCGCGGTTCAGTTCCCAGCCGAGGGCTCGCACCAGCTGGCGCACGACTACCGCCGTCGCGGCGGCGTCGACGTCGATCAGGTTGATCGAACCGAAGTTGTCGTTCGTGCGGTGGTGGTCGATCACCAAGAGCGTCTGCGCTCGGAGCGCGTTAGCAGCTAGTTCGCCGAGGCGGCCCATCGAACCGCAGTCGAACGTGATCATCAGCTCCGGCCGCTCGGGATAGTCAGCGGACTTGGTGGCCTGATCGAGACCGGGAAGGTACCGATAGTGCGGCGCCACCACGAATGGGGACGGCCAGGACGACATGACCGCTTTTCCGTTGGCGCGTGCCAGGTGATGCATCGCCAGCATCGAGCCCAGCGCGTCTCCGTCGGGGTTCTGGTGGCAAGCCAGCGAGAGCGAGCCCGCGCTGCGGATCGCCCGAACGGCGCGGCTCAGCTCAGTCGGGTGAATCGACATCTCGCCCCTCCGACCGAGCGTGGATCTCGTGGAGAATCGCCTCGACACGGGAGCCCGCGGCGATCGCCGGGTCCGCTTCGAAGGTCAGCTGAGGTGTGTGCTTCAGACGCACCTGCCGCCCGATGGCGGCCTGAAGCCGGTAACGGTGCTCCTCGAGCACCTCCGCCGTCTCGTCGTCCACCGAGGCCAAAAGGACCTTCGCGTGCCGGAAGTCCGGGTCGGGCTCGACCGCCGTGACGGTCAAGAAACCGAGACGATCGTCCTGGTCAGCGACCTTCTCGAGCTCCTCGGCCACGACCTCACGCAGTAGCGCACCGACACGGGCGGTGCGAGGGAAGCCGCGTCCGCCCTGCGTCTGGGATCCCTTACGCCTCGTGTTCCGGCTCATCTCAGCCCTCTCCTGAACCTCTCACCCCAGTATCAACCGCCGTCGGACGGCCAACGTGGCAATCCGGTGACTATTACTGGGGACCAGGAGTGCCTTAGGTCACTCAGAGGACTAGACGCGCGGGATTTCGCGGTCCTCGTAAGTCTCGATGACGTCGCCGTCCTGGAGGTTCTGGAAGTCCGACAGGCCGATACCGCACTCGAAGCCGGCCCGCACCTCTCGGACGTCGTCCTTCTCCCGGCGGAGCGAGTTGATCGCGCCCTTCCAGATGATGACGCCGTCGCGTAGGAAGCGAACCTTAGAACCGCGGGTGATGACGCCGTTGCGCACCGCACAGCCGGCGATCTTGCCGATCCGAGGGATACCGAAGACCTTGAGCACCTCGGCGTCGCCGGTGACGATCTCCTCGTACTCCGGCTTGAGCATTCCGACCATCGCGGCTTCGATGTCCTCGAGGATCTGATAAATGATCTCGTAGGTGCGGATGTCGACGTCCTGACCCTCGGCGAGGTCGCGGGCCTTGCGGTCGGGGCGCACGTTGAAGCCGATGATCGTGGCCTTCGAAGCCGACGCCAGCTGCACGTCGTTCTCGGTGATGCCGCCAACGGCGCGGTGGACGAAGTTCAGCTTCACTTCCTCGCGCTCGAGCTTGTTCAGACTTTCGGTGAGGGCCTCCAACGATCCGTGGACGTCGGCCTTGAGCACCAGGTTCAGGGTCGCCGTCTCACCCCGTTGGATCTGCTCGAAGATGTCCTCCAACTTGGCCGCACCCGCGGCGGCGGCCGCGGCCGGCAGCATCGGACTACGCCGTAGCTCGTTCGAGCGGTAGCGCTGGGAGCGCAGATCGCCGATCGTCCTGGCCGTCTTGTCGTCGGGAGTCACTCGAAGCTCGTCACCGGCGGTGGGAACTTCGGACAAGCCGAGCACCTGGACCGGCATGGAGGGCGGGGCCTCCTTGACGTTGTCGCCTCGATCGTCGATCAGGGCGCGGACACGACCCCAACTCGCTCCCATCACCACCGGATCGCCGACCCGCAGGGTGCCGTGCTCCACGATTGCAGTGGCCATCGGACCGCGGCCCGGGTCGAGGTAGCCCTCGAGGACCGTGCCACGGGCCAGGCCCTCGGGATTGGCAACCAGCTCCTCGACGTCGGCCACGAGCAACAGGTGCTCCAGGAGATCGTCGATACCAGTGCGCTGCAACGCGGACACGTCGACCATGACGGTGTCTCCGCCCCACTCTTCGGGGACCAGCCCGTGCTCGGAGAGCTGCTGCTTCACCCGGTTGGGGTCGGCGTCTTCACGGTCGATCTTGTTCACTGCCACGACGATCGGCACGTCCGCCGCCTTGGCGTGGTTGATCGCCTCGATGGTCTGAGGCATGACGCCGTCGTCCGCGGCCACGACGAGCACCGCGATGTCGGTGACCTGCGCGCCCCGGGCCCGCATGGCCGTGAAGGCTTCGTGACCCGGAGTGTCGATGAACGTGATCAGACGGCCGTCTTTTTCCGTCTGATAGGCGCCGATGTGCTGGGTGATTCCGCCGGCCTCACCGGAGACGACATCCGCCTCGCGAATGCGGTCGAGCAGAAGCGTCTTGCCGTGGTCCACGTGCCCCATGACAGTGATGATCGGGGGACGGGGTCGCAGACCTTCTTCGTCCTCCTCCTCGTCATCTTCGAAGTACCGAGCCTGAAGCTCGGCTTCCTTCTCCTCGCCGGCATCGACTAACCGGACTTCGGCGCCGACCTCCGCGCCGAACAGCTCGATCGCGTCGTCCGACAGCGGCTGGTTGGCAGTGATCATCTCGCCCTGCTGAAGCAGGAAGCGCACTACGTCGGCCGCCGAGCGGTTCAGCTTCGGACCGAGCTCGCGCGCCGTCGATCCCCGCTCGACGATGATCTCGCCCTCGGGGACCGGCGCCTCGGACGGGACGTACGGCGCGTAGAAGTTGGGCTGCTCCAGCTCTTCGGCTGTGCGACGGCGTCTGCGGCGGGAACGCTGCTGCGGGCGACCTCGGCCGCCCGGACCTCCTCGCGCACCTGGGCCGCCGAAGCGACCGCCGGGCGGACCGACTCCGCCGGCACCTCTTCCTCCAGCACCGGGACGTGCCGGGCCGGAAGCCCCTGCGCCGGGTCCTCCCGGACCACCGGGGCGCGGGGCGGGTGTGTAGCCAGGACGGTTCCGCACACCCGGGGCCATCGTCCGCGGTGCGCCGGGGGCAGGGGTAGCCCGCCGTCCGCCGGGCGGCGGCGGGATCGGCCGGCCTGTCGGGGAGGTGGGTCGGCGCCCGGGAGGCGGGGGGATCGGCTTGCCAGAAGTCGATGTCGGCTGAGGCCCTCCCGGCGTGGCGCCAGGCGGACTGGACGCCGGCGGGCCGTCGCCAGGCGCTCGTGGTGCAGGCCGCTGGGGCGCAGGGCGAGGCGGTGCCGGTGAAGGCGTCGATGCGGCGGCGGCGGCCGGGCGGGGAGCCGGGGCGGGCGCTGGAGCGGGCCTGCGCTCGGGGGCCGGAGGCACAACGGCGGGCGGCGGCTGGATCGGCTGCACCGGAGGCGGGGGCAGCGGCGGAGGCGTCGGTGCGCTGCGAATGAGGCGGGGCTTCGGCGGGGCCGCGACTTCGGTCTCGGCGTCGCCCAGGGGGCCGGGCGGAGCAGTCGGCGCGGGCGCGTCGACCACTGCGGGCGGCGCGTCGGCGTTCTTCTCGGCCGCGCTTGTCTTCTCTACGTCCTTGACCTTGGGCTCAGGCTCGGGAATCGGTTCCCGGATTAGCCCCTCGCGCTCCGCCTTACGGCGGACGCGGTCCGCCTGAGCGTCCTCGACGCTCGACGAATGGCTCTTGACACCGATGCCCAAAGACAGGCACAGGTCCAAAGCTTCTTTGTTCTCCATGCCGAGCTCGCGGGCGAGTTCGTACACGCGAATCTTTTTGGGCAAGCGCTTCCTCAGTCCTTCGCTGCTGTTCCGCCAGGCTGAGTTGCTCTGGCGAGTTGTGTTGTTCCGCGGGCTAGTTGCGGCCCTACATCCTCGCACATTGCGAGTTCCAGCCCTTCGAAACCGCCCGACAGCGCTACGCGGAGGGCCCT
>Ga0136633_1002737_pt1 | contig 11965 bp, 16 predicted proteins | sample AntDrymeUQ832206_2_FD_105494 | JGI IMG/M metagenome (GOLD analysis project Ga0136633, IMG submission 105494) | Polar desert sand microbial communities from Dry Valleys, Antarctica - metaG UQ83 (22.06) | ecosystem: Environmental > Terrestrial > Soil > Desert | place: Antarctica: Dry Valley...
GAACCGGAGCCGTTCGAGGAGGACGTCCTCACCGACGACGAACCCACCCAGATCGTCCCGACCGTGAAGTCGCGGCGGCGCGGAAAGACTGCTGCGGAGAAGCGCGCAGAGAGCGCGGCGAGCGCTGAGCCGACTGCCTCTCGTCGGCCGTCCCTACGTCGCAAGAAGAAGGGCGCGTCGTGAGCCTGCTCGAAGTCGAGGACCTACGCACCGGGTACGGCTCGCTGCCGGTCCTGCAGGGGATCTCGTTCAACGTCGAGGAGGGTGAGACCGCGGTCATCTTCGGGCTCAACGGCGCGGGCAAGACGACCACCGTCAACTGCCTGGCCGGGCTGCTGCCGACCTGGGCCGGCGAGGTCCGCTTCGACGGCAAGAAGGTCAGCGGCAAGGACGCCCCCGGAATCGTCAAGGCCGGCATCTCGCTGTCCCCTGAGGGTCGGCGGGTCTGGCCCGGTCTGTCGGTGCTCAAGAACCTCGAACTCGGTGCCTGGAGCCGCAAGGACCGCAAGAACATCGACGAGACGATTCAGCAGGTCTACGGCTACTTCCCGCGGCTGGACGAGCGCAAGGACCAGCTGGCCGGCACGCTGTCCGGTGGTGAGCAGCAGATGCTCGCGATCGGCCGAGCCATCATGAGCAAGCCCCGCATGCTGATGATCGACGAGGCGTCGCTGGGGTTGTCACCCAAGCTGGCACAGACCGTCTTCCAGGTGGTGTCGAAGATCAACGACGCCGGTACCACGGTCATCATCGTCGAGCAGAACGTCGGGGTGCTGCCGTACGCCGACCAGGCCCTGATCATGGAGAAGGGCACGCTGACGTTCGACGGCCGTGGCGAGGAGCTGGAGAAGTCCGGCGAGCTGCGTCGCACCTACCTGGGTGACGCCGCCGCCGAGGAGTAGTCCTCGACCCCGACGACGAAAAACGCCCGGCCCCAGCGGGGTCGGGCGTTCGTCGTTCGCGTAGCTAGCGGACCGTGACGTTGGTGTTGGCCTTGTCGGGCTGGCAGACGCGGCAGGCCTTGAGGTCGCTCGCGTTGGCCTCGGCCGGCGTGAGGTAGGAGGTCTCCTCGCGACCGTCGACGAGGCGGCAGCCCGGGACGTGGTACGACGCGGTGCCGGCGACGAACAGTCCGGATGCGTCTTCGGGAGCGGCGCCACCGGCGCGCGCGATGCCGCCGCCTGCGCCCATGGCGTCGGCCAGCAGGTCGAGCTTGGCCTCGAGCCGGGCCCGGTCCTCGCGGGCGCCCTGCACGACCAGCATGGCCGCACCGAGGATCACCAGGGAGATTCCGATCAGGCCACCGGACAGGATGTACGGGATCTGGCCGAGCAGGGTGAGCTGGCCGGCTGCGCCGTTCCAGCCGAGGCCGATGGCGATGAGGCCGATGGCGGCCAAGATCAGGCCGGCCTTGCCGCCGAACTTGCCGAACTGGAAGCCGGGCTGGGTCATCGTCGAGCCTCTCGCGCGCAGATCAGGATCGGGGACTGAAGCGTACTTCGACATCGGGCTCCGAACTCCTGCTGATCATCGGGTGCGGGCGCCGCTGCGCCGCCCACCGCGTGAGCGCAGGTAGTCACTGACGACGTACTCACCCAGGCGAGTGGGATCGGGGGCGAACACTCTGCCGCCGTTGCGGGCGGCGAGGTGCTCGACGAAGCGCAGCAGCCGAGGCTCGTCGTCCAGCATGAAGACGTTGATGGTGGCGCCGCGGCGGGTGATCCGCTCCACCTCGGCCAAGGTCAGCTCGAGCGTCTCGGGCAGCGGTGGCCAGCAGAACTGCGCGTAGCCGTCCCGGGTCAGGTGCGCCGTCGGCTCGCCGTCGGTCACGACGAGCACGATCGGCTCGGCGTCGGGGTGCTTGGCCAGGTGCCGTCCGGCCAGGACCAGCGCGTGCTGCAGGTTGGTGCCCTGCACCCGTTGCGCGTCCAGGCCGGCCAGCTGCTCGGGGCGCAGGACCTGCGCGTAGTCGCTGAAGCCGATGATCTCGATCGCGTCCTGCGGGTACTTCGTGGTGACGAGCGAGTGCAGGGCGAGGGCAGTCTGCTTGGCCTCACCCCAGACGCCGTTGATCTCCATCGAGAACGACAGGTCGACCAGGAGCGCGACCGCGGTCGTCGTACGGCGCTCGGTCTCGACGACCTCGAAGTCGTCCACCTGTAGGCGGATCGGGCCGGGCCTCGTCCCGCCGGAGGCGGGCAGAAAGGGACTGCGCAGGACGGCGTTGCGGACGGTGCGGACGACGTCGAGCGGCTGCTCGTCCCCGAACTCCCAGGCGCGACTGGCTCCGGTCAGGTCGCCGGCCGCCCCGGCGTCCTGCACGTCGTGCGCGCCGCGGCCGCGGGCGTCGAGGTCGGCAAAGACCTTGCGCAGGGCGGTGGCACCGAGGCGTCGTACGGCGCGCGGGCTCAGCTCGAGTCGGCCGCGCGCGTCACGGGTGAGGTAGCCCTGGTCGTGCAGCTCGCGCTCGATCCGCCGCAGCGCGGCGACGTCGTCGACGGCCGCGCGCCCGAGCGCCCGTTGGACCGCTCCTTCGTCGATGTCGTCCAGACTGGCGCCGGGGTAGTCCTGGCCGAGCGCGGCCTCGAGGTCGTCGAGGTCGGCCAGCTCTTCGAGTGCGCTGGTGGCGTCGCCCATGCCCATCGGCTGGTCGCCCCGCATCTTCTCCTTGCCCCCCCAGGGCAGGTCGGGACGGGCGTTGCGCAGCGCGTCACCGAGCTGGACCATTTGGGCAGCGAGGTCCAGGTCCACAGCGCCCTGCATCAGCTCGCCGAGCTCCTGGCGCTGCTGGGGCGTGAGCGAGTCCATCAGCTTCTGCTGCGCGGCCGCACGCCGGGCCAGCTCGTCGATGAGCTCGGGCAGGTCCTGCGGCTGGGAAGGGAAGAAGTCCCCGTGCTTGGCCATGAAGCCGTCGAACTGCTCCTGCGTGTGCTGGCCGCGAGCATCGGATTCGAGCATCGCGTTGAGGTCGGCCAGCATGTCCTTGACGGCCTGCATCGCCTCCGGCGAGGCCTGTTGCAGCGCCTCCTTCATGCCCTTGAACTGGCTGTCCAGGACCTCGCGCCGCAGCAGGTCGTCGATCTCGTCGTACTTCTGCCTGGCCTCGGGGCTGCGCCAGTCGTACGCCTTGAGCGCTTGCACGGCGCGGGCCGTGTCGGCCGGCAGCGTGTCCAGCTCGAGCTCGGCCATGCGGGCGCTGTCGGACGCCTCCGGGAACAGTGCCGCCCTCTCCAGCTCCACGGCCTCGTCCAGAAGGGCCCGCACCTCATCGAGGGTCCCGTCGAGCCGGCCCTTGCTGCGGGCCTGGCGCTGCCGCTTCGCCACCTGGCGGCGCAGGTCGTCGAGGCCCTTGAGCCCGTCGGCGCCGCGCCGCATCAGGTCGCGCAGCGCCTGGCGCGGTGAGGCGCCAGCCAGCACGTCCTCGCCGATCGCGTCCAGGGCCGCGGCGACGTCGTACGGCGGCTCGAGCGGGTCACGTCCCCCCGACCATGTCCCGTACCGGTAGGCCCTGCTCACGCCCCCCTCCCGCCCCCCAGGCCGGTGATCCACGGAAGCTTCCCGGCACTTTTAGCCCCGGCGGGAGCCCCAAAACTGCCGGAAAGCTTCCGTCGATCAAGGGTGGGGGTCGCGGGGAGGGTGGGGGTTGTGGGGGTCGAGGGGAGGGTGGAGGTCATGGGTCGGGGTTCTCGCGGGAGTCGAGGAAGGCCTGGTACGCCAGCCGACGGCGCAGGCTGGACGCGGCTCGGACCGGCCGCATCAGCGGGCGGATCACCACGATGTAGGCGACGACCATGGCGAGCAGCAGCCACCAGTCCGAGACCCCAGCCGTGGCGACCAGGTAGGCCAGCACGAAGAACAGCAGCAGGCTGACGACACCGGTCAGCAGGACCCGCCGGCGCAGGGCCATCGGATCTGGGTAGGCCGCGTCTGGGTAAACCTCGTCGGGCCGGGCCGCATCGTCACCGTCTTCGGGAAATGTCGGCCCGTCGCGCTCTGCCACGAAATCAGCCGCCGTAGACCGTGCGGCCGGCGACGGCGTCCTTGGCCAGCCGGCGGTTGAGGTGCAGGCCCTCCAGCGCGAACTCGATTGCCGCGGCGGCGAGCCCGGGCGACTCCTCCTCGATGCCAAGGCGCGCCAGCAGCTGGGCCAGGCCGGGCACGCTGCCGAGGTCCTCCAGCAGCTCGGCGGCGGGCACCAGGTCGCCGGTCTCGACGGTGGCGCCCTCCTCGAACCGCGCTTGCAGCCCGGACAGGTCCGCCCCGGCCAGCTGAGCCCGGAACGTGTCGGCCGTCGCCTTGCGCAGCAGGTGGGCGAGCACCTCCAGCTCCCGACCCTCCTCCGCGGCCTCGAACTCGACCTTGCCCCGCGACGCGGGTACGACCGACGGCAGGTCGCACACCCGGGCAACGGCTCGCTGCTCGCCGGTGACAGCGGCCCGTCGTACGGCGGAAGCGGCCACCGTCTCGGCAGCCGCCACCGCGAAGCGCGCGCTGACGCCCGAGCGCTGGTCGACCTGCGGGGACTCGCGGACCAGTCGGGTGAAGCGCGCCACGATCTCCAGCAGGTGGTCGGGCAACACCGGAGCGGGCTGCGCCGAGCCCGGCCACACCGTGACGGCCTCCTGGCGGACCAGCGCGATCTCGTCCTCCAGCCGCAGCGGGTAGTGCGTGCGCACCTCCGCCCCGAAGCGGTCCTTCAGCGGCGTGATGATGCGGCCCCGGTTGGTGTAGTCCTCGGGGTTGGCGCTCGCGACGAGGAGCAGGTCGAGCGGCAGCCGTAACCGGTAGCCCCGGACCTGGATGTCGCGCTCCTCCAGCACGTTGAGCAGGGCAACCTGGATCCGCTCGGCCAGGTCGGGCAGCTCGTTGACACTGAAGATGCCGCGGTTGGTGCGTGGCACCAGGCCGTAGTGGACCGTCTCGGGATCGCCCAGCGTGCGACCCTCCGCCACCTTGATCGGGTCGACGTCGCCGATCAGGTCGCCGACGCTCGTGTCCGGGGTGGCCAGCTTCTCGCCGTACCGATCTGCCCTGTTCTTCCAGGTGATCGAGGTGCTGTCACCCGAGGCGTCGACGACCCGGGTACAGCGCACGCAGACCGGGGAGTACGGGTGGTCGTTGATCTCGCAGCCCGCCACGATCGGCGTCCACTCGTCCAGCAACCCGACCAAAGTGCGGATGAGGCGGGTCTTGCCCTGGCCGCGTTCGCCGAGAAGGACCAGGTCGTGGCCGGCCAGCAGCGCCCGCTCGACCTCGGGCAGCACGGTGTCATCGAAGCCGAGGATGCCGGGAAAGGCCGGCTCGCCGGACGCCAGCCGGGCCAGCAGGTTGTCGCGGATCTCGGCTTTGACGCTGCGCTGCTCATGACCGCTGTCGCGCAGCTCGCCGAGCGTTTGGGCAACAGGTGCGCTGGTCACACGGCCACGCTACGACGCACCACGCAGGTGCGCCCGTCCGGTCAGCCGCAGAGCCCGGCCGCCAGAACCTGCTGCCACGGGACGTCGGGGACGTCCCGGCCGAGCAGATCCGGGTAGTCCCGAAGGCGCAGTGGTATGACGCCGCTGCGCGCACCGACGCGGAGATCGAGCATCAACGGGTAGACGCCGGCATCAACCTCGCGGCAGTCGGTCGTCTCGAAGCGCAGCAGCAGGGTGACCGTGTCGTCGAGCGTGAAGGGCGGCAGCGGATCTCGCCCGCCGCCGACGCGGCGGTTGCCGACGGCACCGCCGGAGGCGATCGCGTCGAGCAGTTGCAGCCCGGGTGCGGCGAGCCGTACGCCGCGAACCTCGACCGGACGACCGGTGCTGCGCAGGGAGAAGGTGACGACGGCCGGCTCCTGCAGCGTGCCGACGGTGTAGCCACCCTCAGCGATCTCGACTCGCACGTCGGGCGGCAGGTCGAGGTCGCGGGCCACCGCGAAGGCCTGGCCGACGGCGAGCAGCCCGAGGCTGACCAGCACGGCGAGGGGAGTTCGACCGAGCGCCCACCGACGGCGCGGTGACGGTTCGCTGTCCAGCAGGTCCACACGAACCTTTCGCACGAGGTCCGGGAGAGGATGGGTTGCATGGCGCGCTTCGGGGACGGCTTGGGTCTGGACGCTGATCTCGTCGTCGCCGCCGAGGAGGCCGCGCGCCAGGCGATGGACGCGCTGCGGGGACGTACGCCGGACCTGGTCTGCACGTTCGTCTCCGGCGGCGATCCCGCGCAAGCCGCCGCTGCCGGCGAGCGGGTTGGTGGGGTCACCGGCGCCGGCGCGATGATCGGGTGCAGCGCCGACGGGCTCATGGGAGCGGGTCAGGGCATCGAAGCCCGTCCGGCGGTGGCCGTCTGGGCTGCGGTGCTGCCCGGGGTCCGGCTGCGCGAGTTCCACCTCGAGGTGATGCGGGCGGACGAGGGCATGGCGGTGATCGGCATGCCCGAGCGGCTGGACGACGATCGGGCCGCGCTGCTGCTCACCGACCCCTACAGCTTTCCGACCGACGGCTTTGTGACGCGGTCCAACACCACGTTGGCCGGCTTGCCCTTCGTCGGTGGCCTCGCGGCCGGCCCACGCGGCCCGGGCTCGACTCGGCTGTGGGTCGACGGCCGCACGGTGGACCGCGGCGCCGTCGGCGTCCTCATCGGCGGCGACATCACGCTGCGCACGGTGGTCAGCCAGGGCTGCCGTGCCGTCGGCCCGGCGATGACGGTGACCGCCGCGGAGGGCAACGTCATCTATGAGCTGGCCGGATCACCTGCACTGCAGAAGGTCGAGAGCCTGCTGGCCGAGCTGCCGCCCACCGAGCAGGCCCTGGCCAGCACCGGCCTGCACCTGGGCGTCGTCTTCGACGAGTACGCCGACGAGCACGAGGGTGGCGGTTTCCTGGTGCGCGGCCTGCTCGGCGCCGACGCCGGTACGTCCGGGCTGGTCGTGGGCGACACCGTCGCCGTCGGCTCGACGGTCCGGCTGCAGGTACGCGACGCGCAGGCCGCCGATGAGGACCTGGTTTCCGCGTTGGCGAGCTACCGACGGGACACCCGCGAGGCTGCTGTCGGTGGCGGGCTGCTGTTCTCGTGCACCGGTCGCGGCTCGCACCTGTACGGCACCTCGTTGGGCGGCGCGGACCACGACGTCGTCGCCGTACGACGAGAACTCGACACGAGCGCCGTCGCGGGGTTCTTCACCGCCGGCGAGCTGGGGCCGGTCGCGGGGCAGAACCACCTGCACGGCTTCACCGCGTCGCTGCTCGCGTTCCCCGCGTGACCGGCCAGCAGTGGCACGCTGCCCCTGTGACCGAGCCCCTCGTCCAACTCGCTGACATCCGGGCGGCCCGCGAGCTGCTCGCGGGTGTGGCCACGACGACGCCGCTCGAGGGCTCGCGTCCGCTGTCGAAGGCGGTCGGCGGTCCGGTCTTCCTCAAGTGCGAGAACCTGCAGCGCACCGGTTCGTTCAAGATCCGCGGCGCCTACGTGCGGATCGCGCGGCTCACCGACGCCGAGCGCGCCGGCGGTGTGGTGGCGGCCAGCGCCGGCAACCATGCCCAGGGCGTGGCCCTCGCTGCGGCTCTGCTCGGCTGTCGCGCCACGGTCTTCATGCCGGCGGCCGCGCCGCTGCCGAAGGTCGCTGCCACCAAGGCCTACGGCGCCCAGGTGAAGGTGGCCGGCACGACCGTGGACGAGGCGCTGCTCGCCGCCGCGCAGTGGGGCGCCGAGCACGGTGCGGTGCTGATCCACCCGTTCGACCACAACGACGTGATCGCGGGGCAGGGGACTGTCGGGCTCGAGATCCTCGAGCAGTGCCCCGACGTGAAGACGATCGTCGTCTGCACCGGGGGCGGCGGCTTGGTGGCCGGGATCGCCGCAGCGGTCAAGCCGCTGAAGCCCGACGTCACGATCGTCGCGGCGCAGGCCAGTGGCGCCGCCGCTTTCCCCGGCTCGCTCGAGGCCGGCCACCCGGTGGCCCTGCAGGCGATGACGACGATCGCCGACGGGATCGCGGTGGGGTGCCCAGGTGAGGTCACGTTCCGGCACGTGCGCGACCTGGTCGACCGGGTCGTGTCCGTCGACGAGGACGCGCTGTCCCGGGCGCTGCTGCTGTGCCTGGAACGCGCGAAGCTGGTGGTGGAACCGGCAGGTGCCGCCGCCGTCGCGGCGGTGATGGAGGACCCGACGTCGTACGCCGCACCTGTCGTGGCGGTCGTCTCCGGCGGCAACATCGACCCGGTGCTGCTGTCGAAGGTGATCCGGCACGGCATGATCGCGGCCGGTCGCTACCTGTCGCTACGGGTGCTCATCCCGGATCGGCCCGGGGAGCTGGCTCACCTGCTCGGCAACCTCGGAGACAGCGGAGCCAACGTCCTCGACGTGGAGCACCAGCGGACAGGCCGCACGCTGCACCTGGACGAGGTGGAGGTGCTGCTGCAGCTCGAGACGCGCGGCCGTGAGCACGGCGACGACGTGGTGTCGCGGCTGCAGGCGGCGTCGTACGTCGTGACGCCTGGCTGATCAGCCGGCGTACGGTTCCGCGGTCACGAGCTCGACCTGCATCTGCTTGCCGTTGGGCAGCGTGTACGTGACCGTGTCGCCGAGCTTGGCCCCGGTCAGGGCGAGACCCAGCGGTGACTGGGCGGAGTAGACCTCGACGTCCTCGTGGGTGTTGTCCTCACGCGAGCCGATCAGGAAGCGCTCGGTGTCGGTGTCACCGGCGAAGCGCACCTCGACGACCATGCCCGGACCGGCCACCCCCGCCGTTGTCGGCGCCTCGCCCACGGTCGCGTCGCGCAGCAGCTGGGTGAGCTGGCGGATGCGGGCCTCGAGCTTGCCCTGCTCGTCCTTCGCGGCGTGGTAGCCGCCGTTCTCCTTGAGGTCGCCCTCGTCGCGCGCCGCTTCGATCTTCGAGACGATGTCTGCGCGGCGCGGCCCCTTGGCGTCCTCGAGCTCGGCGGACAGCCGGTCGTAGGCCTCCTGGGTGAGCCAGGTCTGGGTGCGAGTCTCCATCGGGGCATGCTACGGCGGTCTCAGGCGGTGCTAGGTCCTTCGGCAGCCCGTCACCTCACCCGTGACGGCGCGCGACGTGGTCGCGAGGTCGTAGCTGACAGCCTTGTCCGGGCCGACGGGGATCACCATCACGCCCGCTTCCGCGCCGTCGGCGTTGCGGGCCCGGACCCGGCACAGCCCGCGTCGCTCGCCGCGCGTGTCCACCGTGAACGTCACCCGCACCACCGAGTCCGACAGCACGTCGTAGCCACCGACCTGGTAGTCGAGGCGGCTGGCGGTGCGCTTGTCGTAGAGCGAGTAGCCGAGGAAGAGCAAGCCCGCAGCGAGCAGGGCCGCGGCCACGACACTGATGACTCGGCTGGCTGCGCTCGGCTCGTCGTACCGGCCGGGCGGTCTGCGCCGGGTCTCGGACGCCGTCATGGGACTCCTTCAGCCGTTCGTCGTGTTGTGCAGGAGAATCGTCGTTGATGACCGACCAGGAGGCACGACCGGTGGACGACCAGCAGCTGCGCCTCATGTGCGTGCACGCACATCCCGACGACGAGTCGAGCAAGGGTGCGGCGACCATGGTGCGCTACGCCCACGAGGGCGCCGACGTGCTCGTCGTGACGCTGACGGACGGGTCGCGCGGCTCGGTGCTCAACCCGGCCATGGACCGGCCGGAGATCATCGACAACATCACCGCGGTCCGAGCCGAGGAGATGGACAAGGCCCGGCAGATCCTGGGTGTGCGGCAGATCTTCATGGGTTGGGTCGACAGCGGCCTGCCCGAGGGTGATCCGTTGCCGCCGCTGCCCGAAGGCTGCTTCGCGGTCGGTGACCTGGAGGAGCAGACCCGCGCGCTGGTCGAGGTGATCCGGCGGGAGCGGCCGCACGTGATGACGACGTACGACGAGAACGGCGGCTACCCGCACCCGGACCACATCCGTTGCCACGTGGTTTCGGCGGCGGCCTTCGATGCCGCCGGCGACCCGGAGCGCTTCCCCGATGCCGGCGACCCCTGGCAGCCACTGAAGCTGTACTACAACCACACGTTCCACAAGGACAGGCTGGTCGCGCTGCACACGGCCATGACCGAGCGCGACATCGAGTCGCCGTACGGCGAGTGGCTGGCCAACTGGGTGGACAAGCCCGAGGACGCCGGCCGGCTGACGACGAGCGTGCCGTGCTCGGAGTGGTTCGCCACCCGTGACCAGGCGCTGATCGCGCATGCGACCCAGGTCGACCCGACTGGTAGGTGGTTCGCCTGCCCGATCGACCTGCAGCAGTCGGCCTGGCCGACCGAGGACTTCCAGCTGGCCCGGTCGCTGGTTGACACCGCGATGCCCGAGGACGACCTGTTCGCCGGCATCCGTGAAACGGTGTCGTCGTGATTCTGGCGGCTTCGCACACCGGTGGTGCGGCCGGGCCGCTCGGCCTGCTGATCGTGCTGCTCATCGGGGTGTCGCTCGTTCTGCTCATCCGCAACATGAACGGTCGGCTGCGCCGGCTACCGCGCTCGTTCGATCCCGACGCACCGCCGGAGCCCGACGCGACCGAGCGCGAGCCCGCTCCGTAGTTAGGCCCCAGTGGCCGCCTGGCCGCCTGGCCGCTCGGTCGCCGCTAGGGGAGGACGACGGGGATCTCGCCGCCGAGGCGATAGCCCGCCGGTAGCGGCAGCTCGTCGCCGCTCCAGAAGCTGCCGGGGTCGTACGCACTCGGCCGCCGGTCGCTCGGCAACAGGCCCATCGCCTGGTAGGTGACGGCGAGGACCTCGGCGCAGTACGCCGTCTCGAGGCCGGCCTCGTGCTTGCCGTGCCGCACCGGGACGCGCCCCTTGAGCCATCCGCCGGCCAGCTTGGCCGTCGACGGGAAGGGCGTGCCGTCGAGGCGGGCGATCGTGCGTAGGACGGCGTCCTCCATCCGCTGGGTGAGCGCCCCGTCGAGCTGTCGCAGCCAGCCGCGTTGGCCGTACTTGCGCCCCCACACCAGCACCGCGTCGCGCAGGTCGTGCAGCTGGACGCCGCGCTGGTGCTCGCCACTCCACATGTCCGGCAGTGACCGGCCCAGCTCCGCGTGCCACATCAGCGGGGGCAGGTCGTCCAGGACGACGGCCATGCCGACGTGGTTGACCGGGCTGTTGGTGGTGACCTGGATGGTGCGGTCCGCGGCGGACTGGCCGCGGAACAGCCACAGGTCGCCGGTGCGCGTGAGGTCCACCGCTGCGTCCAGGGTCAGGCTCTGCATGCGTCGTACGGTAGGCCGATGCGTTGGTGGAAGGTCCTCGGAGTCGCGGGGTTGGCCGGGGTCGCGGCCACCGGTGCGGTGGTGGTGCGGGCGGAGCGGCGCCGGCGGGCCTACACACCGGACGAGGTCCGCGCCCGCCTGCACGAACGCCACGCCGCCACCACCCCGCGCTGACCAAGCCTCAGTCCTCGGGTCGGGAGCGGCGGCCCTTCTTCAGCTCCGAGCGCTGCCGCTTGACCTGCAGTCGCCGCTCCTTGCTGCCCCTCGTCGGCTTGGTGGCGCGGCGCGGCGCGGGTGGCGGCGCGACCGCCTCGCGCAGCAGCTGGGCCAGGCGCTGCTCGGCCGCCTCGCGGTTCTGCAACTGGCTGCGCTGCTCGCTCGCCGCGACGGTCAGAACGCCGTCGACCAGCCGGTTGGCGAGCGCGGTCAGTGCGCGGGTCCGCAGGTGTTCGGGCAGAGACGGCGACCGTTGTACGTCGTACGACAGCTCGGCGCGGCTGTCGGTCGTGTTGACCGACTGACCACCCGGGCCGGACGAGCGGCTGAACCGCCAGGACAACTCGGCCTCGGGCAGCACGAGACGAGGCGTCACCTGCAGCGGTCCGGGCATGCTGATCAGCATGCCGAACCGCCTCGCCACCTCGACGAGCCCGTACCTGCAGCAGCACCGGGACAACCCGGTCGACTGGTGGGAGTGGTCGCCGGAGGCGTTCGCCGAGGCGGAGCGCCGCGGGGTCCCCGTGCTGCTGTCCATCGGCTACGC
>Ga0136633_1002738_pt1 | contig 11964 bp, 11 predicted proteins | sample AntDrymeUQ832206_2_FD_105494 | JGI IMG/M metagenome (GOLD analysis project Ga0136633, IMG submission 105494) | Polar desert sand microbial communities from Dry Valleys, Antarctica - metaG UQ83 (22.06) | ecosystem: Environmental > Terrestrial > Soil > Desert | place: Antarctica: Dry Valley...
AGACGACGAGGACGCCCGACCCGATGAGCAGCTCCAGCAGGATCAGGCGTTGCACGGTCCGATCGACGTCGCCGAGCGACGCCGCCACCGCCACCGTGCCACCAGCGCGTAGCGGCGCGACCAGCACCCGCCACTGCCCGGCTCCGTCCACCGAGTCGACCGTGAACGGACCGCCGGCCGGCCTGTTCACGTGCCTGCGATCGAGGTCGGGCAGCGACGACACGCCGGGCGCGAAGGCACGCAGCACCGCGCCGTCCGCGGCGTACACCTGCACGGCGTACTCACCCGGCCGGCGGATGCGATCCGGAGGCCCGTCGAGCGGCCCGCCGCGGCCGCGGGCGGCCGGGCGCTGCACCGTGTCGCTCAGCGCCGCGTCGACCCGGTCCACCAGGTAGCCGCGCAGGGCGGCGCTCGCGGCCAGACCCGAGACGCCAAGAGCAAGGGCCACCAGCGCGGTCAGGGCCGCGACCAGCTTGACCCGCAGGGGCGTCCGGGCCGCGAGCACGCGCAGGCTCACGTGGCCGGCCGCCGCAGGACGTACCCGACCCCCCGCAGGGTGTGGAGCATCTTCGGCTCGGTCGAGTCGACCTTGCGGCGCAGGTAGGAGACGTAGGACTCCACGACGTTGGCGTCCCCGCCGAAGTCGTAGTTCCAGACGTGATCCAGGATCTGGGCCTTGGACAGCACCCGCCCAGGGTTGGACAGGAAGTACCGCAGCAGCTTGAACTCCGTCGGGCTCAGCGCGACCGGCGCGCCCGCCTTCCACACCTCGTGCGTCTCGTCGTCGAGCTCGACGTCGGCGAACGCCAGCCGTGACGCGGTCGTCGTACCGGCCTTCTCCGCCGTACGACGAAGGACCGCGCGGATGCGCGCGACCACCTCCTCCAGGGAGAACGGCTTGGTCACGTAGTCGTCACCGCCGAGCGTCAGGCCGGTGATCTTGTCCTCCGTGGCGTCGCGGGCGGTCAGGAACAGCACGGGTGTGCGCTTGCCCTCGCTGCGCAGCCGGCGCACGAGCTCGAACCCGTCCATCTCCGGCATCATCACGTCCAGCACGAGCAGGTCCGGTCGGAACGTCCGCGCCAGCCGCAGTGCCTCCTGCCCGTCCGCCGCACCGGCGACCTCGAACCCGGCGTACCGCAGGCTGGCCGACAGCAGCTCGACGATGTTGGGCTCGTCGTCGACGACCAGCAGACGGGCCTCGGCGGCAGCGGTGCTCACGCAGGCAGTCTGACCCGGCTTGCTGTGAGCCGGCTGTGAAGGACGAGCCGACGGTGAACGCCCGGCAGGAGTCGGGGCCGGACGCGGCGAATGCAGTGCTGTGCCCCATCTGCGCCGAATGCGTCGCCTACCGCTGGTCGGTATCGCGCTGAGCGCTGTGGCGGTCGGCACGGCCGTCGCTGGCCCCTCCGTCCCCGCCACCCCGGCCAATGCGGTGCCGTTCCCGTCGACATCGAACGCCGCCACCTGGACGACGTACGAACCGAGCGGTCGGGTCGCTCGCGCAGCCGCTTGGCACTGGACGGCGGCCGGTGGCAACTGCTGCGAGACCTACGTCGCCACGACCGGCAAGCGTCTGCTCGAGTTCGGCGGCACCCAGCCGTTCTACAGCGACGACCGGGGCGCGAGCTGGCACCGCGTCGACTTCCTGACGCCGGGCGTCAACGGCGAAGGCGCGTTGGTCGCCGGGCCAGGCGGTGACGTCTTCGGTATCGGCTGGGATCCGTACGCCGGTGACCGCCTGCAGGCCGTCCGCTACACCGCCAGGACCCAGTCGTGGGAGGTCGCCGAGGCGCCGCTGAAGACGCCGTTCTTCGACCGGGAGTGGATCACCTACGCCAAGGGACCGTTCGTCGTCGACGGCGTGACCGTGCCGTTCGTGACGATCGTGCGCGGAGGCGGCGTCACCCGGTCGATCGAGCTGATCAGCGGCGACGGGCTGTCGTACACGACGCTGAGCTCACCCGGCTTGGAGGCCGGCACACCGGCCGTGCCGACGACGGTCCCGGTGGTGCCGAACGCCGCCGCCGACGACTGGCAGCCCAACCCCGGCACGCACACCGTGCCGCTCAACGCGGGTGGGGTGCTGCTGCTCAACAACGACAGCGACCAGCTGCCCTGTCCGGCTGCGCGTCTCAACGCGACCACGCTGCGCTGGCAGTGCGTCACCCTGCCGTGGACCCCGCGCGGTGTGGTGCGCCAGGACTCGCGCGGCTGGTTGACCCAGACCCGGCAGCTCGGTCCGACCCAGTTCGAGCTCTCGCTGTCGCCGGACGGCGGGCGGACCTGGCGCGAGGTCGTGCTCAGCACCCCGGGCGGCGGCGCGATCGACGCCGACTTCTTCGACGTCAAGGTCAGTGGGCGGCTCGGCCAGGCAGTCGTCGCCACCCGGGCGACCAACGCGGCCGGGCAGGGACAGGACCTGGTGTGGCGGGTGGATGTGGCCCGGCGCCAGCCCCGGCTCGTGCGCACCTACACGGTGGGCGCCGGCGACGTCGCCACCGGCAGCGACATCACGGCGGCGGCCGGCGACCGCTACGACTTCCCGAGCGTTGCGCTACTGCCGGACGGTCGTATCGCCAGTTCGTTCTTCGACCGCCGTACGGCGGGCAGCCCGGCGTTGGCCGTCCTCGACAGCGCGCGCTGAGTCACCAGGCCGCACCGACGGAGCGGGTCCGGTCAGCAGGCCCGTCGCAGGAACAGGTACGGGTTGACGGCGCCGCCGCCACCCGGGTGCTTCTCGAAGTGCACGTGAGGGGTCCCCGACGGCGCGTTGCCCGACGTGCCCACGGCCGCGATGACCTCGCCGGCCGCGACCCGCTCGCCACTGGACGCCGAGTTACGCGAGTTGTGCGCGTAGAAGTACTCGACGCCGTCATCGCCGCGTAGGTACAGCGAGATGCCGCCTGCACTGCTGTACGCCGTACGCACGACACCGCTCGTCACGGCCACCAGAGGCGTGCCGTACGCCGCCAGGACGTCGGTCCCCTGATGCCGCCGGCCGCTGGATCGCGGTTCGCCCCACGTGTCGGTGAAGCTGTTGCGGCCCGCGACCGGGCAGACGTAGCCGCCGCCGCTGGTCGTCTCCACCGTGGTGCGGGTGCGGGAGGCCCGGCGCAGCGTCGCGGGCCGCTGGGCAACGGCCTTGACGACGGGCTTGGGGGCTGGCTTGGCCTTGACGACGGGTTTGGCGACAACCGGTGGCACGAGGTCGCGCTCCAGCTCACCCAGCGCCAGGGTGGAGGCCGGCGCGGCCTGGCCCTGCGCGACGAGCAGCCCGCGTACGTCGGCTCCCGGAGTCGGCAGCAGCGCCAGGCCAACGAACGCCGACAGAGCACTGCCCAGCAGGAACGTGGGCAGCGCGAAGCGACGGGGCCGAGCCAGTGCCTGGTGGGCGCGCAAGACAGACCGGGTTCCGGTGGGGTGCGGGGATTGGGCACCAGTCTACTGAAGGTCCGCTGGGCCCGGCAAGGGGGGTCGCGGCTACTCGGCGAGCGTGTCCTCGTCCACGAACTCCCCGGTGACGAGGTAGACCACGCGCCGGGCGACCGCGACCGCGTGGTCGGCCAGCCGCTCGTAGTAGCGGCCGGCCAGCGTCACGTCGATCGCCGCCTCCGTGCCGTACTGCCAGCTCGTGGCGAGCATGGCCGTGAAGAGCTTGCGGTGCAGCTCGTCCATGGTGTCGTCGTCCCGCACGAGCTCCGCGGCGAGATCGAGGTCACGACTGGCGATGACCGAGCCCGCCTTGACCGCGATGCGCTGCGCCGTCTGCCCCATCTCGAGGATGGTCGACCGGAGCTCGGGCGGCACCGCAGAGGCGGGGTAGCGGCGGCGGGCGATCTTCGCGAGGTGCACCGCGTAGTCGCCGGTCCGCTCCAGGTCCACGACCATGCGCAGGCTCGTGACCAGCACCCGCAGGTCACCGGCCACCGGCTGCTGCCGGGCCAGCAGGTCGAAAGCCTGACCCTCGATCGAGCGGTAGAGCGCGTTGACCGCCTCGTCGCCGGCGATCACCTTCTGCGCCAGCTCCAGGTCGGCGTCCAGGAGCGCTGTCGTGGCGCGGCTGACCGCCGATCCCGCCAGCCGGCTCATCTCGACGAGCCCGTCGCCGATGGCGTCGAGCTGCTCGTGATAGCTGTCCCGCACCTTCGCCCCTTTCGTTGCGCCCGTCAGTCTCCCGCAGGCCGCTCAGCGCTCAGCACAGGGATGGCACCGGGCATCGCCGACCTACGCTGATCATGTGGTCGTCGTCGCTACGGCAGTCGGGCTCGTGCTCGGCGTCTTGGGGACCCTGGCCGTCATCTTGCTGCGGCAGCGCGCCGACCTGTCGAAGAGCCGGCGCGACCCGCTGGTGCCCGGCGCGCGGGCTGTGCTGGAGGCCCTGCCGGTGGCCGTCTTGGTCGTCGACCCCGGGGACGAGGTACTGCTGGGCAACCGGGCCGCCCGCGACCTCGGCCTGATCAGCGACGGGGTGCTGACTGCCCTGCCCCAACTGCGCCATCTGGTCATCCAGGCTCGCGCGACCACGCAGGCCCAGGAGACCGACCTCGAGGGTCCGCTGTTCCGACCCGGCCGCGCGCCGGCCATCTACCGGGCGCGCGTCGCGCCGGTCGGCGACGGCTCTGTCGCCGTACTGCTGGAGGACGTCACCGAAGCCCGCCGGCTCGAGGACGTCCGCCGTGACTTCGTGGCCAACGTGTCGCACGAGCTCAAGACGCCCGTCGGGGCGCTGAGCCTGCTGGCCGAGGCCATGCAGGACGCCAGCGACGACCCGACGGCAGTGCGCCGTTTCGCCGGTCGCGCGCAGCACGAGGCGCAGCGCCTCGGACGGCTGGTGCAGGAGCTCATCGACCTGTCCCGGCTGCAGGGAGCCGAGCCGATGGTCGACCCCGCCGCGGTCGACGTCGACCACCTCGTGGCCGAGGCGCTGGACCGCACCCGCACCAGCGCACAGGCCCGCGGCATCGTGCTGACCCGGTCCGGCGAGTACGGCCTCGAGGTTGTCGGCAACGAGCCGCAGCTGGTGACCGCGCTGGTCAACCTGCTGGACAACGCGGTGAGCTACAGCGGCGAGGGCAGCGTCGTCACGACGGCGTGCAGGGCCAGGGGCGGTGCGGTCGAGATCAGCGTCGCCGACGAGGGCATCGGGATCCCGGAGAAAGACCTCGAACGCGTTTTCGAGCGGTTCTACCGAAGCGACCCGGCGCGTTCACGCGCCACTGGCGGCACCGGACTTGGGCTCGCCATCGTCAAGCACATCACGACCAACCACGGGGGGACGGTCCAAGTGACCAGTGTCGAGGGGAAGGGGGCGACGTTCACGCTGCGGCTGCCCCTGACCGGCCAAGCTGCCACGCGCGAGCCGGTGGCCGCCGTATGACGCGGCTGCTCGTCGTCGAGGACGAGGCCTCGATCTCCGAACCCCTCGCCTACATGCTCGAGCGCGAGGGGTTCGAGGTCGCCGTGGCTGCTTCCGGGCCGGCCGGCTTGGAGGAGTTCGCCCGCGCCGGCGCCGACCTGGTGCTGCTCGACCTGATGCTGCCCGGGCTCTCCGGAACGGAGGTCTGCCGCACCCTGCGAGCCAGCTCCGCCGTACCGATCATCATGCTGACGGCCCGTGACAGTGAGGTCGACAAGGTCGTGGGGTTGGAGCTCGGGGCCGACGACTACGTCACCAAGCCGTTCAGCCACCGCGAGCTGGTTGCCCGGGTACGGGCCGTGCTGCGCCGGGGTACCGAACCGGAGGACGTGAGCGGCACGACGCTCGAGGTCGGACCGGTGCGCATGGACGTTGACCGGCACCTGGTCACGGTGGCCGGTGCGCTGATCCAGCTGCCGCTCAAGGAGTTCGAGCTGCTCGAGCTGCTGCTGCGCAACGCCGGTCGGGTCCTCACCCGGTCACAGCTGATCGACCGCGTGTGGGGCGCTGACTACGTGGGTGACACGAAGACGCTCGACGTGCACGTCAAGCGGGTGCGGGCCAAGGTCGAGCCCGAGCCGCGTACGCCCCGGCACCTGGTCACCGTCCGCGGCCTCGGCTACAAGTTCGAGGCCTGACTCAGCCGACCCGCCGGGGATGATCTTCTGGGCTCGGACGGGGGCGGGGCGGGAGCGGGCGGCAGTCAGCCGCGGACGCCGGTCACGGAGTAGATGGTCCGCCGCCCCACGGCGACCGCGTGATCGGCCAGACGCTCGTAGTAGCGGCCGATGAGGGTGACGTCGATCGCGGCCTCGGTGGCGTAGCCGGGGTTGGCTGACAGCTGGGTGAACAGCCTCCGCTGCAAGGTGTCCATCACGTCGTCGTCGTCGTCCAGCTCATACGCCAGCTCGGTGTTGCGGGTCGCGAGCACCGTGCCGGCCTTGATGGCGATCTCCTCGGCCGCTCGTCCCATAGCCAGCACCGTCTCGCGCAGCTCTTCGGGAACCGCGGGCTCCGGGTAGCGCCGCTTGGCGATCTTGGCCAGGTGTACGGCGTAGTCGCCGGCGCGTTCGAGGTCGACGATGATCCGCAGGCTGGTCACGAGCAGGCGAAGGTCACCGGCCACCGGGTGCTGCCGTGCGAGCAGGTCGAAGCCGGTGGCCTCGACGGTGCGGTACAGCTCGTTGATGGCCGCGTCCCCGGCGATGACCCGCTCGGCGTCGTCGAGATCTGACCGCACCAGCGCGGAGGTGGCCCGGCTGACGGCGATGCCGACGAGCCGGCTCATCTCCACGAGGTCCAGCCGCATCTCCTCGATGCCGGACGAACTAGTGCCGAGCAAGGAAACCTCCGTTCGGAGAAGGAGAACGGGGACGGTCAGCCGAAGCGACCGGTGATGTACCCCTCGGTCCGCGATTCCTTCGGGTTGGAGAAGATCCGCGGCGTCGTGTCGAACTCGACCAGCTCGCCCACCCGTTGGCCGTCGTCCCGCACCGTCGCGGTGAAGAAGGCCGTGCGGTCCGAGACGCGGGCCGCCTGCTGCATGTTGTGCGTGACGATCACGATCGAGAACTCGCGCTTGAGGTCCTGCATCAGGTCCTCGATCTTGGCAGTGGCGATCGGGTCCAGTGACGAGCACGGCTCGTCCATGAGGATGACCTCGGGCTGTACGGCGATCGCACGGGCGATGCACAGCCGCTGCTGCTGACCGCCGGACAGCGCGAACGCGCTCTGCTTGAGCTTGCTCTTGACCTCGTCCCAGAGGGCCGCCTTCGTCAGTGCCTCCTCGACGGTGTCGTCGAGATCCTGCTTGCGTCCCATCACCCGAGGGCCGAAGGCGATGTTGTCGTAGATCGACTTGGGGAACGGGTTGGGCTTCTGGAAGACCATGCCGACCCGACGGCGCAGCTCGATCACGTCGACCTCGGGGGCGTAGATGTCCTGCCCGTGGTAGGTCACCCGCCCGCTGACCTCGGCTCCGAGCACGAGGTCGTTCATGCGGTTCAGGCAGCGCAGCACGGTGCTCTTGCCGCAGCCGGACGGACCGATCAGCGCGGTGATCTCGCGATAGCCGAAGTCGAGGTTGACGTCCTCCACGGCCAGCTTGCCGCTATAGCTGACGGCGAGGTCGCCCAACTGGATGACCGGCTGCGCCCGGCTCGGGTCCAGGTCCTCGCGCACCTGGGGCCGCGGCATCAGCTCGCTGTCATCGGGCACTTGCAGCTCCGCCACGTCGGACCTTCCCCCTGAGGGCTTGCGCACGGTCGTCACCACCTCTTCTGGAACCGGTTGCGAAGCGCGATTGCTGCGCTGTTCAAGACGAGGAGGATCCCGAGCAGCACCATGATGGCAGCGGCCGCCAGAACGCCGAACTCGGCCTGGGGTCGGGTCACCCAGTTGTAGATCTGCAGCGGCAGGACGGTGAAGCTGCTACCGAGCCCGGTCGGGTTGAACGTGATGAAGGTGATGCCGCTGACGAGCAGCAGCGGAGCGGCTTCACCGATGGCGCGGCTGAGCGCCAGGATCGTGCCGGTGGCGATGCCGGGGATGGCGGCGGGCAGCACCTGACGCGAGACCACCTGCCACTGCGTGGCCCCGAGCGCAAAGGCACCTTGGCGGATCCCGCGGGGCACGGTGCGGAGCGCCTCGCGGGACGCGAGGATGACGATCGGGAGCACGAGCAGCGTCAGCGCGAGTGCGCCGGCCAGGACGGTCGGTCCGAGGCCGATCCCGCGGACCAAGAAGCCCAGCGCCAGGATCCCGTAGATGATGGACGGTACGGCGGCGAGGTTCTGGATGTTGGCCGCCAGCAGGCGGTTGTACCAACGCCGCTCGTCGGCGTACTCCTCGAGGTAGATGGCCGTCGCCACACCCAGCGGCACCGTGAACAGGGCCGTCAGCGCGATGACCCACAACGTGCCCACGATGGCTGACTGCGCTCCGGCCCGACGTGGGCTGGGCGACGGGAAGTTCTCGAAGAGCTGGGCGTTAAGGCGCGGCAGCCCGGTCTGCACGATGTCGACCAGGAGCGTCCCGAGCGCCACGACACCGAAGGCGAGGCACAGGAACAGGCCGAACTTGAAGACTCCGCCCTGGACCGCCCGCGCTCGAGGCACCGGTGGGATGGTCCGCGCCGCGGAGACGGCGACATCGCCGAGGGAGCTCACTCGTACACCTCTCGGAAGCGCCGCACGAGCCGGATGGACAGCACGTTCATCGCCAGGGTGAACAGGAACAGCAGCATGCCCACGGCGAAGATCGTGTTGTAGCCGATGCTGCCGACCTGCTGGTCACCGGAGGCCGCCTGTGCGATGAACGAGGTCATCGTCTGCATGCCTTCGGTGGGGTTGCCGGACAGCCTCGCCGTGGAGCCCGCCGCCACCACCACGATCATCGTCTCGCCGAGGCCGCGGGAGATGCCGAGGATCACGGCTGCAGCGATGCCGGACAGCGCCGCGGGGAAGACGACCTTGCGGGTCACCGTTGCCGGCGAAGACCCGAGCGCGTAGGCGCCGTCGCGCAGCGCCCGCGGCACGGCGCTCATGGCGTCCTCGGACAGTGAGGCGACGGTCGGGATGATCATGACGCCCATCACCAGCCCGGCCGAGAGGGCGTTGAACGTGGACGGCGGGTTGGCACCTGGCCAGAGGTCGCGCAGCAGGGGGGTCACGAACGTCAGTGCGAAGAAGCCGTAGACGACCGTGGGAACACCTGCCAGCAGCTCCAGCACCGGCTTGAACACCCGTCGCGCGCGGCTGCTGGCGAACTCGCTGAGGTAGGCCGCGGCACCCAGACCGATCGGCACCGCGACGACCAAGGCGATGAAGGTGATCAGCAGCGTGGCCGAGACCAGCGGCAGGACCCCGAACTCCTTTTGGGCGAACAGCGGCGTCCACACGGTCCCGGTGAGGAACTCCACGACCCCGACGGTGCGGAAGAAGTCGATGGTCGGGACGAGCAACGCCACGACGATGCCGACGGTCGTGAGCACGCTGAGCGCAGTCGCTCCCAGGAGCAGAGCCTGGATGATCTTCTCTCCGTAGCGCGGCCGCGCCCGGCGCAGGGAGAGCTCTCCCAGGCCGGGCGCTGCCGCGCTCCCAGGAGGCGTGGTGGTCGTCATGACGTGATTGTGCAACCGACCCTAGGAAGAGCTGGGACTGGCTGCCGGGGTGTTCCCCGCCTTGCCCTTCAGCGCCTCGATCTTGCTGGTCAGCTCGGACTTCTGCGCGTCTGTCAGCGGCACGAAACGCGCCTCCTCGGCGATCTCCGTGGCGTTCTCGGCGAAGAACTCGAGGAAGGCAGCGCCCTCAGGGCGAGCGAGCAGCGCGGCCGTCGGGTAGATGAACAGCGGTCGAGCCAACGGCTTGTACGAGCCGTCCTGGACAGTCGCCACGCTGGGCTCGACGCAGCCGTCGCCGCCGTCGACCTTCAGCGCCTTGAGCTTGTCCTCGTTCTCCTCGAAGTAGGAGAAGCCGAAGTAGCCCAGGCCACCCTTGTCACCGGACACACCGGTCACCGTGACGTTGTCGTCCTCGGTCGCGTTGTAGTCGGTGCGGCTTGCACCCTCCTCACCGTTGATCTCGTCGGTGAAGTAGTCGAAGGTGCCCGAGTCCGTGCCGGCGCCGAAGAGCTTCAGATCGACGTCCGGGAACTTGGGGTCGACCTGGTTCCAGTTGTTGACCTTGGAGTCTGGCTCCCAGATCTTCTTCAGCTGCTCGACCGTGATGCACTCGATCCAGTCGTTGTCCTTGTTGACGACGACGGTCAGCGCATCGTTGGCAACGGTGAACTCGTCGAAGACGACACCCTTCGCGGCGCAGGCCGACTTCTCCTTGTCCTTGATCGGACGCGATGCGTCGGAGATGTCGGTCTCGCCGTTGCAGAACTTCTCGAAGCCACCGCCGGTGCCGGAGGTGCCGACCGTGACCTGGACACCGGAGTTGTCGGCGCGGAAGAACTCAGCGGCGGCCTCGCTCAACGGTGCGACCGTGCTGGAGCCGTCGACCTTGATGGTCCCGCTCAGGTTCTGCCCGTCACTGCCGGAGTCGGTGGATTCACCGCCGCCGCACGCCGCGGTGAGAACGGCAAGGCCGGCCACCGACAGGGCGAGCCGGCCACGCATGGTCTGAGAGCGCACGGGTTCCTCTTTCGGAGTCGGAAGGAGCGCTGCCGAAACTAGGGCGGCCAGATGGAGCCCTCGGGGATGCCAGGTGAACGCCGAGTGAACGCCGCGCCGCGGATACCGGGTGGCGAGGGCTAAGGCACGATCGCCTGTGGCTGCGGTGGCAGCCACTCCACGAACAACGTGGTCGCGTCGTCCTGCAGCTTGCCGACCTGGTGGCGCAGGATCGCCGCCTGCAGTCGACGCATCACCTCGGGAGTCGGCAGTCCGGAGGCGAGCTCCCTCGCGGCGAATTCGGCGAGGCGGTCCCGGCCGAAGAAGCTGCCGTCCTCGGCCCGCGCCTCATCCACGCCGTCGGTCAAAAGCAGGAGAAGGTCGCCAGGTTGCAGCTGCTCCTCGCACACGACGTACTGCGGCCCGTTCGGCCCAGCAAGGTCACCCATGCCCAGCGGCAGACCCGGCTGGCAGGACAGCTCCTTCACCAGGCGCCCGTCGCGTAGCAGCATCGGATCGGGGTGGCCGGCGTTGAGCCAGCTGTAGCGGCCGGTTTCCACGTCGAGCTGCCCGAGCAGCGCCGTGACGTAGCGCTCCGGACCGAATCCCTCGAGCAGCGTGGTGTCGATGACGTGCGCGGTCTCGAGCAGCGGGAGGCCGGCTCGGCGCGAGTTGCGGTAGGCCGAGACAGCCAGGGTCGTGAGGAGGCTGGCGTGCAGACCGTGCCCGACGGCGTCGAAGATGGCGACGTGCGCAACATTGCCGTTCAGCGCGTAGTCAAAGGCGTCACCGCCGACTTCGTACGCCGGCGCGAGCAGCCCGCTGATGATGACGCGATCGGTGCCGAAGGTGAGCGGAGGCAGGAGCGCGTACTGCATCTCGGCCGGCAGCGCCATCGGCTGACGACGGCGGGTCCAGTGGAACACGTCGCTGTACTTGCTGTTGCTGAGCAACAGCTCCGCAGCGAGATGGGCAAGCTGGCGGAACGCCCGAAGGTGCTCGGCAGTGAGCGGGGCGCCCTCGACGACGTACTCCACGACGCCGAGCCGCTCCACCCCGTCGACCAGCGGCAACCACAGCCGGCGAAGGGGGCGCTGCTCGTCGCCTGCCTCCACGTCCTGTACTTCAATCAGCCGGAAAGCCCGGCCGGCAACGGTGCCCTCCACGTTGAGCACTTCGCGGATCTCGGTCAGGCCGCTCAGGACCGGGGTGAGGACTTGCTGCTCGTGGTCGATCAGGTAGAGGACGGCGGCGCTGGCGCCGAGCTTGCCGGCACCATCAGCGACAACGCGCGGTAGATCGTCCGGGGCCATGAGGTATGCGCGATGCAGGACTCCGTCGAGTGCGGCTACGTACTGCGCGGCGAGGTCCATCGGGGCGAGTCTGTCACGCCGGCGCCGCGCCAGGCCGAGCTCAGGCGCCGGGCAGG
>Ga0136633_1002739_pt1 | contig 11962 bp, 14 predicted proteins | sample AntDrymeUQ832206_2_FD_105494 | JGI IMG/M metagenome (GOLD analysis project Ga0136633, IMG submission 105494) | Polar desert sand microbial communities from Dry Valleys, Antarctica - metaG UQ83 (22.06) | ecosystem: Environmental > Terrestrial > Soil > Desert | place: Antarctica: Dry Valley...
ACCGCCACCCGTACGCCCGCCAGCTCGGCGCGGGCCACCTCGGGCAGCCGGGCCCGCAGCCCTGGGCCGTCGTTGTTGCCCCAGCAGGCGAGCAGGGCGCGGCTGCGGGCCTCGAGGGCGTCGAGCAGCGGCTCCTCGACCCAGTCACCGGCGTGCACGACGAGGTCGGCCTGCTCGACCAGCTGCCACACCTGCGGCGACAGGTCGCGCGCCCGCATTGGGACGTGCGTGTCGGCGAGTAGCAGGAGGCGCACGCCGGACAGTCTGCCTAGAGCTGCTCGCGTACCTCGGCGAGGGGGCGGCCCGGGACGACGGCATCGGTGAGCCCGGCCAGCCGGCCGCACTCCACGCAGCGGGCCGCCAGCGCGACCCACTCCACGTGCTCGCCGTCGGGCGCAGACAGGCCGGCCGCGACCTCGGCGATCGACTGGCCGCAGCCGCCGCACATCCACATCGGCGGATGGGTCCAGCGCGCGTCGGAGTCCAGCAGCGGGATGGTGCGGGCGCAGGCCAGGCAGCGCCGCCGGGCCACGCCTGCCCGCGCGTCGGCCTCGACGTAGGTCCACGTCGCCGGCTCGTCGTGCCGGTCGCAGGACAGCACGTCGACGTCGGTCACCTCGGGCCCGCCCTCGAGGGTGAGCAGCCAGTCGCGCAGGTCGTCCACGTCCTCGCCCGTGCGAGCACCGGCCACCGTCTTGAGCACCATGCCCGGTGCATCGGCACCGGGCACGGCCCTGCTGAAGCGCCTGCGGCGGCTACTCCGCGGCGGGAACGGCCCCTGAGCCCTCGGCAGCGCCCTCGCCGGTGCTCTTGCCACGACCGCGGCCGCCCCGGCGGCGGCGAGGAGCCCCGCCCTCACCTGCGTCGGCGCCCTCGGCGGCCGGCCCGGTCGACGGCGCTGCGTCGGAGCTGGTGCCGGCCACGCCCTCCAGCGCCACGCCGCTGCCGCGGGTGCGGCGGCGGGTGCTGCTCGTGCGCTTGGGCAGCACCGGCGCGTCGTCGGCCGCCCCGTCAGAGCCGCCCGAGTCGCGGCCCCCGGAGCGCCCGCCCCGCCCGGCGTCACGGCCGGCGTCACGACCGGCGTCACGCCCACCGGAGCGACCCGCGTCGCGGCCGGCCGGCTTGCGGCGGCCGGTCTCGCCGAGGTCCTCGACCTGCTCGGCCTCGAGCCCGGCGCGCACCCGGGCGCTGCGCGGCAGCGTGCCCTTCGTGCCCTCGGGGATCGTCAGGTCGCTGTAGAGGTGCTTGGAGGAGGAGTAGGTCTCGACCGGCTCCGGGAACGGCAGCTCGAGGGCCTTGTTGATCAGCCCCCACTTCGGCATGTCGTCCCAGTCGACGAAGGTCACGGCGACGCCCTTGGCGCCCGCGCGGCCGGTGCGTCCGATGCGGTGCAGGAAGGTGCTCTCGTCGTCCGGGCACTGGTAGTTGATGACGTGGGTGACGTCGGCGACGTCGATGCCGCGGGCGGCGACGTCGGTCGCCACGAGCACGTCGATCTTGCCGGAGCGGAAGGCGCGCAGGGCCTGCTCGCGGGCGCCCTGGCCGAGGTCGCCGTGCACGGCGGCGGCCGCGAAGCCGCGGTCCTGCATGTCGGCGGCGACCTTGTCGCAGGTGCGCTTCGTCCGGCAGAAGACCATCGTCAGCCCGCGGCCCTCGGCCTGCAGGATGCGGGCGAGCACCTCGCCCTTGTCCATCGAGTGGGCCCGGTAGGCGAAGATCTTGGTGTCCGGGACGGTCCGCTTCTCGCCGACCTCCTCGGCGCGGATGTGCGTCGGCTGCTTCATGAAGCGGCGCGCCATCGTGACGACCGGGCCGGGCATCGTGGCCGAGAACAGCATCGTCTGGCGCTCGGTCGGGAGCAGCTCGAGGATCCGCTCGACGTCGGGCAGGAAGCCCAGATCGAGCATCTCGTCGGCCTCGTCGAGCACGAGCACCCGCACGGCCGACAGGTCGAGGTGGCCCTGGCGGGCCAGGTCGAGCAGCCGGCCGGGGGTGCCGACGACGACCTCGACGCCCTTGCGGAGCGTCTCGACCTGCGGCTCGAGGGCGCGGCCGCCGTAGATCTGCGCGACGCGGATGCTGCGGACGCTGCCGGCCTTCTCGATGTCGGTGGCCACCTGGACGGCCAGCTCGCGGGTCGGCGCCACGACGAGCGCCTGCGGCATGCCGTCCGAGCCCTCGGCCTTGCTCTTCACCCGCTGGAGCAGCGGGACGCCGAAGCCGAGCGTCTTGCCGGTGCCGGTGCGGGCCTGGCCGATCAGGTCGTGACCGGCCAGGGCGATCGGCAGGGTCATCGTCTGGATGGCGAAGGGGGCGGTGATGCCGAGCTTCTCGAGCGCCTCGACGGTCGCGGGCAGGGCGCCCAGGGCCGCGAAGCCGTTCTCCATGGTGGGGGTGTCGGTGGTCAGCGGACTGCCTCTCGTACGGTCGCGCCGACCGACGACAGGGAGGGGCTCGCAACGTGGCCCGAGGGCCCGGCGCGCCACGGGGACTGCGGTCCGCGCACACGGTCGAGGCGGCGAGCGCCGCCCCGGGAGGCCCAGCCTAGCCCGCGCAGCCCGTACGGCAGGATCGCAAGCATGAGCACCCGGCTGGACCAGGCGACCGTCGACCTCCTGGGCGTCCTCGCGTACGGCGAGCTGACGGCCTTCGAGCGGCTGGCCAGCGACGCCCGGCTCGCCCCGACGATCGGCGACAAGCACGCCCTCGCCACGATGGCGGCGGCGGAGTTCGACCACTACCTGCGGCTGCACGAGCACATGCGGGCCGAGTCGATCGACCCGGAGCAGGCGATGGCGCCCTTCGTCGCGCCGCTGGATGCCTTCCACGACTCGACGCCGCCCAACGACTGGCTCGAGGGCCTCATCAAGGCCTACGTCGGCGACGGCCTGGCCACCGACTTCTACCGTGAGGTGGCCGGCTTCGTGCAGGACGCCGCCACCCGCGGGCTGGTGCTGGAGACGCTCGCCGACACCGGCCAGGCCGCCTTCGCCGTCGCGAAGGTGCGCGCCGCGACCGCGGCCGACCCCGCCGTCGGCGGGCGGCTCGCGCTGTGGGCCCGCCGGCTGGTGGGGGAGGCCCTCATCCAGGCCCAGCGGGTGGCGGTCGAGCGCGACGCGCTGACCGAGCTGCTGGTGGGCGGCAGCGGCGACCTGGCCGGCATCGCCCGGCTGCTCACCCGGCTCACCGACAGCCACACCGCGCGGATGGACGCCCTCGGCCTGGCCTCCTGACGGCGCAGGTCGCGTAGCCCCCGGCCCCCACCCCCGAACGCGCCGGAGCCCGGCACCCCTGGGGGGTGCCGGGCTCCGGCCGTCGTGCTGAGGTGCTAGGCGTGCGACTTGCTCTTCACGACGCCCTGGGTCACGGCGATGAGCGCCGCGGCGACCAGGGTGCCGACGATGATCTCGATCAGCAGGCCGTTGAAGATGAGGCCGGCGAGCAGCAGCGAGCCGACGCCGATGAGCAGGGTGAGCCAGATGGGCATGGACTGCTTGCCCGGGACGACAGCGCGGCCCAGGGCGCCGACGATGAGGCCAACGATCAGCAGGACGATGATGTTCACGGTTCCTCCTTGTGGTGCGGGCCAGAAGGGCCCGTTCGGGAGGTCTCTTGCCCGGTGCGGGCAGGCGGAACCCACGCTGCGGCGATCGTCACCCGAGCGACGCAGACGCGCAACTCGGACCTACAGGGCGCCGAAGCCCACCCGGCGCTGCTCGCTCTCGGCGATCTCGACGTAGGCGAGCTTGTCGGCCGGCACGAGGACCCGCCGGCCCTTCTCGTCGACCAGGGACAGCACGCCGAGGTCGGCCTTGAGCGCCTCGGCCACGGCCTTGGCCACCTCGTCGGGGGACTGCGCGCTCTCCAGGACGAGCTCGCGCGCGGCGTACTGCACGCCGATCTTGACCTCCACCGAGGACTCCTTCATGACGGGTACGGGGACGAGGCCGAGGCTAGCCCGCGGCGTCCGAGCCGGCGCCCGCGTACGCCGAGGGCGCAACCGCGCCGGGCGTCAGTCGGTGCGCGGGGTCCCGGAGATGCCGCGCCAGGCCAGCCCCATGAGCAGCTCGACGGCGCGCTCCTTGGGGATGCGGTCCGGGGAGGTCAGCCACCAGCGGGCGCCGACCTCCATGAGGCCGGACAGCCCGATGGACAGCAGCTGCGCCTCCTCGGCGCGGTAGCCGGTGTCGTGCGCGATGGTCTCGGCGATCGCGTCCACGCAGCCCTGGGTCATCCGCTCGACCCGCTCGCGGACGGCGGGGTCGTTGCGCAGGTCGCTCTCGAAGACCAGCCGGAACGCGCCCTCGTCCGGGCCCTCGCCGTCGACGAAGTCGAAGTAGGCGGCGACCGAGGCCGCCACGCGCAGCCGGTTGTCGGTGGTCGACGCCAGCGCCTCGCGCACCCGGACGACCAGACTCTCGGCGTGCTGGTCGAGCAGCGCGAGGTAGAGCTCGAGCTTGCTCGGGAAGTGCTGGTAGAGCACCGGCTTGCTGACCCCGGCGCGCTCGGCGATGTCGTCCATCGCGGCGGCGTGGTAGCCCTGGGCGACGAAGACCTCCTGCGCCGCGTGCAGCAGCTGGCGACGCCGGGCGGGACGAGGCAGCCGCGTGCCCCGTGGTGTGGCGTCCCGCCCTGCCGTCGTCGTCACGCGCAGACCCTAGCGGCGCTCGTCCTCGTCGAGCTCCACCACGACGGCCTGCTCGACGACATCGGGGGCGGGTGCCTCCAGCGGCACGTCCGGGTCCTCCTGACGCGGCGCGTCGCCGGTGAGGGTGGTGCGCTGCTCCTGCCGGTCCTCGGGGGTGCTCTCGCTCATGGTCACTCCTGTCCGGACAGCTCGCGCGAGCCGTGCCTCGTACGACGGGCGTCGATCACCCGATCGGGGTTGCGCCGCAGGTAGTCCTGCTCGAGCTCCTGCGTGCGGGAGGTGTGGAACTGCAAGGCGTCCTCGCTGCCGTGCAGGAAGGTGTCGTGGCGCGTCTCGTGCAGGTGCTTCAGCTCGCGCTCGAGGGCCTCGTCGCTCAGCTGCTCGGCCGGCACTCCGGTCACGTCGTCCTCCTCCGGTCGGCGGGCGGGCCCGCGGGGGTGGCCCGCCTCTACCCGGGTACCGGCGGTCCATGACCCAGCCTGCACCCGGCGTCAACGCGCCCCGCGCCCTGGTCCTCGATGTCGACGGCACCCTGCTCGACACCGTCTACCTGCACGTCATCGCCTGGTGGGAGGCGTTCCAGGAGTGCGGGCACGACGTGTCGGGCGTCGACCTGCACCGCGCCATCGGCCGCGGGTCCGACGACCTGGTCGAGACGCTGCTGGGCCGCCCCGACGCGCGGGTCGTCGAGGGCCACGCCCGCAACTGGGCGCCGCTGCGCGACCGGTGCCGGCCGTTCCACGCGGTGCCCGAGCTGATCCGCACCTGCGCCGGGCGCGGGCTGCAGGTCGTCTACTGCACCAGCGGCGACGCGGCCGACGTGCAGGACTTCCGCGCCAAGATCGGCTGCGACGACGTGGTGGCCGCGGTCGTGAGCAGCAGCGACGTCGAGCGGAGCAAGCCGGCGCCCGACATCGTCGTCGCGGCGCTCGAGGCCGTCGGTGTCGCGCCGCAGGACGCGGTGATGGTCGGCGACACCGTCTACGACGTGCGCGCCGCGGGGGCGGCCGGGGTCGCGTGCATCGGCGTCCTGTGCGGCGGGATCGGCGAGCTCGAGCTGGAGGAGGCCGGCGCGGCAGCCGTCTACGGCAACCCGGCGCAGCTGCTGCAGGACCTCGACGCCTCGCCGGTCGGCCGGCTGCTGCGGTAGCGGACTAGCGCTCCGGCAGCAGCACGGCGAACAGGTCGCCGAGCTCCTCGACCCGCGCGAGCACGTCGTCGCTGGTGAAGACGAGGTCCTGCGGCCGCCGGCACGCCTCGACCTCGTCCCAGGTGACCGGGGTCGAGACCGTCGGCGTCGGCCGCGCGCGCAGCGAGTAGACGCTGACCGTGGTCTTCGCCGCGCTGTTCTGCGACCAGTCGACGAGCACCTTGCCGTCGCGCAGCGCCTTGGTCATCCGGTGCACGACGAGGTCCGGGTGCGCCTTCTCCAGCCGCTGCGCCAGCGACTTGGCGTACGCCGACGTCTCCTCGGCCGAGCCGAAGGAGTCGGCGCGGGCGTAGAGCTGCAGGCCCTTGCTCCCGCTGGTCTTCGCGACCGCGGTGTGCCCGTCGGACTCCAGCAGCGGCCGGAGCAGCAGCGCCACCCGGCAGCACTCGACGATCGTCGCGGGCGGGCCGGGGTCCAGGTCGAAGACGATCAGGTCCGGCGGCAGGGCCGCACCGTCCTGCACCCGCCACATGTGGGTGTGCAGCTCCAGGCTGGCCAGGTTGGCCGTCCACACCAGCGCCGCGAGCCGGTCGACCACGACGTAGTCGATGGTCTCGCGGCCCTTGCTCGAGCCGGGCGAGGGCAGGGTCACGACGGTCACCCAGTCCGGGGTGCCGCGCGGGGCGTTCTTCTCGAAGAACACCTGGCCCTCGACGCCGTCCGGGTAGCGCTTGCGCGTCACGGCGCGCCCCGCCAGGTGCGGCAGCAGCATCGGGGCGATGCGCGTGTAGTAGTCCAGCACCTGCCCCTTGGTGAAGCCGTCGGGGTAGAGCACCTTCTCGAGGTTGGTCAGCGCGACCCGGTGTCCCTCGACGTCGACGACGACCTTGGTGCCGCTCATTGCCTGACCACACTCCGAGGATCGACGTCGTCCCGCAGGCCCTTGTACGACGGGTGACGCAGCCTGCCGTCCCGCGTCCACTCCGTGTGGTCGACGTCGCAGACGAGCTCCGGCTCGACCCACACCGCGCTGCGGGCGTGCTCGCGCGGGACGTCGGACAGCACCGGGTCGGCCCGGCGCAGCGGGGCCAACCGCTCGCCCAGCATCCGCAGCGTCGCCTCGCTGAAACCGGTGCCGACGTGCCCGGCGAAGGCCCAGCCATCCGCCTCCGGCACGGCCAGCAGCAGCGAGCCGATCCGCCCGGCGCGGCCGCCCTCGCCGGGCTTCCAGCCGACGATGACCGCGGAGGTCCGCCGGACGTGCTTGACCTTCACCCAGCAGTCGCTGCGCCGGCCCGGCTCGTAGCGGCTGTCCCGCCGCTTGGCGACCACGCCCTCCATGCCCTGCGCGAGGGTGGCCTGCAGCAGCGCCTCCCCGTCGCCCGGGAAGGCCGGCGGCACCTGCCACCGCTCGCCCGACAGGGGCAGCGACTCCAGCACCGCGCGTCGCTCGTCGTACGACAGGTCGAGCAGCGGGCGGTCGTCGACCTCGAGCACGTCGAACAGCAGCAGCGTGACCGGGGTGCTGCGGACCAGCGACGGGCTGGGCGAACGCACGTGCATCCGCGCCTGGAGCCGGCCGAAGTCGGTGCGGCCGGCGTCGTCGAAGGCGACCACCTCGCCGTCCAGCACGGCTGTCGTCGGGCCGAGCACGGTGCCCAGGCCGGCCAGCTCGGGGTAGGCGCCGGTGATGTCGTTGCCGTTGCGCGAGCGCAGCGACACCCGGCCGCCGCGCACCTCCACCAGCGCCCGCACGCCGTCCCACTTCACCTCGTACGACCACCGGTCGTCCTGCGCAGGCAGCGGCCCCGTCGTCGCCAGCATCGGCGAGAGGGCGCGGAGGAGGGCCACGCGCAGTGCCTACCCCGTCGCGGTCGCGATGCGCGCCGGCCCCCGCCCGGGCGCGGTCTGGGTCACACTGGAGGGACCCGGTGGCAGCCGCCGGGCGCGCTCCGGCGCCGCCCCGAAGGACGCGTACCCCGCCCATGACATCGACCTGGACCTGGTCCGGGCTGCGCAGCTGGGTCGTGCACGGCTACACCGCGACCGGCGCCATCCTCGCCCTGCTCATCGTCCTCGCCGCCGTCGAGGGCGACGTCGCGCGGGCCCTCTGGCTGGGCCTCGCAGCGCTGTTCATCGACGGCACCGACGGCATGCTGGCCCGGCGCTTCGGGGTCAAGGAGCGGCTGCCGTGGTTCGACGGGGCGCTGCTCGACAACATCGTCGACTACCTGACCTACGTCTTCGCGCCGGTCGTGCTGCTGCTGCAGACCGGCTACCTGCCGGACGGCACCACCGGGACCGTCGTCGCGGTGCTCCCGCTGGTGGCCTCGAGCTACCAGTTCTGCCGGGTGGACGCCAAGACCGACGACCACTTCTTCCTGGGCTTCCCGAGCTACTGGAACGTCGTGGCCTTCTACGCCATCGCCATGGACCTCAGCCCGCTGGTCACCTCGACCGTCATCGTCGTCTGCGCGGCGCTGGTGCTCGTCCCGGTCGGCTACATCTACCCGTCGCGGATGACCGTGCTGCGCACCCCCACACTGGTGCTGTCGGCGGTGTGGCTGGTGCTCTACGCGGTGATCGTCGCGCAGCTGCCGTCGCCGGAGCCGCTGGTCATCGCAGCCTCGCTGGGCTACATCGCCTACTACTGCGTGCTCAGCCTCTACCTCGACCGGCGCCGCCGGACCGCTCGCGCGGCGCAGCCGCCGGTCACCGTCGCCGCCTGACCGCGTGACGCTGCTCGCGGTCGCCTGCGCGCTGGGCGCCATGACGGTGTTCGGCATCGCTGCCGTGCTCCAGGGCGTGGCCACCTCGCGGGCCGTCGACCTCGCCGTGCTCGACCCGCGGCTGCTCCTGCACCTGGCCCGCCAGCCGGTCTTCCTCGCCGCCCTGCTGCTCAACGGCCTGGGCTTCCTGCTGCACGTCGCCGCGCTCCAGACGCTGCCGCTGTTCCTCGTGCAGGCCGTCATCTCCGGCAGCGTCGCGGTGACCGCGGTGCTGTCGGTGCGGGTGCTGCGGGTGCCGCTGCTCGGGCTGCAGCGGCTGTCGGTGCTGCTCGTCGTGCTCGGGCTGGCGCTGCTCGCGCCGACCGCGAAGGCCTCCGAGGTGCTGCCTGCCGGCGCCGGTAGCCCGGGCGTCCTGCTCGGCGTGGTCGTGGCGGTCGCGCTGGCCGCGGCTGCCGTGCGAGGCCTGCCCGGGGCGGCCGGCCCGGTGCTGCTCGGCCTGCTGGCCGGCGCCGGCTTCGGCGTCGTCGCGGTGTCGGCCCGGCTGCTGCCCGACCTCGGGCCCGGCCTGCTCGCTGAGCCGCTGGCGTACGTCCTCGTCCTGGCCGGGACGGTGGCCTACCTCGTCTACTCCGCGGCGATGCAACGCGGCTCGGTCACGACGGCGACCGCCGCGATGGTGGTGACCCAGACGGTCGTGCCCGCCGTCGCCGGGCTGCTGCTCGGCGACGAGGTGCGCTCCGGGCTGGTGCCGCTGGCCGTGACCGGCTTCGCGCTGGCGCTCGCCGGCGCGCTGGCGCTGGCGCGGTACGAGTCCGGCCCCTTCGCCGTCCCGCCCCCGCTCGGCCCCGCTTGACCGCACGCCCCGGCCCGGCGATCTTCGCCTCGTAGAAGATCGGCGCGGGTGGGCGGGTCCGGCTCGGGTAGGGGGCAGCGGTGAGGTCGATCTGGAAGGGCGCGATCAGCTTCGGGCTGGTCACGATCCCCGTGAAGCTCTACAGCGCGACCGAGCAGAAGGACGTGTCCTTCCACCAGGTCCGGCGCTCGGACGGCAGCCGCATCAAGTACAAGCGGGTGGCCGCCGTGGACGGCGAGGAGGTCGCGTACGGAGACATCGCCAAGGGCTACGAGCTCAGCAACGGCGAGACGGTCGTGCTCACCGACGAGGACTTCAAGGACCTGCCGCTCACCACCAACCGCGCCATCGACGTGCTGCAGTTCGTGCCGCTCGAGGAGCTCGACCCGATCTTCTTCGAGAAGAGCTACTACCTCGAGCCGGACAAGGCCGGCACCAAGCCGTACGTCCTGCTGCGCGACGCGCTGGAGCAGTCCGGCAAGGTCGCCGTGGTCAAGGTGGCGCTGCGCAATCGGGAGTCGCTCGCGGCGCTGCGCGTGCGCGACGGCGTCTTCGTGCTCGAGACGATGCTGTGGCCCGACGAGGTACGCACCCCCGACTTCGGCTTCCTGGACGAGGACGTCGAGGTGCGCCCGCAGGAGCTGGCGATGGCCGGCAGCCTCATCGAGACGCTGTCGGGGGAGTTCGACGCGTCGCAGTACAAGGACGAGTACCGCGAGGCACTGCAGCAGGTCATCGAGGCCAAGGTCGAGGGGCGCGAGGTCGTGCAGACCGCCGAGGCCCAGCCGACCTCGGGCACCGTCGTCGACCTCATGGCGGCGCTGCGGGCCAGCGTCGAGGCGGCCAAGAGCGGCAAGCCCGCCACCAAGCCCGCCACCAAGCCCGCGGCGAAGAAGGCGCCGGCCAAGAAGGCTGCGGCCGGCTCGGCGGCCACGTCCGGCGACAAGGGCAAGAAGGCGCCGGCGAAGAAGGCCACCCGCAAGTCCGCCTGACCCGTTCGGGCGGTTGCGGGCGCGCCGCCTCGGTAGTGTTCGCGCACCGCTACTGAGGGACCGATGACCGCTTCTACCGACGCGCAGCCGACCGGCGACGCCCAGCTCGCCGACCCAGCGCGCGTGGCGGCGGTGCGACGCGTCCTCGAGGAGGGCCTGAGCACGGCCGGCCTCGACCGGATCACCAAGCTGGCCGCCGACCTGCTCGGCGCCGCCCACGCGCAGGTGTCCCTGCTCGCCGAGGAGCAGGTCGTGGCCAGCGTCTTCGGCCTGCCGCACGACGCCCCGCGCACGGCTCCGCTGGCCGACAGCCTGTGCACCGTGACGGTCCGCGTCGGCGCGCCGTTCGTGGTGCAGGACGCCGCGAACGACCCGCGCGTGTGCGACCTGCCCCCCGTCACCTCCGGCGCCGTCGGCGCCTACCTCGGGGTCCCGCTGGTCACTGACACCGGGCTGGCGCTGGGCGCGCTCTGCGTCTTCCACCCCGAGCCCCGCACCTGGTCGGCGCGCGACGTCGGGGTGCTGGCCGAACTGGGCGCCAGCGCCGTGGCCGAGCTCGAGCTGCGCGTCCTCTCGCGGGAGATGACGACCAAGGCCGCCCAGCTCGATCTGGCCCTCGCCGCAGCCGACACCGGCAGCTTCGACTGGGACCTCACCACCCGGCAGCTGCGCTGGGACGACCGGCTGGTGCGGCTGTTCGGCTACGAGCGCGGCGAGTTCGGCGAGCGCATCGAGGACTTCAACGCCCGGGTGCACCCCGACGACAGGGAGCGGGTCGCCGAGCACCTGGAGCGGGCCGTCGACGCCGTCGGCGACCTGTCGATGGAGTACCGCATCGTCCGGCCGGACGGGCCGCGCTGGGTCGAGGCCCGCGGCCGCTGCCTGCCCGGTCCGGACGGCCGGGCGGCCCGGTTGCTGGGGGTGGCGTACGACTCGACCGAGCTGCGCGAGGCGCGCGACCGGCTGGCCCGCACCCTCGAGTCGATGACCGACGCGTTCTTCTCGCTCGACCACGAGTGGCGCTTCACCTTCGTCAACCCCGAGGGCGAGAAGCTGCTCGGGCGGGAGCGCGACACCCTCTTCGGCTGCGACATCTGGGCGGAGTTCCCCGCTGCGGTCGGGTCGGTCTTCGAGGTGGAGTACCGCCGGGCAGTCGAGTCCGGCGAGCCGACGACCTTCGAGGCCTACTACCCGCCGCCGCTCGACGACTGGTACGACGTCCGTGCCTGGCCGACCCCCGACGGGCTGTCGGTCTACTTCCGCGAGATCACCGCGCGCCGTCAGGCCGAGCACGAGCGGGCCGAGGCCGTCGTCGACCGCGAGCGGGCCCACGCCGCCGCCGAGGCCGCCAACGCCCGGCTCACCCTGCTGGCCGACGCCGCCCACGTGCTCGCGCAGTCGCTCGAGCCGGCCCAGGTGCTCCAGCGGCTCTCCGACGTGATGCTGCCGGGGCTGGGCCGCTCGCTGGTCGTCGCGCTGACCGCCGAGGCCGCGGGTGCGCTGCTGGACCGCGAGCTGCCGTCCGACTCCGCCGTCCACATCGTGCACGTGGCCCACGCCGTCCCTGAGCTGCTGCCGCGGCTCGAAGCG
>Ga0136633_1002740_pt1 | contig 11961 bp, 10 predicted proteins | sample AntDrymeUQ832206_2_FD_105494 | JGI IMG/M metagenome (GOLD analysis project Ga0136633, IMG submission 105494) | Polar desert sand microbial communities from Dry Valleys, Antarctica - metaG UQ83 (22.06) | ecosystem: Environmental > Terrestrial > Soil > Desert | place: Antarctica: Dry Valley...
GGCGGAACCGCGCCTCGGGATCGGCGTCGATCGCTCGATGATTCGCGACCGACTGCGCATGTCGCCGGCCGAGCGCATCAGGTTGGCGGTCGCGGAGGCGCGTGGGATGCCCACGATCCGGCTCCGGCGATGACTGAACGGCTCTTCGATCCGGTCCAGATGCTCGGGCGTCTGGAGGCCCACGATGTCAACTATGTCCTCATCGGCGGCCTCGCGGCGAAGGCACATGGTTCACCCAGCCTGACCGTCGACCTCGACATCTGCTACGCCCGCGACCGTGGCAATCTCGATCGACTGGCCGCAGCGCTTCGCGAGCTAGGAGCGGTGTTGCGGGGTGCGCCACCGGACCTGACGTTTCGTCTCGACGCCGAGACCCTTCGAACGGGTGATCACTACACCCTCACCACCATCGGCGGCGACCTGGACATCCTCGGTACGCCGGCCGGGACGGCGGGCTACGAGGAACTCGAAGCGAATGCGGAGGAGGCCGATCTCGAGGGCGGGTTCGCGGTCCGCATCGCCTCGCTCGATGACCTGATCCGCTTGAAGCGCGCCGCAGGACGCCCGAAGGATCGGGTCGAGCTCGAGATCCTCGGTGCGCTGCGAGAGGAGATCGACCGACCTTCGGAGGAAGCGTGATGCTGAAGAACAAGGTTGCGGTGATCTACGGGGCCGGAGGCGCGATCGGCGGTGCTGTCGCACGTGCCTTTGCGAGCGAGGGGGCCAGGGTCTTCGTCACCGGGCGCCTCCTGGCACCGGTCGAAACGGTCGCTGAGGAAATCGTCTCCGCCGGCGGATCCGCCGAGACGGCGGAGGTCGACGCTCTCGACGAGCAGGCCGTGGACCAGCATCTACACTCCCTGATCGATACGGCGGGCCGCGTCGATATCTCGTTCAACGCGGTCGGGATCCCGGATACGAAGATTCTGGGTGTGCCCCTGGTCGAGCTGGATGTCGAGCAGTTCACCCTGCCGATCATGGCCTACGCGACGTCGTACTTCCTGACCGCACGCCTGGCAGCAAGGCACATGATTCCGAAGAAATCGGGGGTGATCATGACCGTCAGCGCATCCCACTCCAGGACGGGCTTCCCATTGGTGGGAGGCTACGGTCCGGCGCAGGCCGTCAAGGAGTCACTCACGCGAAGCCTGTCCGCCGAGCTCGCACCTCACGGAATTCGCGTGGTCGGTCTGCGACCACAGGCCATGCCGGAGGCAGACACGATCAAGGAAGCCTTCGAGCCTCGCGCCGAGGCAATGGGAATCACCTGGGAGCAGTTCCAGGAGCTTCTCGCAAGCAGGACCCACACGCGACGGCTCATGACGCTCGCGGAGATGGCGAACGTGGCCGTCTTCGTGGCATCCGACAAGGCGAGCGGGATGACGGGAACGACCGTCAATCTGACCATGGGGACCCTGGATGACTAGCGGCTAAAAGCCTGGCAGCTCCTAGCGGACAGGCTCGAGCCACCAGGTCTGATCCCGAAGGGCATCGGTCTGCGGATGCGCCACGAGCAGGGCATCGAGCGCCCGGACCGTGCGACCGATGGCGCGTCGCGTGCGCGGAAACTGGCGCGACGAGGTGAAGATGATGCCGAAGTGAGCCGTTCCCGTGATGATCGCGGCCCGATGAAGCTCCACGAAATCGGCGACATTCTCCGTCACGATCGCTCGATGCTCGAGGACGGCAAGGGTGAGCAGGTCGCGATCCGAGCGACCGCTGGCGACGCGTTCGCGAACAGCGATCGCATCGTGGCCGCGGTCCCGCAGCTGGCGAGCGATCTCCGGGGAGAAGTGCTCGTCCAGCAGGAGTCTCAACCCAGTATGGCTCGCTCGCGCTTCGCCGCGGCCTGCTCGCGCTCCGCGATGGCGGCCTGGCGTTCGAGCAGGTCGTCGATCTCGGCGGGGAATGCCGCGTAGTAGCGCACCGCCGCGCGAACCGCGCTCGCGGGCAGCTCGAGATATCGCGACGCTGCCTCCACGGAGCCGCCCGGCTGCCTGACGGTGGCGACCAGCTCCCATACATCGAGCCCGATGCCGAGCACAACCGCTCGTCGGCCGGCAGGGCCATCGGCGAATCCGATGCCGGGGTGCTCGTCCATCCGCAGCCCTTCCTCGACGTATCGCTCTGCAAGCCCGGTACGCGTCTCCCGGATCTCGTGCGCACGAGCCTCGAGCCGGCTCAGTGTCGCCTCAGAGAAGCGGAAGGACCGATGCTGCCTGGTCGATCGATCGTTCATGTGGCACAGCGTAGCACGACGCACCACGACCTCCTCAGCGATACGCCGGTTGCAGATCGGGGAACATCGGAAAATGCTTCACGGTCCAGGTCCCGGCCCGGCCCATACGGGTAGATTCACTCCGGAGCTCGCTTTCCGGGGAGAGTTCACCCGTGGTGCGGGTCGGCCAAGGGTGTCAGGGCATCAAGGCGCGGCGCAGGCCTCGCTGCCAGCGGCGTCGGTGGCGCAGACCTCGATGGCGGAGGTTCCCGCTGGGAGATCGGCCCAGAACAGGTGCTCGCCGTACCAGGTCATCGGCACGTCGCCCGCCGACGTCCGGACGATGATCGACCGCCAGTCGTGCGGCGCGTACGGGGTTCGGTTGTCGTGCACCCGCGCGAGGACAGATGAGCCGACGACGGCCGCGCGGATGATCGGCGGCGCGGTGTCGGGGGAGAGGACCTCGGGGCTGCCGAAGTAGACCCGCTCGTCCTCGTGGCCGGGCACCTCGCCCTGCGCCTCGACGACGTCGACGATGCCGTCCCCGTTGAAGTCGGCCAGCGCCATGCTCAGCGAGCCATCGCTCGGATCGGCGTCGAAGACGTCATCGGCCAGGGAAAGGACGCCGGAGCCGTCGTTGATCAGGAGCCGATCAGGACCATCGAGCGAGCCGACCAGGAAGTCGGCATCGCCGTCCGAGTCGACGTCGATGGCCACAACGCCGTTGTCGTCCCAGCCGGTGTTCGCGTCGGGCCCCCACCAGGCATCGGTCATGTCCTCGAAGGTGCCGGTGCCGTCGTTGCGGAACACGTGCTCGGCCAGGCCGCGGCCGGTGTCGACACCGTCGTTGATCGTGACGAGGTCCAGGAAGCCGTCGCCGTCGAGGTCGATCGGCGCGAACTCGTAGTTGTTGCCGAAGGCGGGGATGCGGGCATCGGTCTCATCGGTGAAGGTGCCGGTGCCGTCATTCATGAAGAGATGGCTGCCGTCGCAGAGCTTGCAGGAGGTGGCGACGTCGAGGTCCCAGTCGTTGTCGACGTCGACCAGCTCGATGTCCCAACTGAAGGCGATGAGCGTCTCCGGCATGCGCTCGGCGGTGACGTCGATGAATCCTGCATTCCCGCCGTTCAGCTACAGCTGGACGCGCCCGCCCGCGTTGAGGGGTCCGCCTTCGCCCCAGTTCGCGATCACGATGTCCAGGTCGCGGTCGGCGTCCACGTCGCCGAGCTTCAGGTCGCCCAGGCTGAGCTCGGCGGCCGGCAGATGCGTCTCGGTCGCGTCCGCCCAGGTCCCGGCGCCGTTGTTCAGGAGCAGCCGGGTCTGGCTGCCGTAGGTCGTGCCGAGCAGGATGTCGTCGTCACCATCGGCATCGAGGTCGGCGACCCTGATCACGCGGGTGATGAGCGCGTGATCGCCCAGGACCGCCTCGGTCATGTCTGTGAACGTGCCGTCGCCGTTATTGTGGAAGACCCAGCTGGCGACCTCATCGCCGGGGTGGTCGTAGTTCCCGCCGTTGGCGAACAGGATGTCAACCCAGCCGTCGCCGTCGAGGTCGGCCAACTCCACCCGGTTCGTCCACTCCGCCGTCTCGCCGATGGTCTCCGCGGTGACGTCGGTCCATGCGCCGGCGAAGACGCTCAGCTGCGCCGGCTCCGCACTGGCCTCCAGCGATGCAGGCGGCTCGGCCGATGCGGACGGCGCTACGGACGCGGACGGCGACGGGGACTCCGCAGTGCAGGCGACCAGCAGCAGGCAGAGCACGGCGGTCATACCACGCGGGAATCGGGGTCTCAAGGCTCGGGCCTCAAACGCGATTCTCTGATTGTCAGCCGCCGGTCAAGTGCTCGCGGCGACCGGAGGGCGGCCCGGCAGAAGTGCGCTGGGGCGAGCTGCGCGCGGCCCTGTGACCAGAGCCCGAAGCGCAACACGCGGCGCCGGCTGTGACCCGCCCCACGGGTCAACGGAGGCCCGAACCAGAGCTCCGTCGTCATCGACCCGCACCACGGGTCACATAGCGACGGAGCTCGGCCATTTCGTCGGCCCAGCCCTCCGTTGACCCGCCCCGCGGGTCAACCGGGCACCGAAAGGCGTCGCCCGCTCGATGACCCGCCCCACGGGTCAACGGAGGCCTGGACCGAAGCTCCGTCGTCATCGACCCGCACCACGGGTCATAGCGCGGCGGAGATCGACCATTTCGCCAGCTCAGCCCGCAGTTGACCCGCCCCACGGGTCAGCGGAGGACACCAGGACTCGGCCACGGCGCGCTGCTCCACGTACGGAGGCGCGCCAACTTCAGAATCGCACGACCTTCAGGCACCCTGCCCCTGGTTCTGCATGAGCGCGCCGTCCATGTAGTAGGTCGACCCCGACACGTAGTTCGCGTCGTCGGACGCCAGGAAGACGGCCAGGCGAGCGATCTCCTCCGGCTCGGCCGCGCGCTTCCACGGGATCGACGCGACCTGCTCCTCGCGAGCCTTCGGATCCTCGAGCGCCTCCTGGTTCATCGGTGTCAGGACCATGCCCGGACCGATGTTGTTGACGTTGATCTGGTCCGGCGCGAGCTCCAATGCCAGCGTGCGCGTCAGGTTCTGGAGCCCGCCCTTGCTTGCACAGTACTCGGCGGCGCCGGCGCGCGGAATCTCGTCGTGGACGCTGGTGATGTTGATGATCTTGCCCCTGCCGCCTTCTCTGCCACCTGCCCTGCGCCGCTCCTTGATGAAGCGCCGGCAGCACATCATCGGCCCCGTCAGGTTCGTGCGGAGCGCACGCTCCCAGGCATCGAGCGCCATCTCCGCGACCTCCTTGCCCGTCGAATCGACCGATGCGTTGTTCACCAGGATGTCGATGCGCCCGAACTCGGCCAGCGCGTCGTCGAAGACCGACTCGATGGCGGCCTCATCGGTCACGTCGAGCTGCCGCAGGAGCGCCCGGCGTCCGGCCGCCTCGACCTGGCGCACGGTCTCCTTCGCACCCTTGTCGTCCTCGAAATAGGTGACCACGACGTCGGCGCCCTCTCCGGCGAACGCGACCGCCGTGGCCTGTCCGATGCCGGAGTCGGAGCCGGTGATGAGTGCCACGCGATCGGTCAGTCGATCGGTCATTCGGGATCGCTTCCTTTCGATGCTTCTGTCAGCCGCCATGCGGCGTTGATGAGTCCCACGTGCGAGAGCGCCTGCGGGAAGTTGCCGAGCGGCTCGCCGGAGTCCAGGGACACCTCCTCGGCCATCAACCCGAGGTCGTTGGCCGCCGATGCCGTGGCGCTGAAACGCTCCTCCGCGCGCTCGGTCTGGCCCCCGAGTGCGAGGCATTCCGCGAGCCAGAAGCCACACAGCACGAAGGCGCTGCCCTCGTCCGCCCAGCGCTGAACGCCGCGATCGGACGCGAGGCGCTCCTCGATCCGCTCGACGGTGGCGCGCATGCGCTCGTCCTCGCCATCCACGATCCCCACCAGCGGCATGAGCAGCACCGATGCGTCGAGCTCGTCCGATCCGATCGCCCCGGTGAAGGCTTGCACGTCGTGGTTCCAGCCATCCTCCAGGACGGTCGTCCGCACGGCGTCGCGCTCGCGAGCCCACTCGTCCACGCGCTCGCTCGCGCCAAGTCGTGGCGCAAGGCGGACCGCCCGGTCGAGGGCGACCCAGCACATCACCTTCGAACTCAGGTAGTGGCGCGCCTTGTCACGTGCCTCCCACATGCCGAAGTCGGGATCCCGCCAGTCGGAGGCCGCACGGTTCGCCAGGCCGATGAGCAGCTCGCGCATCGGTCCCGTCACCGGGTCGTCGAGGTACTCACGCATGACGTGGGCGCTGTCCAGCACCTCTCCGAGCACATCCAGCTGTCGCTGGCTCCAGGCGTCATTGCCGATCCGCACCGGCCGGCTGCCGCGGAACCCGGCCAGGTGCTCGAGCGTGTGCTCGCTGAGATCCCGCTCCCCCTCGACACCGAACATGATCTGGACGTTGTCCTTGTCCTCGAGCCGGCCGACGGCGCGCGTGATCCAATCGAGGTAGCGCACCGGCTCATCCGGACACGACGCGACCCACAGGGCGCGCGCCACGAAGCTGAGATCCCGGAGCCAGGCGAAGCGATAGTCCCAGTTCCATTCCTGGCCGATGCGCTCCGGAAGGGAGGTGGTGGGCGCCGCGATCACCACGCCGCTCGGCGCATGGGTGAGCGCCTGGAGCACCATGGCGCTGCGTCGCACGGCGTCGCCACGCGGACCGGGCAGGCGCGGGTGGTTGGCCGCCCACGATCGCCATCCGTCGGCGGTGTCGCGCAGGGCCGCCTCGGCCGAGCGACCATCCGGGGTTCCCGCCGCCAGGACCCACTCCGCCGACTCGCCGGCCCGTAGCGTGATCGACGCGCGCAGCCGGTCGCCGTCCGAGCGATGGGGGACCGACGTGACGAGTCGCAGCGGGACGGGCCCACCGATCAGCTCCCACCCGTCGCCGGTCTCGGACAGGTGCGGTCGGGTCAGGCCGTACTCCGGCCGGGCCGCGAGGTCGACCTCGACCTCCATCTCGCCCCGGAGGCACTGCGCGCGGCGGACCAGGTGGGTCTCCTCCGTGCCACCGATCTCGTGGCCGCGCGTCCCCTCGGCCAGCACCAGGGCGTCGGTCAGCGTCACCTCGCCCGCATCGGTCCGAAAGGTGGTCTCCAGGACGGGTCCGTCGTCGACGTAGCGGCGCTGCACGGCCGTCGCGCCGCGCGGCCCGATCGTCCAGTGGCCCGCCTCGTCGTCCAGCAGCGCGCCGAAGATCGAGGGCCGGTCGAAGCGGCCGGGCGAGAACCAGCAGATGGTGCCTCGGCGGTCGGAGAGCGCGGCTGTCCGGCAGTCGGAGAGCAGGGCAAGATCGTCGATGCGCATTCAGCGATTGGTGAGTGCAAGCCGCAGTCCCGCGGACGCGCCAGGTGCGTGGACCGCGAGCCGTGTGATGCGGGACGGCTCGGCGGGCGCGGCCGTTGTGCCGTTGTGCCAACCAGATTGGCCCTACGACCGGCGAACAAGGCGAAATCGCCCGATTCGGCCCCTTGGTCGGTTGTTTGGCCAATCAGGTTGGCGTTCCCGCCGCCGAGCCAAGATCCGCCGGTCGCAGCGCCAACTGGATTGGCGGGTCCAGCGCAAGACCAGAGTTACCTAGTTGGGCTAAACGGCGGAACGCGGGCTCGCGTTGGTTCGCTGGTGGGACTATCGGCCAATGATTCGCCCGCTGTCCCAGCGGAGGACTGCATTCAGCCAACCTTGGCCTCCTGCTTGGCCGCCTGTCCCGCCCGCGAACCATTTCGGCCGCTGCGTGGCCGATACGCCCGAGGGCGAGCTAAGGCTTCGCAAGGAGGGCGTCCAGGGCAAGGACCATTCGACCGATCGCGCGACGGGTGCGCGGAGAATGCCGCGGCGAGGTGCGATCAGGCCGAAACGGGACGGCCGTTCAGGGTGTGTTAGACTTACACACGACATGTCACATTCACGGACCGATGACCTCACCCGCACCAACGTGACCCTTCCCTCCAGCCTCCTGGCGGCGGTGGACCGAATGGCCGGGCCTCGAGGACGCAGCCGGTATGTCGCAGAGGCCGTTGCCCAGCGGGTGCGGCGCGACGCGCTCGGTGCCGCCATTCGCGAGACCGCCGGCGCAATGGTCGGACGACCGGGCTGGATGGGCCCCGACGAGGTCGCCCACTGGGTGGACGGCCTGCGCTCCGAAGAGACCGATTGAGACCGATGCGCTACCTGCTGGACACGACGCTGATCGTCGATCACGCCCATGGCTATGAGCCGGCGATGCGGCTCCTGCAGCGTCTGTACGAGCAGGGAGCCGAACTCTTCACCTGCGACGTCGTGGTCTGCGAGGCGCTGTCCGGAGGCTCCGACGAGCACCTGGCGGTGGTGTCGCGCCTCCTGGAGCCGCTCGACTACGTCGCGACGGATCCAGCGGCCGCGCGGCTAGCGGGTGATGCTCGCCTCGGACGCCATCGGTCAGGAGGCAAGCTCGGACTTGGCGACGCGCTGATCGCGGCCGTGGCCGCCGGTCTCGACGCCACCATCGTGACCCGCAATCGGCCCGACTTCGAGCGCCAGGGCGCATCGGTCCTCACGTACTGAGGAAGAGGAGGTGGGGAAGCCTCCCGCCCGACGAGGAGCTCGACGAGGGCCTGATGGACCTGCTCACCCGTCCACTCTGGATGCCGATGGCTCATGCCGGCCTTAACTGTGGGTAATGCGCGCCATCTGGCGGCGGGCGTCACCGAGCAGGAGTTCGCGACAGGCATGGTACGCGGCGGAGATACCCCTTTGCGCTAATTCGTAACCAATGCCGTTGCGAATTGGGCGAGGACGGATGCGACACGCTGCTGATACTTCCCTCCCCGATCCTTGAGCCGCATTGTCCGACACATGAGCTGTCGCGGGCGGAGGGCATTATTGGACGCGCACGACCGGCCCTGCCAAGGGATAACCAACTATTAGGGAGGAAACCAATCGCCACACTGCTGCCTGTCGAGGCGACCCACGCGCGAGCCGCGCTCACCGACGAGCAGCGAGCCATCGTCGAGCACGGCGATGGGCCGGCGGTGGTCATCGCGGGCGCCGGAACGGGCAAGACCCGTGTCATCGTCGAGCGCGTGAAGTGGCTGCTCGAGACGAAGCCGGACCTCCTGCCCGAGCAGATCCTCGTCCTGACCTACAACGTCAAGGCGGCGCGCGAGCTCCAGAGCAGGATCGAAGAGGCAGTCGGTCCCGCAACGAAGTCGCGGCTGTCGATCTCGAACTTCCACAGCTTCTGCCATCGGGTCCTGACCGAGAGCGCCGCGGAAGCGGACATGCCGCCGAACCCGGATGTCCTCGACGGCGTCGGGCAGCTTCTCCTGATCCGCGACCTGCGCCCGAATCTCGATCTCGTGTACCACGGCGACTGGGCGTACAACGACTTCGTCAAGTTCATCAACCGGGCGAAGGACGAGCTCGTCACCCCGGACGCCTTCGACGCCTTTGTCACCAACGAGCTCCGGATCTTCGAGGACCGATACGGCAGCTTCGCCGATGCCGGCGCGCGCCTGGCCACCAACGGCAACCTGCGACCGGTCCGTGACGTTCGCAGCGAGTACGCCCGCCTTCGGCGCAACGAGCGCGCCGAGGAAGCCGGTAAGGAGGCCGAGTACGACCCGCAAGCGCCGGAGAAGGCGGCCGCTCGGGAGGCACGTCGCACCATCGGCGGCACAGGAGCGGCCACGCCGCTCAACCAGTTCCCACCGGAGCAGCACGACCATATCGACCAGCTGGCCGAGACGTACGTCGCCGATGGCGCCGCCCTCGAGGTGATGCGGCTGGCCGAGATCGGATCGGTCTACCGCGCCTACCAGGAGGAGCTGGCGAGCCGAGGCGCCCTCGACTTCGGCGAGCAGATCTCGCGGGTGACCCAGCTGTTCAAGCAGCGGCCGAACATCCTGCGCAGATGGCAGCGCCAGTACCGATACCTGCTGGTCGACGAGTTCCAGGACGCGAACATCGCCCAGATCGAGCTCATCGAGCTGCTGGGCCGGACGCCGGACCGGCCGGACAACGTCATGGTGGTGGGGGACGACGACCAGTCCATCTACCGCTTCCGCGGCGCCAGCTTCGCTGCCTTCTCGGAGTTCGACAGGCGCTTCAGCCGTCCGCCGGCGCACGACGCGCAGGCAAACCCCACGAGCGCGCCGCCCCGCCTGCGGATCGAGCAGAACTTCCGCTCGGTCGGGCGAGTCCTTGAAGCCGCGAACCGCCTCATCGGCCACAACCTCACGCGCTTCGCGCCGGACAAGCTTCTGTGGAGCGAGCGCCCCACCGGTCCGCAGGTGCAGGTGGTGATCTGCGGGGGAGCGGAGGACGAGGCGGTCGCCATCGTCGACGCCATCCGCGCCCGGGTGGGGGATGAGCAGCGCTGGTCCGATGTCGCCGTCCTGTACCGCAAGCACAAGCACCGCGAGGCGATCGTCGCGCGGCTGCGAGACGAGGACATCCCGTACACGGTCGTCGGTGGGCTGAGCCTGTTTGCGACGCCGGAGATCCGCGATCTCGAGCAGGCTCTGCGCGCGATTGCCGACCCGACCGATGACGTGGCCCTGACCCGCCTCATGACCGCCGGGCCGTGGCGCCTCGACGCGCTCGAGATCCTGCGTGTCACGAACGTCGCGCGCTTCGACCGGCGCCAACACCTCATCGAGGTCGTCCATCAGCTTGTCGACGCCGGCGAGACCCATAGCCCCGAGGACCCTGAGGCGGTCGCCACCGTCGAGGCCGTGACACGGGCCAAGCTGCGTCGCATGCTCGAAGCCGTGGACGAGCTCCATGCCCAGACCTGGCGCGTGGGCCCGCACTCGATCCTCGAGCGCTTCCTGGAGCTGAGCGGCCAGGTGCTCGACCTTCTGGCGGCCGGGACGGGCGACGCCCATCGGGCCGTGGCCAACATCGGCTCATTCCTGCGCTTCGCCGCCGATTGGCAGCGCGCACATCCCAACAGCCACCTTGGCGGGTTCGTCGACTATCTCGATGCCTACCAGGAGGCCGGTGGCGAGCTGCCCACCAGCGTCGAGCTGTCCGAGGACGTCCAGGGCGTCCGGCTCATGACCCTGTACCAGGCCAAGGGGCTCGAGTTCCAGCACGTGTTCATCCCGCAGTTGCTCGAGGACGAGTGGCCGACGCGCGAGGGCTGGAGCGGCTTCTTCCCGGCCGAGCTGCTGCGCGAGTCGATCCAGGGCGAGGACCTGCATGCGGAGGAGGAGCGGCGCCTGCTCTATGTCGCCATGACGCGGGCCCAGGACACGATCATGCTCACGACCCACGGCGGGCCGACGGTCCAGAAGGGCGCCTCGCGCTTCGTCAACGAGGTGCTCGAGGGCGCGCTGGCCGAGGTCGAGGTCATCGACCGCGCCAACTCCTGGACGCTTGCACAGCCTACTGACGAGACCGATGCGCCCGAGGCCGCCCTCGCGCTGGCCCGCCGGGTCATGCCCCTGCCCAGCCGTCGGGAGCGACGCCTGGCGCTGCGCCTGCGTGCTGCGGAGCTCGTTGGCCTGCTTGAAGGAACCGATACGGCCGATCCGGAGGCGCTTGCGGCACGGGCAGCATTCGAGACCGAGCTGGCATCGGTGGGGGAGCGTGCCGCCATGGACGCCGACGCAGCACGCGCCTCGGGTCTCGACCCACTCACCTTCCGCGAGATCGCGCTCGACGGAGGCGCCGGCGTCAACCTGCTCGAGATCGTCCCGCTGCCAGAGCGATTCAGCTATTCGTCGTTCTCGACCTACGAGGCGTGCCCGATGCGCTACGCCTTCAGCTACGTCTATCGCATCCCGCCGCCTGCCCGCCCGGTGGCTGCCTTCACCTTCGGCAGCACCGCCCATGATGCCTTCGAGGCGTTCACCAAGGAGCGCCGGGAACGGTTGGCTCGGGGCGAGGAGCCGCCGACGCGCGAGGACCTGGAGCGCCTCTTCCGGGAGCGATGGACCCCGACCGGCTTCGGCGACAAGACGACCGAGGAGGGCTACGAGCGACGCGTCGAGACCCTCCTCGAGAACTTTTGGACCGGCGAAGTGAGCGGCCTCGGCCAGGCAGAAGCGGAGGAGCTGCCCTTCGAGCTGATCATCGAATCGGCGAATGCTCGGTGATGAGCCGGATGGCATGCAGATCGGCGACCTGCTGCTGGCGCCCCACCTGCCCGCGAGTGGCGTTGGTCGGTGATGCGGATCACCGGGTCGTATCGATACGA
>Ga0136633_1002741_pt1 | contig 11958 bp, 8 predicted proteins | sample AntDrymeUQ832206_2_FD_105494 | JGI IMG/M metagenome (GOLD analysis project Ga0136633, IMG submission 105494) | Polar desert sand microbial communities from Dry Valleys, Antarctica - metaG UQ83 (22.06) | ecosystem: Environmental > Terrestrial > Soil > Desert | place: Antarctica: Dry Valley...
CCGTGGCCTACGACGCCAACGACAACAAGGTGACCGAGACCTCGCCCCGGGGCAACGCCCCCACGCCGGCCACCGACTTCGAGACCCGCTTCGGCTACGACGACAACGACCGGCCCACCACGGTGTCGTGGCCGGGCAAGACCGAGGCCGATCCCCGGGCCCAGGTCACCACCGCCTACAACGACGACGGCACCAGGAACACCGAGACCAGTGCGGTGGGCGGCATCACCACCTTCGCCTACTTCGCCAACCGCATGCTCAAGCAGGTCTCCGCGCCCGCCACCACCTCGGGCCCCAAGGCGCTGACCGACTACCGCTACGACACCGCCGGACGCGTCGTGCGCACCATCGGGCCGGCCGTCGATGCGGCGGGGACCTCCCGTCCCGAGGAGATCGTCGCCTACACGCCCCAGGGCGACGCCTCGGTGCGCCAGGAGACCTCGGCCACCGCCGGGGTGTGGCGCACCACCCGCTACGCCTACAACGCCCACGGCGAGTCCTCCCAGGTGGCGGGGCCGCGCACGGTGGCCGGCGAGGAGGAGCGCACCGAGCAGGTCCACGACGCCTTCGGCCAGGTCACCCTCGCCCGCCGGCGCCTCCCGGGGCGCTGGCTGGACACGCCCGCCACCTACGACCCCGCCGGCAACGCCACCTCCACCTCCACCCTCACCGGCACCAACCAGGTGCTCACCACCTCCTACCGCTACGACGCCTTGGGCCGGGTGGCGGCGCAGCTCGTCGACCCGGCCAACCCGGGCCACAAGGTGGCCTTCACCTACGAGGGCGAGGGGGCGCAGCTCACCCGCGTCGACTCCCGCCAGGTGGCCGGCCCGGCGGGGGCGGCGTGCGGCGACGCCGGGGTCACCTGCGTGGACCTGCGCACCACCACCAACGCCTACAACGGCGACGCCACGCTCGCCTCCACGCTGTCGGCCGACGACACCGGCGGCCGCCTGCTCACCTGCAACTACGGGTCCGGGGCGGCGCCGGCCAGCGGCTACGACGCCGACAAGCACCCGCTCGTGGTGCGCACCCTCACCGGGACCACCGCCTGCGGCGCCGGCACGCTTCAGGGCGAGGTCACCATGTCCTACGACGCCCGGGGCCTGCTCGGCTCCATGACGCAGAAGGTGCGCTCGCCCGACAGCGGCGCCATGGTCACCCGCACCCAGGGCTTCGAGCACCGGGGCGACACCACCGTGTCGTCGGCCACCCACGCCGGCGCGGCAATCTCCCACGCCTCGACCACCCTGCCGTCGCGGAGGTGAGTGATCACGGCCTGATCGATCCGAAAACTGCGTCCTGTGCCTTCGACCCCACCGAAGCTCGCTGTGAGCGTGCCGGTGACGACGACACGAGCCATCTCGACGTCGCCGTCCACCACTACCTCTTGCACGTCGTGGCGAAGGTCGGGCATGGCGGCCAGCGCAATTCTCCACACCGCCTTCTCCTCGTCGGCACTCGTTGTGGAGAGTCCGGCTGGCGCGTGGATGACCGCGTCGGGATGGAGCAACTCATCGAAGGCGTCAAGGACGCCCGCATCACCCGCGGCCAGCCAGCGGAACACGACCGCCGATGAGATGTCGGACACGGTTCGGAGTCTCGCGCCGGCACTCTTCGCGTGCTGGCGACCTTCGACCTCCCTGCCCGGGACGGACGCCCAACGTGACTGGTTCCCGCCCACCCCAGGAGCGTGATCACGGCCGTCACGCTTGCCGAGCTGTCCGTCGGGCCCCTGGTGACCGATGACGAAGCCGAGCGAGCCGCCCGCCAGGCCCGGCTGCAGGAGACCGAAGCTGCGTTCGAGCCGCTTCCGTTCGACGCCGCCGCGGCACGCGCCTACGGACGGGTGGCGGCGTCTTTGCGACGTGCGGGGCGGAAGACCACCGCCCGCGCCTTCGATGCCCTGATCGCCGCCACCGCCGTGGCGAACGACCTGACGCTTTACACCTGCAATCCGCGGGACTTCGACGGAATCGACGAACTGACCGTCGTGACGATCCCTCACCCCGACACTGACGGCTGATCCGCCACAGGTCGTCCTCCCGCCAGGCGGGCCGGGCCGGCGACCGTGGGCAAGCGCCGAGAAGGGGCCCCGGAGGGCCCCTTCTCGGGTACTGCGACGACCGAGTTGCGTCAGTCCATCATCTCTTCGGGACGCCGGGCCCAGCGGCGGACGCCGAGGGCCAGGGCGGCCATGCCGGCGGCCAGGATGCCGAGGGTGCGGGTGTCGGCACCGGTGCGGGGCAGCTCGGTCACCGGGGCGGCCACGGCGGCCGGAGCCGGAGCGGAGGCGACCCGGAACTGCGAGGCCGACTGCACGGACCCGACCTTCAAGGTGAGGCCCTTGGTGAGGACACCGGTGATGCCGCCCAGCAGGTTGCCCAGGCCGAGGAGGTTGCCACCCAGGCCACCGAGGACAGGGAGGGCGGCGGGGGTGAGGCCGGCGCCGGTGAGGGCGCCCAGGGACGACAGGGCGCCGTTGCCGGTGAGGGTGCCGACCAGGTTCGACAGCAGTGCCGGGGGCGTGATCTTCAGCGACAGGATGTCGATGCCGGCCAGGGCGTTGTTGTAGCCGTTGGCCGACGTGACGCTGGTGGACTTGTCGAACACGCCCACCTTCACCAGGTCCTTGAGCGAGGGGTCGATGATCCCGAGCACGTTGCCCAGCTGGGTGGTGACGGCGTTGACCGTGTTGCCGACCGAGAGCAGGTCGAGGCCGGGGAGGTTCAGGCCCAGCACGCTCAGCCCGCCCATCTTGGCGGTGACGTCGGCGGCCGAGTTGGCCAGCGTGTCAGCAGCCTTGGTGGTGGCGCCGATGGTGGCCCCGTCCAGCTTCAGCAGGCTCAGGTTGCCCAGGGTGCCGAGGGCCGTATTGAGGAGGCCGGACAGCGTGCCCTGCAGGGTGGCCAGCAGGTTGGACACGGTGCCGAGGCCCAGGGCGGTGAGGTCGACCGGCACCAGGTTGGTGCCGCCCAGCGGGAGCAGCGAGGTGAGCGACAGCCCGCCCAGCAGCCCGTCGATGGCCGGCACGTTGTCGACCAGTGAGCCGAGCAGGGCGTTGTTGCCGGACACCTGGGCGAGAATGTCGTTGATCGGGCGGGTGAGGCCGTCGACGGCCGACTTGAGGTCGGCGGCGCCGCCGGGCAGGGCCAGCGGGAGCTGCAGGGCCGACAGCAGCGTGCTGACGGTGCTCAGCGGCAGCTTGGCCAGGTCGAGGTTCAGGCCGGACAGCAGGTCGCCCAGGCTGAGCAGCGAGATGGCGTCGACGGTGAGTGCACGGTTGCCGCTGGAGGAAGCCAGCGCGGCGGAAGTGCCCTGCTTGTTGCTCACGCTGTTGACCTTGAGCAGGCCGGTCACGAGCGACAGGTTGGCAAGAGCCGAGTCGAGACCGGTGCGGGCGCCGGCGCCGTCGAGGGCCGAGGTGAGGCTGTGCGGGATGAGCGAGCCGCCGAGGAGGCCGAGGGGCAGGCCGAGCACGCCGCCCGGGCTGGCCAGGTTGAGGGCCGAGCCGGAGACATTCGGATTGCCACCCGGGGTCCTGGACTCGAAGGTCGGCAGGTTGCCGACGATGCCGCTCAGGCCCGGGATGGCGCTCGACGTGAGCGACAGCGGCACCATGTTGGTGACGGCATGCGCCTGCGCCACGGCGCTGTCGATCGTGCTCTGGGCCGTGTCGGCCAGCACCTTGACGCCGAGGAGCGAGCCGTCACCCAGCACGAGGTCGATGAGGGTCTGCGACGCCTTCGACGTCCCGACTCCTTCAGCCGACTGCGCGCCCGCCTGGCTGGGAGCTGCGACCGCCGCCGTGAGGCAGAGGGCAGCAGCACCCGCGACTAGACGTATACCAAACTTCTTCTTTTCCACAGTCCCACCTGTCTCGAAAAGTTGCCCCGGTATGGATTCGGCCCTTTACGGTGCCGTGTGGCAAGAATGGGCCAGTGGTCAGTCTGCGTCAAGAGCTAGTTAGCACTGACGTAAAAGATCCCGGTATGCCCGAAACGGGAACGTCGCGAACGGTGCGTTTCAACCCTCGACCCATCCCCTGACGACGTCCACTAGCCCGAACAGACCGGTCACGGTCGCGTCCGGTCGGACAGGATAGCCGGGAACAAGGGGGTTCGGGCGGAGGACCGTGCGCATGCCGGCCTCCCTTGCGCCGTGGATGTCGTCGTAGGGTCGATCCCCGACGAACACTGCTCGCGCTGGATCGGTCACTTTCAGTGGGGTAAGGACGGCTTGAAACGCCGCTGGGTGAGGTTTGGTCCACGCCAGCTCGCTGGTGTAGCACCGTACGTCGAGCAAACCGGCCAGCCCGTCCCGCTCGAGGAAGCGCTCGTGGAAGGCCCGGGGCCAGTGGGTGTTGGACAGCAGGCCAGTGCGCAGGCCCATGCCCCGCAGGGCGGCGAGGGCGTCCGCCGCCTGCGGGTCGTGGCGCACATGGGGCGTCCAGGCGTCGAGGTGATGGGTGGCCGCCTCCTCCAGGACGGCCTCGGCCACATCAAGCCCGAGTGCAGCCGACGCACTTGCAAGGAGGGAGGAAAGCGTCGTGCTCCTCTGGTCGACGGCTATGCGGGCCCATGAAGCCTCCTCCACCGCCACCAGCCGGGCGCACACCTCTTCTTCCCGGTCCGGCGCCAGGTGCCTGGCGGCGAGGCGCCACATGTCGATCATCTCGATGTCGGAATAGGTCGCCAGCGTGCCACCCCAGTCGAAGACCACCGCCTCCAGCGTCATGTCGGCGTCCGGGTGTCGCCGGCCGCCCCGGCCCGCTTGTCGAGCCAGCGCCGGAGGCCGGCCGCATTGGAGTGGACGCCGTTGAGGGTCTCGAGCTTCTGGCGGTGGGTCTCGTCGACCCCGGCCAGCTCGGCCGCGAAGGCGGCCTCGAGAGCGGCGGCCACGTCGGCGCCCTGGCGCCACGCCTGCTCGGCCACGGCCGCCCAGGCGGACAGGGTGGCGGCGGCCTCGTCGAGCACCGTGCCCGGCTCCGGCACCAGGCCGTAGTGGGCCAGAGCGATCCCCGACGGCCGGCGGTGGGCGAAGCGGCGCAGCGAGGCCAGGGCCAGGTCCAGGTCGAAGTCGGGCGGCGGGGTGGCCGGGCGCAGGACGCCGGCGTCGGGCAGGCGCACCCCTACGGCGTCGCCGGCGAACAGGATCCCGCTCTCCGAATCGTGCATGGCCAGGTGGTGCTTGGCGTGGCCCGGCGAGTCGATGGCGGTGAGCGTGCGGCCGGGCCCCACCACCACCTCGTCGCCGTCCTCCAACACCCGGATCCGCTCGGCCGGCGTGGGGTCGAGACGCCCGTAGAGGGAGTCGAGCAGGTCGCCGTAGACCTGGGCCGCCGACGCCACCAGGCGGGAGGGGTCGGCCAGGTGGCGGGCGCCCTTGGCGTGGACGTAGACGGTGGCGCCCGGGAAGGCGCGAGCCACGTCGCCGACCCCGCCCGCGTGGTCGAGGTGGACGTGGGTGACGATCACGCCGGCCAGGTCGCCCGGGCCCACGCCGAGGCCGTCCAGCAGGGCGAGCAGGGTGGGCACCGACGACTGGCTGCCCGTCTCCACCAGCACGGGCGCGTCGCCCTCGACGAGGTAGCCGGCCGTCATCCGCTCCCACCCGCCGAGCAGGGTGTCGAGCTGCACGACTCCCGGACCGACGACCGTTGGCACGGGCGTACGGTAGCGGCATGGCCGTGTCGCCCCGGCGTTGCCCGGCCTGCGGGTTCGGTGCACGGCGCGGCCTCGGCCCGTACGGGCCTGCTTCCCGGGGCGGGCGAGGTCCACGCCCTCGACATCGCCCGCGCCGGGGTCCACGCCGGCTCGCATCACCTTCGAGCGGCCGAGCGGACGCTGGCCCGCGCCCGCCTGCTCCCCCACTGACCGCTTCTCGGTGAGGGAAACGCCCACAGGGGTCGTTTCCCTCACCCAGAAGGAACAGCCGGGCGGGTCAGGCCAGCTCGACCAGGTCGAGCATGTCCTCGCTGAACCAGTCGAGGGTGCCCTCGGGCAGCAGGAGGACCCGTTGGGGCTTGAGCGACTCCACGAAGGTGGCGTCGTGGCTCACCAGCACCATGGATCCGGGCCACGCGGCCAGGGCCTCAGCCACCGCCTCCCGCGACGGCGGGTCGAGGTTGTTGGTGGGCTCGTCGAGGAGCAGCAGGTTGTGGCGGCCCGCCACCAGCTGGGCCAGGGAGAGCTTGGTCTTTTCCCCGCCGGACAGGGTGGCGGCGTCCTGGAAAGCGACCTCGCCCACCAGCCCGAACATGCCGAGCAGGCCCCGCAGCTCCTGATCGGGGAGGGCGCAGTCCTCCCGCAGGTGGGTGAGGACGTCCCTGCCACGGGTGATCCCCTCGTGCTCCTGGGCGTAGTACCCCGTCGACACGCCATGGCCGAAGTGCACCGTCCCGGCATCGGGCGTGGTCTCGCCGGCCAGGATGCGCAGCAGGGTGGTCTTGCCCGCCCCGTTGAGCCCCATCACCAGCAGGCGCTGGCCACGCTCCACCGACAAGGCGACGTCGTCGAGCACCGGCGGACCGCCGTAGCCCTTGGTGAGCCCCTCCACGTCGAGTACCAGCCGGCCGCTCGGCGGCGCCGGCGGGAAGCGCACCCGGTAGCGGCGCTCCTTGGCGGGGCCGGTGACGGCCACCGCCTCCAGGCGGGACACGCGGGTGTCGATCGACTTGGCGATGCGGGCCCGCTTCACCGTCTGGCCCCGCATGGAGTCGGCCAGCGACGCCAGGCGCTCGATCTCGCCGGCCTGGCGCTCGGCCAGCTTGGCCAGCCGCACCTCGTCGCGCTGGCGGGCGGCGCGGTACTGGCTGTAGGTGCCCTTGTAGGCCACCACCTCGCCCTCGTCGAGGTGGAGGACACGGGTGATGGCCTCGTCGAGCAGGGCCAGGTCGTGGCTCACCACCAGCAGGGCGCCCCGGTAGGACCGCAGGAAGTTGAGCAGCCACGTGCTGGCATCGGTGTCGAGGTGGTTGGTCGGCTCGTCGAGCAGGAGCAGGTCGCTGCCGGCGAACAGGATGCGGGCCAACTCGACCCGCCGGCGCTCACCGCCCGACAGCACCTGCACGGGCAGCTCGATGCGGTCGGGCGCCAGGCCCAGGCCGGCCACGATGCGGCGCACCTCGGCCTCCGCCGCGTACCCGCCCGCCTGCGAGAACGCGTCCTCCGCCTTCGAGAAGCGGGCCACGTTGCGGTCCGACGGGTTCTCCTCGATGGCCAGGCGCAGCTTCTCGATCCGCTGGGCCGCCTCGTCGAAGCCCCGCCCCGACAGCACGTGGGACAAGGCGGTGGCGTCCACCCCGCTGCCCGCCGGCCGGGCCTCCTGGCGCAGGAATCCGAGGGCTCCCCGGCGCAGGGCGGTGCCGCCGGCAGGGGGCGCCTCGCCGGCCAGCACCGACAGCATGCTGGTCTTGCCGGCGCCGTTACGCCCCACCAGGCCGACCTTCTCGCCGGCTCGCACGCCGAAGGTGGCGCCGTGGACGACCAGGCGTCCACCCACTTCCACCTTGAGGTCACGAACCTGGAGCATCCACCCATCGTGGTGGCTGGCCGCCGATCTGACCAACCCAGTTCGGGGCGGCCCGAGGTCCTATGGGTAGGTAGACCCGTTCGTCAGGGCCCGGCGGTGATGCCCACCACCGGCTGGGCCAGCCGGAGGGCACCGGTGGAACCGGCGAAGACCGCGTCGCCGAAGGCGAAGACCCCACCATCGGAGGCCGTCAGCAGGTACCCCCGCCCGGACGCGGTGGCATCCATGCCGACCACGGGCCTGGCGAGCCGCAGCGCGCCGGTGGACCCCACGAACGGGGCGTCGCCGAAGGCGAAGATGCCCCCGTCGGACGCCACCAGCCAGTAGCCGTTGCCAGACGGCGTGGAACCCAGCCCCACTACCGGCTGGGCCAGGCGCAGCGCGCCGGTGGAGCCCCGGAAGGCGGCGTCGCCGAAGGCGAACACCCCGCCGTCGGAGGCAACCAGCCAGTAACCGTTGCCGGTGGGTGTGGCCGCCATGCCGACGATGGGCTGGGCCAGGCGCAGCGAGCCGGTGGACCCGAAGAACCGGGCGTCGCCGAAGGCGAAGACCCCGCCGTCCGACGCAACCAACCAGTAGCCGTTGCCCGACGGCGTGCCCGTCATGCCCACGACCGGCTTGGCCAGCCGGAGGGCGCCGGTGGAGCCCCGGAAGCGGGCGTCGCCGAACGCGAACACGCCGCCGTCGGCAGCCGTGAGCCAGTAGCCGTTGTTGGACGGCGTGGTGGCCGACCCCACCACCGGCTGGTTGAGGCGCATGGCCCCGGTCGACCCGAAGAACCCGGCCCCGCCGAAGGCGAAGATGCCGCCGTCCCGGGCGACCAGGCGGTACCCGCGCCCCCCGAAGCCGGGAAGCGAGCGGGCCACCACGAGGCGGTCGACGCCGGGCCGCAGGCCCCGGCGCACGAGCGCCTGCTCGGCCACTGCCGTGTCGCCGCCCGGCGCCAGCAGGAGCAGCCCTCCGGTGCGCCCCAGGGCCGCACCGGCCAGCGCGGCGTCGAGCGGCTGCTCGGTATCGGCCACGACGACGATGTTGGTGGGCAGGCTGCGGGCGACCGACTCGGCCACGACGGCCTCGGAGACGGCGGCCGCGTCGGCCCCGCCGAGGCGCCGGGCGCCGGGCAGGGAGGCGGCCACGGCATCGGAGACGCTGCCGGGCCCGCCCACCACCAACGTGGTGGTGACGTTGAGCGCGGTGAGCGCGGCCCGGGTGGCGGCGGGCACCGCGTCGCGGTCGGTGAAGAGGATGGGCAGGCGCCGGTGGGCGGCGAGACCGGCCGCCGCACCCGCGTCCTTGCCGGCCGGGTTGACGATCACGGCCGCGTCCACGGCCGGGACACCGGCGCTGCGCTGGTCAGGGTTGCGCCGGTCGAGGTTGAGGGCGATCAGCCGGGCCGTGTCGGCCGAGCTGTCGCCGGAAAGGCGGGTGATGGCGTCGCCCCCGATCCCGGCCTCGACCAGGTCGCTCACGACCCTCGTGCCGAGCGACGCGTCGCCGCCGATCACGAAGGCGCCGAGCGGCGACATCCGCCGCACCTCGGCCTTCAGCTCGGGGGTGAGCCCACTGGCGGGGGACACCAACAGGGGGCCGAGGTGGGCCCGCGACAGCACCGCTCCGGCGAGCGCGCCCGCCGTGTCGCCCTCGTTCACCACGACGACCCGCGTCGCCGGGCTGCTGCTCAGGCCCGTGTTGAGGATGGCCTGGGCACCGCCCTGGTAGGCGTAGCGCGAGAGCGCCACGGACAACGACGAGCGACTGGTCTCCGGGAGTCGTTGCACCGGGAGCACGTCCGGCGCCCGCAGGTTCAGCCTGGCCAGGTAGATGTCCTCGTTCTCGTTGTCGACGTTGCCGTCGCGCGACTCCATCCACGCGAAGAGCACCTCGTCGTCGCCGGTGTGGACCAGCGTCGGACCCCAGCTCCAGTAGGCGAAGAACACCCGGTCCAGGCCGATGTCGAGGTTCTGGCTCTTGTCGCTGATGCGCCGGTTGGCGGAGAAGGTGGCCCCGCCGTCGAGGGAGTAGGCGTAGTACGTGTCGCCGATCTTGGCCTCGCCGTTGCCCTGGTGGGTCTGGGTGGGCGACCGGTAACCGTGGCGGCGGTCGTGCCACACCACGTCCACCCGGCCGTTGGGCGCCACCAGCACCTTGGGGTGGCGCTGGGCCGGCCCCACACCGGGCGTACCCGTCCCCACCGGGTCGTCGTTGATCCGCACGGCGCCCGACCACGTTGTGCCGCCGTCCTTGGAACTGACCAGCAGCACATCGACGTCGGGATGGATGAAGTGGTCCTGGCGCAGGCCGGGGGCGGGCGGGCCCTGCATGTAGGTGATGTACAGGGCGCCGTTGCGCTGGTCGGCCGACATCCGGGGGAACGACGTCGACGCGAACGAACTGACACCGTCGTTGTAGCCCTGCACGGGCACCGCGTTCCTGGTCGTCCACGTCAGTCCGGCGTCGGTGGACCTGGCCACGGCGACGAAGGCGCTCGCGCCGGCGGTGCGGTAGGCCACATTGACGGCGCCGTCGGGCGTCACCACCGGCGCCGACGGTTCACTGGCGACGACCCCGGCTCCGGCCACCTCGACGACCGGGCCCCACGTGGCCCCGGCGTCGTTGGAGACGGCGACCACCGTCCGGTTCCCTGCCGCCGAAGCGGCCTGCGCCGACACGTAGACGCGGTCGGCGCCGCCCGCCCCCGCGCCCGGCTGCACGGCGACCTCGGGGCGGAAGTACCGGGGGGTGGCCGTGGCCCCGGCATTGATGGCCACCACTGCGGGCTCGAAGCTGCGGCCGCCGTTGCGGGAGCGGTTGACCACGACGGACTCACCCTGGGTGGACGACCGCCGGGGCGAGTACGACGCGTAGACGTTCTGGCCCGATCCCCAGGCCACGCCGCCGTCGAAGGGAGCGCTGGCAGCCGAGTCGCAATGGGGATTGGGGTTCTGGGACGTGGGCGACGGGAAACCGGGGGCGGGCGGCAGGGCGCTGCCGCCTGTCCAGGTGGCGCCGCCGTCGAGGCTCACGTCGTACTGGCACTGGGTCGCGTTCACGTCGACCCACACGGCGACGATGTGACGGCGGTCGGCCGGGTTCACGGCCAGCCCGGGGATGTCGCGCGCCCGGCCCTGGTCGACGCCCCCGCCCAGCCGGAAGTTCTCCCCCGTCCGGAGCGGGCCCACGGTCTGGGCGCGGGCCGGCGCGGTGACCACCGCGACCGTGAGGGTGGTCGTCGCTGCCAGAGCCAGGGCGAGGACCCGGCGTCGCCTGCTGATGCGGTACATGAGGGGAGGGGTCTCCTGTTGGTCGCTCGCGGTTCGCACGAGGGTCGGTGGCGGTCCCAGGGCGAGGCCGGGAGGACATGAACGAAGGGGCAGCCCCAGATCAGAGGCTGCCCCTTCAATTCCTACATGTGCCGCTTGGTGTGGCGGCGCCAGCTAGCGACGAGCGCGAGCCGGGGCCTTCCCTTCACGACGACCGGCGAGCACGAGGGCGGAGGCGCCGAGGGCGAGGACCAGGCCGATGCCCACCAGGGCGATGGCCAGGACGGGCGAGCCGTCATCGCCACCGGACATCGACACCATCACCGAACGACGGGCCGGAGCCGTGGCCGGAACGGACTCGGGGGCCGGGGTCACGGCCGGCGCCTGAGCGGCGACCGGAGCCTCGACGGCCGGGGCCGGCGTCACGGGATCGGGGACGACGGCCGGGGCGACGGCCGGGGCGGCGGCGGCGGCGGGCGCCGGGGCGGCGGCGCGGGTCACCGGGGCGGCCACACGGACACGGGGGGCGGCAGCCCGGACCGGCGTCTGGGCCGGAGCCGGGGCGGCGGCGGCGGCCGGGGCGGCGGCCGGCTCGGGCGCCGGGGCGACCACAGGGGCCGCGACCACCGGTGCGGGCCCGGTCACCTCCAGGGTGGCCCTGACCGGCGTGCCGCTGGCGGGCTGGCCGTCGGCGTTGTTCTGCATGGCGAGGACGACGTAGGTGCCCGGATCGACCTTCGGCACCTGGAAGGCGAACGCGATGGCGCCGGTGGCGTCCGGGCGGCCGGCCCACAGGGTGGGGCCGGTGCGGCTGCCGAGGCGGATGACGACCGGCTCCACGGTGGGAGCTCCCATGCCCACGCTGGCGAAGTTGGCCCCGGTGCCGTTGACCGTGGCGCCGGCGTCGGCGCTGCCGGGATTGATCGAGAGACTGGCCAGCGCCCCGCATGCGTAGGCGAACGAGGCCGCCAGCAGCGGCACCGCCAAGGCCCCGAAGCCCAGCAGGTACAACGGACGACGTCTGGTCATGATATGTCCCCTTTTTTGGCTCTTGTGACACATCCGTGGGCGCCTGAGTAGACCATCCGCGGCTGCACGCCGCCTCCTTCCTAGGTTTCTCGGCTTGTTGAGGGCTGGATTCCAGGGAGGGAGAACGGCGTGCAGA
>Ga0136633_1002742_pt1 | contig 11956 bp, 11 predicted proteins | sample AntDrymeUQ832206_2_FD_105494 | JGI IMG/M metagenome (GOLD analysis project Ga0136633, IMG submission 105494) | Polar desert sand microbial communities from Dry Valleys, Antarctica - metaG UQ83 (22.06) | ecosystem: Environmental > Terrestrial > Soil > Desert | place: Antarctica: Dry Valley...
CCCACCACAACAAGCCGGCGACGCAGCGAGCCCTTGATGGCGGCGTTGGCCTCCTTGGGCGAGAGCAGCGGGTAGTCGCGCTCGACGATCGTCACGGTGCACGGGTCGACGAGGTGGTTGACCCGGCCGTAGACCACGAAGAACGTGAAGTCCGGACCCATCGGCTTGCTGTGGGCGACCAGAGCCGGGTCCATGCCCATCTTGTTGGCCAGCTGGAGGGCGGTGCCGTCGGCCACCTTGGAGTGGGCGATCGGCAGCGTGAACGACAGCTGCACCATGCCGTCGCCGGTGGTGTCACCGTAGGGCCGGATGGGGCTCATCCCTTGTCCTCCAGGATCTCGGTCGCCGGGTTGTAGTAGTCGCGTGCCTTGCGGGCCACGCCGTCGAGGCCGCGGCCGCCGTCAGCAGGACGCTTCATCAGACCGAACGTGCCGTCAGCGATGGCGTCGAGGAGACCATTCTCGTGGCCACGGATGTCGGCCAGCAGGCCGATGCTGTCGTTGAGCACCTGCTGGCCGCGTTTCTCGATGAATCCACCCGGTGCCGGTCGGAAGTCTTCGTGCAGGTTGCCGGCGGCGTTCATGACGTAGCGGACGTTCTGCAGCGCGAGGTCGCGGTCGGAGAGCCACGGCGTCACCACCGCCTCGGTCATCATGCCCACGAGCAGGATGCTCTGGTCGGTGAGGGCACCGACCAGGTTGAAGAATCCGTCGAGCAGGTAGCCGCGGAACACGTCGCCGGTCATGTGGCGGGTCGGCGGCATCCACTTCAACGGTGCCTTCGGGAACAGGTCTCGGGCGAGCATCGCGTGGGCGAGCTCCATCCGGAACGAGTCGGGCACGTCGGGATCGATCTCGAAGGCGTGACCCAGGCCGAGCTGCCAGTCCTCGAGCCCGGCCTCCTTCGCGAAGTACTCGTTGAGCAACTGGCTGGTGGTGACGGTGTGAGCCGCCTCGACCGCGTCCGCGGTCGTCAGGTAGTTGTCCTCGCCGGTGTTGATGATGATCCCAGCGCGCGCGTGGACCTGCCGGCTGAAGCGCTGGTCGACGAAGGTGCGGATCGGATTGATGTCGCGGAAGAGGATCCCGTACATCGAGTCGTTGAGCATCATGTCGAGCCGTTCAAGGCCGGCCAGGGCCGCGATCTCGGGCATGCAGAGACCCGACGCGTAGTTGGTGAGTCGGATGTAGCGGCCGAGCTCCCGTGACGTCTCGTCGAGAGCCGCCCGCATCAGCCGGAAGTTCTCCTGGGTGGCGTAGGTGCCGGCGAAGCCTTCCCGGGTCGCACCCTCGGGCACGAAGTCGAGCAGCGACTGACCCGTGGAGCGGATCACCGCGATCACGTCGGCGCCCTCGCGTGCGGCCGCCTGGGCCTGCGGGATGTCCTCGTAGATGTCACCGGTGGCGACGATGAGGTAGATCCACGGCTTGCGTGGGGCGTCTCCGACCTTGGCGATCAGGCGCTCACGCTCGACCCGGCGCTTGTCGATCTGCCGGATCCCGCCACCGACGGCTTTGCGTGAGGCGCTGGTGGCGCGGGTGGCGTCGCGTCCCTCGGGGAGGGAGAAGCGCACGGACCCGGCGCCAGCCTTCTGGGCGAGGGTGAGCAGGTCCTCGGCGTCGCCGCGGCGCAGCGCATCCCACACGGGCAGCGCAACGCCGTGCTCGAGGCCGACGTCGGAGCGGACGGCATCGACGAGCCGGTTGACCCACGGGGTGCCGTCGGGGTCGGCACCGGAGAGGCCGGCGAGCCGCAGCGTCGCGCGCTCCACCGAGACCGTGGTGTGCTTCTTGGCCATGCTGAACACCGGCCGGCCGACGGTCCGGGCCAGGGCGCGGGCCTCCTTGACGCGGGCGGCATCGAGCTCGAGCCGGCCGACGGTGCGCGCGGTCACTGGTTCTCCCCCGCGATCCGGTCCTCGAAGAGGCGGCGTACGCCGGTATGACCTCGGAGCAGCTCCAGTGCGTAGTCGGCGTGACCCGGCACGTAGCCGTTCCCGACCAGCATCGTCACGTCCGCGGCCAGACCCTCCGCGCCGAGTGCGGCCGCGGAGAACGAGGTCGCCATGGAGAAGAAGATGACAGTGCCTCCCTCGGCGGTGGTGAGGATCGCGCCGCCCTCGCAGCCGGTCACGTCGACGCAGACGATAGTGACGTCGGCTGCTCGCCCGGTCGCGGCCACCGCGTCGCGCAGTGCGATCGGGTCGCGGGCATCGGCGATCACGACGACGTCAGCGAGGCCGGCGTCGGTGAGCCGGTCGGCCTCGGCCTGGTGTGGCACGACACCGACCACCCGCCCGGCCCCCGCGTCGCGGGCGGCCGCCAGGCTGAGCGAACCGGACTTCCCGGCGCCGCCGATCACGGCCACCGTCGGTGCGTCGTACTGCCGCACGACGCGGGCCGTCAGTGCCGGGGCTCCGCACACGTCCATGACAGCGAGGCTCAGCTCAGGGGCGAGGTCGTCGGGGAGCACCGCGGCGATGGAGCGGCCGAAGAGGACGGCGTAGCCGTCGCACGGCACCTGCTCGCTGGTGGCGTCCCAGCGCTCCAGACCGTCCTCGATGACGAGGGGGGTCAGCGTGAGCGAGACCAGCGTGGCGATCCGGTCGCGGACGGCGAGACCGAGCGGGGAGGACTCCCCCACCTCCTCGACCGTGCCGACCAGCATGCCGCCGGAGCCGGTCTCGGGGTTCTGCATCTTGCCGCGGCTGGCGACGATCTCGAGCACCTCGGCGCGGATCGCACTGCCGTCCACCACACCGTCGCTTCCGGTGTGGGTTCGCTCGAGTTGCCGGAATGAAGCAGCGTCGAGGTTGAGGCGCTCGACGCGCACGCGCACCTCGTCGGGCCACAGATCCCGACGTACGTCGAGGCGCTGGGCTGCCTGGGGCAGCACTGTCTGCTCGTCAAGAACCCGGTGCAGTCCGGTCGGATCACTAGCAACATCTACTCGCACATCGGCACTCTAACGAAAGATCTTGCGGCGCGGCATTCGACAGGCCGGATTATTGCCGCTTACGCTAGGGACATGAGCATTGAGACGGCGATCGACCTCGAGTCCTCGCAGCCCTACCCCTACGCACGGGTGGAGCTCGTCGAGCCCGACTGGACCCGCTTCCCCGGCTGGCGCGAGGTCACCGCCGAGGACTGGGCGTCGGTGCAGTGGCAGCGCGCCCACTGCGTCAAGAACATCAAGCAGCTGCGCGAGCTGATGGGCGACCTGCTCGACGAGGCCTTCTACGCCGACCTTGAACGCGACCAGGCCGAGCGCGCCACCATGTCGATGCTGGTCCCGCCGCAGATGCTGAACACGATGGTCCCGACGGCGGTACCGGGTGGCGCGGGGTCGCTGACCGAGGCGTTCTACGCCGACCCGATCCGCCACTACATGCTCCCGGTGCTCAGCGACCGTCGTACCGACTGGCCCTCGCACCCGCACGCCGCCCGCGACTCGCTCCACGAGCACGACATGTGGGCGACCGAGGGTCTGACCCACCGCTACCCCACCAAGGTGCTCGCCGAGTTGCTGCCGACCTGCCCGCAGTACTGCGGCCACTGCACGCGGATGGACCTGGTCGGCAACTCCACTGCCGTCATCGACAAGCTGAAGTTCGTCGGCAAGCCCAACGACCGGCTCGGCGACATGCTCGACTACCTGCGGCGTACGCCGTCGGTGCGCGACGTGGTCGTCTCCGGCGGGGACGTGGCGAACATGCCCTGGCCCCGGCTCGAGGCGTTCTTGATGCAGGTGATGGAGATCGAGAACATCCGCGACATCCGGCTCGCCACCAAGGCCCTCATCGGGCTCCCTCAGCACTGGCTGCAGCCCGACGTCGTGGAGGGCGTCACCCGGGTCGGGACGGTCTCCCGCGAGCGCGGCGTCTCGGTCGCGATCCACACCCACGCCAACCACGCCAACTCGATCACCCCGCTCGTCGCCGACGCGACGCGGGCGATGCTCGACGCGGGGCTGCGCGACGTCCGCAACCAGGGCGTGCTGCTCAACGGCGTCAACGCCGACCCGCACGCGCTGCTCGACCTGTGCTTCCGGCTTCTCGATGGCGCGCAGATCATGCCGTACTACTTCTACATGTGCGACATGATCCCGTACTCCGAGCACTGGCGGGTCTCGGTCGCCGACGCGCAGCGGTTGCAGCACCACATCATGGGCTACCTCCCCGGCTTCGCGACGCCGCGGATCGTGTGTGACGTGCCGTTCGTCGGCAAGCGCTGGGTCCACCAGCTCTCCGACTACGACACCGAGCGCGGCATCTCCTACTGGACCAAGAACTACCGCACCTCCATCGAGGCCGACTCCGCAGACGCGCTGACCCGCACCTACGAGTACTACGACCCGATCCACACCCTCCCCGCCGCCGGCCAGGCCTGGTGGGAGGAGCACGGTCGCCTCGACGAGACCGCCCTCCGCGCCGCTGAGGTCGCCGAGGCCTCCCGCCGTACCGCCGCCCTCCAGGCGTACTGAGGGTGAGTGTCAGTTTCCCCGCTTAGCGGGGAAACCAACCACCGGCATCTCTACGTGACCGGGCGGTTCTCGTACGGGGTGGAGAGGACGATGGTGGTGCGGGTGGAGACGTTGGCCGCGGAGCGGATGCGGGCCAGGAGGTCTTCGAGGACGACGGGGGTGGCGACGCGGACCTTGAGGATGTAGGACTCGTCACCGGCGACCGACCAGCACGACTCGATCTCGGTGATGCCACTGACCCGGTCGGGGTAATCGTCGGGCTGGGCGGGATCGATCGGGGTGATGGAGATGAACGCCGTCAGCGGCAGGCCGATCTCGTCGTGGTTGACGGTGGCGCCGTAGCCGGTGATCAGTCCCCGCTGCTCGAGCCGCTTCACCCGCTGGTGCACCGCGGAGGTGGACAACCCGGTGCCCTTGCCGAGGTCGGTGTAGGACATCCGCCCGTCAACCGCGAGCAGCTCCAGGATGCGGCGGTCGGTCGGTTCGAGATCGGTGCCGGTCACGGGCGCCACCCTAGTCGTACGCCGTGGCAGGATGCCGACCGTGACTGATGACCACCAGCGCCTGATGTTGCTGGACACCGCTTCCATGTACTTCCGCGCGTTCTTCGGGGTGCCGGAGATCAAGGCCGAGAACGGAACGCCGGTCAACGCGGTCCGGGGACTGATTGACTTCATCAGCCGTCTTGTCGGTGAGTACCACCCGACACATCTGGTCTGTTGCTGGGACAACGACTGGCGGCCGCAGTGGCGGGTGGACCTGATCCCGACGTACAAGGCGCACCGTGTCGTGGCGACCCGACCCGGCGACCAGCCCGACCTCGAGGAGGTGCCGGATCCGCTGGAGATCCAGGTGCCGGTGATCCGTGCGGTGCTCGACGCGTTCGGCATCGCGATCGTCGGCGCCGACGGCTACGAGGCCGACGACGTGATCGGCACGCTCGGGACCGGAGCCGGAATGCCGGTCGACATCGTCACCGGCGACCGCGACCTGTTCCAGCTCGTCGACGACGAGGCCGATGTGCGGGTCCTCTACATCGCCCGCGGCGTCAGCAGACACGAACGCGTCACCGAGGACGTCATCCGGGAGAAGTACGCCGTCGAGGCATCCCAGTACGCCGACTTCGCGACCCTGCGCGGTGACGCATCCGACGGGCTGCCGGGTGTCACTGGCGTCGGCGACAAGACGGCGGCGACGCTGCTGCAGCGGTTCGGTTCGATGGCAGGGATCCTGGCGGCCGTCGACGACCCGGACTCCGATCTCGGACCCAACCCGCGCTCCAAGCTTCGCGGCGCGGTCGACTACCTGGCGGTCGCGCCGCAGGTGGTCGCGGTGGCGCGAGACATCGACCTGGGCCGGATCGACGCCACCCTCCCCCGCGTGCCGCACGATCCCGAGCTGGTCTCGGCACTGGCGGAGGAGTTCAATCTCGGTGGCCCGGTCGAGCGGTTGTCAGCGACCCTCCTGGACCGTTGAGTCGCGACGTACCGTGGCAGGCATGACTCGTATCGCTGTCGTCGGTGGCCACGGCCAGATCGCCCGCCTGCTCCACCCGTTGCTCCTCGAGGCCGGGCACCAGCCGGTTGCGATCGTGCGTAGTCAGGAGCACGCCGACGCTCTGAACGCTGGCGAAGTGGAGACCCGCCTCCTGGACATCGAAACCAGCACGGGTGCCAACTTCGCCGCCGCGTTCGCCGGCTGCGATGCCGTGGTGTTCGCCGCTGGCGGCGGCCCCGACGGCAACATCGAGCGCAAGCGCACAGTCGACCTCGAGGGATCGCTGAAGTCGATCGCCGGAGCTGAGAAGGCCGGCATCCGACGCTTCGTGCAGGTCTCTGCCATCGGCGTCGACGAGCCGATCACGGGTGACATCGACGCGGTGTGGAGGGCCTACGTCGAGGCCAAGCGCGACGCCGACGCGGCCCTGCGAACCAGTGACCTCAGCTGGACGATCCTGCGACCGGGCAGGCTCACCGACCAGCCCCACACCGGTGAGGTCCGCATCGGCAGCACCGTGGAGCGGGGCGAGATCTCGCGCGCCGACGTGGCCGCGGTCGTGGCGGCGGTGCTCGACGACGAGCGGACCATCGGGCACCAGTGGGACGTCGTGGGCGGCGACCAGGCGATCGCCGAGGCGCTGACTGCGGCCTACTCGGCGAGCGAGGAGTAGGCGACCACGCCGCGCTTGAGGCGGCGTACGGCGTCTCGCGCGGTGTCGCGCAGATCGCCGGCGCCGGCGGCGTCGGCCACCTGCCCGGTCAGGTCGATCAGCTGCTTCATCCAGCGCACGAAGTCACCGGCCGCCAGGTCGGTCACCGTCAGCACGTCGTCCAGCTCGTCGCCCTCGGCCCAGCGATGTGCGGCCCACGCGAAGCCGAGGTCGGGCGGACGCAGGAAATCGAGCCGGTGCTGCTTCTCGAGCTGGTCGAGCTCGCCCCACACACGCACCATCTCGGCGATGACCTCACGCACGGGACTGGCGGGCAGCCGGGGCGACGAGGCATCATCGGGCCGGCGCGCCTCGAAGATCAGGATCGACAGCACGCTGGCCAGCTCGGAGGCAGTGAGGCCGTCCCACAAGCCCTTCCGCAGCGACTCCGCCGCGACCAGGTCCATGTCGGAGTAGAGCCGTCGTAGATGTGCTCCGCGGTCGGTGACAACGTCGCCGTCGAGGTAGTCGAGCGCCGTCAGCACCTCGCAGACCCGGTCGAACTGCAGCGCCACGGTGTTCGTACGCCGTTCGATCCGGCTGCGCAGCGTGGCGGCGTCGCGATCCAGCTTGAACCACCGCTCGGACCAGCGGGCGTGGTCCTCGCGGTCCGGGCACTGGTGGCACGGGTGGTCCTTCAGCCGCCGCCGGGCCTCGTCGATCTTGGCGGTGGCCGGTGCCGTGGCTGGGGTTCGCGTCCGCTTCTCGGGTGGCGCTGTGAGGTTATGGGTGCGTGCGCGAAGGGTCGAGGCCAGGTCTCGGCGCATCTGTGCGTTGCGACCGTTGAACGACTTCGGAACCTTGAGCGTGGTGACCGGCTCGACCGGCGTCGGGAAGTCGAGCGGCGCGAGCCGGCGGGCCTGGCGCTCGGCGGTCAGGACGTAGGGCCGCGGCTCGTCCCCGCCACTGGTGCCGGGGTCGAGCACGACAGCGAAGCCCGAGAACTTGCCGGCCGGCACCCTGATCACGTCGCCCGGTCGTAGCCTGCGCAACGACTCGACGGCCTCGTTGCGCTGGTCGGAACGTCGCTCGCGTGATGCGTTCTTCTCCAGGTCCGAGATCTGTCGGCGCAGCCCGGCGTACTCCATGAAGTCACCGAGGTGACATGTGGCGGACTCGGCGTATCCGGCGAGCGCGTCGTCGCTCTTGCGCAGCTGGCGGGCCAGGCCGACCACAGCCTTGTCTGCCTGGTACTGGGCGAAGGACATCTCCAGCAGCTCGCGCGAGCGTTCGCGGCCGTACTGGTGCACGAGGTTGACCGCCATGTTGTAGGACGGGCGGAAGCTCGACCGCAGCGGATAGGTGCGGGTGGACGCGAGTCCGGCGAGCTCGCGCGGGTTGAGCCCCGGCTGCCACAGCACGACGCCGTGCCCCTCGACATCGAGACCACGTCGCCCGGCTCGGCCGGTCAGTTGTGTGTACTCCCCCGGCGTCATGTCGGCGTGCGTCTCACCGTTCCACTTCGTCAGCTTCTCGATCACCACGGTGCGGGCCGGCATGTTGATGCCGAGCGCCAGCGTCTCGGTGGCGAAGACGATCTTGCAGAGACCACGCACATAGAGCTTCTCGACGACCTGCTTGAACGCGGGGAGCATGCCGGCGTGGTGGGCCGCGATGCCACGGGTCAGCCCGTCGATGAAGGCCGGGTATCCGAGGACGTCGAGGTCCTCCTCAGGCAGGTGGCGACAACTCGTCTCGACGAACTCGCGGATCGCGTCGCGTTCCTGCGGCGAGGTGAGCCGTACGCCGGCCGACAAGCACTGCGTCACGGCCGCGTCGCAGCCGATCCGGCTGAAGATGAACACGATGGCCGGCAGCAGGCCCTCACGGTTGAGTCGGTCGATGACGTCGGGTCGGCTGGGGATCCACACCCGTCGACCGTTGCCGACCTGGCGGCCGCCCTTGGCTGCTCCACCCTTCGAGGAGCCCGGCTGCCCCTTCCGGGGGGAGCGCCGGTCCCGCATCAGCCGGCTGCTGGCGAAGTCGTCGCGAGCAATCCGTTCGAGCTCGGCGTTGACGGGCGCGCCCTCCTGCACGAACCCGGCGGCCGCGTCGACGTCAGATACGGCGAACAGGTCGTGGATCCGGTTGCCGACCATGACGTGCTGGTAGAGCGGGACCGGGCGGCGCTCCTCCACGATGGTGGTGATCTCGCCGCGGACGGTCGCCAGCCACTCGCCGAACTCCTCGGCGTTGGAGACGGTCGCCGACAGTGAGATCAGCGACACCGACTCAGGGAGGTGGATGATGATCTCCTCCCACACCGCGCCCCGGTCACGGTCCGCGAGGTAGTGCACCTCGTCCATCACCACGAACCCGAGACCGAGCAGGGTGCGCGACCCGGAGTAGAGCATGTTGCGCAGCACCTCGGTCGTCATCACGACGATCGGGGCCTCGCCGTTGACGGAGTTGTCGCCGGTCAGCAGCCCGACCTGGTCCTCGCCGTACCGCTGGACGAGGTCGTGGAACTTCTGGTTCGACAGCGCCTTGATCGGCGTCGTGTAGAACGCCTTCCGGCCGGTGGCGAGTGCCAGGTGGACGGCGTACTCCCCCACGATCGTCTTGCCCGATCCGGTCGGGGCGGCGACGAGGACACCGCGGCCCGCCTCGATCTCGCGGCAGGCCCGGACCTGGAAGTCATCGAGCTCGAAGTCGAACAGCTCCGTGAAGTCACGCAAGGACGCTCAGGGCTCCGGGGTCGCAGTCGATGGTCATCGGCAGGGCGCCGAAGCGCTCGCCGTCAGCGTAGGTCACGATGCCCGGCGCAGCGACGGTCACCGACCGCACCCGGTGGTGCTCGTACTGGGGATGGGTGACGTGGGTGCCCTTGAAGAGCTTGGGGTAGGTCCGGATCAGGTTGGGCTTGCTCATCGGTTTGATGATGACCACGTCCAGCATCCCGTCGTCGAGCAGGGCACCCTCGGTGATGCGCAGCCCACCGCCGAACGAGGGTCCGTTGCCGACCGCCACCAGCATCGCGTCGAGCCGCAGCGTCTTCCCGTCGAGCTCGAGGACGTACGGGATCGGGTCGAAGGTACGCAGCTCGGCGAGCGTCGCCAGGTTGTAGCGCATCTGACCCTTGGGCCAGCGCATCTCGTTGGCGCGCTCGTTGACCACGGCGTCGAATCCGGCCGCGAGCACGGTGACGAACCAACGGCTCCCCGACCGGGCGAGGTCGATCTTCCGCGGGGACGACGCGATCACCCGGTCGGCGGCCGCGCCGGGATCCTTGCGGGGAATGTCCAGGTAGCGGGCAAGGTCGTTACCGGTGCCCGCCGGGATGACGCCCAGGTGGGCGCCCGTGCCGGCGACGGCCTGGACCCCGAGGTGGACCATCCCGTCGCCCCCGCAGACGACGAGGGCCCAGACGCCGTCGGCGACCGCATCGCGGGCCAGGTCCAGCGCATGGTCGGGGTCGGTGCCGGTCAGGTCGCGTACGACGAAGCCGGCGTCGCGCAGCCGGGGCAGGGCGGCCGCCCGCGCTGTCGCCCCCTTGCCCTTCCCCGACGTCGGATTCGTCAGGAGGGCGATCTCGCGGGGCACGCCAGCGAGCCTAGTGTCTCGCCGTACCGATGCGGAGCAGCACGCCCCACGCGTCCGGCGAGCCCCCGACGGCCTTCGCCAGCCGTGCCAGCGATTCCATGACCAGCTCGGCGTCGAACCGGCGGCCGGGGACCGCCAGTGTCAAGATCCGGTCGCGGTCCACCAGGAGCACCTGGCCGTGGTGCCACGCCTGGTGGGCGCGACTGCGGACGTCGTCGGGCACCACGGGTGCGGGGTACGCCTCGTCAACCGCCATCAGGGCGCAGGCCAGTCGGTCGCGGCCGTGGTTGCGCAGAGCGCCGGGGACCAGGTGCCCGCTTCGCAGCCCGGAGTCGGCCTCCCACATGATGTCGTCACCTCCGAGCCAGTCGGGCAGATCGAACGGGTCGAGGTCGGTGATCGTGACCGCGGTCATCAGAGCGGCGACATCTCGTCGTCGTCGAGCCCAGCGACCGGATCGACGTCGGAGCGGCGGCGGTCGAGCACGCGCGCGATCACCTCGGAGATGGCGAACAGGATGACCATCGGGATCGCCAGGAAGAGCATGGTGAACGGGTCGGTCGACGGCGTCGCGACGGCGGCGAACACGAACGTGCCGATCACGATCCACGGTCGGTGGGCACCGAGTGCCGAGCCCCTCAGGACGCCGGCGAGGTTGAGCAGGATCACGAACACCGGGATCTCGAACGCGATGCCGAAGACCAACAACGTGCGGATCAGGAAGCTGAGGTAGTCACCGAACTCCACCAGGTTGATGAGATCGCCCGGTGTCAGCCCGATCAGGATCTCCAGTCCCTTGGGCAGCGTGAAGTACCCGAGGACCACGCCGGCCAGGAAGAGCGGGCCCGCCACCGTGGCGAAGACCCGGCTCCACTTGCGCTCCTGGTTGTGAAGGCCGGGCAGGATGAACGCCCAGATCTGGTAGAGCCACAACGGGCTGGTCGCGATCACCGAGACCATCCCGCAGAGCTTGAGGCGGAGCATCAGCGGACCGCCGGCGCCGGCGATCGTGCCCTGGGTGTTGACGTCGTCTCCCACCCCGGCCTGCGCCTGCTTGTACGGCTCGAGGACCAGGGCGAAGATCGGGTCGAAGAAGAACAACGACACGACCATGCCCACGAAGAGCAGCGTCAGGATCTTCAGGATCCGGGCGCGCAACTCACGCAGGTGGTCGGAGAGCGCCATTCGCCCGTCGGGACCGATGTCGTGTTGGGGCCTGCCGACATAGAGGCCGACGAGGCCGGAGATCCGCACCGACGACGTCAGCTGGTGGTGCCGTCGCGCTGCTCACGCACGACTGGGTCGCCCACCACCGGCTCGGTCGAGGTGTGGTTCGCCTCGATCGCCTTCTGCTCCGGGGTCTTCACGTCCTCGTCGGCGTCGTCGTCGTCGTCGATGAGCCCCTTCGTCTCCGACTTGAAGATGCGCAGCGCGCGACCGCTCCCCCGTGCCAACTCGGGCAGCTTCTTGGCCCCGAACAACAGCAGGATCACGAGAACGATCAGCACGAGTTCCCAGCCGCCTGGGACGGCAACGAGTGCGTTCATGGTCGGGTTCCTCACCTCAGGAGTCGGTCGTGGCCCATCCTACGCCGCGAGCCTAGACGGTATGGAGTGACCGCTCGTCGTTGAGTGGTTGCGGGCCGGGGCCTCACCACGCAGATTCGTGGGTTACCGAGCAGGGGCCGCCTGCTCGGCCTATCCGACAATGTGTGGGAGGCCC
>Ga0136633_1002743_pt1 | contig 11953 bp, 12 predicted proteins | sample AntDrymeUQ832206_2_FD_105494 | JGI IMG/M metagenome (GOLD analysis project Ga0136633, IMG submission 105494) | Polar desert sand microbial communities from Dry Valleys, Antarctica - metaG UQ83 (22.06) | ecosystem: Environmental > Terrestrial > Soil > Desert | place: Antarctica: Dry Valley...
GACTTGCTCCACCTCATCGCTGACCCCCCGGCGCCCCACTGCTCGTTCATCGCGTTCCTGCTCAAGGACGACGGCTCTTGAAAGCGGACACCCAGCGAAGCTGCTGCGGCGCCGACCGGTACGGCCGCCTCCGGGTTAGCCCGAGCTACGTCGGCTGGCGACCGAGCTGCGTGACGCTGCCGACTTCTAGGGGGTGACGGTGTTCACAAGATGCGCTTCCTGTCTCGAGCGTTGCGCTCTCGGAGCCAGTCTTCGCCCGCCCGCCGGAAGGCGCTCGGCAAACGGAACAAGCCGTAGAGCAGGAACAGGACCGACACAACCGCGGCGAACCACGCCACCACCAAGACGAGGAAAAGGACTACTGCCACGCGAAGTTTACGCATCAACCCCTGTTGCGAGCTGGGAGGTGATGACGGTGAGTCGGCCTGTAGGCGGGGTTCTGTCCGGCGCCTCGCGGCGCCGGGGTGACCATCCATCTAAGCGGTCCACCTGGGACATCGGGCGGGCAGCCCGTCCCTGTTCGACCTTGCTCCGGGTGGGGTTTACCTAGCCGCCCGAGTCGCCCCGGGCGCTGGTGCGCTCTTACCGCACCGTTTCAACCTTGCCTGTGGGGCTTGCGCCCCCATCGGCGGTTTGCTTTCTGTTGCACTTTCCAGCGGGTCACCCCGTCTGGCCGTTAGCCAGCACCCTGCCCTGCGGAGCCCCGACCTTCCTCGACATGGTCAAGCCATGCCGCGGCCACCCGGCCGACTCACCATCTCCATTGTCCCATGGCAGGGGGTGAGCCAGGTGGCTCACCCCCTGCTGGTGGAACTCAGAGGGCGAAGACCGAGCCTTCGGGCGCCGTAGCTTTGTCGGCTACGAGAACCAGTCCACTCCCCGGATTCACCGGGACACCGACCCGTCGCTGGGCCCAGACGTCCAGCGCTGAGAACTCGGCGCCTGAAGCGGCGGGCAGCTTGGCGTCGGTGAAAGCCTTGTCGAGCGAGGCCAGCGGGGCCTCCACGACGACTGTCTTATCCTTGCGGTCGATCTTTCCCTTGCAGTCCTTGCAGACCAGGGAGACGGCGGGGGTAGTAGCCGTACTCAGGACAAACGTCTGCGCACCGGTCGCGTCCTCTCCGACCTGGAAGTAGTAGGGGGCCGCCGCGTGGCTGAAGTAGAAGCGGAAGCCGTAGCCGGTCGAGAGAGTCGGGCGTCCAGCCGCGAGCTCTGGAATCTTCACCGTCCACGTGAACTTGCCCCCGACTGATTCGAGGGAGACGGCGGTGATGTCGAAGTTCGGGTCATGCTGCGGGCCGTCAGCGACACCGAGCCCGACGGCGTCGCCCTTGGGGTCCGCCCAGCTGAGGGAGCCGGCCTGGGCCGGGATGGCACCGGCCACGAGGGCGGCCACGGCGATGACGCCCGCAAGGGTCCGTACGACGGGGGAGAGCTTCATAGCGGCAAAGGCCTTTCGTGCGTGTCGGCGATCCTGCGCCGCCGGACTCGGATAGATAGTCATTGTAGGGGGAACCCGGCGGACTAGTCCGGTCGGGTTAGGTGGTCATTCTCCGCCAGGTGCCTGCGTCCCTACCGGGTCCGGAGTATTTCCTGCCCGCCCGCCTTTCGCCGGGGCTCGAAATGGCCCTGTTGGTGGCGCCCAGACTATGGCCTCCGTCTGCGATAGTCGGAGAGTGCGGCGGGGGGTCATGGCGGCGCTCATCGGCGCCGCGGCAATTGTCGGTTTTGTCCCTTCCGCGGCGGCGACGCCGTTCGAAACGCCCATCACGCGGGTCTTCGGGCCGGACCGAATGGCGACTTCGATCGAGATCTCCCGGCTGGGCTGGGATGCCGCCCCCCATGTGCTGCTGGCTACCGGGGAGGACTTCCCCGACGCGCTGGGCGCCACCCCGCTGGCAGCGTCCCTGGACGCACCGCTTCTGCTGTTGCACGACGGTTTCATCGGCGAGCAGGTTTTCGACGAGCTGGACCGGCTCGGAACCACCGTGGTGACAATCCTCGGCGGGGGAGACGTCGTGGAGGGATCCGGCGAGCAGCGTCTAGGCGAGCGGGGCATCAAGTCGCGGCGCGTAGCCGGCGCGGACCGCTTCGCCACTGCGGCCCAGATCGCGACGGAGGTCGGAGCCTCTCCGGTCGACCAGGCGGTGGTGGCCTCGGGCGAGTTTTTCGCAGACGCGATGGCCGCCGGCGCACTCTCCGGCGGTCCGGACCGGCTGCCGGTGCTGCTGGCGTCGATGCACGACGTCCCCGACGTCACCATGGCAGCCCTCTCCAGCCTCGGAGTAAGCGAAATCATGCTGATCGGTGGCACCGGCATCCTCTCGCCCGCCGTCGAGCAGGAACTGGTCGCCGCGGGGATGCGGGTGGCGCGGTTCGCCGGGCCGAACCGGTTCGCCACCAGCGCGCGGGTCGCCACCGACGCCTTCGCCCGATCGGACGCCACCGACGTTCCCCTGGTGATGGCCGCCGGCACCAATTTCGCCGATGCCCTGGCCGCTGGCCCCCTGGTGGCACGTCTGGACGGAGTACTGCTCCTCCTTCCGCCGAACGACCTGGGCCTCGCGCTTGAAGGCGTCCGCTTCGTCCGCGACCGGCTCGGACGCCTCACCACCCCCCTGCTTCTCGGCGGCACCGCGGCGGTCAGCGGAATCGTCGACTGGCAGATGCGCGCCGTGCTCGCGGGCGACGCGTTGCCCGCCGCGGCATTCGGCGACGGGACCTATCGCCTGGCGGACGGCTTCCCGCCGGGGACCTACCGCACCTTGGGATCGGCCGAGGCTTGCTACTGGGAGCGCCTGCGCGGCTTCTCCGGCCATCCCAGCGACATCATTGCCAACGACATCTCCACCCAGCCGATGACGGTGACGGTCGAACCCTCGGATGCCGCCTTCCGCGTATCCGGCTGCGGCATCTGGACAGCGGACATCACTCCGGACGTCCAGGGCCGCGATCCCGGTGCGCCGTTCGGCGACGGCACGTGGCTCGTCGAAGCCGAGATCGAGCCCGGCACATGGGCGGCGGCGGGGGGAACGACCTGTTATTGGGAGCGCCTGTCGGGATTCGGCAGTGAGCCCGACGACATCGTCGCTTCTGGCACAACTGCGACGGTAACGATTGCCGCGGGTGATCTCGGCTTCCGCTCCGCCCGCTGCGGCACCTGGTCACGCAAGACGGTGTCCGGCTAGAGCTGAACCAGCTCGGTGTCCGGTTAGAGCTGAACCAGCTCGGCGTCCTTCAGTTCGGCGTAGCGCTCGGGGTCGCAGGTCAGCACGATCACCTGACAGCCGTCGGTTGCATCTGACAGCACCCGGCTGATCGCCTTGCGCCGCTCGGGGTCGGTGAAGCCCAGTGTGTCGTCGAGGATCAACGGCGCGCCGGCCCCGTCGCGGGCAGCCAACGAAGCGCAGGCGACCCGGCCGATGAGCGCCAGCTGCTCGCGCGCTCCGGCAGACAGTTGATCGACGTCGACGGTGTGGCCGTTCAGGCGGCGGCGAACCACCTTCAGGTCGTGGCCCATCTCCACCGAGAAGCTGGGACCCAGCAGGGCGCGGCCCAGCTCCTCGATGCGATTCCGCAGCGGGTCGCGGTACGCGGTCTCGGCGTCCTTGCGGTGGCGGTCGAGCGTGGACCACAGCAGGTCGGCCACCTCGGCGCGACGCCGATCGCGAGACGATTCGGCCAGCAAAGCGTCGCGCTCTGCTTCGGCGTCCTGCAGACGCGTGTGCAACCCCTGGTCGCTGAGGAGCCGGGCCCGCTCGGCCAGGGCACTCAGGCGGTCCCGCGCCTCGTCGGACTTCGACTGCAGGTCGCGGATGCGCGACTCCAGCGCGGCCACGCGGTCGGGAAGTGAGTCGCCGGATAGCTGCGCCACCCGGGCTTCGGCTTCATCGAGCGTGGCGCTCGCCCCGGCCAGGGTGGTGCGGGCCGAGTCGACTGCGCTGTCCAGCACCTCGTCGGGCGCGTCGCCGCGGGCACCCGCCAGCTCGACGGCATCTGTCGCGAGGAACTCACGGGCCTGTGCGAGTTGGTCGCCGACCCGCTGATGCCGCGCCTCCAATTCGCGCAACCCTGCCTCGGCGTCCGCCGCGGCCCGTTCGGATTGGCTCGCCGCCGTGCGGGCTTCGCCCCAAGCGGACGCCGCGTCCACCGCGGCCTGCCGGGCCGATATGGCGTCGAGCGATACGGCGTCAGGCCCGGGATCGCCCAACGCCTCCGCCTCCTCCCGGTGGCGGGCGATGGCCGTATCCAGCTGGGCCAGCACCTCAGCCGCCGCGGCCTCGGCTTCGAGTCGCAACTGAAGCGCGGCTTCGCCGGGCTCCACGCTGATGCGGGCCACTCCGGGAACCTCGACGACCGTCGAACCGGCGGCCTCCGTGCGATGCACCGCGCCGGCCCGCAGCTCGAGCATCTCCCCGTTCACCACGACGGCGGCGTCGGTCACCATCTCCACCACCAATGAGGGTGAAGCGGCCGACCGGGCGGCTTGCACCCGGGCCGCCTCGGCCTCACGTTGCGACAGCGCGAGCGCCAGGCGCTCCGCCGCCTCGGCGCTCCGGGACTCCGCGGCGGCCGCGGCCGCCGCTGCCTCGAGCTCTTCGGCCTGCTCGGCGAGCCGCGTGCAGTCCTGGCGCGCCGCGGACGCGGCTTCCCGGGCCGCGGCCATTTCCGCCTCTTGACCCGCGGTCGCCTCGCCCACCGCCGCGATGCGCTCCTCCAGGTCGGCCACCCGCTGCGCCGTGGATCGGCGGGCGGTCAAAGCCGACTCCGCGGCGCGGGCGTTCGCCTCGGCCGCGTCGACCTCCGCGGCCCGCCGGTCGCGCTCGGATGTGGCTTCGATCAGCTTCGAGTGTCGCAGTGCCAGGCCCTCGAGCTCGGCCCGCGCCTGGTCCAGTTCGGCGACCAGCGCGGCGCGTTGGGACCGGATCCGGTCGTGCTCCACCACGCAGGTCTCGAGTTCCTCCTGGGTGGCGCGCAGCTCGGAGACGTGGGCTTCGGCCTTGCGGATGGCGTCGGCAAACGCCTTGAGCTCCTTCTTCTCCTTGCCCGTCGGCGTCAGCCAGCGGGCGCGCTCCTCGGCGGCGAGGTCGACCAGAGTCGTGTCGAGCCGGCAGCCGGCCTGATCCCGACCGGCCGTCAGAGCCTCGGCCAACGCACCGCCCCAAGGGTTGGGGCCGGCCTGCTCCAACTGCTTGTCGTCCTGGCCCATGTGCAGCGCGTCCATCAGGTCGGAGTCGACGGTCTCTTCAACAATTTCCTGGAGACGCTCGTCGGCCAGTCGCCCTGCGTGCTCCTCCCGCGTCGGCGCATGCACGATGAGTCGAGTCGAGGTCTCGCGGTGCCAGCGACGCTTCAGTGTGAGGTGGTACGGCCCGGTGCGCAGTTCGACTTCGACTTCGGTCGGCAGATCGGTTCCCACCGGCTGGACCGCCTTGACCGCGGCGGCCTTCGAGCTGTCGCGGAACTTCAGCGCCAGGCGGAAAGCCTCCATGAGGCTCGACTTGCCGGCCTCATTCGGGCCGGCGACGACCGTGATCCCGTCGGACCGCAGCCGCACCTCGCGCTCGCGCGTGCCGCGGTAGTTCTGCAGGCGGACTCGCAGGATCCTCATCTCAGGCCGCGTTACGGATTCCGGCGAGGCGGGTCATGCGGTCGAGCAGGACGAGCGCGTCGGCGGCCCGCTCATCCGGCGGCTCGGCCGTCGCCAAGGCGACGAGTTCGTCGAAGGCATCGCGCTGGTAGCCGGTGAGACCGAGCTCGTCCGGGTCGACCTGGTCAGGTCGGGTCTGCAGGCCGCTCATGTCGTGCAGCTCGAGGCAACCGAAGGTCTCGGCCAACTCGGCCACGATCTCGGCCAGCTCAGCCCGCTCGGCGACGGAGAGTGATCCCTCGGCGACGATGCGCACGGCGCGCCGCTCCTTGCACGCCCCGCCCGTGAGGCGGGTCCGCAGCGCGTCCAGATCGGCCGCGCTCTCCAGCACGACTGACACCGTCTCGAAGCTCCACCGGGCCACCTCGATGGGCCGCACCTCGACGGTCTCGCCCAGGTCGACCACCAAGACGTGGCCGGGCGCGGTCTCGTCCCAAGAGCAGGGTTCCGGGGTGCCGGCGTACCAGATGCGTCCGGTGGAGCCGACGGAGGTGACGGAGTGACGGTCGCCCAACGCGACGTAGTGGACCCGGCCGTCCGCCAAGGCGGACTCCAGCGCGTCGAGCTTGATGAGTGCCTGGTCGATGCGGTCCGTGACGGGGAAGACCGCGTCGACCACCCCATGGGCCACCAGCACGCGCCTCGTGTCGCCGGCGGGCCGGAGGTCGTCGAATGCATCGGCCGCCGGATCGGACAGTGGGCGCTTCGAAGTCCAAGGCGAGCCCACGACTTCCACGCCAGGCGCCGCGGTCCGCGGCCCGCAGTCGTCGAGCACCACGACGTTGGCGGGCGCATGCTGCTTCACCGAGTGCCAGACGCTGCGCAGCCCCAGGTGGTCGTGGTTGCCCGGAAGCAGGAACACCGGGACAGACAGCTCGCCGAAGGCGTCGAGGGCCCGGCGTACGACCTGGCCCCGATCGACATCGTTGGAGTCGAAGACGTCGCCGGACACGACAACGAACTCGGCTCCCTCGCGGCGCACGACATCACCGATCGCCCGGATGGAGTCGATGCGCTCCTGGCGGTAGCGATCACGGGCCTCGGGGCGCAGAAAGCGCGTCGCCTTGCCCAGCTGCAGGTCCGCGGCGTGGACGAATCGGGTCATGAACCGAGTATGGCGAGGGGGTGTGACAAGGCGACGGACCCTCGGACGAGGCGCTGAACAGCCAGTTTGCATTCCGCGACAATATGTTATAGATATATCACCTATTGAGCGAGCAAGCGGATGACGGGGGAGTGGACACCGACTCGGTATGGCGCGCCCTCTCGAACCCGCTGCGCCGTGATCTGCTGGACCGGCTCGTGCCTGGGCCGATGACGACCGGGGAGCTGGCGGCCACCGAGCCGGAGCTCAGCCGGTTCGCCGTGATGCAGCACCTGGGCGTTCTCGAGTCGGCCGGCCTCGTGCTGGTCCGGCGGGAGGGACGGCGGCGGCTCAATTACCTCAACACAGTGCCCGTCCAAGAGGTCTGCGAGCGGTGGGTCCGAGGCCTCGCCGGCGAGTCAGCCCGGGCCGCCACCGCGTTCCAACGCCACGTCGAAGCCGACGTGGCTCTGAATTCAGAACCGACCAATTGACCAGAAGGCAAATGAAAGGAATCAGATGTCCGAAGTAAGAGCAGTCAAGATCGAGAGCGAGTTCAGCGTGCACGCGGCGCGGGAGAAGGTGTTCGCCGCCTTCTGCAACGAGCAGCACAACTGGTACCCGCACACCTACGGCGGCGACCGGGTGAAGGCCATCGTCATGGAGCCGCGGGTGGGTGGGCAGGTCTTCGAGGACTGGGGCAACGGCGCGGGCCACCTGTACGGAACGGTGTCGCATTACGACCCGCCGGCCGCGCTCTCCATTCGCAGCCGCCTGGCCGACGGGATCCTGCTGGAGCACCACACCCACTTCGTCGCCGATGGTGACGCGACGGTCATCAAGGACCGCATGGTGGCGTTCGGCGAGATCAGCGACGACATGGCTGAGGGAATCCGCCTCCACGGCGACCTGGCCCGCTACGAGGGCCACCTCCGCTCCTGGGTGGAAAAAGGCGTGACGCTCAAAGCTTGACTTGGCTGCGCGCGACCTCAATGGCCAGATAGCGAATGCGATGCCTCGGTAGTCTTCGCGTGTGGAGGGCCGGCCGAGGGACACCAGTGCGGAGGCCGACCGTGTGGTCTTCGACCGACTTCGGGGGATGACGCCGGCCGAGCGGGCGGCGGTCGCCAACCGCCTGTCGACCGAATGCGAGCGGATCGCGTTGATCGGCATCCGCTCTGAGCACCCCAACCTTTCCGCGGCCGATGAGCGGCTGCTCCTTCTGACCCGCAAGTACGGCCGATCTATCGCGAAGGTCGCCAGCGGACGTGCCGCTACTACCAACTCCGTCGGGTGACGATCGGTAGCGACCGAGAAGGCCCGCTCGACCTCGCGGTCCGGGTGGCAGCGGAACTCGATGCCCTCGGAATTCACTATGTCGTCGGCGGCTCGATCGCCGCGGCTTTCGTCGGCGAACCCCGCTCGACCAACGACGTCGATATCGCCGCGGACCTTCAACCCGAACAGCTCGACCGGCTCATGCTGAAGTTGCGGACGGATTTCTATGTGCCCGAGTCGCTCGCCCGGGCGGCGATCGAATCGTCCTCCTCGTTCAACCTCATCTCGAACGACTCGGCCCTCAAGGTTGACCTCTTCGTCCTGGGCGACGGAGTGCTCGATCGCAACCAGTTGGCGCGACGCCGACGCATCCAGGTGGCCGAGGACCCACCCACGACGCTTTGGGTCACGTCGCCCGAGGATGTAGTGCTCCGCAAGCTCGACTGGTTTCGTCTCGGCGGAGGGACATCCGACCGCCAGTGGCGCGACATCGCCGGGGTACTGAAGATCCAAGGGGATGCCCTCGACCACACCTACCTCGCCACAACCGCGGCGAAGGTTGGCCTCTCTGCGCTGCTGGAGCGGGCCGTCGCCGAGGCGCTCCCGGAGGACCGCTGATCGGCAGCCTCAGAAGTCGAGAGCGGATAGTTCTGGGACCTGACCGAGGGCGCGGGACTTGGCGTCGCGCCAGCGGTCGCGGTCGGTCACGCGCCGGGGCTCGACGACCGTACGCGGGTTCCAGAGTTGCGATAGGTCGTCGAACGACCACGTCCCCACCGCCGCACCCGCCAGGAAAGCCGCGCCCAAGGTTGTCGCCTCGGTGACAGGTGACAGCTCGACCGGTCGTGCACACGCGTCCGCGAGGGCTTGGACGAATACCTCATTGGCGCTCATTCCGCCGTCTACCCGCAGGGTCTCAACGCGCAGCTGCCCGTCGGCCTCGGCCGCGTCGAGCAGATCGGCGCCGCGGTGGGCGATGCCTTCCAGCACGGCGCGCACCACCTCGGCGCGTCCGGTGCCGCGGGTCAGCCCGATCAGCGTGCCCCGCGCCCCGAAGTCCCAGTCGGGAGTGCCGACGCCGACGAGGGCCGGGACGAACCACACGTCGTCGGTGTGTTCGCAAGCCGCGGCGATCTCCGCGGATTCCGCGGCGGACGAGATCAGACCCATGTCGTCGCGGAGCCAGGTGATGGCCGAGCCCGCGGTCAACATGGCGGCCTCCACGCCCCAGGTTGTTTCGTCGCCGACCCGCCACGCCACGATCGGGTAGCAGCCGGCGCCACCGCGAGTCTCGAACGCCGGTCGCTCCGGTCCGACGCATACGTCGAGCATTCCGCCGGTCCCGAATGTTGCCTTCGCCTGACCGGGCGAGGTGCACGCCTGGCCCAGCAGTGAGGCCTGCTGGTCGCCCGCGATGCCCGCCATCGGCGGCGAGCCGTCGAGCGCCGCGGCATTTCCGAACACGCCCGAGGAATCGACGATCTGCGGAAGTACGACCTCCGGAATGCGGAGCGCATCCAGGACATCTGAGGCCCAACCGGAAGCGTCGGTGCGCAGCAGATCCGTGACGGCCGCATTGGAAGGATCGGTGACGTGAACGGTGCCGGCCGACAGGGTCCAGGTGGCCCACGTGTCGATGGTCCCGAAGCAGAGCTCGCCGGCTTCGGCGCGCCGCCGATCGGGGTCGGCCATATCGAGCAGGAAGACCAACTTCGAGGCCGAGGTGTTCGGCGCGATGCGCAGGCCCTGGGCGCGGAGCCCGAGGCACATCCCGACCGTGCGCAGATCCTGCCAACTGACCGCCGGACCGAGCGGTTCGCCAGTGGCGCGATCCCAAAGCACCGCGGTGGCGCGCTGGTTCGTGATCCCGACCGCGTCGACGTGTCCCGCGTCGGCCATCGCGCTGCCCGACACGTCCAGGATCGCGTCGGCCAGCGCGCTCGCGTCGTATTCCATGAAGCCCTGCAGTGGGGTCGAAGGAAGCACCTCTCGGTAGTGCAGGTGCTCGATGGACGCGTCGGGACGGACGACGGCGGCGCGTACGCCGGTGCTGCCCAGGTCGACCACGAGCACGCTCATCCCGCGGACACCTCCGGGGCGCGGCGGCGGCGGTACGACACCCACCCGCCCAGCAGGGCGAGGCCGATGGTCACCTGCATCAGCAGGACCAAGGTGACCACGCGCGCCAAGGTGAAGCCCCGCGACACGACGCTCGCCGCGATGGCTACCCAAGCGACACCGGCGGCGGCGGCCGCGTGGGCCAGCGGGCGCCGGCCGGCCAACCGATAGGCGATGACCCCGCCGATCGGAAACACGATCAGCAGACAAAGGATGACGAGGAGGTTCAAGTTGGAGCCCGCCTCCGTACTGGCGGCCCGCACCGCGAGAACTGCGCCGATCACCGCCGCCACCATCACCCCCGCGCCGGCCAGAACGGCGCGCCAGTTCACGGCCAGGCCGGGGTGCCGAAGGGGGACGGCAGGCCGAGCTTGCCGGGGTTCAGCACGCCCGCCGGGTCGAGCACCGCCTTTAGCGACCTGAGGACCTCGAACGCGGGACCGAGGGCCTGCTCGAGGTGGTGTCCGCGAACCAGCCCGATGCCGTGGTGGTGGCTGATGGCGCCGCCCGCCTCGAGGGTGACCCGCATCAATGCATCCCAAACCGCCACGTACCAGGCGCTCGGATCCTCCGTCTTTCCCGCGAAAGTGATGTAGAGGCACGTCCCGTCGGAGTAGTGATGCGACGCGTGGACGGTCGCGGCTAGCGAATCGTCGATCGCCATCACGGCCGCCGGAGCGGATTCGGCGAGGACCCGCGCCGCGGCCCACGGCGCGGCGATCTCACAGGTGTCGACCACCAGACCGGCCGCAATGGCATCTCCCAGTCCGCCGACGTGGTTGCGAGTCTCGAGCCAGTGGTCGACCAGCGACTCGGAGCGCCCATCGCCCGCCGCGACGCACTCCTCCTCGACGACCTGCCGCGTGGCCGCGATGACGGCCGCGTCCCCCTCGTCGAGCCCGATCAGCGCGCAACCCGAGCCGGCGTCGTCGCCGAAGTGCCGGCGGGTCTCGCGCTCGTCATAGAGCCGCAGGACCGCGGGAGTAGCGCCGCGCCGCAGGACTTTGCGGCAGACCTCGAGACCCGATCCGAAGTCGGGGAACACCCACGCGGCCTTCCACTGCTCGCCGGGAACGGGATGGGCGCGCAGGCGAGCGCGGGTGACAACTCCCAACGTGCCCTCACTCCCGACGAAGAGCTGGGTGAGGTCGGGACCCGTGGCGGAGCGCGGTCCGTTCCATCCGGTCCGGATCAGGGACCCGTCGGCCAGCGCGACCTCCAGCCCCTCGACCATTTCCGCGACGGTGCCGTAGCGAGTCGAGTACTGACCTGCACCTCGGCACGCGACCCAGCCGCCCACCGACGCGAGGTCGATCGACTGCGGCCAGTGCCCGATGGTCAGGCCGTGCGACTCCCGCAGGTCGTCTTCGAAGGCTCGGCCGTTGGTGCCCGCCCCTACCGTGACGAGCAGCGACTCGTCGTCGACCTCGTCGATGCCCTTCAGGTCTCCGAGGTCGAGTGAAACCCCTCCGAAGACCGGGATGCTGCCGCCGCACACCCCGCTACGCCCGCCGAAGGCCGTGACCGGGACGCGCTCCGCGGCGCACAGCGCGAGCACGGCGGCTACCTGACGGGCGTCAGTCGGCCGGACGACGACGTCGGGCTGAGCGCGGAGCAGATGGCGATCGTTGTGTCGCCACACCATGGCCAAAGGCCACCAGTCGACGCCCGCGTCCGTGAGGTCAGCCGACGCCTCGCTCACCCCCTCCGAGACGCTGGTCAGTCGCCGCACGAAATCGTTCGGCAAGGTCACGGGAGGCGGGGCAGAAGTCATGGCGAACGCTGATTCTCCTATGACATCGTGGCGCGGCGCTCAAGGATCC
>Ga0136633_1002744_pt1 | contig 11951 bp, 9 predicted proteins | sample AntDrymeUQ832206_2_FD_105494 | JGI IMG/M metagenome (GOLD analysis project Ga0136633, IMG submission 105494) | Polar desert sand microbial communities from Dry Valleys, Antarctica - metaG UQ83 (22.06) | ecosystem: Environmental > Terrestrial > Soil > Desert | place: Antarctica: Dry Valley...
CGTCTCGCGCTGGCTGAATAGTGCGTCGGCGTCGGCGATGCGCTGCCGCACCTCCCACTCGTTGCTGAACGGGTGCGGCCGCGTCGCACGCACGAGGAAGTCGCCATCGCCGATATTGACGATCGTTGCGGGGAATCGGACGGAGATGGTCCCTTCTGGAGTCAGCCCGACCGTGATGTCCTCCAGGGGCCCCATCCTGAGATCTGGATAGCGCGGTTCGACCGGAACTACGAGCGGAGCCGAGGTATCGGGACGGAGCAAGAGATAAAGGAGCGTTACGACTGCCATGACGGCGATGATTGCGAGGAAGACGATGCGCGTCCCGGAGCGAATCGCGAAAGGCGGGACACCGGCCTTACGCCGCAGGCCATGACGGCTCATCCGGGGCCCTCGAGCGGGAAGACTGGCATCACAAGACGAGCCTAGCCACACACCGACGCGCGTGACAAGCCCTTTCATGGCTGCCGGCGGCTTTGGTCATGCCGGCAGCGTAGCAGGCTGGTCACTGGAGTTGACCCGCTTTCGTGGACACTTCACGGCTAGGTCAGCGGATCATGCAGCTGGGTCCGAACGATACCTCCTCTCGAACTCGGCTGGCGACAGCTGACCGATGAAGCGATGGCGACGGTGCGGGTTGTAGAACGCCTCGATGAAGTCGAACACCGCCAGCCGTGCGTCGGCTCGCGTCCGCCAACTGTGCCGGTCGATGAGCTCGGTCTCCAGGGTGGCGAGGAAGCTCTCGGCCACCGCGTTGTCATAGGCGTCGCCGACCGATCCCATCGAGCCGGCGATGCCGGCCTCGCGGCAGCGGCGTCCGAAGGCCAGCGACGTGTACTGCGTGCCGCGATCCGAATGGAACACGGTGTCCGTCGTCGGCCGGCGGCGGGCGATGGCCATCTCCAGCGCGTCGAGCACCAGGCTGGTGCGCAGATGACCGGCCATGCTCCAACCGATCACCCGGCGGCTCCAGGCGTCGATGACCACGGCCAGGTACAGGAAGCCGGACCAGGTCGGCACATAGGTGATGTTGGCCACCCACAGCCGGTCCGGCCCGGTCGGCGCGAACTGGCGCTGCACCAGATCCGGCGCCGGGGCCGCGTCGCGATCGCGACGGGTAGTCCTGGTGCCGCGACGGCGATGCACGCCTTCCAGGCCGGCCGCACCCATCAGGCGCGCCACCCGCTTGCGGCCGACGCGCAGGCCGTGATCGAAGGCCAGCTCGGCGTGGACGCGCGGCACGCCATACGTCCCGCGGCTGCGGGTGTGGATGGCAACGATCAGCTCGCTCAGACGCTGATCGTTGAGCGCCCGTGCCGACGGCGGGCGCCGGCGCCAGGCGTGATAGCCGCTGGAGGAGACACCAAGCACGCGGCACATGGTGCGGATCGGATACACCGCCTTCTCGACCTCGACGAACCGGAACGCGCTCACCGGATCGAGTCGGTCTCCTTGGCGACGAAGGCGGCTGCTTTTTCAGGATCTCGCGTTCGGTCTCGAGCACCCGCACCCGGCGGCGCCGAAAATGACTCGACGAGCGCGGAATCGGTGGGTGGTGGGCGACACTGGACTCGAACCAGTGACCTCTTGCATGTCAAGCACTTCCGCCTGAGCGCTGTGCTATGAGCGTGGTGCGCCAAGCGAAAACACCTCAGTTATGCGGTCACGGTTTCCGCAGGCCCGGCGCCTTCGAACCGCTCGCGCGAGAGTCACGCCTCGAGTGAAACGTCCCTCTGTGACCGAAACGAGTGCGATCCCGTGCAGCTTCGCGAACTCGACGGCTCCTCGCTGAAAGTGAGCGGTGGAGCTCAAACCTGATGCACTACCGGAAATCCCTTGTCGGGGTTGGTAGTCAGGGCGGGCCAAACTCGCCGCCGCAACCGGGCCGCCTGAGATGAAACCAAAGGGGGTGAGTCAATCACACGGCACACTCTGGAACCCGACGGCGCGATCGCGAGGCCCGAGCGAGCGTGGATCGACTACCGGACCCCTTTCTCGGTTCTGGGACGGCCCAATCCTGTGCCTCGAGCGCCATCCGACTCATGTCGGCGGCGATCGATCGTCGTCCACAGCCGGAGGCCGACGAGCCCAGCCGTCACTGCTCCGGCGAACGGCGCGACCCATCGGTCGCACGGCACTGGATAGAAGAGGTACGCCCAGCACTCGGGTGGCTGCGTATCGGCTCCGCCCGCGGGGAGCAGGACGAGGAGCACGAAGAGTCCGACGAGGAGAGCAACGACAATCGTCCCCACCCTCGGTCGGGCGGTCCGCCGTCTCGTCAGGCTTCATCAAGAACTCCCTCTTTCGTTGAAGCAGTTCCTATCTTCGCGCCTCGCGGGCTGCTGAAGCGGAAGTCCGGCCCGTCAGTTGCGTAGCTAGGGGCCGCACTCACCTTCGCGGCCCTTGGGAGCAGGCAAGTGCTCCCGTCGTTCGTCCGGCCGTATCTTCAACCTCAGCCCAGCGGTCGGCATGCCCAGATTGGTCAGGCAAGGGACCGAGGCCGGGGAATGGCGTGGTGCTCCATCTCCACCAGGTTGCAGTAGATCCAGTAGCAGACGCTGAGCACCCTCACCGTATCGCGTCCCACAAGCAGAATGGGAGGGACGAACGGTCAACGCCTTGAAGGTAGGCATCTTCGGCTCGTTGATCGCGCGGAGTAACAGTCTCCAGAGCACCGGCTGACCATCGAAGTCCGCGATGGTGTTTTCGAGCCGCGCCACCCAAGGGTCGCATGGACGCGATGAAGGCGGCCACCGGTCACCCAGTCGCACATCACGTCGGGGGTGAACGGCTACCAGTCGAGCGGGCCGGCGTAGGTCGGGTATGCCCAGTGAGATTCGGCGGCATCGAAGGAGGTCTGGGCGGCCATCACCTCGGCGGTCCACTGGCCGATGATCGCGTCCCACGCGCCGCACGGTTGGCCCACGACGCGGGCCGGGAGAACGCTCACAAACTCCTCGAAGATGCGGATGTGCTCGCCCTCGTGCACCCGGATGTGCTCGAGCACCACCTGCCACCACGCTTGCAGCTCATGGGGGACGCTCGACGGTGCGGTCCACTGGGGCAGGGTCGCCTGGTAGGCGACAGTGCTGGCGACGGCGGTCATGGTGCAGCTGCCGGTCGATGGATCCTGGACGTATGACGGTCGGTGGTCCCAGGTGATCGGTCCGGCGTACGCCATCGTGCTGCGCGCGGCGCCGGTCGGGTCGGCCGGGACGTTGGCCTTCGCCGATGCCATGAGCTCGTCAGGCGTCGATCCCGCGACGCTGAAGTAGCGTTCCTCGGCGTTCCACACGTCGATCGTCAGCAGAGGGAGTGGCACCAGCAGGATCGCCGGTGCCGCTTCGGGCATCGGCGCTTCGGGCATCGGCGCTTCGGGCATCGGCGCATCGCTGGGCTCGGCCGTCGCCGATGGCGCCGCGGCGACGCGCGGCCGGCGGACGGGCATCATCTCCCACTCATCGCGGGCGACCTGTGTCGCTGCGCTCGGGCTGGGGACCTGCGCGCTCACCGACGGATCCCGCGCGGAGGCCCTCATCGGAGTTGCGGTCAGGATCGACGTGAGAACAATGCCAAGGATGGCGGTCAGGATGAGAACGATGCCGAGCACGAAGCTCCGGCGGCCAGCGCGAATCGTGAGACAACTCCATTCGGGGATCCCTTGCCGCACCCAGTACCTATGCCTGCGTGTGGGGTGGCGGGCGGGATGCCTGCGGAGATCACCGTAGTACCTCGGCCAGTACTAGAGAAGCCCCCTGGTCCTGCCCGGGGATCGGTGCGGGGAGCTACGGGGCGGAAAGGGGTGCATCCGTCCGTTGCCAAGGGGCAACGCGAGTACCGGTACCGATGGCCAGTCGGCCGCAACGTCCACCACGGCCGTGGCTTGAGATCGGCGATCGTCAGATTGACTTCGGCATCTGCCGCACCATCGTGTGGAGAACGGGCCCCCCGCCGCTGATAATCACGTTGGCAACGACGCTCGACCCTTACCGGTGTCGCATCATGCGTCGCTCTGTACCTCTCCTTCGACCGATCCGCCTCTTCACCGCGGTCGCTCTCGCCGGCGCGTTGACATTCAGCGCCTCGGTGGCCCTCGCGGCCGACCAGCCCACCATGGGGACCGCCGTGAATTACGCGGTCATGGGCGCCACCGCCATCACCAATACCGGGCCGACCGTGGTCAACGGCAACCTGGCCATCAGCCCCGGCGGCTCATCCTCGGTAACCGGCTTCCCTCCGGGCGTCGTGACCGGTGAGATGGACATGGCGAACGCCGACGCGGTTCTCGCCCACACCGATCTCGTGGGCGCCTACAACGACGCCGCCGGCGAGACCACGACCGTCAACCTGACGGGCACCGACCTGGGAGGTCTGACCCTCACGCCGGGCACCTACACCTTCGACAGCTCCGCGCAGCTGACCGGCACGTTGACCCTCGACGGCCAGGGCAGCACAAACGCCACCTTCATCTTCCAGATCGGCAGCACGCTGACAACGGCGTCAGCAGCCGCGGTGGAGCTGGTCAACGGCGCCGGCTCATGCGCCGTGTTCTGGCAGGTCGGCAGCTCCGCCACCCTTGGAACGACCACTGACTTCCAGGGCACCATCATGGCCATGACCAGCATCACCATGAATACCGGTGCCACGATTGGCGTCGGCGGCGTCGGCCTTGGCGGCCGTGCGCTTGCCATGAACGGCGCGCTGACGCTCGACACCAACATCATCACTCCCCCGCCGGCCGGCTGCGCCTTCGCGAGCGGGCCGATCGCCACGCCGACCCCGACAACGCCGACCCCGACAACGCCGACCCCGACGACACCGGGCGCGACGACGCCGGGCGCGACAACACCGACCTCCGCGAGCCCCGCACCCGGGTCAAGCCCGGGCGGAACGCCGACGACCCTCACCGCGGTGCCGTCGTTCGGAGTTCCTGGCATCGGCATCCCGGGCCTCCCGGACACCCGCCTCGCCGACCCGGTCGAGACGCCGATCACCGGGATCGCGATGCTGGCACTGGCCGGCCTCGCGATCGTCGGTGGCATCTCCCTGGTGTTCGCCTCGAGCCGGCGACGCGCCTAGCACCTGCATCAACCCTGGACGACCGACCAGCATCGGCGTCCAGGGCGGAGTCCGATGCGGCTCGCACGTCCTACCACCACGTGGCTGAGTGTGAGTCGTCGCCGACCGTCCTCTCCACCTGTTCCTGCTCATGAAGGCTGTACTAACAGATCGGTCGGATTAGGCGCTGAAAGTGACTCGACGAGCGCGGAATCGGTGGGTGGTGGGCGACACTGGACTCGAACCAGTGACCTCTTGCACATTTCCGCCTGAGCGCTGTGCTCTGAGCGTGGTGGGCCGAGCGATAGCACCTCAGTTATGCGGTCACGGTTTCCGCAGGCCCAGGCGCCTTCGAACCGCTCGGCCGAGAGCCGTCGACGGTCCGCTGCATGTCGGGAGGTAGCGCTAGAAGTTCGACCTTGACGCCAGGGGCGATCTGGCCAGCTGTCGCCCGGGCAAAGATCGTGTGGAAGTCGGGATTCGTCAGCACGAGCAGGCGCTCTTCAGCGTCGACAAGGGTCAGGAAGTACACCTCGTTGAGACATGTAGCTACCTTTCCGGCGGGGTGATTCCCGCCGCTCGTGAGCCCACTATTTAGCCTTGATAGAAGCCACGATCCGCCCGTCGCTCGAAACGGCGTCGAACTAATGAGTCCCGCCCGGTGCCACTGGAAGCAGTCTCGGGCTGAAGCCTTGACCGAACCGCTCGGCAAGCCGATCACGGAACCAAGGGTTCGACCGAGCCCCGCAAGTAAGGCGGATTAGCCACACGCGCATGATCCCACGACCTGGAGGGCCTCGCGACCCCACGCCAAACCGTCGAGCCCGCGGCGGAGCGCCGGCGCTCGCGGACCGATGCAATTCCTGCCGGCGACCTTCATCCATGTCCGCTGGCGCCACCTCGCAGCTATGGAGTGGCGACGTGAGCGATCCTCACAGCGTAGGCCCGCGTAGTCCCTCGGGAGGTTCACCACCAGCCGATCGGGCCTATCCGGATATGACTGATGACCTATGGGTGGCTTGCGATGTGAGCTCACATCATGGAAGCCCGCCAAGTCGAGGCTTCCATGCAACCACCGGTCGGAATAGTCCGACCCGACACGTCGATGCGCTGGCCCCCGATACGACTGGGCCTGGACGTTCCGACTGTCGCTGGCAGCCTGGCGATCGCCGTCGGGATCACCGTCCTGTTCGGTTGGCTGCTCGGGCTCGACGTCCTGAAGTCCATCATCCCCGGGTTGCTGACCATGAAGGTCAACACCGCGCTCGCGTTCGTGCTCCTGGGGACTGGCTTGTTCCTCAGTGCACGAGCAGGCACGGCTCGTGATCGGCGCCTGGCGACTCTGCCGGTGGCAGCCGCCCTGATTCTCGCCGCGCTGGTCGGCAGTCAGTATCTGATCGGTCGGGACCTCGGCATCGACCAGTGGCTGTTCCATGAAGCGCCCGGCCAGGTGGGCACCATCCACCCGAACCGGATGTCCCCGATGACGGTGATCTGCTTCCTGCTCGTCGGGACCGGGATCATCCTGGCCACGGTCCGCCGTGGGGCCAGGGTGGTGCAGGCGCTGTTGCTCGGTGCGCTTCTTCTGGCCGCGCTGAACGTGCTCGACTTCCTTTTCCACGCGAATACACCGTCCATGCTCGCCGCCTATACCCAGATGGCGCTGGTCACCTCGGTAACGATGATCGCGCTGAGCATCGGAACTGTGGCTCTGCTGCCCGCCAGCGGTCTACTTGAAGGGCTGGTCGGACGATCGGATTCGGCGCGACTCGCTCGTCGGCTGATGGTCGTGTCGCTGGTCGTTCCTGTGGTCCTGGCTTGGCTTCGGTTGCAGGGCGAGGCGCTCGGACTGTACGGGACCCGCTATGGCGTCGGGCTGATGGTCCTCGGAACCTTCGTCCTCCTGGCCTTCATGATCGTGCGCAGCTCCCGGTCAAGCGAGCGCATAGAGATCGCGCGGCAGGCGGCCACCGAGGAGCGAGATCGGTTCTTCGATGTCTCGATTGACTTGCTGGCGACAGCCACCTCCGGCGGCTACTTCGTGCGGCTCAATCCGGCTTGGACGGCGGTCCTTGGGTACGAGCTCGATGAGCTCAAGTCCCGGCCGTTCGTCGAGTTCGTCCACCCAGACGATCTGGCGGCGACCAACCTCGAGGTCGCGCGCCAGATCGACGAGGGCAAAACCGTCCTGAACTTCCAGAACCGCTACCGCCATCGCGATGGCTCGTACCGTTGGCTCGAATGGACGTCGTCACCCTCGGCCGAAGGCGCATTGCTCTACGCCGTCGCCCGAGACATCACCGATCGGAAACTCAAGGAGGAACGTCTTCGGGCACCCGCGGTGGCGCTTGCTCGCCGCAGGGCCGAGGCATTGGACCGGATCGAATCGACGATTGAGCGGGGGGCGTTCGGACCTGTCTACCAACCCATCGTCGATCTATCCACCGGAGCCGCGGTCGGGTACGAGGCATTGACCCGGTTCACGGATGGCTACCGGCCCGACGAGATGTTCGCGACTGCGCTGGAATGCGGTCTTGGCATCAAGCTCGAGACGGCAACCCTCGCGGCCGCGCTCGATGCGGCTCGCCACCTGCCGCCGCGGACGTGGCTCAGCCTCAACGTCTCGCCTGCGCTTCTCGCCGACGTCGAGACACTCAGCGCGGCCCTCGAGTTGGGCGCCCGACCGCTCGTCCTGGAGATCACAGAGCACGAGATCATCGAGGCATACGCACCCTTGCGCGAGGCCGTGCTCCGACTGGGTCCCGACGTTCGTCTGGCAGTCGATGACGTTGGGGCCGGAGCTGCCAACTTCAACCACCTCGTCGAGCTCCGGCCGGACTTTGTCAAGATCGACGTCAGTCTCGTCCGCGGGGTGGACACGGACTTGAGCCGCCAGGCCGTTGTCGCCGGCATCCTGCATTTCGCTGCCGCAGCCCATTGTGAGGTGATCGCCGAGGGTATCGAGACCGAGGCGGAACTCGCGACGGTGAGGGAGCTCGGAGTCACCTTTGGCCAGGGGTACCGGTTGGGACGACCAGCCCCGGCCGAGACGTGGCTCCATGCTGGGGGCCCGCTCCACCAGCCATTCGCGGTCGGGCCGACGCTTCGGGTCGAACGACGGGCTGCGGTCCGCGAGGTGATCCATCGCGAGGCCGATCTAACAGGTTAAGGTCCGGTCCTCGCGCCGAATGGATCGCGTGCGCGGAAACGTGCGCGGAAGAAGACTGCCGCCGCCAAAACCCATGGTTTGGCCAAGGCCCGCACCATGATCGATATTGGTCGATGCGATCACTTCCTGGGTGCTTGATGTCGCTGCGGCGCCACGACCTCCAGAGAGCGCGACCGCCTACACGTCCGCCGGATACCGTTTCAGCATCCGCTCGAGCTCCGCGGCGGTCATCAGCCGTCCCGTGCGGCCCCGCCATTCAGCTTCCGCTCCCGCGATCCACTCGGCGCGCGCAGCGGTCACGGAGCGCTGTAGTCAACTGGGCCTGGGCGCTGCGAAGCAGTTATACGGTCAGTTTGAGCGTGAAAGTGGTGGTTGGTGGGCGACACTGGACTCGAACCAGTGACCTCTTGCATGTCAAGCATTCCCGCCTGAGCGCTGTGCTATGAGCGTGGTGGGCCGAGCGAAAACACCCCAGTTATGCGGTCACGGTTTCCGCAGGCCGGCGCCTTCGAACCGCTCGCCCGAGAGCCAGACCTCCGCGCCGAGGGCGCAGTGAGCCGGCACACGGAGGTGGCCGCGTTCATCACCCTCGACCTCGGCCTTTTCAGCGCGAGCCGTTCGTATCGCCGACGGGTGTCGTGAAGTACGCAGTTTGACGAACTGACGAGGGACACGGTCGCATTCCCCTCATCGCAGCCTCCGGCGCAGCAGGGCGGCGATGTCCTTGAGGTCGGCGGGCGTCGAATTCCCCCGCGCCGCATCCTGGGCCCAGGCGTCGAGATGGCTCTCGAGCGCGATGCCCGAGACCTCGCGCAGGGCAGCCACCGCGGCTTCGACCTGATGCACGACCTCGAGGCAGTACCGATCGGACTCGATCATCTGCTGCAGGCCACGGACCTGGCCCTCCGCCTTGCGCAATCGGCTGAGCAGGTCGGGCTTGCGCTCGGCGTAGTGTGTCACGCGTTCCATGGTACCCCCTGCCGGTAGTGGGTAGTGGTACCGGCCTTGCAGTCTCGCGGCCAACACAACCAACCAACCACGGAAGGGTGGACGATGACAGCTGACCACCAGACACAAGGCGCCGATACGGACGCGCAGGATGCGGGCCATCCGGATCGATCGATGTACCTGCGCTTCGGGGCCATGATCGCGACATCGGTGGTCGTGATGTACCTGGTCACCTACCTCAATGTCTTCGACGTCGCGCACATCCACTTCAGCGAGGAGCGCGTGTACATGGCGCTGACCATGGGCGGCGCGATGGGGGTGGTCATGATGGCTTGGATGTGGGGCATGTAGGGCGATCGGCGCTGGAACATCGGCATCATCGCCGGCGCTGTCCTGCTCGGCGTGGTGGCAACCTTCCTGTCCCAGTCGCAGGTCCTCGTCGAGGATGGCAACTACATGCGCGGCATGATCCCCCACCACTCGATCGCCATCCTGACCAGCGAGCGGGCGGGCATCAAGGACGTGCGGGTGCGCGAGCTGGCCGACGAGATCATCGAGGCCCAGCGGCGCGAGATCGCCGAGATGGAGTGGCTGCTGGCGGACATCGCGGACAACGGCGAAGCGACCACGGCCGAGGAGGCAGACTCGCGGCCGGTGCCGTCGTTCGAGGCGAGCCCGTAGGACAACGGAGCCGAACGCATGGCGCGGCCGTGAACGACCCGCCCTGCATCCACCGCGCGCCAGCGAGAGCGCGCCGCATCCTGAGCCCCTGCCGTTTGGTTCGGTTACTTCGTGCCGCAGCCGCAGCAGTGCTGCTCGCAGCAGCACTCGTCACAGGGTCGTGGCATGCTCGTCCTCCTTTCCCGCTGGAATCAGCTGGCGCGGCGCGCCACCGCGTTCGAGGTCGCCGGCCAGGTGCGCCATACGGCGATCCAGATACCGCATCTCCGCCATGCGCCGCGCGACTTCCCGTCGTTTCTCGGCCAGGAGCGCGCGCAGCCCGGTGGAGACCTCGTCGCAGCGCCCTGCGGCACACATCGTGGCCAGCTCGGCCGCCTGCTCAAGCGGGATATCGAGCTGGCGCAGGCCGATCAGCAGGCGCAGCCGCTCGGCGTCAGCACGGCCGTACTCCCGGTAGCGGTTGTCTGACCGCGGTGGTGAGGGCAGGAGGCCCCGACGTTCGTAAAAGCGGATCGCATGCGGTGTGCTGCCGACCTGCTGTGCCAGTTCGCCGATACGCATGCGGCAACCGTAGACGTTAGAGCCGCTCGAATGTCAAGCGAATGGCCGGAGAAGACGCTCGATTCGCTTTCCGGCCACCAGCCACGGCCGCTCCGTGCGTCGCCCGAAGGCCTCCCGCTGATTGCGCCAGCCGTAGGCGCCACACGCGGGGCTGGTGGAGGTTCAGGACCTGGACCACGAGCAGCACCCGCAACCCGCCGCTCGAGTGCGGCAGGGTGCTCGGCATGTCAAGGACCTGACGGTCCGTCCTCACCTGGCGTTCAAGCGTGACCCAGTGCCACGGCAACGGCTCGCGCAGCCCATTGCCGCGGCGTAACGGTGTCGCCAACCTCGCCGGGATTACGACTAGGGCGCGTGGTGGCGCGGCGCTCTCGCCATGATCGGGCATGGCGTGGATCCTGCGGGGGTCGTTACCCCACAGGAACCAGAAAGGAGACACTACGATGGCAACGAATCAGGAGGAGGCGACCGCAAACTGCTCGCAATGCGGCATGTCGCTCAGCGAAGGCGACAACCCCACTGAGCGCGACGGCATCACCTACTGCTGCGAAGGATGTGCCTCGGGCGGTGACTGCACCTGCTCGAAGCATCAGCACTAGTTTCGCCGGCGACCCCGGATGCCAATGCTGGGCCATAGCGATCGCTGCAGCCGAGGCGGTCGGCGCCGTTTCGCTGGCTCGCAGGGTAAGTCGAACTATCCCGTCGCGGATCCACAATGCCTCGCCCGGCACCTTCCTTTTTCCCGTACCAGTGTTCGGTCAACAGGCTGCGGTCAGGGAATTGGTGATGGGCGGCGCGCTAGTCTGGCAGATGTGGGTCTGAAGCTCACAGCGCTCGGCCAAGCGGCCGACGCCGGCACCGGCTATGACCGCGAGGAGTGTGCGGCTGCGCCCGCTCCGCGGCCCGCGGCTGCGTCCGTCGCTTGCGTAGGACGTGCGTCTTGGGCGCTGGCGAGACCGAAGCACCAACATCGTTAGATTGGGACCCGAACGCCGGTTGCGCGCATGTAGCCGACCGTCTTTCCCGCCTCGCTGGGCGTTAAGGGCCTGCTAATCCTGGCGTCCGAAGGCCCCGAGTTGCCGCGGCCATCAGGACAGCGCCGAGCGCGCCGACCATGGCCACCTCCTCTACTAGGCTCATCGTGTGGCCGAAGCGGTAACCCCCAGCCCAGCCCCCGCCGGCTCCGAGCCCAGAAAGATGTGGCGAATGGCGTCGACCCCATAGGTGACCGGGTTGGCCTTGGAGGCCTCCTCCATCCACAGCGGCACCGAATCGACCGGGAAGAAGACGCCGGCCAGGAAGACCGTCGGAAAGACAACATTTCCGCGTGAGCGCTGTGCTCGGAAGGTGGGAGCACCGAGCAAAAGCGCATCAGTTATGCGGTCACGGTCGCAGGGAGTTGGTGGGCGACACCGGAGTAGCGCCAGCCGCAGTGACCTCTTGGCGCGTTCGGATCTGTAGACGTAGGCGTTGGCTAGCCGTGGCGGATCGAGACACCGCGTAGCGCGGATTTGCGGGCGTATCCTGCGTGAGTGAG
>Ga0136633_1002745_pt1 | contig 11947 bp, 11 predicted proteins | sample AntDrymeUQ832206_2_FD_105494 | JGI IMG/M metagenome (GOLD analysis project Ga0136633, IMG submission 105494) | Polar desert sand microbial communities from Dry Valleys, Antarctica - metaG UQ83 (22.06) | ecosystem: Environmental > Terrestrial > Soil > Desert | place: Antarctica: Dry Valley...
AGGGTGAGCGTCGCGATCTCGGCGATGGCCAACGCGGCAGCCAGCACGGACCAGATGACCCAAGGCGCCATGCCCGCAGTATGTCGGAAATCGTCTGGCGCCGGGCGGCCGATACCTTCGTCGGATGACGAGTCCCACCGGCAAGCGCCCGCGCAACCTGTTCTTCTACGGGGCGGTGCTGTTCTTCCTCGGGATCATGTACTTCCTGTACGTCGGCAACCTCGTCCTCGCGGTCGGGTCAGGCGTGGCAGCGGTGGCCTGCGTGTTCGCGGCATCTCGACCCCGCGGCGGAACCTGAGCCGATCGCAGGCATGACCGTCAACAGGGGTTGACACAAGCCAGTTCGTCAATCTACGTTGACGCGCGTGGCTGCACCGACGGACAAGCAGGTCAGCAAGGCGGTCTCCGAGGCCGTCGGTGACGACGTCGCTAAAGGCTTGCGTGCGGCGCTCGCCCTGCGCCGACTGGCGGAGGAGCTGGAGACGATGCAGGTCACCAACGCCCGCCGCAAGGGCTGGTCCTGGCAGGACATCGCGGCCGCCCTCGCGGTCAGCAAGCAGGCCGTGCACAAGAAGTACGCCGAGATGGTCACCAGCGACGACAGGAGACGCTGACATGTTCGAGCGGTTCACCGCCAAGGCGCGAGCTGCCACAGTCGGGGCCCGGGAAGCTGCCGGTGAGCGGGGCGATGGCTATATCGGTACCGAACACCTGTTGCTCGCGCTGGTCCGTCCCGATACCGGGATCGCCTCTGCAGTGCTCGCTGCTTCGGGAGTGACCCCCGACGCGGTTGCGGCCGCGCTCGCGGCGGCAGAGCGGCGACCGTCCCACGTCACGCAGGAGGACTTGGAGGTCTTGCAGGGCCTGGGCATCGATGCGACGGCCATCCTTGATGACGCGCGGCAGTCGACGGGCAGCCAGCCCGTGGCTCCCTCGCCGGAGGCGATTCGTGCGGCGCTCGAGGGAGCGCTCGAGCGGGAGGACCGATCAGAGGTACGGACGGCGCTCCGGCAGTACCTGTCCCGGGCGCTCAAGGACGGGGGAAAGCGGCTGGGTGAAGGCCACGTCCCCTTCACCGCCAAGGCGAAGAAGGCGCTGGAGAACTCGTTGCGCGAGGCCATCCAACTCAAGGACAACTACATCGGTACCGAGCACCTGCTGCTCGGGCTGCTGCGCACAGACGGGCTGGCCCTGGAGGTGCTGCGGGACCTCGGCGTCGACCTGGCCGACGTGCGGCAGCGCGCGATCGACGCCCGACCAAGCGCAGCCTGAGGATCCACCGCCCGTCGGTAGCCTGGACTGCATGACCGCGTCGGCTACCCAGGAAGCCGCCCGGCGCCGGACGTTCGCCGTCATCAGCCACCCGGACGCCGGAAAGTCGACGCTCACCGAGGCGCTCGCCCTGCACGCCAAGGTGATCAACGAGGCCGGCGCCATCCACGGCAAGGCAGGCCGCAAGAGCACGGTCAGCGACTGGATGGACATCGAGAAGGCCCGCGGCATCTCGATCAGCAGCGCCGCGCTGCAGTTCACCTACGACGGCGCAGTGGTCAACCTCGTGGACACCCCCGGTCACGCCGACTTCTCCGAGGACACCTACCGCGTCCTGGCCGCGGTCGACTCCGCGGTCATGCTCGTCGACGCGGCCAAGGGGATGGAGCCGCAGACGCTGAAGCTGTTCCAGGTCTGCCGGCATCGCGGCATCCCGGTCCTCACCGTCATCAACAAGTGGGACCGCCCGGGCCTGGAACCCCTGCAGCTGATGGACGAGGTCCGCGACCGGACTGGCCTCGAGCCCACGCCACTCACCTGGCCGGTCGGCATCGCCGGCGACTTCCGCGGGGTGATCGAGCGAGCGAGCGGTGACTTCATCAAGTTCACCCGTACGGCGGGTGGGGCGACGGTGGCCCCGGAACGGCGCATGACGGCCACAGACGCGGCAGCAAGCGAGGGACAGGCCTGGACCACAGCGGTCGAGGAGAGCGAGCTGCTCGAGGCGATGGGTCAGGTGCACGACCAGGCCTCGTTCCTCAACGGCAAGACGACGCCGGTGCTGTTCGGCTCGGCAGTGCTGAACTTCGGCGTACGCCAGCTGCTCGACACCCTGCTCGAGCTCGCACCGCCCCCCGGTCCGCGACCGGACGAGAAGGGGGACCCACGACAGCTGGACACGCCGTTCAGTGCCTTCGTCTTCAAGGTGCAAGCCGGCATGGACTCCGCGCACCGCGACCGGCTCGCGTTCGTCCGCGTGTGCAGCGGCGTGTTCGAGCGCGGGTCGGTCGTGACGCATGCGAGCACCGGCAAGCCGTTCGCCACCAAGTACGCCCAGCAGGTCTTCGGCCGCGAGCGCACCACGGTCGACCTCGCCTACCCCGGCGACGTCGTGGGCCTGGTCAACGCGAGCAGCCTGCGGGTCGGCGACAGCCTGTACGTCGACGAGCCCGTCACCTACCCGCCGATCCCGAGCTTCGCGCCGGAGCACTTCGCGGTCTGCCGGGCCAAGGACTCGGGCCGCTACAAGCAGTTCCGCCGAGGCATCGAGCAGTTGGAGCAGGAAGGGGTCGTGCAGGTCCTGCGCTCGGACCTGCGGGGTGACCAGGCCCCGGTGCTCGCGGCCGTCGGGCCGATGCAGTTCGAGGTCGCGCAGCACCGCATGGAGAACGAGTTCAACGCGCCGGTCACGCTGGACCGGCTGGAGTACTCCATGGCTCGCAAGACCGACCGGGAGTGGGGGAAGGTGCTCGACCGCGAGAGCGGTGTCGAGGTTTTGGAGCGCGGCGACGGCGAGCTGCTAGCCCTGTTCGCCGGGGCCTGGCGGCTGACCCGCGTCCTGCGCGACCACCCCGACGCCCTGCTCGAGCCCCTCGTGGCAGCCGCGGACTAGCCCGCACATGGACGAGCACCTGAACCTCGTCGTCCTCGGCGCCAGCGTGCTGCTGCTGGTGGCGCTGCTGGCGGTCCGACTCGCGAGCCGCACCGCCCTGCCGGTGCTGCTCGTCTACCTCGCTCTCGGCATGGCGGTCGGGGAGGCGGGCCTCGGCGTCAGCTTCTCCGACTACGCGTTGACCGCCGACCTCGGCTTGCTCGCGCTGGCGATCATCCTCGCCGATGGTGGGCTCACCACGCGGTGGTCGCAGGTGCGGCCCGCGATGCCCTTCGCGGTCGTGCTGTCCACGCTCGGCGTAGCGGTGAGCGTCGCGGTGGTTGCCGCCGCGTCGTACTACTTGCTCGACGTCGACCTGCGGACCGCGATCATTCTCGGCGGCGTCGTGTCCTCGACGGATGCCGCGGCGGTCTTCTCGGTGCTGCGCAGGCTCCCTCTCAAGGGAAAGATCCGCTCGGCGCTCGAGGCCGAGTCGGGGCTGAACGACGCGCCCGTCGTCGTCCTCGTCACCCTCGCTTCGTCCGACTCGTGGGGCCAGACCTCCATCGCCGCGACTGCTGGCCTTGTCGCGTACGAACTCGTTTTCGGGGTCGTCCTCGGCGTCGCGATCGGCTTCGCCGGTCGGGAGCTGCTCAGCCGCGCGGCCCTTCCCTCGTCCGGCCTGTATCCCGTGGCCACCGTCGGACTGACCCTCGTTGCCTTCACCGCAGCCAACGCGCTGCACGCGAGCGGCTTCCTTGCCGTCTACCTGGCCGGCATGGTCCTCGGCAATGCCCGGCTGCCCCACCGGCGTTCGGTCATTGGCTTCGTCAGCTCTCTCGCCCTGCTCGCGGAGGCCGGGCTCTTCCTGCTGTTGGGGTTGCTCGCCTCGCCGGACCGGCTGCTGGACGCGCTACCGGCCGCCCTGCTCGTCGGGGCCGTCGGGACGTTGCTCGCCCGACCGCTGGCGGTCGCTGTCTCTGCGCTGCCGTTCGGGCTGCCCTGGCGACATCAGGCCTTCGTTGCCTTCGCCGGCCTGCGCGGTGCGGTGCCCATCGTGTTCGCGACCATCCCGGTCACCGCCGGGATCGCGGGAGCGACCCGGGTCGTCGACGTGGTGTTCGTCCTCGTCGTCGTCTACACGCTCCTGCTGGCGCCGACGCTGCCGCTCGTCGGTCGTCGTCTCGGCGTGGTCGAGGCGGAGCAGGCCACTGACCTGGAGGTTGAGGCCGCTCCGCTGGAGCAGGTGCGCGCCGATCTGCTGGGGCTGACCGTCCCACCGGGCTCGGGCCTCATCGGTGTCTTCGTCGACGAGCTGCGGCTTCCGGTCGGGGCGCACCTGACCCTCGTCGTACGCGGAGATCGAAGCCTCGTCCCGGACAGCTTCACCCGGCTGGAGGCGGGCGACGCTCTACTCGTCGTCGCCACATCGAAGTCCCGCGAGGCAGCGGAGCTGCGGCTTCGTCACGTCTCGCGTGGAGGCAGGCTGACCGCCTGGCAGAGCAGCGCGCCCGACGGTCCTGTGACGAACCGGGAACGCCGGGAACGCCGGCCCCGCCGCCGCGGTTGACCTTGTCGAACCCCGCTGACCCGAGGAGTCCCATCGTGTGGTCCCTGCGCAAGAAGCTCGACCTGCCCGGCGCCGACGAGGCGCTACCCGGCCGACCGACCCGCCTCCCGGTGCCGGCCAAGCACGCCGTGCTCGACGCCCCGCTCGACGGGCCCTACCCCGAGGGACTCGAGGTCGCGTACGTCGGCATGGGCTGCTTCTGGGGTGCCGAGCGGATCTTCTGGCGACTTCCCGGCGTCTACAGCACCTCGGTCGGCTACCAGGGCGGGATCACCGCGAATCCGACGTACGAGGAGACCTGTTCCGGCATGACCGGCCACACCGAGGCCGTACGGGTCGTGTTCGACCCGACGCAGATCTCGTACGGCGAGATCCTGAAGGCCTTCTGGGAAAACCACGACCCCACGCAGGGCATGCGCCAGGCCAACGACGTCGGCACGCAGTACCGCTCCGCCGTCTACTCCGCCAACGACGTCCAACTCGCCGAGGCGAAGGTCTCGCGCGAGGTGTACGGCGCGGCGCTGGCGAAGGCCGGTCGGGGCGAGATCACCACCGAGATCGTGCCGGCGGGGGAGTTCTACCCGGCCGAGGAGTACCACCAGCAGTACCTGCACAAGGTGCCCAACGGCTACTGCACGCACGGCTTCAACGGCGTGACGTGCCCGGTCGGGCTCGGCGTCCCGGCCCAGGTGGACGTGCTCCCGCCTCGCTAGATGTAGCTGGGCGGATAGGGACAAACAACCCCGCAGACACCTTTACGTCTGCGACACTGGCGACTGCTGGGGCCGCCCGGCGTCCAAACAGGTAGCGACAGGAGACCGCCGTGGCAGCCGAGGGGCAGGACGACGTCGTCGCGCTGCCCCCCGTCGAGGTCGATCCGGTGTTCGCGGAAGCCGTTGAGGACGCCCTGAGCGGGCCGGAGATCGCCGGCCCTCTCAGGGCCAACCCCAACCGCGCCCTCGGCGCCGACCCGCACGACTTCGCCGGTCTCTACATCCGGCACCGCTCGTCCTTCGCGGCGCATGCCCGGCGTTTCCTGCGCGATCCGCGCGACGTGGACGAGGTGGTGCAGGAGGCCTTCCTGCGGCTGTTCCTCGCCCTGCCGGAGCTCGAGACCGAGCTCCAGGCGCTGGCCTACTGCCGCCGTACCGTCACCAACCTCTGCATCGACCGCTACCGGGCTGACAAGCGCCGTCCGCGGCTGGTCAACATCGAGACCCTGCCGCCCAACGACTTCCCCGACGAGGAGCTCGACGACCCGGTCGTGCAGGCCGAGGACGCCGCCTTCGTGCGTGAGGCGATGGCGCTGCTGACACCGCTGCACCGCGAGGCGCTGGTCAAGCGCGAGATCGAGGAGAAGTCGATCCCGGTCATCGCGTTGGAGCTGGGCGTGCCGGAGGAGAGCGTCAAGCACCTGCTCCACCGGGCTCGCCGCGCCCTGCGGCGGCACCTTGCCAAGACCCACCTTGCGCCGGGCGCAGACCTCGAAGCGACGTCCACCCTGTCGCTGCTCGCCAAGAGCGCGGCCTCCGGCGGCGGCCGGGCCGGCGTGGTCATCGTGTTCCTCGTGATGGTCGTCCTGGGCACCAAGCCCGACCTGACAGCGACGGTGCTGACGTCCTGGCCGCTCGGCGACATCCTCCCGGCCGTCACCCACGTGCTGGCCCCCGCGCCGGTCGAGCAGGAGCCACAGGCTCGGACAGCGCTCCCCGCCCCGGAGCAGCCAGCCGTGCAGGGACCGCCGTCGCAATCCATCACCGCTGACCTGCTGCCCGAGGAGGACAGGGTCGTCGCTCAGCCGTCGGCGCTGGCCAGCCCGGTGGCCTCCCCCGTCACCGTCAAGGCCACCGCACCTGCGGCCAGCCCCGGGGCGAGCTCGTCCGGCTCCCCGAGCCCGAGTGCCAGCCCCAGTCCGTCCGGGTCCACGAGCCCGTCCCCCTCGGCGAGCCCCTCCCCGTCAGCCGGCAGCCCGACGCCCACCGCAAGCGCCTCGCCTTCGCCCTCCACCAAGACGTCCTCCGACGGCAGCGCGGGCCGGCCGCGGGTCGAGAGCACGCCGGCGCCGGCAGACCGAACGACGTCCGTCGAACTGGCCCCTTAGCCTGCACAGGGTGCGTCCTCGCCGCGACCTCGCTGTTCCCGGTGTTGTGGGCGTCTGGGTGCTCGTGGCGTTGGGCCTCGACACCGGGGCCAGCCTGACGCAGCAGCGTCTGCTCGGCGTGGGCACCGGGCTGTTGCTCCTCGGGCTGCTTCGCCGTGAGGGCACGGCCACCCGGGTCCAGGTAGCGGTCGTTGTCGCTTACGCCACCGTCGTCGAGTACGTCTTCGCCGGCTGGCTGGGTGTGTACGTCTACCGCTTGGAGAACGTCCCGGCCTTCGTCCCTCCGGGACACGGCCTGATCTACCTGGCCGCGCTGTCGCTCGGCCGCAGCGCGTGGACGCATCGGCACTCCCGAGCTGTCGTGGCCACGACGGTCACGCTCTGCGGGGCGTGGGCGGTCTGGGGCCTGACTCTGTCCGCGCGGCCGGACCTGCTCGGGGCACTGTGGTTCGGCTGCCTGCTGGTCTTCCTGCGCCGCGGCAAGACGCCGCTGGTCTACTGCGGCGCGTTCTTCATCACGTCCTACCTGGAGCTGATCGGCACGGGTCTGGGGTCCTGGACCTGGCAGGCGTCGGACCCCACCGGACTGATCTCGATCGGCAACCCGCCGAGCGGGATTGCCGGCGGCTACTGCTTCTTCGACGCCGCAGCGCTGTGGCTCACCCCGCGCCTGCTGGCCCGTTACGGGTCGGCGACCTCGAGGCGGGCGAGCACGACGACGGCAGCGACGACGAGCCCGCCACCGACGACCTGCACCGGGGACAGCACCTCGCCGAGCGCCAGTGCTGCAACGCCCACGCTGACGACCGGCTCGAGGGTGGACAAGGCGGCTGTGTCGGACGGTCCGAGGATGGCCAGCGCCGCGAAGAACGCGCCGACGGCGAGCACCGTGCCCAGCAGCGTCACCCCACCCAGCGCGGCCCACGCACCGGCCGAGTGGGGGAGTGCAGCGCCCGTCGCCACCGCCAGCACGTCGTAGACGAGCGCGCAGGCGCCCATCACCACGGCGGAGCTGGCCAGCGGCCCAACGCCGTCGATCGCCGTCGACGACAGCACGATGTACAGCGCGTACGACGCAGCGGCAGCAAGCCCGAGCAGTACGCCGACAGTCTGACCTCCGGCGACGGGACCGATCGTCAGCGCGGTGCCCACGGTGGCCACCCCCACGCAGACGACGGCCGGGCGGCGCGGCCGGTGCCGAAGCAGCACCGCAGACAGCAGGACGACGAGCGCCGGGTACAGGTAGAGCAGCAGGGCGGTCAGCCCTGCTGAGATGCGCGAGAGCGCGGAGAAGTAGCAGAGCGACTCGACGACGTAGCCGACTCCACCCAGGAGCGCCAGGTTGCGGAGCTGCCGCCCGCGCGGGAACCGCTCCCGGCGCAGCCGCGCCAGACCGAGGAGCAGGACGGCGGCGACGGAGAAGCGCACGGACAGCACGCCGAACGGGCCGACCCCGTCGTCGTACACGACCTTGGTCAGGACCGGCATCACGCCGAACCCAGTAGCGCTGGCCAGCGCCAGTCCGACACCGAGGCTGCGCGGAGCCGTTGCGGCCGGAGATTGTGCCGGGGTGGTCACGCCCGGCTCGGTCATGCGGCAGAGTCTCCGGCATGACGCAGCCGGACGAAATCAACGGGCAGGCGGTCCTGCGCGACTACCCGCTGCGGCTCTGGGCCCGTCAGCAAGAGCACAGCCAGGAGCTGCTGCGCGAGTTCAAGCTGCTGCTGCTGGGCAAGGAGTCGGGGCAGACGACGACGGAGGCCCCGGCGCAGCTGATCGCCTTGTCCGACATGTTCGATCGCGACCACGGGCCGTTGATCGAACGCATCACGGCCGAGCGACAGGCCGCCTTCGACGCAGGCGCAGACCGGATGGACTCGGCGGTCCCGATGCTGCCCAACATCGGTGCGCTGCTGGACCAGGTCCGGGACGTCCTTTTCGCCGTGGACGAGTACTGCCGGGGCGGCGACATGCTGTCGTTGGCCCGCCCGCGCGAGCTGGTGGAGCTCTACGACTGGACCAGCCAGGAGATCCTCGCTCAGCAGGACGGGGCCGAGCCGCGTCCGTGGCCAGGCCCGTTCTGAGTCAGCGCTGCCAGGACCTCGTCGTGCAGCAAGCCGTTGCTGCAGACGACGCTTCCACCGTCGGGGCGCGGCGTCCCTGACAGGTCGGTGAACCGTCCCCCGGCCTCCTCCACGATCACCTGGAGAGCGGCCACGTCCCAGAGCGAGACCTCGGGCTCGAACGACGCGTCCACCGCGCCCTCGGCTACCAGCACGTGCGACCAGAAGTCGCCGTACGCACGCGTGCGCCAGGCCTTGCGGGACAGATCCAGGAACCCGGGGAGCCGGCCTTGCTCCTCCCATCCCGTCAAGGACGAGTAGGACAGGGACGCGTCAGCCATCGACCCGACAGCGCTCACCCGGAGCGGCCGGTGCGCGCCGCCCGACGGACCGGTGTGGGCGCCCTGGCCGCGGGCGGCCCACCACCGCCGGCCCAGCGCAGGAGCGCTCACGACACCGACAGTCACCTGGTCGTCGTGCTGGAGGGCGATCAGCGTGGCCCAGACCGGCACGCCCCGAACGAAGTTCTTGGTGCCGTCGACCGGGTCGACGATCCAGCGACGAGGCCCGTCCCCGGCCGCCCCGAACTCCTCGCCGAGCACCGCGTCCGCAGGGCGGCGTACGGCGAGCACCGCTCGGATGGCCCGCTCGACACCCTGGTCGGCGTCGGTGACGGGAGTGAGATCGGGCTTGCTGCTCACCTGCAGGTCGAGCGCCCCGAACCTGGCCAGGGTGATCGCGTCTGCGCTGTCGGCCAGCTCGTGGGCCAGGGCGAGGTCGCTCTCCCACCTCGGCACAGGGCGAGCCTAGCGACCGCGGACCCGTCCGGAGACGGCTCGGGCGGCGAACACCACAGGGACACCTGCGAGACTTGTCCCTCCTGCTTGCTGTCCCGCGACCCCAGAACCGTAGGAGCCTGACCCGTGACGTCGACGCAGGCTGACCCTGCCGTCGAGCCGTCGGTCCTCACCTCCGCTCTGCTGGACGCGGAGGCGAAGCGGACCGCTGTGGAGCCCGCGGCAGTGGAGGTCGTGGAGCTCCCGGACGACCTGCTGCCGGGCGTCGGCGGGGAGGCGCTGGGCCTGCGCGAGACCGTCGCGGTCGGTGGCGTCGGCTTGCTCGCCGTCCTGTCCGTGCTCAACCTGCTGGACTACGCCGGCAGCGCGGCCCTGTCCGTGCTCGGCCCGGACATCCAGCGATCGCTCGGCCTGTCCGACACCGGTCTCGGTGTGGTGGCCAGCCTGGCCGCCCTCACCTTTGTCATCGGGGCCATCCCACTCGGCATTCTCGGGGACCGCGTGCGTCGTACGACGCTGACCGCGGCCTGCGCCTCGGTCGCCGCCGTGGCCACCCTGCTCACCGGAGCGGTGCAGGCCGTCTGGCAGCTGGCTGCGCTGCGTCTGGTCACCGGGGCCGGGCAGGCCAGCATCCTGCCGGTCAACTCCTCGCTGCTGGCCGACGCCTACCCGGTGCGCGGCCGGGCGAAGGTCTTCTCGGTGCACAACCTGATGCCCTCGCTCGGGTACGTCGTCGGGCCGCTGCTCGCCGGTGGTGTGGCCGCGCTTGCCGGTGGTGACGAGGGATGGCGGGCGGCGTACGTCGTTCTTGGTGTCCTGTCGCTGGTGGCCGGCCTGGCCGCGCTGAAGCTGCGTGAGCCGATCCGCGGCCGCGGTGACCTGGCCGCAGTACTCGGTGAGGAGGAGGCGGACCGGCTCGCGGCTGAGCGGGTCGCCGAGCCGCCGGTGGCCTTCGGGCCGGCGGTACAGCGGCTGCTGTCCATCCGCACCCTGTTCTTCCTGCTCGTCGGCGTCGGCGTGCTCGGGTTCTCCATCACCAGCGTGCCGACGTACTTCGGGCTGCTGCTCGAGCGCTCGTACGGCCTGGACGCCCTCGAGCGTGGGTACGCCGTCGCCGGTGTCGAGGCGGTGTCCTTGGTTGGTGTCGTCCTGGGCGGTGTGATCGGCGACCGGCTGTTCCGGCAGAGCCCGCCGAAAGCGGTGCTGTTCATGGCGTCGTCCTCGGCTGCCTACGCGGTGCTGTTGCCGATCGGGTTGTTCCTGCCCGGCGGTGTGGTCCCGCTGGTGATCGGCGTCGGGATCGCCAAGCTCTTTCTGCAGCTCGGCCTGGTGCCCGTGTACGTCTTCGTCGCAGCCGTCGTACCCACCCGGCTACGCACCCTGGGTTACGCCTTGCTCGGCATCTACATCCTCCTGCTGGGCGGTCTGCTGGGAAACGTGATCACCGGGCTGGTCAGCGATGCACGAGGGCCGCGCACCGCGCTGATCGCCGTGAGCGTCCCGGCTTCGCTCGCGGCGGCGGCACTGACGGCGTACGGCGCGAGGTTCGCCCGGCGTGATCTGTCGCTGACGGTGGAGGAGGTCCGTGAGGAGCAGGCCGAAGGGGAGCGGGTGCGGGCCGGCGGTGAGGTGCCGGTGCTGCAGATCCGCAACCTGGACGCCGGCTACGGACCGGTGCAGGTGCTCTTCGGCGTCGACATGGACGTGCGGGAGGGCGAGGTCCTGGCGCTGCTGGGCACGAACGGCGCCGGCAAGTCGACCCTGCTGCGCGCGATCTCGGGTCTGCTCACCCCGTCGCGCGGCGTGCTGCGGCTGGACGGACGCACCATCACCTTCACCGATGCGGTCACCCGGGTCGGGCTCGGCGTCGTACAGGTGCCGGGCGGCAAGGCGGTCTTCCCCAGCCTGACCGTCGCGGAGAACCTGCTGGCCGGTGCGCACCGCTTCGGCTGGGACCGGGTGCAGATCGCCGAGCGGGTCGACGAGGTCGTCGCGCTGCTGCCGCGCCTGGGCGAGCGCTTCGACCAGCGGGCCGGCTCGCTCTCTGGTGGCGAGCAGCAGATGCTCGCGATCGGCAAGGCGCTGCTGCTTCGGCCGCGCGTGCTCCTCATCGACGAGCTGTCCCTCGGGCTCGCCCCCGTCGTGGTGCAGGACCTGCTCGCGGTGGTCGAGCGGCTCAAGAGCCAGGGCGTGACGATGGTGCTGGTGGAGCAGTCGCTCAACGTCGCGCTGTCCGTCGCCGACCGGGCCGTCTTCATGGAGAAGGGGCAGGTCCGCTTCACCGGTTCGGCGGCTGATCTGCTGGCCCGTGACGACCTGGCCCGCGCGGTGTTCCTCGGAGCCGACTCGTGATCGCGCCGTACCTCGCTCGCCTCGGCATCACCTCTGGCCAGGCGTGCACGCTGTCGCTCGGCCTCGTCCTCGGTGGGGTCCTGCTGGCCACGTCCGTGCCGCCGGTGTGGGACCGCCGCGGTCAGGTGCTGGCGCCGACAGCGTCGACCGCTCTGCCCGAGGGCATGCTGTCCCTGCCGGTCGCTCCGGCACCGGCAGTCG